>LWDU01043849.1_pt1 | contig 11066 bp, 14 predicted proteins | sample 727161 | NCBI WGS metagenome assembly LWDU01 (sample SAMN04566230, study PRJNA314399) | hydrothermal vent metagenome | isolation source: deep sea hydrothermal plume seawater | place: Mexico: Gulf of California, Guaymas Basin | collected 2004-07-11 | reverse complement strand
GATGATGGCTACACTCATATCCGAACCGGACGAAATGGTATGAAGGGTCCCATTTGCAGTAGCAGAAAACTCATTTTCTTCATCATCTCTAGCTGTCACGAAAAGCTGATGATTATCAGCTGACTCTGCAGTCTCTTCAGAAAATAAACTATCTGGTAGAAGACCCATAAGGGATTCCGAAACTATCACCCCGTCTGGATTTGTTAAAATACGATCATACTCTTCGTTTATTACTGTCATTTCTTGATCAGGTGGCATTATTATCTATTCCCTTTTAATTCTACAAGCTGAACGTCATTGAACACGTCATCGCAATAAGAGGCGTACTCTTTATCAAGCTCAGTTACTTTTTCAAGATCGTGCGTATAGACTTCAATTAAGACATCTAGCCCGTCAATCGTTATTTTTCCTGAATGCTGCATTTCATTTTCTTTCTCTAAAACCTCAGAAATAAACCAATTGCGCGATTCTGTTTTCGGAAACGAAAATAATCTAATAAGTCTTTCCGGTTGCTGCTCTACACGCCAGAGTGCTTCTTCAACGCTGAGAGGTAACGTTTCTTGAACAGTAAAAGCTTCCGGAATAACTCCCCGAAGTGGATTAAACGACGGCTTGCGATCGCCCTCTGCTAGATAACCGTTCATTAAGTCTTTTAAATTCATTACCCTACCCTTGCATTGAAGCCATTACAAGCTGCATCTTCGTAGAATTACCGAGATTATTCCACGATGACATGGCTCTATCATATAACCCTGGAGTGAGAGATCCCAAATCCTCTGCTTTCTCCTTAAGATCATCCACCAGCGCAGTGGCTACCTGAACAATCTGGTCTCGCTCATCAAGCGATATCTCAGGATCTGTCCTATCTAACTTAAGCCCTAGCTTTCGTGAAGATGGTTCTGAATTGCCAACCGCTTGATTTAAAACCATAGTTTGAATTGAGGCTGGAATATCGCTAGCAGCAATTTCTGCTTTTAGAGATTTTTCCATATCTCTCCTTAGCGACTTATATGCCTTGTCTAGCATCCCATTCCACAGAAATGTTCTAAAAGATGGTAGCTCGAAGGCATCCTGACCTGCCGCTGTAAGTTCTTGCGCTTCTTCTGGCTCTAGAGCTTCAAGGTCCACAAGAGCGTTGGCCCAATAGTTTAACGCTACCCCACGAACTTTCTCAAAATCTTCTGGAAAGTGAACTTGGGTTAACTGCAGTTTCTTCAGCGCTCTACCAACAAGCTGCTTTGCTCCTGACGCGCCAGATATACCCTCAAGCTCATCAGCTATTTCTTCGAATGACAGTCCGTCGCGGTTGGAACCGAGAGCAGCTTGATCTGCTTCTTCTTCTTCTTCCCAGCTATCGTCCTCTTCTTCATCATCAGGACGAGTTGACTTTCCTAATTTAAACTGGCTCCAGTCTGACATCTGCTCTATTAATTGCAAAGCCATCGTGGTTCTAATCTTTTTACGAGCTTCGGTTACTTCTTCTACTTCTTCATCACCACCCTGATCGACGAGCTCAACAACCTCAACTTCATTATCATCAACAAACTTTACAAATTTATCATATGTCTTTTTAACCACTGCGTCTGGAAGTCGAGATGCCAACACAGAGAGGGCCTTAGACAATTGTTTATTATTCACCGGTTCCCAATCTGGATCATCTACAGGGGGTTCCTGCGTGGATAATTGGACAGCCATTTCAGGCTCAATTGATACGGGTAAATCCTCTAACGGATCTGATTCTTCTTCATCGTCTTGAAATTGCGTTCCAGCTCGTTCTCCATCTGCCCAGGACGAACCGCTATATTCTGGATAGACATCTTCAAACAGCAGTTGACGAACACGTTTCCTCAACTCATTAAAAGTCTTTTGTTGCATTTGGCCACCTCGTCAATAAATATGAACTAGCGCAGTACTTTTTCTATTGACCTGCCGCTTGATTCATCGCGACGCCGGCTCCAATGGTAACTCCAACTCCAGTCAATATTCCAATTACAAGAACCCACTCCCTTGGAAGACCAGGCGATACTGCTTTTTTCTCAAGAAAATCGCTATAATCTCTATAGCCCGCTAGTTGAAGTTCGTACATCTCTGTTCTGATCTCCAGGTTTGAATTGCAGGTATTAAGCAACAGGTTTTTTGCAGCTATAGCTTCAGAAACAGCAAAGTCAATTCTAGCTTGACAAGCAGTCTCCTGCTGCTCTAAATTAACTAATAATCTAGCTGCATCTTCTGTGGCGAAGAGTACTCCGCTAAAAGGTGCTGGATCACCCGCTTCAATTGGCTGCGGATCTGCGCCGTGGGCTAATGTTGGAAAGACAATAAGCCATGCACAAAAATAAGCACAAAGAGCATTAATTAGAAACTTCTTCATGCTAAATTGTATGCTGGCGCACTCTAGAGTAAACCAGCTAATTTACGCCAACGCTCAAGAAGTAAATTATCATCAGCCGCTGTAGTTCGCACAGACTCATCTTTCGCTGTCGCTAAATCGTCAGACTGTGCAGTTGGGTTTGTTTCTTTTGCAAACAACTTTTTAGACCAAGTATTGATCCCAAATTCTTCCTTACCAGCTCGAGCAGCACCGGGGGGAGCATAGTCCTTTAGATATTTTAGCAATTGAGCTTCCTCAACGCCGAATCCCATATCATTTAATGCTTTCACGACGAGCTGCTTTTCATCATCTGACGGATCTTTTGGGATGTATCCATCGTCGCTATCAAGATCAGCTCGTTTCATCGCCTTTTTCTCCATACCAGCATATTGCATCGCATCAGCTTCAGCTCCGCCCTCTGCAAATTCATCACACCCTTCAATGGAAAAATAACCCGTTCCATCGCCGAATGGCTGACAAATCGCAGAGCCGATATTTCTTCCGTCAGCAGTCGTCTCTTTTTCTGGATCGAAAGCATTAGGAGGAGCAAAAACGTATACCGAATCAAAACCCGCATCTTGCATCGCTGAGATGGCTGGGCCCTCTTTCGTCACATCAACATTATCACCATCTACATCAACTTCTGGTGCATTATCATAAATTCTGTCGACCTCGCTCTGAGCAACTCTTCGTCCTCCCTGATCAAAAGAAGCGCGGTGGAGGTTTGCGATCTTAGTCCTGTCAGCAGGTTGGTAGATATAAGCACCCACGACCTTGATATTCGGATACTTTTCTTTCAACGCACCGAAGTCTGAAATTCTATCAAGATTGGCAGATGACTCTCCAGCCTGATCGGCAAGGTAAACATTCGCAGCTGTTTCAGTAGCATTTTGCTGACTCAAGAATCCCTCAAGATCTGCTTCTACATCTTCCATAAATTTTTCAGATGCCATGTAACGAAAGCCAAGTGTCATATTAGGCTCATCAGTTACTCCAGTCCAATCGTTAAGGCTAAATCCTTCAACAGGCTTCGACCACCCACGAGCCTGTGCAAACCAGGATTGAGTTTCTGGAAATTGAGCAAAGAGCGCCGCGGCCTGGGCCGGGTCGCCAGCCGATTGATCCATCAAGCTGTTATATGTGTTCCAACTTAAGATATCGGAAAGATCTCTCTGTAGGCCTGTTTCATTCACTGTAAAGTTTTCTGTTACAGCTCCCTCAAAACCAGACTGATCTGTTGCAGCTGCAGTATCTGTTCCTCCGCCGGCTTTATGAACCTCATCGAATACCAGCACAGGAAGCTCACTTGTCGTAGCATCTGTCATACGCTTGTCTTCTTCTTGGAAAAACATATTGGCTTGCTGCTGGATGTCGGGATCTTCACTCCGTTGCATCCCTTTCAAGAAGTCCTTGAAATTCTTCTCACCGTCTTTTAACTCTTTTCCTGCCAGATCGGTTGCCAACTTCTTTGCAGCACCCTTCCCGGCGGCAGGGGGACCATAAAGTACTAAGAGGACCTTATTATCAACTGGTTCTTCCTGCACTTCTACGGCGGCAGCTGATTCTTCTTGTTCATTTAAGCGATGAACTTCCTTTAAGCTTCGAGCTGTCCTTTTTACTCGACGCGTGGGCCGAGAAGCATCTTCTTCTGCGAGCACAACTCTTATCTCTGCACGAATTACCTCGTTAAAGGACCGACCAGTCAAGCGTCGCGATGAGGGCTCATAACCTAAAACTTGTGAGAGCGAAAATTTCTTCATCTCTTTAACTCCATCTAAAATGGCTTTACTAGCAATTAAATATCTAACTTAGTCCAAAAAATTCTTAAGGCCGGCTGCTATATCTTCTTCTGGCGTATCTGAGGTTAGAAGCTCCAAAATACGAGAACGTTTTTCTGCGTCTAGATCCGCAAGCTTATCCAGATATTCTTCTTTTGCTTTTTCATTGGCTGCAAAAAACTTCTCTAAATTTTCTTTAAGCGCGATATCTTCTGCTTCTCTAGCCAGCCGCTGTGCTTCTGCTTCTTTATTTCTTAAGTCGTTTTTCTTTTCGAAAATCTTCTTTGGATTTTGTCCATTAGCCATCAACACAAAAACTGCGATAAGACCCGCAAAGAATCCGACAAGTATCTGCCAGTATTTTTTGCACCACGTCTTAAACGCAAGCCATGCAATACTCCATGAAATTGGTCCCACTAACCGCCCCTGCCGTGCTTCCAAGCTAAAGCCGCATCAATCACACCTTGACTTCCAATATAAACTACAGCGATCATGCCCCATGTGTCTGACGTCAAATCAGACCATGCCATTAAAGCTGTGGCCGTAGCAAAAACCAAAAATTTTCGCGAAATAATCTTTGAAACAATCTTATCTAATACGCCCAGGTTGTCCCCACCTGCTGAAACTTCTTCGTCCATTTTACCTCCAAAAAACCTTTCTATTATATCAACAAAAATAACTATTAGTTAAAATCGTCCCTTTCAGAATTAGACCCCCACATAGGTACACCTTCAAATTCTTGAAAAACGCTTTGTACGATCTCTTGAATATGACGAACATCATGAGCAACACCATCTTGTGTTTTTGACATCGCGAGGAGCGCGCTTTGAAGATTGTGCATGGTCATTGCAGTTACTTCCATCTTCTGCTCAAGCATCCCTATTCTAGCTTTCGCTTCATCGAGCTCTTTCTGCAGAGTTACGTTTTTTTTCCAGAACCAGAACATTATTTCTCCCACAAAGGATCTTGCTTCTCAATCACATCAAAAATGCTCTCAGCATCAGTGCCGATGACCTTACGCAGTTCCTTATTATATTTGTCTTTTGCGATCTGATCAATTATTTTTACAAGTACCGGATCTCCATTCGCTAATTTAGATATTAATCCTTCCACAATCTCTTGCATAGAAAGCTTTTTTCTAAATGCTAAAACTCTAAATTCAGCATGAGTTTCCGTGAGCAAGTTAAAATGAACAGACTTCTTTTTAACAAGACTCATGGACCACCGCCGCCGGCGGTCGCTCCTACTGCAATCGGAACCTGCTCATCAAATTCAACCTCTGCGGCTTTCTCTTCTTCTCGAGGTCGAATATCGTGTCTTTGAGAAAGTAAATCACTGACCTCGTCAGCTGTCTCCTCTCCGTATTTATCAAGAAGAAAGCTGCGTGCTTTAGATTGAATCGCGCCTTCGACATCAAAAAATGCGTCAAAATTCTTAATCAAACGAGCAGTTTCAGCCGCAAATTTATCTGCATCAAGAGCGGGAGCACCTTCTTGCTCTATGAGCAAGAGTCTGCGTAACGAATAAGATTCTGCTTGAACCTGCGCGCTCTTAATCGAGTCTGATTCAATATCAATGAAGATAGCCTGAAGTTGATCGTCTAAAGATTTAGAGAATCGGACCTCATCCTCTTCGTCAGCTTTGGGACCCTCATCTTCCTCAGCTTCTTCGTCTCCACCTTCTTCGTCTCCGCCTTCCTCGTCTCCACCTTCTTCTTCCTCAGCGAAGGGATCATCTCCACCTTCTTCGTCTCCACCTTCTTCTTCATCAGCTTCTTCGTCTCCACCTTCCTCAGCGAAGGGATCATCTTGCTCGTTAAGAACAAATGAATAAGCTCTATTGAAAAATTCTCTTATTTCATTGTTTTTCATCTTAGACATTACTCAACCTCCCAGCGGCTTCGAGAAAACTTTCGCTAGTCTCTCTGCTCTTTCGAATCTTTTTTCAATAACTTCCCAATTGAATTCTTTCATCATAGCGAATGTATATTTTTGCTTATCTGTCAAGTAGTCTCTAAAATAGGAATGTTCCCACATGTCAAGTACAATAACTGGATAACAGCTCATTGGAACGTTTAGACTGTGCAAGTCTATACAGACATTCATATATCGATCTAAAAAGCTATTATATACTGTCATAGCCCATCCATTCCTGGATGACATTGCACAAGCGATAAAGTCTTTTTGCCAATCATCAAAAGTTCCAAAGTCTCTTTCAATGCGCATAAATGCTAACGAATCCATCACAATTTTTGAATTGGGGTCTGCAATGTTGTCGAAAAAATACGCGTGAAGAAAAGCTGCGTTCATGTTGTACGCTTCGTCTATCTTCAGTGATCTAAAGTCTGAATGATTTGCATTCGCTGTTGAGCGATCCGCGCTATCTAGTCTCGCGGAGATTTCGTTTAACGTCTTTACGTACTTCTGTAATAGCTCTTGATGCGCAGCTAAAGCCTTTTGACTTAATAGATCAGTACGTAACTTATAAACCTTTGCCTGCGTGACATACGTCTCTGCTAGGACTTTTTGTTCATCATCGAAACCAAGCGTTTCGCGAATAACTCGTTGCAATTCTTTTTCGTCAATTGGCATGTTTAGTCTACCTCGTATTCTTTTTCAAATTCTGTTTGGTCTATGATGAATACAACTTCATCTTCTGCTGTATCTGGTGATGAATCAGAATCAACGGTATCAGGAGGGGCGGTATGAAGATTANNTACCCGGCCTATCACCTAGCACTTTGTCTACAGTGTATTCATATCCAGAAATTTTATGACGTACTTTAAGATCGGGCTGAATCAACAAATTACCCTCAGCATCAAATACTTCTGCTTCTTCTAAGACGCTTAGCACCCTATTATTATATTCTAGCTTCAAAACTTCTAATAAAAAATGTGAATCTACGTTATGTCGCATGTCTTACCCCCTTAACCCTGCTAGCTTTTGCCATCGTATCGACTCGAATAAGACTTCCCCACCAAGATATTTCTTGTTAAGATAACGTCGAACAGATTTATGAATTACACGTTGTGTAAGACGAACATTACTTTCAGCTTTTTGTTGTAACATCGATGCCGCTATTTTTGGAATTTCGGCACGAAGAGTTTCCCCGTTAGTCTTACTAAACTTTTTACTCTTTACTAACGTTTCTTCATTCTCTTTCCACCAAGCATCTACTGCCTTTTCTACTTCTGCAGCGATAGCGCTGGCTGCGCTTTCTAAAGACGCGTCAATAGAAGTTTTTAAACCATCAAAGCGCCCTTTAGCCTTTAACACACTCTGGGCTGACTTCGACAGTCCATCGTGCCATCCGTCTAGAGCATGTCCTATAGCAATTGCTGGGGCTTCGGGCTCGCCAGAAGCGTCGGCTGCGGCAGACATCAAAGCGTCATCCACTGGACCGCCTGAATCACCGGCCAGTTTTTCAATCTCGGCCTCAAGAGCATCGGCACCTATGACAATCTCTTGTCCGGTTCCATCGTTGATGCCCTTACCGATATACATAATATATTGAAGGACTTCAGCTTCAGATGCGTCTTCGCCTTCAGCTCCTAATGCTTTCAAATCAAGGGCGCCTGCGGCTTCTAAAGTCTTCTTGAACGTATCAACATCCAATCCTTCCGCATCTTCACCACTGACCTTGGCCGAGAGAGCTTCATCTGCGCCTAACGCGGCAGATATTTTTTGGATTACATCAGCGCCATAGAGTGCTGCCTTATCTCCAAACGCGTCGCCCAAACCTTCTTTAGCATATCCAGTAGCAGCAGTAGCGGCGGCCTTAACCGCTTCTTCAGAAAAGCCACCAGCACCCTCACCAGCAGCAGCTCCAACATCAAAAGTTTTTCCGTTTATTCCACCGAGCTCGTCATTAACAGCAGTCGCCCATGCTGAAAGAGCATCTTCCTTTGGTTCACCAACACCCAGCAACTTAGCGATAGGTGGCAACGCGGCGCCGAAGTCTGCGAGTGGAATCCCTTCACCTTCAGCCTCTAGTAATAACGAAGTGAGACGTGACTCATGAAGAGGAAATGAATATTGAATCTCTTTATGCGCGAAGAGACCTTTAATCTCCTCATCGCCTAACGCTGCTTGAACAAGGTTTCCACCACCATTACCCAGGTGTGTATCAGCGAGCTTCATCAGAGCTTCCATGTCGCCGAACTCAGAAGCTACAGTTTCATCAGCTGCTTCAACAGCTTCTTCTGCGGCGTCAACAACTTGATCTGGGGCAACATCAACACCGCCGGCGAATAACTGCAAAATTCCATTCATGTATTGCTGCTGGTGATCTGGAAGATCAGCAATTTTAGCACCACCTAGAACAGCCTGAAAGATTGCGACGTCGTCTTCGTCTAACGAACCTTTGATGGCATCAAAAATCCCCTTAACCTTATCACTGTCGCCTTTCTTAAGAGCCTCAAGTCCTGCTTGCGCAGCTTTCTCATCTGGTGCAGAGGGATCAACTTCTCCCGCAGATTGCTGTGATGTAGCTGCTCCTGCAGCGTCACCGGTACCGGCGCCGAGCTGGACTGCAATATCTTGCATAGTCTTCTGTTCACCGCTGAGGTCGAGACCTCCGAGCTGCTCAGGAGTTAAACCCATAATTGCAGTCGCGACGACTGCTGGTTCCACAACTCGAGCAGATGTTCCCTTCAAGATACCGCTAAGAAAGCCCATGGCCTTCTTGAACATACCACCGCCTTCTTTCTCTGCTTCTTTTGTACCTGCTTGCCACGCTTTCTCAAACCACCCTGGAGGTTCGTAAGCTTTTATAATTCCTGCTTCGAGCTTTCCTGCGTCCGGGTAGCCGCCGCCCTCTTTCCCAAGTTCAGATAATTCACTAATCTTCTTGTTCGGGTCCGAAGGCTCTAAATTCCCCAAGTCTTTTTTCATTGCTTCAACGACTTGAATCAACGCAGCTACGTCGCTGGAGAGCGTACGAGCTTTTGACGTAAATTCTTCAACACCCTTCGCTAAGGCTTTACCGTCACCGCCCATCATCAGATCAATGATAGCAGCTGCATCTGGCAACTCACCTGCATATTTGGCTAGCCCATCTAAAACAGGCTGGAAGGACTCGAAATCGCCAACTTTTCCAGCGAAGCCATCGATAATGCCATTGATCTCATCTACTGCTTTTTGAAGATTATTAGCATCTTCATCAGTAAACTCTTCTAACAAAAGGGATCGAACCGATCCCTCACTTAAGGCTTTTTCGCTAAAATATTGTGCAGCGTAAGCTTTAAACAATGCTCGTGTTGATACACGGGCTAAATTTTCTATAATTGAATCTTGCATGCTGACGATTTCTCCGCGGAGGCGCTGCTAACACAACTAAATATACGGGATCGCAAGCTATTGCTCAGTCGAATGCTGCCTTACTTTTACACCTGCTGACTGCAAGAGTTCAAGTCCCGATGTATCACGATACGCTTCGTTGTAAACTACCTCTTTTATGCCACCATTAATTATGGCTTTTGCGCACATCCTGCATGGACTCAATGTCACATACATTATCTTTGTTTGCGGATTATTATAGTCACATTTTAGCAAAGCGTTAATTTCTGCATGTATCATTCCGGATTCACCGGGAGTAGGTGACTCTATCGTATTAGGTCCACCAGTATAATTCCCGTTATACCCAACGGCCAATACTTGCGTATTCGTATTTGTTACGATTACTGCTCCAACTTGATAACGTGGATCATATGATCTTAGCGAAATCAAGTCTGCAAATCGCATCCATACTTCATCCCACGCTGGTCGACTCATCTTCATCCTGATCATCTAACTCATCACCAACACAATCCCACCCAGAAGCTTGCTTTCTTGCAAATAACTCAAGATAGGGACCATCACTTCTTGCTTCCACAAGCTTGTGCATCTCGATCGGTTTCACACTGTGTTGAGTCGGTTTTATTAAACCACCTCCAACAAGCGTAGGAATATTGTTCACTTCGGTTTTGGGTGTAAACCCTCGTCCTCGAACAGCAAAAAAGCATAACTCATGCTGTCCTCTAAAATATCGTCCCAATCCAAAGCGCGTTTTTGCCCATACAAGATTTGTGATGTACCGAAACCCTAAATGCTCAATTACACGTAGTCCTTCAGGGAGGTGGTTGTTGGCAACCCAGAGGTAAAGATGAGCGTCTTCAGCAACTTTCCCATCTAACATTTCAGACATCACCCTTTTAATTTGATGCTCTTTCATCAGGGGATAATGCCGGTCAGCGCCGCGCTTAGATTTACCTCCCCCTTGTTGGTACCAGGGTGGGTCAGCAATTATCGTTGAATATAATTTAGACATCATCTTCTTTCGTTTTACTTGAAGTTTTTTTCGTTGCGGCTTTTGTCTTCGTCGTAACCTTGGGTGTCGACTTTGTCTTCGCCACAGTCTTGACCGGTGATTTTGCTGGTGAGCTTCTTTTTCGTGGAGGCTTATCAAAAATACTTTCGATATGCTTGCTCTTTGGTAGCTGAAATCCAGCTGCCTTTTTATGACCTCCGCCGCCGAATGGTTTGGCGATTTCAGATACATCAACCATCTCATGAAATGCTCGCAAGCTCACTTTAGTATCCTCACTTTCATGATCCCAATACCAAATCAAAGCAAAATCGCAATCTGGTGCAAGACGAGCTCCGATCTCTGACATCCAATGTGATGAGTTTACAACGAGTACATCTTTTCCGCCCATCTTTCTTGGCTGGGCTTGATCGGCAACTTTTTTAACCACCGTCTTGGAATAGGCAAGAATGAATGAGCCTCGCTTACGCGCATCATCAAACACTGAATCGTCTTCAAATTCAAAAGGAACCATATCAAAAGCAGCGCTGAACTCTTTAGAGTATTCAAGCTCCCACTTCCACAAGTCTCGATCTTGAATATATCTAATAAACTTCGGTGGTTCTTTACCTGGA
>LWDU01040992.1_pt1 | contig 11069 bp, 8 predicted proteins | sample 727161 | NCBI WGS metagenome assembly LWDU01 (sample SAMN04566230, study PRJNA314399) | hydrothermal vent metagenome | isolation source: deep sea hydrothermal plume seawater | place: Mexico: Gulf of California, Guaymas Basin | collected 2004-07-11 | reverse complement strand
CCGAAGGCATTAGTGGTCGCGTTAAGTTTTTGCCGCTTGCTTGGGCTGGGATGCCCAAAACAAGCTTTCGCAAAAATAGCGACTCCCCGTACTGTTATTAAGAAAATAATATAAAGTGGGTGACGCTATCGTTTATCCACTGGTACAAATGGTTATATTTATGATAGTAATGTGCCTTGTTTATAGGCACACACTTCAACGTGTTATTTGTTAATGTCCTGAATGTCTATCTTTTTCATGACTCATGTTCTTTTCAGTCTCTCCAATATATAAAGAGTCATTTTTAGAGCCGGTCACATTTAAAATCCCCCAGGCACCTCTGTCACTTCGTGCTAAAGCATGGTCAACTAGAACATAATTTCCCGGGTAGTCCACTTGAAATTCAACAACGGTTGCTCCTCCCGCTGGAATGAGTGTGGTTTGTACGTTTTGTAATGGACTGCTTAAAGAAGCTTCAGGAAATACGCGATCAAATATCTCACCGATGACATGGAATGATGAAATTTTAGCCACGCCTGCATTACCTATAAATAAACGAATTTTCTCGCCTACTTTGGCATTTAATTGACCTTCACCGACTAACGCCCCGGTACGACCATTAAAGACAATATATTCAGGGCGCTCATCAAGCATTTTTCTGCTGTTAAACTTTTGAAAGCCCTTTTTTCCTATTCTTCCCTTAGTGTAGAGTTCTCCCTGCATAATATAAAATTCATGATCAACTTTGGATAAGCCTTGTTTAGGTTCGACTAATATCATGCCATACATGCCATTGGCTATATGAGTAGCAGGGTTTCCTGCTGCGCAATGATAAACATATAAGCCTGGAGTCGTTGCTTTAAATGAAAACGTTTTTGTGTCCCCGGGTTCAACCTCGGTCACCGCTTTACCACCACCTGGACCCGTTACAGCATGTAAATCAATCACATGACTATGGCTGCTGGATTTATCGTTATGCAGTGATAATTCAACCGTATCATCTTCACGTACTCTTAAAAAGGGGCCGGGAACGGTATTGTTGAAAGTCCAATAATGATAAAGAATATTGGGGGCAATTTTAGAGATAACTTCCACCGCCTTAAGATTAATAATCACTTTTTCTGGCCGATTTCTATTAAGAGGTTTGGGTAAGTCAGAGGCTTGTTTGCTAATATCATCTATTTTTTTATAGTCGGAAATGTTGATATCCATTTCATGTTGATAATGATCACCAGGACCAAAATTTATCTTTTGTTTTGATGAATGCTTACTCGTGTGATTTTTACTTTTTTCGCTTGCTTGTGCTGAAAAATTGATGACTAAAGTACTGAATATGACTAAAGTACTTAATAGGTTTTTTGCTATTGTGTTATTCATTTTCATAACGAATTCCTTGTGTGCGTTTTTAAGTTGCTAAATGTCTTAGTTCAGCCATTTTATTTCCAGCCTGTTGTATTTGAGCTGTTGATAGTATTTTTTTTATTTGAGGAGAGAAATCTTCATCTTCGCGTGTTAAATGCTCTCTTAATATTTTCTCAAATTCTATGGCTAGGTGTAAAAAGTGGTCAGCATTTGTAATTTGTTCAGGATGGCTCAGTCTCTTGGCTAATTCTATCCACGAGGCTTCAATTTCTTCATGGTCTAGCATTAAACGTTCAATCATGCCGATAATAAGACTTGATTGGTTAACCAGTATTGGAAATAAGGCTTCTTCCTCATCTTTATGATGCAAATGGGTGGCATTTGAATAATGGCAGTACATCGCCATGCATTGATAGCCTAAGTCTTCATTCATGCCTTGTTGTTTGATTTTATTGGCAAGGGCAACTAATTGAATTCCACGGGCTAAAAAATCTTGGTGATATTCTTGTAATACCTGTAATCCGTTAGAGAAGTCGGTGACAGGGTCTGTAAATTTAAATTGCATAAAACTCTTGTTGTTAATTTTTAAAGCATGTTGAATGGGCAAAGGCCGAACATCTTGCCCATCAAAGCGTGTTGCTATCTTTGTTTTACAAATTTAGTCCGTACAATTTGATAAGGTCTGAACATGTAACCTAAAGGCATACTCCAAACATGGACTAAGCGGCTAAAAGGGAATAAAAAGAAAACACTCATACCTAAAAATAAATGCAGTTTATAGACAAATCCGACATTTTTCAGTATGGATGCATCTGCATTGAGTGATAGTGTTGCTTGTGCCCATTCGGATAAAGCGATCATTGCTGATGTGTCACCACTAAACGCATGATAGATGGAAATGGGGATTGTGAGTAAACCTATCGCTAAGGTGACTAATATCCAGTCAAGAATAAAAATATCCATAAAACGGCTGTTGGCTCTAACTCTGGGATGATACATACGACGTTTCCATAAAATCACGCCACCCATCATGCAGAGTGAGCCAAAAGCCGCACCTGCTGAGATAGCAACAATCTGGTGCATCATGTCAGAAACACCCATCGCTAAAAACCAGGCATGTGGCGTGACTAATCCAGCAAAATGCCCCATAAAGAGGGCTAATATACCGATATGAAATAGAATACTACCTTTTTGTAGCTGTTCCTTTTCAAATAGTTGGCTGGAATCAGCTTTCCAGGTGTATTGTTCTCTATCAAAGCGAATTAAACTGCCTACAAAAAAAGTAGTCAGCGCGATATAGGGATAAACCCCAAAAAGTAAATTTGATAAGTTCATAATCAGTCCTATGCTGCAATGTCTGCGACATGCCCATGACGTTCCACCATTTTGACTAATGGCGCGTATGGACTTTCATTTTTATCAAGATTACTAGCAATGATGCCTGCTGCTTGCGATGTTTGTTGCAAAAATGCCTGAGCACTTGCGATATCATCCATGGTAGAGACATATTCCAGAATCAACGGTAGATAATCAGGTAGCTCACCACCATCAATCTCAAAGCCTGTGGATTTATAAAGCTCTGCCAGTTCGATTAAGGCAGGACCTCTATCCCGATCTTGCTCATCAAATAAATGATAAGTCAGATATAGTGAGTTTTCGGCCGTCATATCAAAGTTATTAACATATTCTGCCTGAAATTTAGTTAAAGATAAGCGGGATGCCCAATGGGTAAATCCAGATAACATTTTTTTGTCTTCACTTTCCAGATCGGGTAGTCCGGCGATGAGTTGATTAATATCATCCCAGTGAGCGACTAAATCTTTGGTTGGGTACTCCAGTAGAATGGAAAGTACTTTGTAGATTTGTGTCATGCTTTTTCCCCGTCAGTACGTTTCGCCGCAGGGTGGTAACGGACAAAATCCAAGCTATCTTCAGTTTTTTTACGTTTATCAGGAAATAATGAAGCATTGGCGCTGATACTACAGCCATCATTACCAAAGCTAAATCCATTTTGCCCTTGAAAACTATGAAAGTCTTCTTGATGTAATTCTTCATGGCTGGTTGGAATGACAAACCGGTCCTCGTAATTAGCAATCGCCATATAACGATACATTTCACGTACTTGATCTTCGCTTACCCCGACTTCTTCTAGCACGGCTAAATCAGTTTTTCCCTCAACATTGAGAGAGCGAAAGAAACTACGCATGGCAATCATACGTTTTAAGGCAGCGACAATGGGTTTCTCATCACCTGCGGTAAACATATTAGCCAAATATTTCATGGGTAAACGTAATGTTTCAATACTTGGAATCGCACCATCTGACATAGTACTTAGATTACCCTGATCAATTTGTGATTGCACAGGAGAGAGGGGGGGTACATACCAAACCATCGGAAGCGTACGGAATTCAGGATGTAATGGGAAAGCCACTTTCCAGTCTACAATTAATTTATAGATTGGCGAGTTGCGAGCCGCATCCATCCAGGATTCTGGAATGCCATCTGCTTTGGCTTGCTTAATCACTTCTGGATCATTGGGGTCAAGAAAGAGATCCAATTGTGCTTGATATAAATCTTGATCATTTTCTACAGAGGCTAATTCTTCAATTCGGTCGGCATCATAAAGCATCACACCGTTATAACGAATACGACCTACACATGATTCAGAACAGACAGTTGGCAAGCCTGATTCTACCCGTGGGTAACAGCCTGTACATTTCTCAGCTTTACCAGATTCCCAGTTATAGAACATTTTTTTGTACGGGCAAGCACTGATGCACATGCGCCAGCTACGACATTTATCTTGGTCAACCAAGACAATGCCGTCTTCTTCACGTTTATATAGTGAACCTGATGGACAAGCAGCAACACACGCAGGGTTAACACAGTGATTACACATGCGAGGCAGATACATCAGGAAAGTTTGTTCAAACTCACCATAAATCTGTTTTTCCATGTTACTGAAATTAGTATCCTGACTTCGGTGTTTGAATTTACCGCCTAAATCATCTTCCCAGTTTGGACCCCACTCAATTTTTTCCATACGGTGACCGTCAATCAACGATAGGGGTCTAGCCGTCGGTGTCGCTTCGAGTAGTTCGCTATTTTGCAGTACCGCATAATCATAGGTAAACGGTTCGTAATAATCATCCATGGTGGGCATGTTTGGATTCATGAAGATATTTTTTAAAATACTTCGACGGCTACCTGATTTTAATTGTAGTTTTCCGTTTTCTAATATCCATCCGCCGTTCCATTGCTCCTGATCTGCCCAGTTTTTTGGGTAACCAATACCGGGTTTAGATTCAACATTATTAAACCAGGCATATTCAACCCCTTTGCGATTAGTCCAGACATTTTTACAAGTGACTGAACAGGTGTGACAACCGATACATTTATCGAGATTCATCACCAGTGAAAAATTGGCTCTTACTTTCATGTTTATTTCTCCGACTCTTCAGTGTAGGTGTAAGAGGCTTGAGGTACACCCTCTGGATTCAGTTGTTGTTCTTTTGCAGCCGTTAAAGGCTGTTCCATCCACTGAATGTCCTGATCTTCGATTTTATGCAAGATCACATATTCATCACGTTGTGAACCTATGGTTCCATAATAGTTAAAACCATAACTTAATTGCGCATAGCCACCAATCATATGCGTGGGTTTAACCGTAATACGGGTCACACTGTTTAAAATGCCGCCCCGTTTACCTGTCGTGTTAGAGCCTGGAACATTAACGGTCTTTTCCTGAGCGTGATACATCATCGCCATACCATCAGGAATACGCTGACTAACCACAGCTCTAGCAATGGTTGCACCATTTATATTAAGCGCTTCAACCCAGTCGTTATCATCAATCCCTGCTTTCTCTGCATCGGTTTCAGAAATCCAAAGATGTGGTCCGCCTCGTGACAAGGTCAGCATACGTAGATTATCTTGATAAGTACTATGAATACCCCATTTACTATGCGGTGTGATCCAATTAAGTCTTAAATGCGGTTTGTTACCAATTTTCTTCATCATCTCAGTGGTTGTTAACATGTCAACAGCTGGCTTGTAGGTACAGAAAGCTTCGCCAAAGTCACGCATCCACTGATGATCTTGATAGAACTGAGCACGCCCTGTCAGCGTACGGAAAGGAATGTGCTCGTGAATATTGGTATAACAGGCGTTATAGCTGACTGTTTCCGACTCTATACCACTCCATGTGGGTGCAGTGATGATTTTGCGTGGTTGAACTTTAATATCACGGAAAGTAATTTTATCGTCTTCACGTGATAAGGCGAGATGGGTGTGATCTATGCCAGTTTTTCCACTTAATGCTTTCCATGATCTAACGGCTACTTCACCATTAGTTTCTGGTGCCAGTGCGAGAATCGTTTCACAAACACTAATATCATCTTCCAGTGAAGGCATCCCTTTAGTGATGCCTTCCTCTTTAATGGTGTAGTTAATCGCTTTTAAGTGTTCGTATTCTTTTTCTGTATTCCAGTCAATCCCTTTAATATTATTACCTTGTTTAGGTAATAAAGGACCTAGGGCGGTGTACTTTTTATAAGTGTTAGCAAAATCACGTTCAACCACTTTTAACAGAGGCATTGTTTTACCGGGTACGGGTTCACATTCACCACGTTTCCAGTCTTTAACCTCCATGGCTTGAGCGAGCTCAGCAGGTGTGTCATGAAGAAGGGGTAGTGCAACCACATCTTTTTGTATACCTAAATGTTTTTTAGATAAATCTGAGAATGTTTTAGCGAGTGTTTTAAAAATTTGCCAATCAGAGCGTGATTCCCAACCCGGGTCAACCGCTTGCGTTAATGGGTGGATAAACGGGTGCATATCCGTGGTATTTAAATCATTTTTTTCATACCAAGTGGCCGTGGGTAAAACAATATCAGAATAAGCACCGGTAGAATTTAAACGGAAGTTAATATCAACCATTAAATCCAATTTGGCAATCGGCGCATCTTTATGCCATTTTATTTCTTGGCCTTCTGCTTCTGGAAGCACATCTTGCATCACGCCATTTTGAGCACCCAGCAAATGTTTAAGGAAATATTCATGACCTTTGGCACTACAACCAATTAAATTGGCGCGCCAGACAAACAAGTTGCGAGGATGATTTTCGGGTGCATCAATATCTTCAGATGCGAATTTAATATCACCTGATTTAAGTTGAGCGACTAAATAATCAGAAACACCTTTTTCATCTGTCGCTCCTGCGGCTTCTGCATCCTTAACAATGTCTAAAGGGTTTTTGTTAAAGTGAGGTGCTGAAGGTAACCAGCCTAACCGCTGTGAAACCACATTATAATCTGCCAAATTATGACCTTTATAATTGGCTTGTGCAGTGGATGCTAATAAGGCATCCGCTTCCAGTTTTTCATAGCGCCATTGGTCAGTATGGAAGTAGAAATAAGTCGTACCATTCATGTGACGAGGTGGTTTTTGCCAGTCTAATGCAAAAGCTACCGGAGCCCAACCGGCTTGTGGACGGAGCTTTTCTTGTCCCACATAATGACACCAGCCACCTCCACTTTGCCCAACACAGCCACACATGTGTAGTAGGTTCATAATAGCGCGGTAGTGCATATCAGTGTGGTACCAGTGATTTAAACCAGCACCTAAGATAACCATCGATTTACCCATGGTTTTAGAGGCATTGTCAGCAAATTCACGTCCACTACGAATAATATCAGCCTGTTTTACACCCGTAATTTTTTCTGCCCAGGCAGGTGTGTTTGGGGTGCTGGCATCATCATAGCCTGTTGCAACATCACCTCCCAATCCACGATCCAAACCATATTGTGCAAGCTGTAAATCGAAAACGGTGGCAACTAAAACTTCTTTACCATTTAGGGTGACTTTTTTAACAGGTACATTACGACGCATTGATACATCAACACCGGTTTGGAAGTCTGGCATTAAAACTTCAACCACTTCGTCTTTATCAAAAATAAGACTCAGTCTAGGTTTAGTATTTTTGCTACCTTTTTTAGAAACTAAATTCCATTTTCCTTCTTCGCCCCAACGGAAACCAATGCTGCCATTGGGAACAATGATATCCCCTGTTTTTGCATCCAAAACAACCGTTTTCCAATCGGGATTATTTGTTTCGCCTAATGAATTATCGAAATCAGCCGCACGAACGAATCGACCGTTAACATAAGAACCTTCATACTCATCTAGAATGATCAGCATTGGCAAGTCAGTATAAGTACGGGCGTATTCTTCAAAATAAGCATCTTGCTTATCGATAAAAAACTCTTTTAAGGCAACATGTCCCATCGCTAAAAAGATGGCAGCATCAGTACCTTGTTTGGCAGGCATCCATAAATCAGCAAATTTAACGTACTCTGCGTAATCAGGTGATATAGCAACTATTTTTGTACCTTTGTAACGTACTTCTGAATAGAAATGCGCATCAGGTGTACGTGTCATAGGTAAATTAGAACCTGCAACGACGATATAGGTTGAGTTGTACCAATCAGCTGATTCAGGGACATCCGTTTGTTCACCCCATGTTTGTGGTGAAGCAGGGGGTAAATCACAGTACCAGTCATAAAATGAAAGACAAGCCCCGCCGATTAATGATAAATAACGACTACCCGCTGCATAACTGATCATTGACATCGCTGGAATAGGTGAAAACCCCGCTATTCTGTCAGGGCCATGGGCTTTGATGGTATAAATATTAGAAGCGGCAATAATCTCAGAAACTTCTTCCCAGTCAACCCGTACAAAGCCGCCCAATCCACGCACAGCGGTATATTTTTTGCGTTTTTCAGGGTCTTCTTGAATGGCACCCCATGCTTCTACTGGATCTTTTCCCGCGTCACGTTCTTCTCTGTATAAGGTGACTAGGCGTTCACGAATAAGAGGGTGCTTAACGCGTAATGGGCTATATAAATACCAGGAAAAACTCGCGCCACGAGGACAGCCACGAGGCTCATGATTTGGCATATCTGGGCGCGTTCGCGGATAATCAGTCGCTTGCATTTCAAATGCAACCAAGCCATTTTTAACATGGATGTTCCATGAGCAACTACCTGTGCAGTTAACTCCATGGGTAGAGCGAACGACTTTATCAAAACGCCAGCGATTACGGTAACCATCTTCCCATTGGCGATCTTCATTGGTGACAATGCCGTGATTACCTGAAAAGGTACTTTGAACTTTTTTGAAAAAACTAAGACGGTCTAAAAAATGACTCATAGATTTTTCTCCTATTATTTAAATTCTTTAAGTGGGACGCAGGCTTTAGCCTGTATGTTTTGTAAAGAGAGCAGTCTAAAGCCTGCGCTCCAATATATTTATGGATTATAAAACTCACCCTCTTTACGCAAGTAAAACCACCAATTAATCATGATGCAAACAATATAAAAGGCAGCAAAGCCTATTAAAGCCAATTCAGGTGTTGTTGCTTTGATTTGTTCACCAAATACTTTAGGGATATAAAAAGCACCGTAAGCGGCTACCGCAGATGTCCAGCCTAAAACAGGACCGACTTGTTCTTTAGGAAAGACCATGGCGATGGTTCTAAATGTTGAGCCATTACCAATCCCTGTTGCGGCAAATAAGATTAAAAATAGAATTAAAAACGGAGTGAAATATTCTTCCGGTGTGGCAGAGTTGTAAGCAGATTTCATGTAGTAAGCGACACCCATTACACTTAGAATCATCACAAATGAACAAATATGGGTCACCCAGGCACCACCAAATTTATCAGCAATCAGTCCGCCAACAGGGCGGATTAATGCGCCAATGAAGGCACCTGTCCATGCATACATTAAAGCGCTTGGGCCATTGGCGTTGGGAATGTCATGATTCATCACTCCATCGATCAGTATATGTTGATAACCAAAAATCACTTTAATAGCCAACGGGAAACAAGCGGCAAAACCAATAAAAGAACCAAAAGTCATAGTGTAGATAATACTCATGACCCAGGTATGTTTATTGTCAAAAATCTGATACTGATGCCCTAAGCTTTCACCAATTTTCCCCGGTATTATTTTTAACAAGGAAACGGTTAATGCAATAACAATAAATAAAGCAATTTCTTTAGGGACATAAAAGCCAGAGCCATAAACAGCTTCCGGTAGCATTAACCATAATCCAAAAATGGCACTGAGAAAACTAATCAGCAGCATAAAGCTAATCATGCCAAAGCTGACCAATGGGTAGCGGATATCAGGGGAAACTTGTTGAGTGCGGATGTTGTTCATCCCAAACCAGCCGAAAAATGCAAGTGGGACAAGAAATAGTAACCAGATAAATCCTGCGTTTTGTATGTAGGTTTCAGTGCCGGCAGGAATTTTCCCTATTAATGTGCCTGATGTTGCTTCAAGCACCATAGATTCTCCTCCCATCGCACCAAATAAGCCAAAAGTCATTGAGAGGGGAATTAGGATTTGCATGGTGGTAACACCAAAGTTACCAAAACCGGCATTGAGTCCTAGCGCTAAGCCTTGCATCTTTTTTGGGAAGAAAAAGCTGATGTTAGACATGGATGATGCGAAGTTACCACCACCAAATCCTGATAACAAAGCTAAGATTTGAAATACCCAAAAAGGTGTGTTTTTATCTTGTAAAGCAATACCCGCGCCTAAAGCGGGAATCATCAGCAGGGCAGTCGTAAAGAAGATGGTATTACGCCCACCGCATAAGCGAATAAAAAAACTGCTGGGAATGCGTAAAGTTGCTCCTGTTAAGCCAGCAATTGCCATTAGCGTGAATAGTTGTGATTTTTCGTAAGGAAATCCAAGGTTTAGCATTTGTACGGTAATAATTCCCCAGTACAACCAAACTGCAAAGCCATTTAATAAACTGGGGATGGATATCCACAGGTTACGATGGGCTATTTTTTTTCCTTCAGACTCCCAAAATTGTTCATCTTCGACATCCCATTTATGTAAATCTGACATTATTAATAACCTGGTATTTATTAATGAATATGGCTGTAAGTATACGCCTTTTTTACCTGATTAACCCAGATTGAACATCCGGCTTATCCTTTGAAGAAAGACTACAGTTGCTAGTCGACAGGGAAGCTCAAGAACGCGAAAACCGTCAACAACGTCTACTCAAGGCGGCTAAATTCAAACTGGCCGCGCATGCTAACGACATCGACTATCTACACCCACGCGGACTAAAACAAGCAATAATAGCCTCGCTACTCAGCTGTGACTGGATTAATAAAGCACAAAACTTACTGATCACAGGGCCTTGTGGGAGCGGCAAAACCTACCTTGCCTGCGCACTCGGCGAAACAGCGTGTCTAAAAGGCTATCGCGTTAAATACTATCGGATATCACGACTCATGCTCGAACTCAGCCAGGCGAAAGCGACGGGCTATTACAGCAAAGCCCTACAAGCATTAGCCAAACTTGATTGCCTGATTATCGATGACTGGGGATTAGAGCCTTTAACAGCGGCTCAGCGCAATGATCTTATGGAAATAATGGATGACCGTCACGAGCACTCTGCAACGATTATTATGAGCCAATTACCGACCGATCAATGGTATCAATCAATTGGCGATAATACTCTCGCCGATGCAATTTTAGATCGATTAATGCATAACGCACACCGGATCAAATTAAAGGGAGAATCTATGCGAAAAAAGCTATCAGAGTTGACAGATCGTGAACACTTAGAGTAAAAATAGACTTCACCCAATACGTGAATAAGGCTGGTGTTCACGATGATGCGTTTGGGTGTTCATGATC
>LWDU01039694.1_pt1 | contig 11070 bp, 5 predicted proteins | sample 727161 | NCBI WGS metagenome assembly LWDU01 (sample SAMN04566230, study PRJNA314399) | hydrothermal vent metagenome | isolation source: deep sea hydrothermal plume seawater | place: Mexico: Gulf of California, Guaymas Basin | collected 2004-07-11 | reverse complement strand
CTCGACCAGACTACCGGCTACGCGCAAAACCTTGCCGTAATCGCCGCCCGCCAGCCCGATTTCATCGCCATTGCCGGCGATCTCGTCGAAACGGGTGGGGAACAACGCGATTGGGACGAGTTCTGGCGGCACAACACCCACGCCGACGGCAGGCAGAGCATCGCCGGCCGTCGGCCCATCCTCGCAGCACCTGGCAACCACGAATACTACGAAGGCCCGCGCAAAGGCTACAACCAACCCGGCTCCGAACGAGCCATCACCCGCTTCCGGACCTATTTCGAATCCCCCGATAACCAGGCCGACGATCCACGACAAAAGGGCCGTTACTATCGTGTAGATTACGGCCCCGTCACCTTTATCGCCCTCGATGTCGCCAACAACAGCCCACACCAATCGAAGCGCGACACCAATTTTATGTTAGTAGGCGAAAAAGATAGCGAAGGCGGTCGAGCACCCGCCTTCGGCCCGGGTTCACGCCAGTACGCCTGGCTAGAAGAACAGCTCGCCGACGCCCAACACAAAAGCAAATTCACCTTCGTATTCTTCCACCATGTCCCTTATTCGGTGGGGCCACACGGCAAATCCCCCGGCCCGCCGGACGATGACCACGACAATCAATCGGGCGTACCGGTGCGCGTGCTGACGCCGCTCTTCATGCGCTACGGGGTCGACGCGGTCCTGGCCGGGCACGACGAAATATGGGAGCGTTCGGAAATCGCGGGCGTTGAAATCGCGGGCGGGAAACAGCGAGCCCACACCATCCACTTCTACGACTTGGGCACCGGGGGTGACGGACTCCGCGCCCCTGAAGCGGGCTTAAAAAACGAATACCAAAAATTTCTCGCCCACACCGACGCGCCTGAAATATGGCACGACGGTGTCCTTGTCGACGGCGGTAAACACTACGGACACTTAGAGGTCGACATCCTGCCCGGTAAGACTGGCTGGATGGCCATACTCAAGCCCGTTTATATCTTCCCGCTCTTTTCAGCGGACGGAACTTTTTTGGATAGTGAACGCCGGCTCTACGATGATATCATCATCCTGAGTTCTTCACCTTAAACTCGCCTGCCCCAGCACATAAAAAAACGGCCGCGGCGGATCGCACTGCAGCGGTCCACCGTCAATAGGCAACACCTACGACCAGTTGGATTGCGTCGTCCGCCCCTTTGTCGCTGGCAACGGCGATGCGTGCGAGATACAAGCCCGGCGGCACCCGATCACCGGCTTCGTCCCGGCCATCCCAGGTTATGCGATAGAGCCCATTGGCCTGACCGCGCTCTTCTCGCAAACGCCGAACCTCACGCCCCCGCAAATCGAAGAGTTCAACGTCAACCGGTCGCCCGGTATTGACCTTGAGCACTGCGAATTCAAATATGGCCTGATCGTTCTTCTCGTCTCCGTTAGGGGTAAATACCCCGGGCTTACTTATCACCTTGACGGTGCGCCCACCGAGCGGCGTCAATACGGTCAAGCCCGCACCCGCACCCAACTCATCCCCCACCCCCTGACCCGAATCGACCTCTTGCCAGTTGCCCTCTTGGGCCGAGTTGCCCACTTTGACTTGAAAAGTGGATCCGCTCTGAAACACCCGCGAGGTGAAAGCGACCTCCAGCAGCTCGACTCCTCCTCGACGCAACGTTCTCGGCAGCTCAATGCTCAGCGAATCAGACCCCTCCCCAGCAACCTGCAAACATCCGCCTGCCGGAAGAATTCTTCTCCGCCACCCGCCAATAATTCGGTCTCCGTCCCCAAGCGCACCTGTCTCAGCGCCACCGCCGCCCGGGAAGGGGCGACAAGGCGAAGCCGGTCAAAACCCGGATCCTGCGCGGCGAAGGACGGGCGCACGAATAGATCGAAATCGACCAGTTCCCCGACCGGCACCTGGCGGTTCGGCGCGATCTCCCCAATGATGCTTTCTGCGAAGGGGGCCGTGAAATTCACCTGGATGCCTTCTATACTGGGGGCCACTTCCGTATTCTCGGTCAGCAGACGCGTCTGGATCATCATATAACGCCGCGGACTCGGGGAACGTATAGCCTCTCCCGGCGAAACATAAGCCTGGCTCCAATTGCTCCACCCCGGGCCCGGCAGGACCTCGGTGAGCACCTCGCCTTTAAAAAAACTCGGCAGTTCGTTGTATTCTTCCTCCGTGGCGACCTCCGTACCGTCCTGCTTGAAATAGCGAAAGACCTCGCGCAAGTCGTTGCCCGTCCGGGTGCGGACTTCCACGGCCGTACCTGCAGGCGTATCAGCTTGCCAATCGATCGTCGTCAAATTTTTGGCGCTGCCCAGATTGATCAGGTCGGAACTCATTTCGAGGATCGGCAAATAGCCGGTGGCGTAAACCTGGATCTCGGTGACCACGCTCGGCACCCGATGCCCCAGATACGCCTTGGTCCGCCGGGCGACATCCAGGTTGCGAAATTCCAGAAAGCGCATATTGCTCGGGGTAAAGCGATCCTCAAATAACCGCGTGCTCCGATTTATCTGCCGATCGTCGCTGCCGAGCTGATCCCATATAAAACTGCCGTCGGGAGCCCGCGAACCGTCCGAACCGCGCAGTAGATAACCGTAGAGCACCCTGCCGTCAACGCGGGTGATTAAGCGCACGGCCTCGACGCGAAAATGCGCGCCCAGGTCGATATTGAGCAACCCCCATTCGGCCGTCTCGCCGGTGACATCGTAGACCAAACCGGCCCACTCCGTGCGCATATTGCCGTCAAAGGCCAGCTCCGGCGAGGAGTTGGGATTGACATCGTGCACGCTACCGCCGCGCCCGATCAGCCCCTGAGCGATATTTTGCCCGACGGTCCACACTTCCACCTCGGCGAGCCGGGGCCGCTCACGGCGAAAGTAGCGCACCCCGCCTTGCTGCTCAGACGGCAGCTCCTGATACCGGGTCTCCGACACCAGGCGCTGCTCGCCGGCGATTTCCCAGACATATTCGACCGCGCCGCGATCGGCCGCGGCCAAAGCCTGATAGCCCGTTTCGCTTAGAGATTCAGCCCGGTCGCCATTTGAAGCCGTAACCGCGATGCGCAAATACTGGACCATGCGCCCCGTCCACCCTTCGGAATGCTCCCCCACCGGCTCGAGATCGAATTCGAAGAGACGCTGGTCGCGATTGGGCTGAGTCGTGCCGCCGACCAGCACATAATCCAGCGCCCCGCTGCGGTCCGCTGTGCCGAACGGATTCTGCCCGCCCGCCGAATGGACCCTGAACTGCAGGAAGGGATCTGCTTCCTCGGCAAAACGCAAGACCAGCCTAGTTGCCGACACCAGCCGTCCCAAATCTATTTCGAGCACCCAATCCGCCAACGGGTCGGCTGGATCTGGCTCCCAGAAACTGCCCTCGTCGCCGTCTAATACCCGACCTGCCAACCCCACGTTCGAGAGGGCCTTCTTGATCCCGCCGCGCGCGAGGGCCACCCCCTCGGCGTCAAAGTAATTGTCGTAATGATCCTTGTGGGAGGCATTGATTTCATAGGTGAAATCCGCGACGTCCGATACCGCGTTGTGCGGCGCCTGGATAAATCTCGACTTCACCGTACCCGCCGGTGAGATCTCCACCATATCCGCCGGGAACTGCCAAGCCCGCCAATGGCTGCCGGATTGCACTTCGACTCGGTTCGCCCGCAGGCGATGCCCTTGTGCGCAAACCGTGCCCCCCGCGGCCAATAACAAGGCCAAATACAAAGATCCGTACTTCAGCATGCGTTCCATCGCGCTTACCCCGGTAGAATTGTGCGAGTTCACTCTTGGCCGTCTCGTGTTAGCCGCTGCAGGAAAGTATCTGGCAGGGCAGCCGCCAAAGCCCGCTCGGAAATGGCGATGCTATCGTCGTACTTGTCCATTAGCGAGTCGATCCATTCCTCAAAGCGCTGCTCCCGCTGCTGGCCGCGCAACAGGGCGCGCGCCTTCGATTCCACTTCAGAGAACGGTTGCACTTTACGTTCTTCGCGATCGAGGACTTTGAAGAGACTGAACCCGTCCTCGACCTCCACCGGACCGACGATCGCGTTCAGCTCGGCCTCCTGCACCGCCTTGTAGAGCCGGGGCAGGGTCAGCCGCTCGTAATCCCCCATATGCATCATGCCCACCTCATCGCGCATTTCGGCCCGCAGAGGATACTGCTGCGCGAGGGAGGCAAGGGTCTGCTCTCCCCGAGCGATTTGCCGCCGCAGCTCTACAGCTTCTGCCTCCGTCTCCACCACCACCTCAACGAGGATATATTCACCGCTGGTTTGGAACAATTCCTCGTTGTCCTCGTAAAAATCCCTGGCGTCTTCGCGGTCCGGCTGAACTTTGTCGATAATTTCCAGCTTTCTTAGCTTTTTAATCATTAGTTCCTTGCGATTCACCTCCAGCCAGCGCTGTTGATCCCGGCCATCAGTTATCGCCGCCCGCCGCGCCGCCTCAAAAATCAACCATTGCCCCAAGACCAACTCGCCGGCCGCCGCCACCACCTCTTCTCCGTCTTGCACCCCCCAACCCGACAGGCTGCGCAAATCCCGGCCGAGGATATCGACATAGTCGCCCAGTGTGACGGACCCGCCCCTATAGGTAAATAGCGGTTGTGCACTCTCCGCGGCGGAAAGATTAGATCGCCGTACACGGGTATAAAGCTCTGCTTTGTCCTGTAGCAGCTTTACCCCTTCCGGGACCAGCTGTAGTTTTAATTTTCGCTCCAAATGGCGAATTTCACGCTGCTCTGCCGCTACCAACTCGCGCTCATAGAGCAAATCATAAATCTGCTGGCGCCGCTCCGCGAAGGGCACCGGCTGATCCTGAAAGAAACGCACGATCTGGTAGCGTTTGCCCATCGGCAACACGGGTGAAAACTGTCCAGTCTGCAACTCGCGAAAAACCGCCGCGGGGATCCGCAACCGCTGCGCCCGTTCTAAATCGACAAACCCGAGCAGACCGCCCTGGGTCGCCGAGCGTTCGTCGATGGTGTATTGCTCAGCCAACTCGGCGAAGTCTTCTCCGGCTGCCAGCCTGGCGTGGATCTCATGCGCTAAAGCCTCTTCGTCGAGCAAAATACCCGCGACCTGTCGCCGACGGTCCAACCCCTTCTGTGTGAAATAAGCGCGAATGTCCGCTTCGGAAATCTGCACCTGAGAGGCCAGCACCTCGTTTCGATAAACATTGAGGATATGCTCGCGCCAGCGTGCCATAAGGTCCGCCTGGACTTCGAACGATATGTCCAGGCCCTGCGCGCGCGCCTCCAGTTCGAGCAAGTGCTTGGCCAGCAGACTGCGCAAATAGGACATGCGCGCCCCCTCGTTCGAGGTTCGCGAACGCAGGCCCGCGGGCATCTGCTCAACAAAGGCATGCAACTCGGCGGCAAATATCTCCGTCGAATCTACCCTGGCCACCACCCCAGGGTTACCTCCTGGTGCGATTTGCTCCACTGGTGCGACACAGCCACACGCCAATGCCCAACAAAGCACCGCCCGCCAACCACCGCTCCATATCATATTAGTATACCAACCCAATCTGGTTTAGTTTTTCTTCGTCACCGCTATCAGCTTCGACCACAATACGTACGATATAAAGCCCCGGTAAGGCCAACTCTCCCTGCTCGTTTCGTCCGTCCCAAACAAGCCGATAAAACGCGCTCGCACCCGGCGCACCACGCAATTGCCGCACGCGCTGACCGGCCAGATCGTAGATTTCCGCTAACAGGGGCACCGCGTCGGTCAAGCGCTGGAGAGTATAGGAGATCTCCACCTGATCATTAATGCCGTCGCCATTCGGCGAAAACGGATTTGGCACAGCCTCCACCACACCAAGTAAATCCCCTTGCAGTGAGGTCCGTACGCCCAACCCGTCGTTGAGCAACTCGGCCACTGCATCTCCCGGAGTCACCTCTTGCGCGACTTCGTCGACGGCCGTATCTGTCACCGACCCACTGAATGTCGTGCCGTAGACGAATACACGTGCATCGAATTCCACCTCCAACAGAGTCTGGTCAGTTGCGATTCGCGGGAAGCTGATCTTAAAGCTGTGCGGATCATCTAGATCTGATTCCTGCTCGAACGCCACGACTTCACGGTCGATGCGCACGCTATGCACTATTTCTAACTGGGCGTGCGTGCGGATCTCCAGCGCGTTAAAACCCGACTGGTCCGCATCCAAACGCGTCCTTATCGCATAGGTAAAACGAACCGGCTCGAACGAATTCACCGAGCCCGGGTGAATCTCGCCTACTACCTCCCTGGCCACGGGCGGCTGGGAATATTCAAAATAGAGGGAATCGATCTGCCCGCCCTGTTGACCGGTAGAAAAAAAGTCAACTCGCAATTGCACGAATTGCCGAGGACCGGGCGAGAGGATTCGAGTACCCGCGAGCCCGTCCGCGTATTCATACGTCTGCCAGACGCTCCAGTTTTCCAGATCCTGGGTGACCTTGCCCTGCACATTTTGCGGCATCGCCAAATACTCCTGGCGGGTCATCGGCCGGCCGTTCTGGCCCAGGGGCACTTCTTCTTCGCCGACGCCGGTCTTGCGCCAGTAAATTTCGGGCTGCTCGTCGTCGCCGCTGCGGGTCTGAATCAGAATTTTGGCCTGCGGATCGAGGTTGCCATTCCACCAAATGCGCCCCAAACTCGAAACTTGCCCCAGGTCGATCGGGTCGGAGACAAACGAGGCACTGGGCACAAAACCTCGCCCGTACGCCTCGAATTCGGCGATTTCCCATATCTCCCCCGACTCGTGCGGATGCAGGTAGAGATGGCGGACCACCTGCGGTTCAATATCGAATTCGACCTGGGTGTTCAAATTGTCCTTCTCGTCGCGCACCAACGTCCAGACCAGATCCCCTTTGTCGGTCTTGCTTTCTTCCCGACCATCGTTAACATAGAACCGGAACTGGCGAATTTTACGCCCCGGCTGGTCGGACCGCACGCCAAAGCGGATGCGTTCGACTTGAAACGGCGCGCCCAGATCGAAAAACATCGGCACGGTGTAAAAGGGAATCCCGGAAGTCGTAGCGAAAAAATTGATGCGCGGCGGATGTACAAAAGCCGTGGTCGAATCCCCGTCGACCAGCAGCGAACGCTGTTCCTGCCAGTCCCCGGGCAAGGTATAGATGCTAACCAAACTAGTCAGATCCCCCCCGCGACCTTGCATCGTAGCGATCAAGTTGTCGCCGATCTCGGTTCCGAGCGGCCGGATGCCGCCGGGCACCTTGTCGGCGTCGACAAAGGTCGTGACGCCGACCTCGTTCCAGGAGATACCGCCCGTTCCTCCCAAATGGTATATCTCACGCGCCTCGCCTTCGCCAAGCAAGATCACAGTCAACGCCAGTGCCCACATCTGAACCTGTTTCACCGCATGTCTCCTTCGATCGAAAAAACGGCGGGGTTCACAGTCGCCCGCGAACCCCGCCCCTTACTGCCCAGATCAAGACTCGTACCGCAATAGGGCCGGCACTTGTTTTGATTTAGAAACTAGACTTGATCTGACCCCAAGTGCTAGTCTCGACTGCCGTTGGCAAATCGGCTTCTACTGGCGCGAGCAGATAATCGCCAAACTGATCGGCGTCCTTCGAGGCGCCAACGCCACCAAAACCCGACCAGTAAGCATCGTCATACGCGCCCGGATCGGCGTCTTTGTCACCCCAGTTGACCTCGATACCGACGATCTGGCCTTCGGCAAACGTATGCTCGACGCTGGCGTCGGCCCCGTCGGGATGGATATCGTCATAGGGCGTCAGGGCGATTTCGGTGAACATCTCAGCCGGCTCGAAAGTGTTGACATCGCCGCGCAAGAATGCACCGCCCCATTCGAGATAGGGGGGTTGTCCGGCCCAGGCTTTGGAACCGTCGATGATGCGGGTGTAATAACCGGAGGAACTGAAGATCGGGCCGGCCAGGTCGTAACGCTGTGCCTGGGAGCTGGCCCAACGGGTTTCGAATTCGTCGCCCTGGTCGAAGCCGCGGAATATGCCACCGGTGTGATCCCAGTCGGTGGTCGTCGACCACTTCTCGGTGTCATTGAGCGCGTCATCGGCGAGCCATGCGCCGTAATAGGCTTTGTTCTCCGTGGTGTTGTAACCCCAGACGAGCCAGGCGTTGAAATCACCCAAGTCCAACGGCGCGCCAAACTGGTTGAACATGCTTTCGCCTTGGATCTTGTAGACATCGCCGACAATATCCCAGTCCGACATGTCACCGTCCAGTTCCGGGGTCAAGCCATCGGGGAACTGGAACATAAACTTCATCTGGCCCTGATGGGCAAAACCGCTACCAACAGCCACCATAGAAATCAGCACGGCGGCCAGAATAGCTTGAAATTTCTTCATTATTTTCTCCTTAATGCAAATGAACGAATATAATACAATCAGACAAACGCCAATCCCAAACTACAGCTTGCGAACCTCCTTTCGTTAAATATAGGAACTAATAGCATATGCTTATTGGTAATAAATATATTAAAAACATCCCACTGTTTACAATTGATATTTTCCCATTCAATTTATTTATTTACAATGGCTTATAGTAATATCATCTATCTAATCCGGCATAGGCGGTCATAAAAATAGTACTAGTAGTGCTGGTCGGCAAGTTTTCAAAGGTTTCCCGCTGCAGGCGGAAACCGGTCTGCACGTGCAGTCTGTATCCGAGATAATCGGAGGCGTTGGCAAATTGGATCGCCAAAATCCGGCTATTGGAATCCGGCGCGAGATTGCGGTGCAATGGCATGCCCTCCGCGTCATCGCGGAATTGCTCGAAGTGGGACAATTCCAGCCCCAATTCGATAAGCGTCTGGCGCAACATCGGAAAACGGGCGATCAGAAACAGAGTTTCGGTCAACTCGCGCCGGGCCGGATCGCGCAACCGGAAGGGGCGCTCTCGGACGAACTCGCTCTTGACGCGCGGTTCGATCTCAAAGCGCCCTACGTCAAAAGTATAATCGGCCTTGTTGATCAAACCGACAAAGCTCGACACCCCGCGCAGATCGCCCTGCTGGCCGCGCTGGTTGTATACATCGACTTTGAGCTTGTTGATCACGTTTAGCCGGGACACCCGGCGAAAATCCAGTTGCAAGTAACTGGTATTGACCCAGGTGTCGCGCGCCGAGAGCGGGTCGAAGATGCGCTGCTGGGTGCCGCGGGAATTGGCCGGCTGGACCCACTGGAAGAGATTATTGGCGATATTGTCTTTGACCAGACGAAAATTCTCATAAAAGCGCAGCCGGCCAAAACTGGCCAAATCTCGGTCGTAGGTCAGCAGCAGATAAGTGCTGCGATTCTCGCCGTCCCCGTCGATCAGCGCCTCGCTCAACCGCCCTACCGTCAACCGCGCTTCCGGCGTGATGAACACACCACCGTAGACGTTATAGCCGCGGTGGTCGCGCCGATAGGGGTAGTCGGGCTCCTCGTCGTTTTCAAAACGGTCGACCCAACCATTGTTGTTCATATCAACACCAAAGAGAAACTCCGGCCGGTCGACGTGGTAGCGCAGGAAGGGCTCTTCGTAGTCCGGCACAAAGTTCTGCCGGTCCTCCGTGTCGTTCTGGTTGAAGTCGGAGATAAAGTCGTTGTTCTCGTCGAAACCCGGAAAAACGGCGTTGTCGACTAGCGGCTGCCCGAAGCGGTTCCAGTCGGGCCGCCGGTCCTGGTCGTCGTTGTCGTCGACGAACTCGTAGATATAGGACAGCTCGTTCTCGTAATCGATCTCGTCCTGGCGCAAAGTCCCCGCCAAAAAGGTGCGCGTCGAATAGGAATCGTCCATACCATAACCTTCCAAGAAGGCGAAGTAGGGAAACTCGACCCGCGACAAATTCATCATCCAGGCGTCGGCTTTTTTGATCGCCTTGCTGTGGTCGCGCAAGTTGGTGTTTGGGTATTGGCGATATTGTCTGTTGAAATCGTATTCGCCGTAGAAGTCGAAGCCCATGATCTTGTTCGCTTCGAGGGTGAAGCCGAAGATGACATTGGCGGTGGGCAGGCCATAATCGAATCTCAGCAAACGCTGGTTGGAATTATCGCGGATATTGCCCTCGGCCCGTTCCACCATTAGGAACACCGGCTGCGCGTCGCTATTGGTTTGCCGGTCGGAAGTAATTTCGACCCGGTAGTCGTTCGATATGACGAGTTCGAAAGTAACTTCCTCTATCACCGAAGGGTCCGGCCCGAGATAGCCCGGGTCGGTGAAATCATAGGACAGCACGATGCGCTCGTCGCCGTCGGCGGCGAGAAAACCCACGCGCTGAAACCCGCCTTCGCGGATCGGTTCGAACCCGACTTCGCTGCCCCTGGTCACGTTGCCGTCTACGTCCCGGATAATGATTTCGTCGTCAAAGAGCGCCGCGCCGCCGGCGCCGTCCTCGGGCGAATCGTCGGATAGGCGGATGATGATGCGGGAAATCGGCAATGCGTTCTGGTCAGTCGTCAGCGCCCCGCCAGCAAAGGGGTTGCCGCTAAAATCGTCGAGCAGCGTCTGGGTCTGAAAGGCCGTCACATACGTTGCCCCGACCTTGACGAAGTCACCGACATGGGTAATCGCGCGGCCGGCCAGCAGGTTGGTGGCGCTGGTCTTCTGGTCGGGTATATCGAGCGAAGTGGCCACCGCCGGCCGGCTCGGCCGGGCCAACAGCATCGTCGCCTGGTATTTATCGGCCGCAAAGTCCCACTGGATGCCGTTAAAACCCGGCTTTGAGAAGGTCAGTGGCGTCAGGGTGGTGCGGATCTCGTCCCCGATCGTCAGACTATAATGGAATTGTCCCAGGTTGTCGGAGGCGATCAGGACCTTGTTGAACCAAGAGCTAAAGCGGTTGGTCTTGAGGATACTGCTGCCGAATTGCTGCGGCCGGTCCTCCTGCCAGTCGTAAATAAGCCAACCACGGGTGACGAAATTACCGTAGATATCGTAAAAATAATCGCCCTCCTGGGTCGTATTGACATAGCGCTCGTATTGGTCTCGGGCGTAGTTAGTGTATTGCCATTGAGACCAACGGTACTCGTTGAAGAGCTCCTGCGGCACATACCATTTGCGCATCGAAGGGTCGAGCGCGTCGAAAAGCACGCCCGGCCCACGGGGCGAGAAATCCACCTGCCCA
>LWDU01039792.1_pt1 | contig 11074 bp, 11 predicted proteins | sample 727161 | NCBI WGS metagenome assembly LWDU01 (sample SAMN04566230, study PRJNA314399) | hydrothermal vent metagenome | isolation source: deep sea hydrothermal plume seawater | place: Mexico: Gulf of California, Guaymas Basin | collected 2004-07-11 | reverse complement strand
AACACCCCGCCAATCCTGCCGCTGCTGCCTGTCACCAACACCCGCATCTAATTTTACCCCTTGCTAACACTGGTCTAAAAAAAACCGCTATTATAAAAAACTTAGCGGCGTATCCTACCCCGCGCAAGAAGCTGGGAGCCCTGGTAGGGCCGCCTTACTTTTGGATCTACCCCATAAAAAAACCGGGAGCCCCCATCGCCCCCGATAAAAACCGCTCCCGCCTTGCGCTTATCCTTCATACGCTTACTTGAACACGAATATTCGCCGCCCATCACAGCGGATATACCCCTGTTTCTCAAGGCGGCTAAGCACCCGAGTCACCGTCTCCCACATCGTACCCGCCCGCCATCCGGGCCAATTCCTAGTGTGCGTTCATCGCTTCTGCGACCATACCCCTTCTACGCCTCCTGTCCTTGCTCGACGACAAGGTTGAGGATGGTCTTTGAGACGCTGCTGGCGACATGCATCAGCGCCAAGCACTCGATCTGCACATCGGTCTTGCGCAAACGGCTGGCCAATTCGGACAATATCTCGGTCGCGATATGCGGGTGTTTGTGGATCAAGGAGATAAAGTGATCGCGGCCGCTAGTAAGCAACTCGGTCGGTTCGGCGGCAGCTACCTTTACCGAACAGCGCTACCTTGCGGAGAAATTCATTGGCCATGACATGCTCCAGTAAAACGTATGCCTAATGCCCCCAATTTAATTATATCAAGTGGACCTTTGTACATCGGCAAAGCTTCGTCCGTGGCGATATGGTCGAATATTCAGTAGTTTATCGCGCAACCATGGACAAGCAACCGATAGAAATAACCAGCTTCCAGAATCCTCTTGTTAAAATGATTCGCTCGCTCGCCTATAAGAAATACCGCAAGCGCGAGGGAGTATTCTGGGCCGAGGGCGTGCGCAACACCTTAGAGGCCATCGACAATGGCTGGACCATCGACGCCTTGGTCTATTCCCCGGACTTGCTGCGCAGTGATTTGGCTCGTGAACGCATCGCCGCAAGCCCATTGCGCAAGGTCTCCGTCGACGCCCGCGTCTTTGCGCGCATCGCCGCCAGCGAACTGCCGCAGGGCTTGGGCGCCGTCGTCCGCCTGCCCGAACGCAGCCTCGGCGATATCCCCATCACCACCGACACCTTTGTCGCCGTCTTGGAAGAGCCGCAAGATCGGGGCAATGTCGGCGCCGTCGTCCGCACCGTTGGCGCTGCCGGCGGCCAGGGCGTTATTCTCGTCGGCCAAGCCGTCGACCCTTATGACCCTGAAGCGCTGCGCACTAGCATGGGCGCCACCTTCAGCGTCCCCATCGTCAACTGCACCGCCGACGAGTTTCTCGCCTGGACGCACACCCATCGCCTATACCTTATGGGCACCTCGGCCCGCGCCAATGCCGAATTCCGCCACGTCGACTATCCACGGCCCCTAGGCCTTGTCTTTGGCAATGAACGCGTTGGGCTTTCCGATACATTGCAAGCAGCCGTCGACATCATGGTCAATATCCCGATCCTCGGCCGCGCCAACTCACTGAATTTGGGCGCCTCGGTCGCCATCGTCGCCTATCAGGCGCAAGGAACTTGGGCCGAGCGCGACTCGGCATGAGCAACGCACTCCCACCCGCTTGGCAAGCAGCGCTCGCCAAGCGCAAGCAGCACTTCACGATAGATTCCCCAACCACATTGCGGCTACTACACGACGAGGACCCGCAAGTACGCTGCGACCGCTTCGGGACACTGTGCTGGTTTTATTGGTATGGATCCGCCTTGCCCACCAGTGTTGACCTCGCCCATATGGAAGATTTCTCCGCGGCAGCGGGTTCATCATATTGGCTAGCCCGCCTGATGCGCGACCGCGGCCAAGACCCACAGGCGATAAGCAGCTGGGGATCGACTCAGATCGAGCAATGGACCGCCCACGAAGACGACCTGGAGTATATCTTTCGCAGCGACCACGGTCTGTCCCCTGGCCTTTTCCTCGACCAACGCCAGAACCGTCTGTGGGTGCGGACCCAGGCCAAGTCAAGGCGCGTGCTCAACCTCTTTAGTTATACCGGGGGATTTAGCCTCAACGCGGCACTAGGCCAAGCGCAAGAAGTCGTCAGCGTAGATACCTCGCGGCCGACGCTGAACTGGTCTGAAGCCAATTTCGAACTCAACGGCCTCAATAAGGGCAACTGCGAATTCTGGAAGGCTGAAGCGCGCAACTTTCTCCGCGGCTGCAATAAACGGGACCGCACCTTTGACTTGGTCATCTGCGACCCGCCCTCTTTTTCGCGCAGCCGCGATGGCGCGTTCAAGCTCGAACGCGATCTTGAGGAAGTGCTACAAGGAACCGATCGGATTTTGGCCCCGCGGGGTCAAATCTTACTATCGACTAATTTTGAAAAATGGAATGCGGAAGAATTCACCCGAAGAGCACAAAGCGCCCTGCCCGGTTATATAAAGGTCGAATTACCGCAGCCCGACCCCGATTTCGCTACCGACGGCGAGCCACAGCTGAAGGCCCTAGTCTTAGCTAAGCCTTAAGGTCTTCAGCCTCTACTTCGGCTTCGGCCTCTGAGGCGCGAAATTTCTTTACTGCCTGCCCTATGCCCTGCAACATCTCCGGCAAACCCTTACCACTTACAGCCGACACCAGAAACCGCGGCACCTTGAGATCGCTGAAGGGATCCTCGAACTCCTGATCCTGCCCGAGCAAATCAGCCTTGGTCAGCGCAATACCAACCGGCTTATGGCGCATGCCAGGATCAAATTCTTGTAATTCATGCCGCAGCGCCTCTAGATCGGCCCGCGGATCTTCGCTGGTGCAATCGATGGCAAAAAGCAGGATGCGCGTGCGCTCGATATGGCGCAGAAAACGCGCGCCCAAGCCCTTACCTTCATGCGCGCCTTCGATCAATCCCGGCAAATCAGCCAACACGAAATTCTCGTATTCTGCCCACTGCACGATACCCAGATTGGGTTCGAGTGTCGTAAAGGGGTAGTCGGCTATTTTGGGATGCGCCGAAGAAAGCCGCGAGAGCAATGTCGACTTACCCGCATTCGGAAAACCGACCAAGCCAACATCGGCCAGCAATTTCAGTTCGAGCTTGACGATCTTCTGTCCGCCCTTACTGCCGTAATCAAAGCGCCTCGGGGTCTGCACCCTCGGCGTGGCGAAACGAGCATTACCGCGTCCACCGCGACCGCCCTTGAGCAATACGAATTCCTGACCATCCTCGATCATATCGAGAATTAGTTCACCCTCTTCATCGCGCAGAATAGTGCCTGGTGGCACGCGGATGATCGCGTGTTCACCGCGTTTGCCGGTGCAGTTCTTGCCCTGACCGTGGTCGCCGCGCTGGCCCTTGATATGATGGCGATAACGAAAATCTCGCAACGTACTGAGTTGACCATCAACACGAAAAATGACATTGCCGCCGTCGCCACCGTCGCCGCCGTCCGGTCCACCCTTGGGCACATATTTCTCCCGGCGAAACGAACAACAACCGCTGCCGCCAGCACCCGACTCCACAGTAATAACTACTTCATCGATAAACATAGATTAAATATACCTAAATTTTTCATATAAGGGGTTTTTGACTCGAGACGATATCTGCGCCCCATCATTTTTTTGCAACCGCCACTCAATATCCGCTAAAAGTCATGCTGATGGCCCTAACAAATGCCCCAAAAATCTAGCACTTCCACAGCTCCATCCTCCACCGTTATAGCGCTCATATCAACGATATGCACCTCGAGTGCGGGCTGGCAAGATCGCGCTATAAACTGATCCTGACGCCGCAACAAAAAATCAGCAACCTTGCCCTCAGCCACGCCCCACCCCCTTACAACTTCCTGCCATTGTGTCCCGCGTTCGCGATGTCTGTCCACCAATGCTACACCGTCGATACGCACGACGCAGAGCTTGCATCCCAGCGCCGCCAAACGCCGCTCGCAATCTTCCATATCGGACCAACTCACATGGTCATTGCAACATACATGGGACAAGTGGAACCGTTCGAATATATAACTTGTGCGGTGGTTGACCCGATCGCGCTCCGCCCAATCCATACGGCCAAGCCGCTGCTCCGCTGCCTCGACAACATTTAGCAAGTCATTGACCATATCGAGATGGTCCTGCAGCACTAATTCACCTGCTCGCTGCTTAGCTGCCAGTTGCTCAGTGAAGACAAACAGACGACATGAACGGCTTCTCGACATAGCGCTGATGACGAGTCAATACATGCAATAACGTGGATTTGCCGGCACCTGATACCCCTTCCAAAATCAGACCTGACGTATTCCAATGCGTGTGCATCGATATTATCTTGCCGCAGTTCAATTCCGCCAGAAATCGGGATTCATCGATAAGAAAGATACCTATCTAATCGAGCCGAAATTTATAAAGTGGGGGGATTTTCCGATGGCCTAGGCGCCATACTTGCAAGAGACCTCTACGGCTATGTCAACACCGAGAGCAAATTCACCTGGTGGCCTGAAACTCGTCGTCCGGCTGCAGTCGCCACTCCGGCGCCATCTGCTCATAGGTCGCGCTCTCGGCATTCCACATCATATGCACCGAACCGACGGGGCCGTTGCGCTGTTTGCCGATAATGATCTCAGCGATACCTTCGAGGCTGGCGCCGTCGGGGGATTTTAGGCCGTAAATATCGGGGCGGTAGATGAACATCACGACGTCGGCGTCCTGTTCAATCGAGCCGCTTTCACGCAAATCCGACAATTGCGGCCGCCGGTCCGTCCGACTCTCCACCGCGCGCGACAACTGCGACAACGCGATAACCGGCACATCCAGTTCCTTGGCCAACCCCTTGAGACTGCGCGAAATATTCGAAATCTCCTGCTCCCGGCTCTGGGTGCGCACATGCGAGCTCATAAGCTGCAAATAGTCGACGATAATCATGCCAATGCCGTGCTCGCGGTGCAAACGGCGGCATTTGGCTCGGGCTTCCAAAACCGATATGCCCGGCGTATCGTCGATATAGATCGGCGCCTGGGCCAAGCGGCCGACATTGCGCGTCAGATGCATCCAGTCATCGTCGCGCAGACGGCCGGTGCGCAATTTGTGCAGGTCGACGCGGGTTTCCGCGCTGAGCAGACGTTGGGCAAGCTGCACCTTCGACATTTCCAGACTGAACACCGCCACTCCGACATTCGCATCAACCGCGGCATTGCGCGTCAAGGTCAATGCGAGCGCAGTCTTTCCGACCGAAGGTCTGGCTGCGATAATGATAAGATCGCCCTTTTGCCAACCAGAGGTCGATTCGTTCAGATCTGCAAAACCCGTTTCTACACCAGAAACCGAACTGTCGCGATTATGGGCGTTTTCGATTTGCTCCAAGGCCTCGCCCATCACCGTTTCCAAGGACTCAAACCCGTCGCTGATCTGATTTTCGGACAGGCTGAAAATCTGCTGCTCGGTGTGATCGATCAGCTCTTGCACATCCTCGCCGCCTTGGTAGGCCTGTTCAATCACCTGGCTGGCCGTCTCGATCAACTTGCGGCTCAAGGCCTTGTCGAGCACGATTTTGGCATGGTAGTCGATATTGGCCGCCGTAGCGACCTCTGTGGCAAGCTTAGCTAGGTAAACCACCCCGCCAACTCCGTCGAGTTGGTTGCGGCGTTTGAGCTCCTCAGATAAAGTCAGTTGGTCGACGGCTTCGCCGCGTTCATATAGCGTGACGATCGCATTGAAAATATGACTGTGCGGGGCATGATAAAAACAGCTCTCGTCGAGATACTCGAAACCGCGGCCGATGGCTCGCTGTTCGATCATCATCGCCCCCAACACCGCCTGCTCTACTTCTACTGCTTGCGGTGGCATGCGCTCTATACGCTGGCTGTCGGCTGGTCCCTGGGTCTGGGTCATAGTATTGTTTCGCTTTAGAGTTCGACACCATCATAGATTTGCCGCACCCGCTTCATATCTTCCCAGGTCGGCCGTTTCCACTGGGCATTGCGCAATAACGCCGCGGGGTGATAGGTGGCCACCAACGGAATGCCCTCATACTGGTGCGACTGGCCGCGCATGCGCCCCATCGAATCGCTACTGCGCAACAAGGTCTGGGCCGCAAAACGCCCGAGAGTACAAATAACCTTGGGCTGTATTAATTCTATCTGACGTTTTAAATAGGGCTCACACTGCTCAATTTCATCGGCTTGCGGGTCGCGGTTATTCGGCGGTCGGCATTTAAGGATATTGCAGATATACACGTCTTCACGGCGCAAATCCATTGCGGAGATAATCTTGTTCAACAACTGACCGGCCGCCCCGACAAATGGCTCGCCCTGGCGATCCTCATCGGCACCGGGCGCCTCACCAACAAACATAATACCCGCCGCGGGATTGCCCGCGCCAAAAACAAAATTCTGCCGAGTCGAGCCTAAACTGCATTTACTGCAATCGCAAATCTGCTGGCGAAAAATATCAAGGGCATTGCCATCATCCGCTACAGAGGGTGCTAAACCCAGCGCGATCGACTCCTCTAGCTGCCCAGGTGCCTGTTCCTCTACTGCTGCAACAGTTTCTGTGGCGGGCGTCGGCTGCTCCATTGCATCTGTATCGACTTCTTCGCCAACCGGAGCTACTATTTCTTCGGCGGGCGCCATCTGGTCAATAGTGGATTCTGCGGCTTTCGGCAATTCGACTTCTTCTGTTGCAACTTCCATAGGAACTATAAACTTAGCCCCCTCGAATACCATCAAATCGGTCAGATAACGCCGAGCTTCGCTCAGCACGTCTTCGTTCGACTTTTCCATCCGCTGAAGATGCTGTGGAGAAAAAGCACTGTCAAGCGCTATCGAGTCTGCTGTGTCTGTAGCCAGTCGAGAATGCGATCGGCAACCGCAAGTTTACTCAACAACGGCAACATCTCTTCTCGTCCTTCAGTATCGATAAAAGTTACCCGATTTGTATCTACTGCAAACCCTGCCCCTTCGTCGCGCAGCATATTGAGCACGATCAGATCGCCCCCTTTGCGGATTAATTTTTCCCGTGCCCGCTCCAGGCCTTTTTCTGTTTCCATCGCAAAGACCACCAAGACCCGACCCTCTTTCTTCTGCCCCAGACCCTGCGCGATATCTGGGTTTTCGCGCAACTCGATCGTCACTTGCTCACCACTGCGCTTAATTTTGTGCTCCGCCACACGATCCACTCGGTAGTCGGCCGGAGCCGCCGCCAAAATCGCCCCGTCAACTGTGGCAAAAAGCTCCTCCATAGCTTGCTGCATTTCGAGTGTTGATCGCACTGAATGCATTTCGACGCCAGCAGGCACGGCCAACTCAGTCGGACCGGAGACCAACCAGACCTGCGCGCCGCGCTCGGCCGCCCGTTGCGCGATGGCATAGCCCATTTTGCCCGATGACCGGTTTGAGATAAAACGCACAGGATCAATGTCTTCAACCGTCGGCCCAGCAGACACCAAAAGCTTCACCCCCTGCAAGTCACCGCTAAAATGCGCCGCGACCGCTTCGGCCAACGCCGCAGGCTCCGGCATCCGCCCACGACCACTTGCTCCAGAAGCCAAAGGCCCGGTTTGCGGCTCTAAGATTTGGTAACCGCGCTCAGCCAGCGCTTGCAAATTGGCGTTTACCGCGGCGTTAATGAGCATATGCTCTTCCATCGACGGGGCAAAAACCACGGTTACCGTCGCACTAAGCATTATCGCGGTGAGCAAATCATCGGCCAAACCGCCAGCCACTCGGCCAATAAAATGGGCTGTCGCCGGGGCGACCAAGATCAGTTCGGCCCATTCGGACAGCCCAACATGTACTACGGGAAATTCGCGATCGCGATCGAAGAGATTGGTATAGACAGGATGTCGGGAAAGGACTTCCAGAGTTTTCTCGGCGACGAATTCGTGCGCCGTGCGCGACATTGCCACCCGGACCTCGGCGCCAAGCCCAGTGAGCTGCCGCACGATTTCGGGCGCCTTATATGCGGCAATGCCGCCGGTGACTCCCAGTAGGATTTTACGGCCCTGCAAGCTCATGCTGATTCGAGACGGGAAATTATCTGGGCAACCACGGCGTTCGGATCGGTGTCGTCGGTTTCGATAAGCACGTCGTAAATTGACAGATCGCTGAAATCAATCTGGTGAAACTGCTCGTAACGCCGTGCTTCGGATCCTTCGCGCGCCCGCAACTCTTCGAGGGCCTGCGCCGCCGACTTGGACTCGCGTTGCGCCACCCGCTCGGCGCGAATCTCAGGGGTAGCCGCCAACCATACCTTGAGCGCCGCCAAGCCACTGCGATAAGCCATCCACCCCGTCAGCCGACCCTCGACTACTATCGGCGCCTGGTCCTTGGCTTGCGCTATGATCCGCTCGTCGAGTTGGCGGTCAATACGCCCATCGGCTTCGGCCCGCTCGCCAAACGCGGCGAGGCTCAACCCGGATTCCTCTGCCAACTGCCGGAATATCCGGCCTGCGTTTACATACGCCCAGCCAAGTTTCTCACAGAGCGTATCGCAGGCGGTACTGGTCCCGCTACCGGGTAGGCCACTGACGGTGATGATCTGCGGTGAAACCATATCTCCTCAAGCCAGGTTTTGCACTTGCTCGCGCAGACGCTCGACTTCTTCCTTGATCTCGACTACCCGATGGATGATATCCGAGTCGGAAGATTTGGAGCTGATGGTATTGGCCTCGCGGTTCATCTCTTGCAAGAGAAAATTGAACCTTTTGCCGACCTCACCACCCTTGTCTAAGGCCGCGAAAAACTGCGCGTTGTGACTGCGGAAGCGGACGACCTCTTCGGTTATGTCGCTGCGTTCCGCGATCAGCGCGACTTCCATCGCCAGGCGGTCCTCGTGGATGGCACCCGGTTCGAGCAACGCCGCGACCTTTTCGCGCAACCGATTCTGGATCTGCTCGCGAGTGCTAGGCACCAACTCGGCAATATGCTCGAGATGCGCCTCAACCGCCTCGACCCTGCGACGCAAATCTTCGGCCAGCGCCTGCCCTTCCTTCGTCCGCATCGAGATCATTTCAACTAGCGCCTCATCCAAGGCTGCTAGCATCAGTTCCTTGGCCTCGTCATTTTCCGGCTCGGCCGCCGCAAAAGTGAACACCCCGGGCAAACGCGCCAATAACGCCAGGTCCACCTGCGTATCGCTTTGGCTCAACTCCGCCAAGCGCTGCAACTGGGTGAGATAGCCACTGGCAATTTCCTCGTCGAGACTGGGCAGCGCTTTTTGCTGGGCTTCTTCGGTCCAAGAAAAATTAACGCTGACCTTACCGCGGCTAAGCTGTGCCTGTATGCGCTCGCGGATGAGCTGTTCAAAAAGTTGTAGATTGGATGGACAGCGCACTTGGATATCGAGATAGCGGCTATTTACCGAACGCAGCTCTACACCGAGTCTTACTCCCTGGCCTTCGGCGGCACCACCGCCAAAGCCGGTCATGCTGGTAATCTGATTTTTCTTAGTCATAAGGAGAGAAAATAAGGCCCACCGACGAAACTGTCGAGACTCACCCCCCGCCGGAATTCACCGCGATGCGGACAATATTGGAAAAACCATCGAGCCGGGCAATGGTCTGGCCTTCGTCGGTGATCTTCAATAACGAGCTTCCAGTCGCAATCCAGGCGCGCTGGTGACTGGTGTCGAAAAACAGGCCACTGCCCCCCGGTACATCGCTCCAATGCTCTACCAATGCCCCCTCAGCGGAAAAAACTGCGAGGTCCCGTTCTCCCAGTACCCAACAAGCACCAGTCGAACCATCGACCGAAATCTCGATCGCCGCAGCAAAGGGAAGATCCACTTCCTGCATGGTTCCAGATCGGTCCAAACGCAGTAAATCTCGCCCTTCATCGGCCAGTAACCAGGCTTCCCCTTGACCACCGGCGGCCAGGGCTACCGGCCCTTGCAACGAGCGAAATTCGACCTGGCGGTTCCCGTCGGTCTGGTAGAACATCGCCCGATTCTGACTTTGGTCGGCGATCCAGCAACCACCCGCCTGGACCGCCAGGGCCGAAGGATTGGCGAAGCTCGCGTCGACGACGAATAATTCGAGCGAATCCGTCGCGACCAACGAAAACCAGAACACTCGCCGCCGCCCCAAATCGGCCAGCCAGCCTATTTGCGCGTTTGCATCTATAGCCAATGCGCCAGGTCTTTCAACCGCCGCAGCAAACATCTGCAAGTCGCCGTCGCCGTCGATTTTATATAAACCAGCGAACCTGCCGTCGCTGACCCAACATGAGCCGTCGCTGCCATCGATCGCGATATCGGCAAGGTCGAGGAACCGGCCTTGGGCAAAATGCGCGCTGCGCGCATCGGCGCTGATTTTCCACACCAGCCCGGTAGTGCGGTCTGCGATCCAAGCCTCCTCGGCACCAGGCGTTGCGCGAATCACCTCGTTAGTTCCGCGCTCCCCCTCGCCGCCTACAAGCAGGTTCAGCCGGTAATCGTAGCTCGTGCCATTCTGTACAACATCGTCGGTATAAGTTGTCGTGGCGGGATCCAAGATATCACTGATCGGCCCCCAATCGCGGTCGGGCAACCGCCGTAAGATGCGATAGCCTTCGATATCGGCAAAACGCGAAAAATCCCACCGTAGCTCAACTCGACCATCGAGCGCAAGAGCTTGCAACGGGCTCAGTAAGCCATTTTGCGGATCGACTCCTTGCGGGTCAAGCGGGTTGCGCCGCTGACGATCAGTGCAACCCAGGGCCATGACCAAGAGCCATAAGCCTATGCAGGCGAAACGTTTCATCGGCCAAAAAATGGCCGAGGGAAAATAGCGATCGTAGGCCTCATCCGCACGCTCCTTGCTCCAATAGGCAACCGCGCCGACACTAGCCGTCAGAACCGCGCTCAAATACAGCGCCTTGCGCGACCGCTTTTTTTTGGTTTTAGCGGTGGATGCGATCTGTGCGGGCAAGACGTTCGCTTGCTCACGCTCGGCAAATTGCGCTTCCAATGCCGCCTCGACGACGAGCAAGCGTCGCGGTAACTCCATTGCTCCGAGCGGAGTCAACAACGCCAGTATCAAGCAACAGGCCATAGTAGGTACCATTGATATGATCCTCATTTAACGGCGACCGAAGATATAGAGCGTACGCTCTTCGCTCACGA
>LWDU01019995.1_pt1 | contig 11074 bp, 9 predicted proteins | sample 727161 | NCBI WGS metagenome assembly LWDU01 (sample SAMN04566230, study PRJNA314399) | hydrothermal vent metagenome | isolation source: deep sea hydrothermal plume seawater | place: Mexico: Gulf of California, Guaymas Basin | collected 2004-07-11 | reverse complement strand
TTAAGCTTTTTGTTTTCTTGCATTTCCTTGTCTAGTGTTGTAATAATATTCTGTAAATTTAGTCAAATATTAAAAACCTTATTATGTTTAGTGGAATAGTTGAGGCTATAGGGGTTGTTGAGCAAATAACAAAAGTAAAAGACAACATAGAATTAAAGATTCGCAGTCAGATTAGCTGCGAACTAGCGGCTGACCAAAGCGTTTCTCATAACGGCGTTTGTTTAACTGTAACTCGGGTTTTAGATAATACTCATTTTGTGACAGCAATAAAAGAAACATTAAGCAAATCAACCCTCTCTAAAGTCGTTGAAGGCGATTCTCTAAATCTGGAAAGAAGTCTTAAGCTAGGCGACAGAATTGACGGGCATCTTGTTCAGGGGCATGTAGATCAAATGGCTAAATGTATTAATGTATTAGATGAAAATGGAAGCTGGGTTTTTTCTTTTCAATATCAAAAGCCTGAAATTGGAGCAATTATCCAAAAGGGGTCAATTGCAATAAATGGCGTTAGTCTTACTATCTCTGACTCAAAAGCTAATGAGCTCAGTGTTGCTGTTATTCCTTATACATATGAAACTACTACGTTTGGAAAAATAATATGTGGAGATGTGGTGAATCTAGAGTTCGATGTTTTGGGAAAATACATGTCAGAATTTAAAAATGAGTAAAAAACGAACAAAAATGAGTAAAAATGAGTAAAAAATGAGTAAAAATGGACAAAAATGAACAAAAATGAACAAAAATGAACAAAAAAATGATAAAAACTCCAAAGTCAATATTAATCTTGTTTTTTGTTTTTTCTATAATTAGTTTCATGTCAATAGACAAAAACCTAATTCCAAATAAAATTGTTCTTATGGGTGATTCCATAACCGAATCCTGGAGCAATTATAGTCCTGAGTTTTTTTCTGAACATGGTTTTTTAATTAACAAAGGCATAAGCGGTGAAACTACTCCTCAAATGCTTGACAGATTTGAAGCTGATGTTCTCAATCTAAAGCCTGAAGGCGTAATAATTCTCGCAGGAATAAATGATATTGCGCAAAACACCGGCTATATTAGTGTTTCAGAAATCTTTGACAATGTAGTTTTTATGGCTAATTTGGCTAAAAAAAATAATATAAGACCTGTTCTGTGCTCTGTTCTTCCTGCTAATGAACTAACTTGGAGGCCAGAAATAAAACCTGCAGCCCTTGTTATTGAGCTTAATCAAAAAATTAAAAATTATTGTAAAGAAAGTACTATTGTTTACTTAGATTATTTTTCTTCAATGGTTGGGGAAAAAAAAGAGCTTAGGTCAGAACTAACCTCTGATAAGGGTTGTTAGAAACAGTGTTAAAAAAGTTTTAAATTTGCCTTCTATCTAAATTAAAAAAATGAAATATCTTAAAATTATTATTCTAATTGTCGGTGTTTTTCTTGCTGCAGTAATATTGTTTTTTGCGTATGCAACAATGTTTCCTGCGAGCCCATTACAAACAACAACATATAGTTCTGAGAATGCAACTTACGAAGTGGAGTATAGCAGTCCTTTCAAAAAAGATCGACTAATTTTCGGTAGCGAAAGCGAAGGAGCTTTAGTGCCGTTTGGAAAATACTGGAGAACTGGCGCAAATGCTGCAACAACTTTTTCTACTAGTGAAGACATAGCTTTTGGCGGAGAATCTTTGCAAGCTGGAAAATATAGCCTTTATACAATCCCTGGAAAAGAAAAATGGACTATTGCTCTTAACTCTGTGAATGATACATTTTTTGCTATTGCAGAAGCTGATCAAGATGAAGATGTATTAAGAATATTTTCTAAAAGCATCAAAATATTTGAGTCAGTTGAGCAATTTAGCATTGACTTTAGTGCTGACTCATTAAACACGTATTTAAATTTAAAATGGGACACCACATTAATTTCAATTCCTCTAAAATAACACACGTATGTTTAACTGGTCGACTTTTAAGAATTTTTTGAAATTCAGCTTGTTTGTAGTATTTGCTACTCTAGTTGTTTATTTCGCAATTGATTTAATTCAAGAGAAAAACAACTTGATGGATATAGAAGAGTATAGTCCAAAGTCTTCATTAGTAGTAGATCAAAATCCAAAAAACAGCTCTAAATTTCCATTTGTTGACGTTCATAGTCATCAGTGGAAAATGCCAATAATGGATTTTAGTAATCTTGTAGCTGAAATGGACAGTCTAAATATGGGCTATATGATTAATTTAAGTGGGTCAGGCTTTGGAACTTTTGCTGGAAATCAAGACCTAATGGATATCTCTCTAACAGAATCAATTGAGAATGTAAAAAGTCAAGGACTAGCTAGCAGGTTTGGGGTTTTTGTGAATGTTGATTTTAATAAAATCGATGATGAAGATTTTGCAGAAAATAATGTTCGCATAATAAAAGACGCGGTAAGACAAGGTGCTATGGGCTTAAAAGTTTACAAAAACCTTGGACTTAGCTTGAAAGACAACAGTGGAAATAGAGTCAAGGTGGATGATAAAAGGTTAAATCCTATTTGGGAAGTCTGTGGAGAGCTTAAAATTCCCGTTTTAATACACAGCGGGGAGCCTTCTCCGTTTTTTGACCCAATTGACAAACATAATGAAAGATGGCTGCACGCTAGACAGAAGCCTGCAAGCTTTAGAAGCCCAGAAGAATATCCTTCTTTTGAAGTTGTTATGCAGGAACAATACAATATGTTTGAAAATAATCCAAACACTGTTTTTATTAATGCCCATCTTGGGTGGTATGGAAATGATTTAGATAAATTAAGTGAGCAGCTCGATAATCTTCCAAACGTTTATACAGAAATTGGAGCCGTAATTGCCGAGCTTGGGCGTCAACCAATAAGAGCAAGGCAATTTTTTTTAAATCACCAAGACAGAGTTCTTTTTGGTAAGGATACTTATAAGAAAAGTGAATATAATGTTTACTTTAGAATATTAGAAACTAGCGATGAATATTTTGATTATTATAGAAAAAGACATGCTCATTGGAAAATGTACGGAATGAATCTTCCAGATTCTGTTCTAAAAAAAGTATACTATAAAAACGCATTAAAGCTTTTTCCAAAAATTCCTAAATCGTTTTTTGAAGAAAACTAGATCTCTTGTTTTTTTTTGTATTTTTTCTTAATAGTTCAGCAATCAGTAAAGATGTTGGGTTGTTAGACAAAACCGCCCTTGTATCTCTTATTATTGACTTCATGTTTTTATTTTATTTATAATTCTTTTTGTTTACAACATCTATGCCAATCTTGTATAATAAGCGAATATTTTTAATTATAATTTGCTATGTTCAAATATTTTTTAACTTTAGGCTATAGAGGACTAACAAATTAACTTAATATTATTATGAAAAACCTGAAACTATATATGCTTGTCTCATATTTTATGAGTCTAGCTCAGGGGCCAAGAGGCGCAATGGACAAAAAACAAGAAAAATCAGGAATTGCTTCTGCATTGAGCGGATTCCAATTTAGAAGTATTGGGCCAGCATTTATGTCTGGAAGAATTTCTGATATTGCTATTGATCCAAATAATGAAAACGTTTGGTATGTGGCGGTTGCTTCTGGTGGGACGTGGAAAACTGAAAATTCTGGGACAACTTGGCGTCCATTAACTGATAGTCAGCCTTTCTTTGCTACGGGCTGTGTTACAATTGATCCTAACAATTCTGCTTCCATTTGGCTTGGAACCGGAGAAGAATTTATCACAGTATGGATGGCGGTAAATCTTGGAAAGATATGGGTCTGAAAAAATCAGAACATATTTCAAAAATAATAGTACATCCTGACAACTCAAGCGTTATCTGGGTTGCTTCACAAGGCCCTCAATGGAGCTCTGGTGGTGAAAGAGGTTTATATAAAAGTGTTGACGGAGGAAAAACCTGGAAAAATACTTTAGAGATTAATGAGTGGACAGGTGTTACTGATCTGGTTATTGATCCAACAAACCCTGATGTTTTATACGCTGCTAGCTGGCAAAAACACAGAAACGTAGCCGCATTGATGAGTAGCGGCCCAGGAACAGCTCTATATAAAAGTATTGATGGAGGAGAGTCTTGGTCAAAAATGAATAAAGGGCTTCCAAAGTCTAATATGGGAAAAATTGGGCTTGCTATTTCTCCTATGGAGCCAACGGTCTTATATGCTGCTATTGAACTAGGTCATAAAAAAGGCGCAGTATACCGTTCTTCTAACAGCGGGGGGAGCTGGTCAAAAATGTCAGACACTGTCTCTGGCGGAACTGGGCCTCACTATTATCAAGAATTAGTTGCCTCACCACACAAGTTTGATATGATATATTTGATGAATGTTCGTGTTTTAGTTTCTGAAGACGGCGGGAAAACATTTTATACTATGACTGAATCAAACAAACATTCAGACAATCACTCCTTGACATTTAAAGCAAATGATCCAGGCTATCTTCTAATGGGAACTGACGGTGGAATTTATGAGTCGTTTGATAATTCTAAAAACTGGAAATATGTTGCAAATCTTCCGTTAACTCAATTTTATAAGCTGGCCTTAGATGAAATAATACTCAAGGAGGGCCTTCTAGAACTTTTAAAAGAAATGGTATAACTAACAGTGATTGGTATGTTGTTCTTGGTGGTGACGGGCATCAGCCTGCAACAGAGCCAGGCAATCCTGATATAGTGTATGCGCAGTCTCAGCAAGGATATATTAACCGCGTTGACAGAACTAATGGTGAGTCTGTAAACATAAGGCCACAAGAAGGAATTGATGAGCCTTATGAAAGATTTAATTGGGACGCTCCTATTCTTGTAAGCCAACATGATCCAAAACGTCTATATTTTGGAACACAAAGAGTTTGGCGCTCTGAAAATAGAGGAGACAGCTGGTCTCCTGTTTCTATAGATTTAACTAAAAACGAGGAAAGGCTAAGCCTGCCTATAATGGGCAAGGTTCAAAGCTTTGACAATGCTTGGGATGTATATGCAATGTCTACTTACAATACAATAACTTCTCTTGCTGAGTCTAATGTTGATGAAAATGTTTTATATGCAGGAACGGACGATGGAATAATTCAATTTACAAAAGACGGGGGAACGACGTGGACAAAAATGACCGTTGACAAGCTTCCTGGAGTACCTGCTTCTGGGTTTGTAAATGACATAAAAGCAGATCTGCATGATGTTAATACGGCATATGTTGCTCTAGATAATCATAAGTTTGGCGATTACAGTCCATACCTATATAAAACCACTAATGGTGGAAAAAAATGGACCTCCATAGTAAATGGAATCCCAGATGGAACTTTAATCTGGCGCTTAGTACAAGACCATGTTAATCCTAATCTTTTGTTTTTAGGCACTGAATATGGCGTATATGTTAGTTTGAATCAAGGAGAAAAATGGCATAAATTCTCAAATGGTTTGCCAACAATTTCTATAAGAGATCTTGCTATTCAAAAGCGCGAAAATGATTTAGTTTTGGCAACTTTTGGTAGAAGTTTTTATGTAATGGACGATTATAGTCCGCTTAGGGATATTTCTGCTTCAACACTTGAAAAACAAGCTCACTTATTTACTCCAAGGAAAGCTATTCAATATAGTCCTATAATGGGGGGCACTGGAAGTTCTGGAGCTGCATTTTTTTCAGCAAAAAACCCTAAATACGGAGCAACAATCACATATTATTTGTCTGAAAGCCACAGCAGCATGAAGTCTAAGCGTCAAAAAAGAGAAAAAAAGCTTAAAAAAGAAGACGTTCCTTTCCCCGGATGGGATGCTTTAGACAAAGAAATTACTGAGGCTGGGGCTGAGGCAGTACTAATGATAAGAAATAGTGCTGGGGATTTAGTAGACGTAGTTTCTAGCCCTCTTAGAAAAGGACTTCATAGGGTAAACTGGGGCTTACGCTCTTCTGTTTCAACAACAACAACTGTTTCTTCTTCAGTGCCGAGCAGAGGTAGATGGGGTGGTGGTGGTCCTCGTGGTGGAGGAGGAATGTCTGCCAATGTTGATCCTGGAACATATCAGGTTTCTTTGTATAAAAGAGTTGACGGGGACTTAACTGAGCTCGCAGGACCTGTTAGTTTAGAGGTTGAGCGAATTCGTAAAAACGTCTTAACTAACCCTCTTGCAGATAAGCACAAAAAGTACAACCAAGCTCTTGCCGAGCTTACTACTGCTGTTGGTGTTTATCAGCATAAGTTTAAAAAAGCTACTGCCAGAGTCTCTACATATGAAAGAAGTTTGAAAAACTTGAGATCAGATCGCGCAGAACTTACAAAGGCCGTGTATGCCCTTCGCTCAGAAATGCATTCTTTGCAAAAAGAATTTGGAGGAAGTGCAGCTAAAGCACTTACCTTAATGGACCGTCTTTCAAATGCTAGGGGCGGATATTTTGGCAACTCTTATGGTCCAACAGCGCTTCATATGGCAAGTTTTGACATGGCAAAAGAAATGTTTGACAGAGCTAAGCCTAAAATGAATTCTTTTATTTCTAGCGTTAATTCTTTAGGAAAAAAGCTAGAAGAAGCTGGAGCTCCAGTGTTTCTAGATTAGAAGTTTTTTGGTTAAAACCTTTTAAAGGCCTAGGGCTTATAGAGTGTTTTTATTATTCTATATATCCTGGGCCTTTTACATATCTTCCTGTAAACTTGTTTGTGTGCTTGCTGTTTAGTAGCACAGGGGTTCCATTTACAACAACATGGGCTACCCCGGTTGAAAACTGAAGCGGTTCGTCAAAGGTTGCGCTGTCGTTAACCTTGTTTGCGTCAAACATCACAACATCTGCAAAATATCCTTCTTTCAGCAAGCCTCTGCTTTTAAGTTTAAGGTTTTTTGCCGGAAATCCACTAAGCCTTCTCACTGCCTCTGCAAGAGAAATTAGTCCTTCATCTCTTGAATATTTTCCTAAAACCCTTATAAAACTTCCAAAAGCTCTCGGGTGGGTTTTGAAATTTTTTGAAATATCAGAATAGGAGCCTGCGTCTGAACAAAAAGAAACCCATGGGAGTTGAATTTTTTTTCTGATATTCTCTTCAGACATACTGAAATATATACATTGTATCCTACTATCGTCTTCAATAACCATGTCAACTATTGCTTCTTCTGGGCTTTGCCCTCTTGTTTTGGCTGCTTCCGCTATAGTTTTTGCTAAGTATTTTTTTGACATTTCTGGATTGTTAAATCCAACCATTAAAATACCTTCTGGGGGTTGCTCTGCTAGTTGTTTTTTAATGTCATTTAATAATCGTGGACGAATTTTTGGGTCTTTCATTCTGTTTATCCATGCCCTATGGCCTCCTTCTTGAACCCACGTTGGGATAACCCCTGTGAGTCCTGTCGAGCTTGCATTATATGTATAAATGTCTGCTGTAATTTCCAGGCCTTCATTTCTAGCCTGTTCAACTCTTTTTATAAGTGAATCAAGCATGTGCCAATTTGTCTCTCTTGATGCTTTTAAGTGATATATTTCTGCGGGAATCTCTGCCTCTCTAGAGATGGTGATCAGCTCTTCTAAAGCTTCCATAAGTAAATTGTCCTCATTTCTCATGTGAGAAATATACATTCCGCCTTTCTCAGCTGCAACCCGGCAAAGCTCAACAAGCTCTTCTGTTGGTGCGTAGTCTGCAGGTGCATACCATAGACTGCTTAACCATTTCCCTCATTTTTTGCATTTCATTGTCTGTTGCAGGCCTGTTTTCAAAGCCAACCTCCATCATTCGTGCTGTGGTAGCTCCAAGAAACGAGGCTATGTTGGTTGAAATACCGCTATTTTCTAGAGCCTCCATTGCCTCTTTAAAAGAATGGCGTTCTCCGTCCTTTACATATGGTCCAGGAGAAGTTCCTTCTCCAAAAACTTCAAGTGTTACCCCTTGTTTTAGGTCGCTTAAAGACCTTCCGTCTTGCATCAAAGAAGAATACGCCCAGCTTAGCATATTTATAAAGCCTGGGGAGACAGAAAGAGCTGTTGCATCAATAATTGTGTCTGCCTTAAATCTTGTGTTTTTTCCGACATATATAATTTTGTCATCTGTAATGCCTACTGAGCCAATATATGGGTCACTTCCTGACCCGTCATAGATTGTTCCGTTGTATATTAAAAGGTCGCACACAACAGGCTCGTTCTGGCAGGCAAAAAAAAGAAAAGAAATTATTGCCAGCAGTTTATAGTTTGAAAAAAAATTCATAATGTCTTAGGATTTAGTGTCTTACAGCTAAAGTAGCTAAAAAATTTATTATGTTTTTGATTAATATTTTTTGTTGTTATTCTGCCTGAATATTGAATATATTTGTTTAATATGAAAATTTCTGGCAAAGCTGTTGTTTTAACTAACGGATTGTTTGATACAAAATCTGCAAAGACTGCTCACGGCCTAATTCGGGCGTCTAAGCGGTTTTCGATAGTTGCTGTTATAGACAAAAAGTTTTCAGGAAAATTTATTTCTCTAGGCGATCATGAAAAAATTATTTTAAACAAAACCTCTTCTGGAATTCCAATCTATAAAGATTTAAATTCATTTATAAGCAGCTCTATAAAGGCTAGCTATTGTATTATTGGTGTTGCCTCTGCAGGCGGATTATTGCCAGACAAAATGAAATCTGATATCCTGTTAGCCCTAAATCATAAAATGTCAATAATTAACGGCCTGCACTCAATGCTAAACTCTGATAACGAACTCAACTCATGCGCTAAAAAAAATTCCGTAATAATTCATGATATAAGAAAAATAAAATCAAGGAAGGAACTACGCTTCTGGTCTGGAAAAATGGCTTCTGTTAAATGCCCTAAAGTTGTTGTTATGGGGACTGACTGCGGTCTAGGCAAGCGCACTACTGCAAAGATGGTCGTCGACGCGCTAGTTAGTAAAGGCTATTCGGCTGAAATGATTTATACTGGGCAAACTGGCTGGATGCAAGGCTGGGATTATGGTTTTATCTTTGATTCTACCCTAAATGACTTTGTGTCTGGAGAACTTGAAAAAGCTGTTGTTGGCTGTTACAAAGAAAAAGATCCTGATTTTATACTAATTGAAGGGCAGGCTGCGTTACGGAATCCTTCAGGGCCCTGCGGGGGAGAGTTTTTAGTTTCTTGCAGTGTTGACGGCGTTATTCTTCAGCACTCTCCTGAAAGAAAATACTTTGATGGGTGGGAGCATGTTGAAGCGATTATCCCCAGTATTGAATCTGAAATTAACTTGATTTCTGCTTATGGAAAGGACGTGCTTGCTATTGCTTTAAGTTCTTCAAAAATGACTGCTGAAGAATTGGTTGCATGTAAAAACTCGATTTCTAAAAGTTTAGGGTGTTGATGAAATAGCAGATATTCTTATAACACTAAAAAAATGACTATTGATTTCATAGAGGTTTCGTTAGTAGATATTGCCCTAACACGTCCGTATTCAATTTCGTATAAAACAACCTCAGCTATTCAAAACTTAATTGTTAAAATAGTTTTAAACAATGGTCTCTACGGATTAGGCGCGGCAAGTGTTTCTAAACATGTTGTTGGAATAGACACTTCTGAGTCTTATAAAAATGCTGTTCTTTTTAAAAATGAGCTGACTGGGAAAAATCTTTCTAATCTTTTTCAAAATATCAATCTAGTTGATCAGCAGCTTGCTAATGATCCTGGCTCTAAGGCGGCATATAACATTGCCCTTCATGATGTTTTTTGTAAAGCCTCTAATATTTCTTTAGGCAAGTTTCTTGGTAATAAAACATCATCACTGCCTACTTCAATTACGGTTGGAATAAAAGGAATAAAAGAAACCATAAGTGAGGTTGAAGAATATTGTGCTTCTGGGTTTACGCATATAAAAGTAAAACTTGGCCAGCAAATAGACATAGATATTGAACGCATTATAAAGCTCCAAGAAAAATTTAAGTCTTCTGTAATTATTAGGGTTGATGCAAACCAAGGGTGGTCTTTTGATGAAACCCTAAAGTTTTTTAATTCTATCAAAAATATTGAATTAATTGAGCAGCCTTTAAAAGTTGAAAAGCCAGAAGAAAACTTGTCTTTTCCAAAAGAATTAAAAAAAATTATAGCCCTTGATGAGTCCATTGTAACCCCTGCTGATGCTATCAAATATTCTACACAGAATTATGCTGGAATTTATAACATTAAGCTAATGAAGTGCGGCGGAATTTCTGCTGCTCGCGAAATTGCCTCTACAGCTCTTGCTAAAGGAATTGATCTAATGTGGGTCTTAACACAGCGCTCTCTTATCCTAACACAAAATATTTAGATTTAGACGGAAGCCTTGATCTTGCTAAAGACATTGTAAAAGGGGGGTTTGTAATTAAAAATGGAATCATGATCCCTGTTTCAGCCCCTGGGCTTGGCGTTACTCTTATATAAAACAAAAAAGGCCCTGTCTAATGCCAGGGTCTTTTATTGTTTAGGTTAAAGTTTTAATTTGTTTGGCTGACGCTCTAATCTAAAAATCTTTCTTGGTTATATTTTTAAAATTTACTCTATCTTGTCGTCTTAATAAAAACCCCAATCTAAATGAGAATTTCTTTTTTTATTTCAGCGCTTGTGTTTTTAAACTCTCTTTCTTTTAATGCTCAGGAAAGTTTTGAGTCTAACTACAAATACACTGATGTTTTTGCTAACAATTTTTACTCTAGCGATGGTACGTCTACGCGTTCTGCAAGCGGTAAGCCCGGGCATAATTACTGGCAAAACCAAGCAGACTATAAAATTGCTGTTTCGCTAGACCCTTCACAAAATAAAATTTTTGGTAATGAAACCATTACTTACACAAACAACAGCCATGACTCTCTTGAGTTCTTATGGCTTCAGCTAGACCAAAACCTTTTTGAGAATAGCTCTAGAGGAAATGCTATTGTTCCTATAGAGGGGAGCAGGAATGGGGCAAGAAGCCAAAGTTTTGATGGAGGTTTTAAGGTCTCTTCTGTTTCAGTTACTGATGGTAAAGGAAGGAAGAAAAAAACACGCGTGGTGAAGTATAAAATATATGAAACACGGATGAAGGTTTATCTGTCAAAACCCTTAAAAGCTGAAGGCGAAAAAATCAAACTAAACATTAGTTTTTCTTTTACATCTCCAGACTATGGGTCTGACAGAATGGGTGT
>LWDU01042973.1_pt1 | contig 11076 bp, 15 predicted proteins | sample 727161 | NCBI WGS metagenome assembly LWDU01 (sample SAMN04566230, study PRJNA314399) | hydrothermal vent metagenome | isolation source: deep sea hydrothermal plume seawater | place: Mexico: Gulf of California, Guaymas Basin | collected 2004-07-11 | reverse complement strand
CTCCATTGTACCTATCCAAACAGTATTCAAGCCATCTTAACATGAAGAGGTTTAATTACTATTGAAATATGAAGCCTTCTTTTGTTGTTCATAAATTACTCTGTTTTGAGTCTAGTCGTCAGTTATAACCACTGCGTTTTACAATAAATTTCACCATCTTCATTGAGCGTGTAGTGGTTATAAGCAATACCCGATTGTCCATTAAACTGAAGTGCGGTAGAGGGGCAGGAGAACAACTTCACACCATTACGATTGAATTCAGAGCATTGATGAGCATGTCCCCACATTACAGCTTTAATGTTGTCGAATTGGTCAATTACAGCAAACAAATCGTCAGGATTTTCTAGTGACATTTCATCATCCCAATCACTTTGCATTGAGACGGGAGGGTGATGTAGACAAAGAGCAATATATTTGGCTCTTGATGAACTAATTTGTTGTGACAAGGAATGTAGTTGTTCATCGTTTAATCGACCACTAACTTTACCAACTTGAACTGAATCTATGGTGATAACTTCCCAACAACCAATAATAAAGTTACACAAAGAAGATTGAATAAAAATCTGAGATAGGTTTGAAAAATCATCATGATTTCCTGGCAATACGTAGATTTTGGTTTCAATAGGGTTAAGTATTTTTCGGAGTTTTTGATAAGACTCAAGAGTTCCATTATGAGCTAGGTCACCGCTTATAAGTAAAACATCATAATTCTGATCAGAAATCATATTAACGATGGCACCTAAGTTCGCCTGTGAGTCAACACCCATAACTAACTTATCATCATCAATATGACTGTCACTAATTTGAATAAAAGACTTTGTCATCATGTCTATGATGGGCTGTAAGGGCTTGAAATGTAATTCTAGAAATTATCCTGATCAAAATTTGTCATATTGTTAACGTAGGACTTATCTATTTCATCATCGGTAACATTTTGAAATCGATCTTCAAAAGCCAAATCTTCAAATCTTGCATATTGACCAATGAAGGCAAGCTTGATGTTCCCTGTTGCTCCATTACGATGCTTTGAAATTCTTAAATCAGCCTTACCAACTTCCTCTGGATTGGTATATGCATCATCGTGATATAGCTCGTCACGATAGATGAAACCAATAATATCAGCATCCTGTTCAATCGATCCAGATTCACGCAGGTCAGCCATTTGTGGCATTCTTCCTTTGCCAGTCTTTGTGCGAGATTCGACACCACGATTGAGTTGAGATATAGCAATGACTGGTACATTGATTTCCTTGGCAAGCGCTTTCAATGAACGTGATATTTCAGAAATCTCTTGAACCCTGTTTTCTGCTTTTCCATGAACCGTCATAAGTTGAAGGTAATCGACCATCACTAAACCCAAGTCTGGATACTGCCTTTTAAGGCGGCGACACTTTGCACGTATTTCGGTAGGTGTAATGGAAGGCGTTTCATCAATTAGTATTGTATTTTCTTCGAAAGCTCTTACTGCATGATTAAAACTGTTCCAGTCCACTTCTGTCATATCACCGTCACGTAATTTACTTGAATCGATACGACCAAAGGACGAAATCATTCTTATTACCAATTGTTCTGTTGGCATCTCTAAACTGAAAACTGCAACTGGAATCGAGTTATGAATAGCGACATGTTCAACAATGTTCATTGACAGGGAAGTTTTTCCCATACTAGGGCGTCCGGCGATAATTATAAGGTCACCATTTTGAAGGCCAGATGTCAGTTTGTCTAACTCAGCAAAACCGGTTTCAGTGCCCTTAAAGCCTTTTTTCTCGTGCATCTCATGAACTGTGTTTACTACATCCTTGATAATGTCCTTGATATTCGTGATCTCTTTTTTGTTGCGACTAACTTGTTCCGCAATCTCAAAAATCTTTTTTTCAGACAGGTCAAGTAGTTCGTTGACTTCAATATCTTTTGGCTGGAATGCGGTTTCAGCTATTTCTCGACCAATTTTTATAAGTTGTCTGTATACAGAAAGCTCTCTAACATGCTTTGCATAAGTTTCGATATTAGATACCGTAGGGGTATTGTCAGCGATTTGTGCAAGGTATGCAAAACCACCAATAGAATCCTCGTCATGGGTTTTTATTACTTGTTCTTTAACTGTTAGAATATCTGCAGGCTTGTCATGCTCAAGGAGGGTCACGATTGCATCATAAATAATGCGATGCGAGGCTTGATAAAAGTCATCTGTACTGAGGATATTGACAACTCTATCCCAGGAATCGTTCTGCAAAAGGAGACCACCAAGCACTGACTGTTCCGAGTCTATTGAATTTGGTGGTAATTTGGTATTTTCAATATCCATTGGTGTACAACAAAAAAAATAAAAAACCCTCGAAGAAGGGCCCTTTATTTTAACTCACTTATATGAATTGGTTTTACTTATTCTTTCTCAGTAGCTGCTAAAATAATCACTTTTACTGTCACAAGAACCTCGGCATACAGGGAAACGGTAACTTCATATTCACCTATATAACGGATAGCCTCTGGCATGTGGATATCTCGCTTTTCAACTTCAAAGCCTTGTGAGTGAAGATTCTCAACTATATCAGCTGGACTAACAGATCCATATAGTTTACCTTCTTCTCCAGCATTAGCAGAAATAGTGCAAACAATATCTGTCATCGCAGTCTCTTTGGCTTGTGCGTCTGACAAAGCTGCTACTTCTTTTGCTTCAAGCTCTGCTCTAATCTTATCAAATGCTGCTAAGTTTAATTTGTTTGCTGGTTTGGCTTTACCTTGTGGAATAAGATAATTACGTGCATATCCAGACTTCACATTTGCTACGTCACCTAAGTTGCCCAACTTTTCATTTTTTTCTAATAAAATTACTTGCATAAGGGCTCCTATTTCTTGTGTTTGTCAGTATAAGGAATCAATGCCAGGAATCTAGCTCTCTTGATTGCAGTAGTTAACTGGCGCTGAAATTTGGCAGTGGTGCCAGTTATTCTTGAAGGTGTTATTTTACCACTCTCATCAATATTCTTTAATAAAATGTCCACATCTTTGTAATCTATTTCCTTAATACCAGCTACAGTGAAGCGACAAAAGCGGTTAATAGGAATTTGAAATTTGCGTCTTTTATTTACTTGTTTTTTAGCCATATCAATCTCCTATTCTTTTTCTGTTACTTTCTCTTTAACTTTTTCTTTTTCTTTTTCAGTATTTGCCATCATGATTGAAGGTGAAGTAATAGCTTCTGATTTAGAGATAATTAAGTTTCTAAGCACTGCATCATTAAAACGGAAATTATAGTTAAGTTTATCCAGAGTTTCCTTGTCACACTCGATATTCATCATCAAGTAATGTGCTTTATAGATTTTATTGATTGGGTAGGCTAGGTGTTTACGACCCCAGTCCTCTTCACGATGAACACTACCACCACCTGTTGTGATGATTTCTTTGTATTTTCCTATCATTGTCGTTACCTGAGAGCTTTGATCAGGGTGGACAATGAGAGTTATTTCGTAATGTCTCATTAACATCTCCTTATGGATTATAAAAGCTTGCCAGCAAGCGCTGATCAAGCAAGGAAGTGGGTATTTTATACTACTTGTTGTTTTTTCACAATTATTTGTGGAAGTTTTATAGATATTGGGGATTAAAGATTCTAAGTTTGTGATTTTGTTACAATAAGGTTAGTTAATTTTGTGCTTAATATATTTATGAAAAAATGGCTAAAGCGATTTTTTTTGCTAGGCTTGATTTTATTTTTTGGTTATCTTGTCTATTTAAATCATCTCGTTAAAGGTACATTCTCTTCAGAGATTCAAGAAAGCGAAAAAATTACTCGAATTGAGTACTCTATAGAGACATATCCTACTGAAATAGTTAACATGCTTTTGCTAGTTGAAGACCAGTCATTTTTTCAGCACTGGGGTGTCGATTTCAAAGAAATTGTAAGAGTTTTCTATGGGTATTTATTTGAAAATAAAGCTATCAGAGGTGCCAGTACTATTACCCAACAATTAATCAAGAATACTTTGCTTTCAAGTGATTTGAACTATGATAAGAATTATATTCTTGAGCGTTATATGAATACGGTATATTTAGCACAGCAAGGTTCAATAGCTTTTCACGGTTTTGCGAGTGCTAGTCAGTTCTACTTTGACAAGAAGGTGAACGATTTAGATTTGAGGGAAATGGCAACCCTTGTTGCGTTATTGAAAGGTCCATCCTATTACCATCCAGTTAAGCACCCTGATCGTTTAAATAAAAGAGTAGACATGATATTATCAATGCATAACAAGTATAAAAAAATTATCCAATGAATATACTAGCTATTGATACTTGTACGGAAGTTGCATCTATAACTTTGTACTCATCCGATGTAAAAACAAGTAGGAAAGTTTCCGATGTTGCTAAAAGTTCAGGCCATATTTTGAAGTTATGTGACGAAGTTTTTAGTGAAGCTGATAAAAAGCTAAGTGAAGTTGATTTTATAGCTTACACCAAAGGACCAGGGGCTTTTACTGGCGTTAGAATGTGTATTGGAGTTGTTCAAGGATTGTCACTCGCTTGTAATATTCCTACTTTAGGTTTCTCAACTCTGGAGTTACTTAGTTATAGAGCTTCTAAGAAATTTAAAACACAAAAAGTAGCAACTGCTATTGATGCCCGCATGGGGGAAGTATATTGGGCAGTTTATATAGAAGGTATAGTCAAAAGTGAGCGAATTTGTAAGCCAGAACAGGTTGACAAGTTAAGCGCTGAATTTGTAGGTGTTGGTAGTGGATGGAAGATCTACAAGGATTCATTGATTAAAGCGAGTGAAATTAAGTGTATTGAGCCAGAATTTTATCCAGATTCTTCTGACCTTGTTGATTTATCAATATTGTCTATTGAATTGGGCAAAAAAGCAACACATGAGTTACCGCAGCCTACTTATTTACGAAACAATGTAGCGCAAAAGTCATTAAAATAAATCCTTTTATTTTTTACTATGATTTAGATATGTGGAAGTGGATTCAGAGGCTTGCTTCACCTAAGGTTTTCTATGAAACAACCAACAAGTTAATTCCTTGGTTTTTGTGGCCTTTTATAGCGCTAATCATTTTAGGATTGTTCTGGGGTTTAGTGCTTGCGCCAGCCGACTATCAGCAAGGTGAAAGTTTTCGAATTATTTATATACATGTCCCCAGTGCTTGGATGTCTATGTTCGTCTATTTTATTATGGCAATGGCGGGCGGTATCGGTCTGATATGGCAAATCAAGATGGCCGAAGTTGTCGCTAAAGTGTCAGCCCCAATTGGCGCTACTTTTACCTTGATTGCTCTTGTTACTGGTGCTGTTTGGGGTAAGCCGATGTGGGGGACTTGGTGGGTTTGGGATGCCAGACTGACATCTGAACTTATTTTGTTATTTTTGTATCTGGCATATATTTCTTTGAATAACGCCTTTGATAATCCTAAAACTGCCGCCAAGGCGAGCTCCATTTTAGTGATTGTTGGTTTAGTCAATCTTCCGATCATTCATTACTCAGTCAAGTGGTGGAATACACTTCATCAAGGCTCAATGTTTAATGATATGTCAAATCCTTCTATGCATCCAGATATGCTTTGGCCATTACTTATTATGGTATTTGCATTCCAGTTTCTTTACGGCGTTCTTGCCTTGATGAATGCTAGAGATGAAGTATTAGTTCGTGAACAAAATTCACGCTGGGTTCGTGCCGTTGTAATGGGAGAACAGTCATGACTTTAGCTGAAACATTATCTTTCTTACCATATGGCAAATATGCCCTTTATATTTGGCTTTCTTATGGCATAACCTTTATATTAATTGTAGGACTATTTGTGCGTACGTCAATTAACCACAAAAAAATACGCAATCAATTAAAAAACAAGTACGCAAGAGAGAATGACTAAGCGTCAAAATCGTATGATATTAGTTGTACTTCTTGTGTTCGGAGTTAGCTTGGCGGGTTACTTTGGAATTAAGGCTTTCAATGATAATTTGCTTTACTTTTTTACACCAACGGACGTTTCAGAGGGCAAGATTCCTAAAGGAAAAAGTTTTAGGATTGGAGGGTTAGTACAGCCAGGAAGCGTTATTAGAGATGACTTGCTTGTTTTCTTCACATTAACAGATAACAAGAAGACCATCGAAGTACACTTTGAGGGCATATTGCCTGATCTATTTAAAGAGGGACAGGGTATAGTTGCGACGGGTTCAGTGTCTGATGAAAATTTTTTTTTAGCAACTGAAGTTTTGGCTAAGCATGACGAAAATTACATGCCTCCTGAGGTTGCAGAAGCCCTGCAAAACTCTAGTACAAAAGAATGAAAAAACTCATTCCCCTTATCTTATTTTTAGTAATAGCTGTCTTTCTTTACTTCAGCCTTAACTCTACCTCAAGTAAGCTCCCTTCACCATTATTGGGAAAAATGTTTCCTAACGTCGAAGGTAGGGATTTTTATTCTGATGAATCAGTTTTGTTAACTGACCTATTTAGTGACAATAATATGTCTCTGGTTAACGTCTGGGCTTCTTGGTGTGTAACCTGTCGACAAGAACATCAAATGATGATGAAGATTGCAAACAACAAAGACCTGCAATTAATCGGCATCAATTACAAAGATACAAGGGCTGATGGTGGAAAATATTTAGAGGTGATGGGTAATCCTTTTGATGTTATCGTTTTTGATCCAAGTGGTAAGATAGGACTTGATTTAGGAGTCTATGCAACACCTGAAACTTTTTTGGTAAATCAACAGGGTGTTATCTTATATAAACACATCGGAGCAATTGATTCTAAAGTCTGGGAGGAAGGTTTTATTCCTCACATAAAGAAAAAAGTTATCTAGCCAATAATTTCATATTATTATTTGCATAAATTATGCAATTTTATTTAATAATTTTTGCTGAAAGTCGCTTGACACAAGGGTTTAATAATGGATAATCAACTTAAAGATTAGAGATAATCTTTGTATGATTCAAGCAGATCCACACAAATTCAAAAAAAACTAAGGAGAGAAAAATGAATAAATCAGATTTAGTTGCAGCTATTGCTAATGGCTCAGGTCTAACCAAAGCTGATGCCGCTCGAGCCCTATCAGCAACAACAGGTGCAATTTCAGGTGCATTAGCAAGTGGAGATAAAGTTTCCATTACAGGTTTCGGTAGTTTTTTGGTTAGAAGTCGTGCAGCTCGTATAGGACGTAACCCACAAACGGGCGCAACTATCCAAATTTCTGCCTCAAAAGTGCCAGCATTTAAAGCAGGTAAATTATTGAAGGAATCAGTTAACTAAGCAGATTTTTTGTCAGTATAATACGCCCGATTCCAAAAAAGAATCGGGCATTTTTTTTTGGGCGCTTAGCTCAGTTGGGAGAGCATCGCCCTTACAAGGCGAGGGTCACCCACCAAATTTGGAGTGGTAGTTCAGTTGGTTAGAACGCCTGCCTGTCACGCAGGAGGTCGCGGGTTCGACCCCCGTCCACTCCGCCATTACAAAGAAGCCCTGTATTTTGTAATTAATTAATCCCTTTCATAAAAGGGATAAACTATAATGTATCGCGGACGTCCGCTCCTCCAGAATGAGTTGAAAATATGTTAGGTGCAATTAGAAAAAAATCTAAAGGTTGGGTCGCTTACCTTATTGTAGGCCTTATTGCAGTGCCTTTTGCATTGTTTGGGGTTCAGCAATATTTTAGTGGTTCTTCGAACTCTGTTATTGCGATAGTTGATGGTGAAGATATTACTGTGAATACTTATTATCAAGAATTTAACACCCAACAAAGAAATTTACAACAGCAGCTTGGTTCATCTTATTCTGCTGAAATTGATTATTCCCTCAGACAAACACTTATTGATACGTTGATTAACGAGAAATTACTAGAGAATTTCACCAATTCAATGAAGCTAGTAACTCTTGAAGAAGAAGTTCGTTTATTGATTCAATCAAACCCTGTTTTTCAGGTGGACGGTATTTTTTCTGAAGACCGTTACTTACAAATACTGAGATTAAATAATTTCAGTCCGCTTGGTTACGAGTTAGAGCAATCAAAATCGATGTCGCTGAATCAAATTAAGAGAAATTTGAATAATTCTGCTTTTTTATCAACAGTACAGATTGAACAACTCAATGACCTATCTGCTCAGCAACGTGATGTATCTTTTATGGCTTTAAATACTGCAAAATATAAAGATCAGGTTTTTGTTGATCGGGGCAAAGTTTTTGAATACTTTGATACTAATAAATCAAAATTTATAGAAGGTCGTAAAGTTCAAGTTGATTTTGTTGAATTATCGTTAGACAATATTGAACAGCAGATTGATCCTGATAATGAAACTCTTCAGAAACTCTATGAAGAGAATGAAGAACTCTACACAAATCCTGAACAAAGAAGAGCTCAACATATCTTGCTTGAAGAGGTAAGTAATGCAAGTTCAATATTGAAAGAGATTAAGCAGGGTGGTGATTTTTCTGAATTAGCAAGAATTCATTCTAAAGATATTGCTACCAGTGAGGAGGGTGGTGACTTGGGTTTATTCGAAAGAGAGCTCATGGTTTTAGAGTTTGACAAGGCTGTCTTTGATATGAATGTTGGTGATATCAGCGATGTTGTAAAGTCAGATTATGGATATCACATCATTAAGCTTAACGAAATACAACCAGCTACCTTGCAATCTTTTGAAGAAGTGGAGGAGCAACTATTAGCACTTCACAAGAAAAATGTTAACCAAAAAGCACTCTATGACTTGCAAGAGGAGCTCAGCAATTTAGCATATGAAGAGTCTATCGATGTGGTGTCAGATCAATTAGATCTCGAGCTTCAAACTTCTGGTTTTTTCTCAGAGTACAGCACTGAATATGACGAAGTTTTCGTATCCACTGCATTCAGTGATGTCGTTTTTGAGAATGGGGAAAATTCTGATGTCATAGAATTAAGTAAGGATAGATTTGTTGTCATGAGTCTTGTAAATCAGCAGCTTGAACGCCAGAAAATATTAGATGAAGTTGAAGATCAGATAGTAGATATTTTAAGAAATGAAGGCGCAAAACAATTGATTGATGATTTAGCTCAAACCATTTCTTCTTCTTTAACAAGCGGGGACGATGCTCAGGTTAAAATTTTGATGGTTGAAAACGACCTTGAATGGAATGAAGTAGGTTGGATCACTAGGAGTTCACAATTGCCATTCAATGTAACAAGTAAAGTTTACAAATTATCTAAACCTAATACCGGTGAACACACCCATCATTCCCAGAGTGCTGATGCCAATACAACTCTTGTGATTGACTTGAAGGCTGTAAAGCTGTCAGAAGAGGACATAAATAGTGAAATTGTTGAACTTTATTTGAATGAGGAGAATAACGAACTATTTCTAAGTCTTGTTAAGAAATTAAGAGACTCTGCAGAAATAAAAGTTTTTTCTGAACTTCTTTAAATTATTACAGTTTACAAAATTACTCGATATCTTCCCAACTAATAAAAATAAGGTTTTGCGTTTTCGAGTATGCGTTTGTATGAAGTGATTTAGCTGGTTCTTCAAGATTCTTAATATAAGTGACGGCATTATCAGATTGCTCTCTGTCTCGAAAATGCATAAGCATAAAGTATTTCTGCTTCCTTTCATCATCGGTATCTAAAATTGTGTCGCTTTGGCGTAGGCCAATTGAACTGTGACTTTCTACTAAGTCAAGTTCATGCATGTGAGCTGTATAGTCAGTCAGTGATTTTTGAAACTCTTCTATAGAATGCTTTGGTTTAAGATCAAAACAAGTTAGCATGTGAAACATTTTATTACTTAAGCCTTAATTATAAGTCAGGGCCTTTTTCGTAAAAGTTATAGCCCGCATCTACATAAGTAACCTCGCCAGTAATACCAGACGCTAGGTCTGAACATAAAAAAGCAGCAGCATTACCAACTTCTTTGGTGCTGACGTTCCGCTTCAATGCTGAGCTTTCAGCAGCATGGTCCAAAAGCTTTCCAAAGCCCTTTATACCGCTTGCTGCAAGTGTTTTAATAGCACCTGCAGAAATAGCATTAACTCGAATACCTTTGTCATCTCCAAGCGCAGCAGCCATATATCTTACGTTGGCTTCAAGCGACGCTTTGGCAATACCCATGACATTGTAGTTAGGTATTGCACGAAGAGCTCCTAAGTAGGTTAGTGTTAATAGTGCGCTATTTGAGTTAAGCATTGGAAGTGCAGCTTTTGCAAGCGCAGTAAAGCTATATGAACTTATTTCATGGGCTTTCAGAAACCCCTCACGTGTTGTGACTTCAACGTAGTTTCCATCTAGTTCCGCGCGGTTAGCAAATGCAACCGAATGAACGAGAATGTCAAAACTGTCCCATGACTCCTTCAATTTAACAAAGGTCTGGCTAATTTGCTCGTCTTCAGAGACATCACAGGGGATCACAATTGATGAGTTGCAAACCTCAGCGCACTTTTCAACTCGACTTTTGAGTTTATCGGTTTGATAAGTGAGTGCGATTTCACATCCATTTGAAGCCATCGCTTCTGCAATCCCCCAGGCAATTGAGCGGTTTGAAGCGACACCCACAACGAGAGCTTTTTTACCAGATAAAAAACCCATAAAACCTCCACTAAATTTATAATACAATTAACAGTGAATTATAAACACATTGATTAAATAGGTGCTAGGTACTTGGCTCTTGTCATTTTTTTTAAAGGTATCCTTAAACAATAGTTCAATTTTTTTGGAAATATTTGTTATGACCTATGAAATATAAAAGTTACTACTTATTGTGTCTGGCGCTGGTAATTCTCGACCAGCTAACGAAACAGATTATTGTCTCGTTATTTACTCTCGGTGAGTCAATGGTCATCAATTCATATCTTAGTTGGACTTATATACAAAACACTGGCGCTGCGTTTAGTATTTTGTCTGGGGGAGGTGCAATACAAAAAGCCTTTTTGTTAGCTGTATCACTTTTTGTGTCTGCTATGGTTATGGTTTGGATTCATAAAACGCCAGCCATACACCGTCAAAGGCTTTTTGGGCAGTTTATCTTACTCTCAGGCGCCCTAGGTAACTTATTAGATCGTGCTCAATATGGCTACGTGGTTGATTTTATTGATGTCCATTACCAGAATTATTA
>LWDU01000392.1_pt1 | contig 11079 bp, 26 predicted proteins | sample 727161 | NCBI WGS metagenome assembly LWDU01 (sample SAMN04566230, study PRJNA314399) | hydrothermal vent metagenome | isolation source: deep sea hydrothermal plume seawater | place: Mexico: Gulf of California, Guaymas Basin | collected 2004-07-11 | reverse complement strand
AATCCAAAGTTTACTTATTCTTCTAAGAAGGATGGGGTGTTAAAATTTATGTGGGGACTGCCTAAGTCAAATGTAGCAGATGAATTTGAGTGTGCTAATAACACTTATATCAAACCTGAAGTGGGCGACTTCTATATCTTCAATAAATCGTTAAATCACGAAGTAATGCCATTTAGTGATAAAGAAGATAGATGGAGTGTACAAGTCAATTTTAACTGTTGGGCCAAAGATGAGAAAGAATTTTATAAGACGCAAAAAGAAGCGGGTTATGAGTTTCACAATGGATACCCAGTAGCTTTCGATAAGTTGCACACTGCCAATAGCCATTTATAATGATAAATTTTCCATCAATTGTAATGGATGATTTTCTAGATGATCCATACCACTTTGTTAAGTTGGCATATTCTGATAAAGTGGTATGGACTAGAGATGAAGATGGACGTTGGCCTGGTATGCGATCACCTTCATTGAGGGAAATTGATAGTGAACTTGCTGATTGGTTGATGCAAAAATATCTCTTGATATTTTGGAATAAGTCAGAAATTAACATTAGTGGTAATTCTTTCTTTCAACGAATACCGTCAAATACTGAGTCTGGTTGGATTCATTTAGATAATGTAAGAAACATACACACCTTTATTATCTATTTAAACCCTAATCCTAACCCTAAAAGTGGTACTAGTCTGTTTACTCCAAAGAGTAATACATCAATAACATACGGTCATCTTGATATAAAGTCAAAATATTATAAGGGAGAGATAAGTAAAGAACAAGAAAGACCATACTTGTTAAATCATCAATCAAATTTCATTGAGGACATCTTTGTTCCTAACAAATTTAATCGACTATTTGGGTTTGATGGTCATTTGTGGCATGGTGTTAAAAGATACGATCAAGACGAACATGAAGATAGATTGACTCTAATTTCGTTTATAGAAGATTTGACTACTACTAGGACACCAATAAATCGAAGTAAAAGTTTTATATTGACAAGGGGTGACAAATGAATAAAGAAGCTTGTTGTAATTGTACTATGAGCAGGATAAAGTATATGCTTGAATTGATTAAAAAACTTCTGGGCATCAAGGAAGGTGAGAAATGACTGATGTAGAAAAATATGAGGCAATAGAAAAGCTCTTTGATGATGCTATCAGACCAGCACTAATGTCAGATGGTGGTAATTTGGAATTAGATTTAGTCAAGGGTAATGAAGTAATCATTTCGTTTCAAGGTGCGTGTGGGTCATGTCCCTCAAGTGCTGGTGGAACACTTGAAGGAATAGAAAGAGCAATACGACAAAATGTATTTCCAGAGGCTGTTGTTATACCCACTAATGCATATAGTGAAGCAGCTGCACCAAGTACTGCTGCACATCCATTCGGCGGACAAACATACGAAGAACAAATGAAAGAGAGACAGGCGAAATAATTGAGTACTAATTACACTATTATAGGTTGGTTTGTTTTTCTCCACTCCTTTGCTCTCCTAGCCCCTTTCGCATATTCAAATAGTGCTGTGATATTAATGCTAGTGATGTACTGGTTAACTGCATCTATTGGTATATGTTTTGGTTATCATAGGTATTTGACTCATAGGGGAATGTCTATGCCACAATGGTTGGATTATACCATTGTGTTCTTAGGTGCATTAGCATGCCAAAATGGCCCTCTTAAATGGGTAGGTCATCATAGACAGCATCATCAATTTTCGGACACAGAGTATGACCCACATAATGCTAACAAAGGATTTTGGTGGTCACATATAGGTTGGATGTTATATACAAATGACAAACGTGATAACGCTAAGACTATAGAACAATATACAAGGGACATTAATCAAGACAAATTCTATCAGTTCTTAGATAGATATTTTATCCAAGTGCAAATTGCATTGGGAATCCTATTCTATCTATTAGGCGGATTGCCTTGGGTAGTGTGGGGAATCTTTGTTCGATTAGTTTTAGTCTATCATGCTACATGGTTCGTTAATAGTGCTTGTCATATGTGGGGATATAAAAACTTTGCATTAAAAGATGACTTATCCACTAACAATTGGTGGACAGCGATACTAACATTTGGAGAAGGATGGCATAACAATCATCATAAATATGCAAAGAAATCTAAACATGGTTTAAAGTTTTGGGAGATTGACTTAACATGGGTATTCATATGGATACTTGACAAGATAGGATTATTAAAGGTCAGACATTAAGGAAGGAAATATGAAAGTCGAATATGGCGGTATAAAAGCGTCAGGCGGGAAATTATTTATTATCATATCATTACTCACTACTCTAGGTGGTGGATTGTGGGGTGGATTTGAGTTCTATAAAGATTATAAGGACATGAAAGAACAAATCACATCTTATGTAGCACCAGATTTATCTGGATTTGATAAGAGGTTGGAAGTGATAGATACCATGATTAAGGAAAAGATGGAAGTAGTTGATACAAATATTAATGCGATGAAAGAACTGGTAACTGATGCACAAGAATCTGCAAGAGATATAAGAACTGATATCAAGATAGATATAAACGAACAATCAGACCAGATATCCGCAATAGACAAGAGATCACGAGCAGATGGACTAGAAACAAGACAAGCCATGAGAAACGCAGAGAATGAAGTAAGGGAACTGATATCAGATACATCTAAACGATGGGATGATAAACTAAACAAAGTAGACTCACAGATAGAAGCGTTAGAAGAAAAGATAGATAAGAAGATTACTAAAGCACTAGCCAATCCACTTGCAGCTATGAGTAGAACTAAATGACTCCAATATTCCACAATCCAAATAGAAAGAACGCTAATCTATGATATCATTCAAAGAAGCACTCAACATAGACATAAGAAAAGAACTAATAGCTAAAGGTACTACATATACACTCCAGAATGATATAATGTTGACTAAGTGGCAAGGTATAAGAAAAAGAAACACACCAAAGATAAAAGTACTAGTAAAGAACAGGACAGCTTATATAGTTAATGATAATGACTATGAATCAGAAATGAGAACAATGTCATCCAAAGACTTCAATAAATTGGTATCAAACAAAGAGGTGAAATGATTCCACCCAAGAAATCCATCAAAAGGAGTAGAGAACCTGAGTACCACATACCATTTGATATATTCAAAGAGATACCTAAATGGCGACCAGCCTTCACCAATCCACATCCGCCATTAGAGTATGAACCATCAGCACAACCAACAGAGTGTATAGAACGTAAGAAGCACGTAAAGAACTATATGGACGGTATTACTATAGTCAATATGATAGCAGAACTAGCAGAGAGATATGACCATCATCCAAAGATTATAATCAACTATAAGAGTATTACTATACAATATTTTACTCATACAACTGGTAATATAACTGAATTAGACTTATATATGGCAAAGAAGATAGATAAGCTGATAGATTGTCCATGTAATATAAAGAAGTATAATAAACCATCATGTGGACAGCTGTTGTGAGAAGTGTCACTATATCCAGAACAAAATAACCAACAAACTTAGTTTACAACTAAAGGAGAATGAAGTGAAATATTTCATTACCTTTATAATGAGTGTGATGATACTTATGTTATTGAATACACCTACCGAAGCTGCTGACTCTAATACTGTTAGTTCTACTGTTAGTAGTTCTACTGTTACTGGTACAACTACGGTTGACCGAACACCAAGCACTGCTGCATCCCCTAATATAGTAATCAACAATCAAGACGTTTGTGTTACTGCCGTAGGCGGCGCAGCTCAAACAGCTGTTGTTGGACTATCGTTAGGTACTACCATGCGTGATAAGAATTGTGAAGTATTAAAACTTGCACGATCACTATATGGTATGGGTATGAAGGTTGCAAGTGTTAGTCTCTTATGTCAGGATGAAAGGGTGTTTGAAGCTATGAATATGGCAGGAACACCATGTCCTATTGATGGAAAGATTGGTGAAGAAGCCAAACAACTCTGGAGAATCAAATTAGGATTGGTTGACACAGAAATTCCTGATGACACAGACTATGATAGAGTAAAAGATTCTTTTAATGGATTTGAGGATTGGGATATTGATGAAAGAGAAGAATGGAATCCTTATGAGTAAGATTTGTTTAAATGTAATTTTAATCGTCTTATTGTTTTGTACTCATGCTTTCGCAGATACAGAAACGACTGCTGATGTTACTGAAAATTCTGCTGGCGCAGAAACCTCCTGTTCACCAATATGTGAAGCTTATAATTTTGATCCAAGAAGTGATATTGCTTCAGATGGTGGAGATGATGATGATGTAATTTATTGGGATAGTCATGGAGGCGAATTCAGTATTATGAATGACGTTAAAACATTTTTGACTGAGGAACAAATGTTGGCAGGATTTACTATGGATAGTTCTATTGGCTTAAGAGATAGAAATTATATTGGTGGTGATCCTTTTACTTTACAAATTAAAGTCACGGATGGTACTACTACATATTCAGACACACAAGAATATACGACTAGTGCAGGCCAATCATACGAAACGATAATTAGTCAATTAATTGTGCCAGAGAATACGCTAGTGTATTCTATTGCTACGTTTGGACTAATTCTAGAGGGTACTAGTTTAACTTGGGGGTACAATGGGCCACAAACAAATTCGATTGGATTAACTGCAACCTATGAATTACCCAATACAATGGATGCAATAACAGATATTGTTAATACTGCGATTGATGATATGCTAACAGATACTTTTAGTGCCATTGATAATGCTTCAATGGATATAGGTATTTCTTCATCATCTGGTAATACTAATTTGAGTATACCAATAACTGTTACACCAACAGCTGTAGTACTATCCATTCCTACTATTAGTGGTGGCGTACAAAAAATCGAGATTAAAACTCAAATGTCAACACCAGATAGTCCACAACAAGCCGAACAAGTTGCGGAAATTGTCGCTGAAGTAGAATCTGAAATGGAAGAAGAAGTCGAATCACAAGGAGAAGAAAAAGAAGAAGGAAACCAATCACAAAAACAAGATAAGTCTAAAGCTGTACAAGCGATAGTAGCCCGAGTGTTACAAGCAGTCGCAATGGCTGGTGGTGATACAGATACCACTAAATTAGCTCTCATGGGTATACTTAACAATCAAGGTTTTAAACAATACCAACAAGCATCCATTCCAGATAGTGTAATGTATGTGAGTGAGATACCCTATCAAAGTCAGATAATAGACCCTCTATCATCTGTATATTCTCTTGGAAGTGATATGATGATGGAAGAAATGATAATGCAACAATACCAATAGGAGACTCCTATGAAGACCTTATATAGAGGTAAAGGTGACGTAATATTAAGAGAAGGGGATAATTCTGATGATGCTTATATCATATTGGATGGTGAGATAGAGGTCACAAGAGGTGAAATGGTAGTAGCTAAACTAACAAAGAACGATATATTTGGTGAGATGGCACTAGTAGACCAAAGACCTAGAACTGCAACGTGTACCGCAATAACACCTGTTACACTAGGTCAAGTCACTAGAGAAACATATAACACACTATTAAAACATCGTCCCGATGCTCTCATACCACTAATTCGAGTAGTAACAGACAGAATGAGGGGATTAACCGAACTGTTAGATGATATACATAGGATAAAGAATCCATGACCAAGCTTAAATTTTTTTCCACTAAAGGGCTAAAAAAAAGGACTTGGAATTAACCAAGTCCCATTTCTTACCCTAAGATAAGGATTACTCTACTTCTAGATCATCGCTATCCAGATCAAAAATAACCTCATCTGATCCATCAACATCTACTGTAACAAATTGTGATGTTGCGTTCTCATACTCTGATTGTGTAAGTGGCAATAAATCATTCATAATATATATCCTCATTAAAGATCAATTTACCAAGCAACAGAATGTTACTTAGTTTACTACTAACTACTAACTAACTATTCCCAATTAGGTTTATATCGGGTTACTTTAACTCCTTCTCTGTATGTGACTGATTGAACTCTATTTGCATTGTACTTAATTTTCCAACGCCTTTCTATCTTAGATAGGTTCTCACCTCTATTCTGCTTCTCATAAACTTCTAATTTTCTTGAGTACTTTACATCCATATCAATTTTCTCCAATTAATAAATCAAATAACAATTAACAGCATTACTATAAGAGGGGAACACCGTTATAGACTGCACTAGGATCAGAAGAACATCCACTAGTAGTTGCCTCTATCATTATATTAGTCAATCTAATTTTTTCCTTAGCATCTGCATTATCTACCATTAGCATGATACGATTAACTTCTTCATGTCCTGTATATCCCATTAGGTCAACATAATCCTGTACTAAATTTCTCATGTTACGCATTAATTCTTTCTGGTGTATTGATTGATGTTTATTTGTCATTATATGGTGCCTCTGTTAGTGTTATAGTGTATATGTAGTGTTGTTTGATGGTTAAAAGTGTCGAATTGTGTTGCATTGTGTCGAATTGTGGTGGTTAATGGTAGTTGGTGGGTAATCTGCGGTCTTAGTGAGGACGCTAATATTTTTCCCAATGAGAAAGCTGTGATCCTCTGCGATCCTCTGCAATATCGTGACACTTTCTCCGCATATACGCAGAAACGTGACACCAGGCCACGGTGGAGAAAAAAATATGTGACACTTTCTGCGATACGCTGTGAAACCTCTGAGTAATTACGCATAGTAAGCCAGGTTTGAGATGTCAATTTCTCGGAGGCGTCGATTACCCTTATCAGAGCTGGAAGTATACGCAATTTCCTCTAAGTTAGTAGCGATGATAGTATCCATGCTAAACGGAGCAAATGTAACTTCACACGGCGCCCAATAATGTCGAGGGCCTCCGTTAACTATATTGTATAAACCTTGTAGCATTTTTTTGCGTGATGAATTGTAGTTCGTGAAGATTACATTCGCAATAAAACTTAAAGGGCTATTAGGTTCTTTAGATAATTCTCGGTATAGTTCGTTAAGTTTTAAATTTCTTTTAAAGTCTAGCATTCTCTCTCCTTATCAATCATTAATATATAACAAGCTTACAGTATATTAGCGAATAAGTCAAGGAAAATCGTACATCAAAGTGAAGTTTTCTGCATTATCTCCGTAACCCCTTATAAATCAATGACTTACGGCTCTGGTATTACTGAGAATCCTCTGCGACTCTCGCCTCATTGGGTGTTGAAATCCTCGGAATACCTCAGAGGTAACTCATTGTATCTTGGTCACATAACAGTATATTGAGAATGGCCGGCCCCATATTGAGAAACCCTACACGCTCAGATAAAAATAGTCCCAAAAGTTTTTTTGTTTCTTCAGTCTTTCCAAATTAGTCTTATTCATAGTGTACTTCAATCTTCACATCTGTAATGTTATTAAATAATCTCCGTATAAAATATATCCTGATTATACTTGTAACCGTAAGTATCATTACTATCTGGATATTCTGAAACAAAGTAATATCGATATCATACAGAGGAAAAATTAATAATTGTACAGCGAGAGCAATAAAAAATCCAGAGGTAACTGTAAAGACAGATTCAATAAAGCTTTGTAATTTATTCTGCATACTATCTCGGGCCCCCTTTATCATCATCATTCATACATAACCACGCAATCCATACACATACGCATAGACTTCCCATGATCTGAATTGTTTGTGTTAAATTATCATCTAGCATAATCATAATCCTCTAATAATTAAAAAATTCCCAGCAAAAAAATTATTGCCAGACTTGTTTTCCCCCTACATAGCTTCTCTTATTGAGAATACTTCCATCTTGATTATACATAATATAATCTCCGTTTCTTTTACCTTTGTAGTAGTGATACTCATATTCTATTGTACCGTCTGGGCGATATCCTTTGTGGATTCCATGGCGTTTAGCATCAAAATATTCCAGAGAATAATGTAGTGTTCCATCTGGATACCAAGCTTTAGAAGTTCCGTGACGTTCCCCTTGTACATAATGCTTCTCAAATTTTTTAAGAGATTCTTTTGAGTCCATCACATTCTTTGGTGAATAATATCCTGTAGCTTTGCCTTCTCTCTCTCCGTTGATATAATTATATTCGTATTGAAGATCACCATTGATATCATATTCATATTGAACTCCATGCTTATCATTTTTGACAAATTGATATCGGGTTCTTATATTTCCGTTAGGATGATAGTTTACTAATTTCATATTTTTACTCCATACTTTTAGGTCTATCAGTCTCAAACATTGCTTCTAATAATTCAGCGTCAGAGGTTTCCTTGGCTGTTTCTGGAAATAAAATTCCATTCTTTGTATCTTTTTTAGTTTGTTTAATCTGTTTCCTAATTTCCTTTTCTATTAAATCTTTAAATTCATAATCAGTCATTTGATTTCTCCATAAAAAAATTTTAAATGGCAATGTCTCATCTGTCTGGAATTAATCACGAGCCTCAAGGACTCATCGCTCAGTTGGTTATCACCATTTTCGTGAGGCGAATATCTTCGCTATACGCACCAAACATACTTACTAACGGCAATGCCGTGCCGATCATCTAGATACTACTTGCTTGTTTTTAAACCAATGGCAAACAAGACCCTGATAAGGGAATCTAATACAGAGAGTTCTCTGCTTCACTTCATGGTTAGCTCACCCCACTACTCCGCTACTAAACGGATACGACTTTATAAATCCTGCCCAACACAACCAATCGTAAACATAATATACTCCTATGAGGGAAGAAATTATTAATGTAAACAGGAATATCATTGGAATCCAAAACATAAATATATCTTTAAGAATTTTCATTTAGGATATTTTGAAAGTATTTGTACACTATTTCCGTCCGCTTCCGACTTTCATTTTATGTACAGCAAGGTTTGCATACATCTCATTAAATTGACGTAACTTTTTTCTAATATCATTTCTCTCTATTCGTTTCCTTTCATTCTTCTCTAATCTTCTTCTTACTAGTATTCTTTTATTTTTAGACTTATTCAATTTAATTTCTCCTTATTTATAGATGAGTCATTTTCTTTCAGTTCAAAAAATGCTTTATCCGATAATAGTTCTTGTATATACATTTCAAGAACTTCAATACGGCGGTGTAAACCTAAACAAGTTTTAGAAATAATTTCCATAGCATCTGAAAGTATTAAATCTTCTTTCTTTTTCTTATTAGCTAATCGGTCAAGATTTTCTTCGAGAAGTTTCATACTCCTATCTCTAAGATGTGATAGTTCGTCTAAACTCATCCCATTGATTTCTTCTGGTGTTAATTCTACAGGATGTTTTTTAGGCACATCATTTTTTTTCTTTTTAAACCAATTCATTTTCTCCTTTCTAAAACCAAAGATAAATAGCACCCCATATAAGACCGCCGAGTAGAGTTACATCTGCAATCACACACCAAACAATATATATCTTTAATAAAGTTTTTGAGTATTTAGACTTCTTAATTTTTTCCAACAGAGTACGGATCATTTCAGTCCGTAAAAGTTGGTTTCCGTAAAAGTTGGTTTCCTATTACATCTAGGGATTTGTTGTGGTTTATGTTTTACAGGAGCATATCTTGTAACTTTAATACCGTCTTCCTTATACGTCTTTTCAACTACTACATTTTTTGAATATTGTGGTTTCATGCTTTCACCTCATATAGACTAATATTATTGGGTAGGAAAATTTGAGTAATAAGATATGTTGCTCTAAACTTCTTAGGTATATTTTTGTTTTCTACTTTAGAAGCATACTTAGCATATCGTTTCCGCTGATCTTCGCTCATCTTAAATGTAACTGTATCTGCTTCGGGACTGAAACTGATAAACCAAACATCATCCCATTCAAAGGCATTAGCAAGTCTATCGTATTGGTTTCTAGGTATCTCTAGAATATATTCTTTTTCCATAATATTACCCCTGTATGATTTGATATTCATAAGTCGCTGGAAAACTATTCAGAAGTTGTTTAAGTTCATCTTCTTCATAGTCACTATCCAGTAAGTTTATTCTTTTGGAGTTAACCAATTTCGTAACTCTATACAAAGATTTCCCTTTATAACTTTTCTTTAATTTTTGAATCGTTATTCTTGCTTTCATTTTTCCCTCTTTTTGTAACTAGTTATAATAGTGATTACCACTAGTGTTAATATTATCTATAATCATTTAAGCCCTCCTAAAGCAAAAACAAAAAAGACTTGAAAGAAAGCACCAGCAATGGCACATCCTATCACAGATAGTATGAGAATTTTAAGTGCTTGAATCATACATACCTTTCTTCTTTTTCAAGATTATGCTTGCACTCAGCATCCAAGTAATTGAGTAAGTCCGATATACAATAAACGCCATATCCTGCCCAATGGTCAGGGTCATTCGTAAGTTTACCTATCCAAACATCAGGATTTTCATCCATACGTTTTTGAGCCTTTTCATTCATTTCATTAATATAGTTTATAAGATTAAGTTCTTTAAAAATCTTTGATAATTTGTTTTTTGATATCATTATAAGAGTTCCTTTCTCAATTTAAATATTTGTTTATTCTTACATGAAGCACATACAAAGATATATCCATTAGAAATCGGATAACCTTTATTTTCAAATTTTATAGGATATGAATTCATAACATCCATATCGATGCCACATTTATCACATTCAGTTGTGTTGAGTTGGACATCCAACCAATATTCTTTTTCAGTATCATACAAATTTTCCATATTATTCTCCTACAAAAACATCATTAAAAAACACATTAAACATATCAAAGACATTACTAGTATATCTGTCCAAATTTCCATATAACTCATTATATACGCCCCTTTAAAAATCCAGCATTCATTTCTTTTTCAGAAATTCCAAATTCCCAATCTCTATCGCCTTTGGTTATTGCAACCCAACCTTTTTTTTGAGATTGAACAAACCGAATTTCTATTAATTCTTTTAAAATATTTCTTGATTTTTTAGAAAGTTTCATTATATAGCTCCTTACCAATTATTGTCAAAAGACATTGATTCAAAATTTTCCCGAGCGGTTTTCGCATTAGGATATTTCCAAGATTCAAAAGGATTTGAATGTTGACAATCTTTCCATTCAGCAACAAT
>LWDU01044753.1_pt1 | contig 11081 bp, 12 predicted proteins | sample 727161 | NCBI WGS metagenome assembly LWDU01 (sample SAMN04566230, study PRJNA314399) | hydrothermal vent metagenome | isolation source: deep sea hydrothermal plume seawater | place: Mexico: Gulf of California, Guaymas Basin | collected 2004-07-11 | reverse complement strand
CATCGAGATCGCCGAGGATGTCATCGAGGTCGTCTTCTTTATCATCTTCTGAAGGTTCGGTATCGTTGGCCTCTGCTGCGATATCATCTGTAATTAGGTCGTCAAATAATCCGTCTAAGTCGTCAGCCCCTTCCATATTGTCTTCTACTGGAGTGGTATCAGCAACTGTGTCGTCTTGTTCTGTATCTGCTGCGGTATTATCTGTAATTAGGTCGTCAAATAATCCGTCTAAATCATCAGCCCCTTCTGAAGAGGTCGTAGCATCAGATTCTGCCTTTTGGTTCTCCTTTGTTTCGAAGGAGGTTTTAGATTCGAGCGTTAAATCCTCATTTAATAAATCGTCCATCAGATTATCTAAATTATCGTCTGCAGGGGGCTCTTGCTCTTGTTGGGAAGGGTACTCGTCTTTTGGAGAGGTTTCCTCTTCATTCTCGGTCGAGGTTTCTATTTTTTTTTGAGCAGGCGCGCTTGCAGCAACTGTTTGCTTTTTTGAAACACTGGCTTCTGCTTGCTCTGTGTCCTGTGGTTTGACTAAAAATTTTTGTTCACATTTGGCACACTTAAACTCAACTCCCCCTGGTTTGACTTTGGGTAAGTCGATCTGGTAGCTTGCCTGACAGTGAGTACAAACAATCTTCATAACGTTTTGTTTATAAATATGTTATATTCTAAATTGCATTATAGTTTTTCAAGAAAAAAAATTCAACTGAATCTATTTAACACTGCGCAAAACCTATTTTTTGGGACGCAGTGGAATTTAATCTCTGTTTGACATTTTAGAGAGAATTCCTTTATTATAAATATAATTAACTCGTTTCTTTGGGACTTTTTCTAAGGTTCCCATTTTCTTCTAGATTTTTCATAGCTCTCTTTATTTGAACGCCTTCTTTAAAAATTTGTACAATTTTTCTAAATAGTTTAAAGGTTTATTAGCGATGCGCATAATGAGATTTAGTTCACTTTTTACAAGTTTTCTCGCTGTATTTATAGTGTCAAGCTTTGAAAAGCCTAGTCGTAATAGTTACGGATTAACTCCCTCTGATGCTTCTTGGGTTACTTGGGAGAAGCGGGCGTTTGACCATTCCCTCAAGAAGTTGCAAAAGAGAGAATCTTTTTATAAGAAAATTATTGAAACGCAAATTGCTAAACAGATTTCTCGCTATAAAACAGGACTCGAAATAGACCATATAAATAAATTATCCCAGTTGATAGTACATGAGAGTAAAAAATATAGTTTTGATCCGTTATTAGTGACAGCTGTTATTATCACTGAAAGTTCTTTTAATAACTGGGCTCGATCAAACAGAGGGGCCCTTGGGCTAATGCAAATCAGACCAGCAACCGGAAAAGAACTAGCGACTGAAGTCTCTGTTCAGTGGCAAGGTATACCTTCACTCTATGATCCCGAAATAAATATTACTTTGGGTGCATACTACTTGAGTAAGTTATTTCTCCGGTTTGGTGATCTTGGCTTAGCTCTGGAAGCCTATAACCATGGCCCATCCCGATTAAAAGGGTATCTTAAAAAGGGTCATCGACCCAAACATTACTCTCAAAAAGTTTTTAGAAATTACAGCTCGTTAATGTCAAATTTTTATTGGCAAAATTGGTATGAACGTCATTCCCCGTCTATCTAACTTCAAGCTACTTTTCTCATGGGACACTTTCTTATCGGAATTCTCTGTTTTATACTTGAGCCATGAAAAATAAGATATTACAGGGTTTGAGTTGTTACCAGTTGATGTATAGAGCGAGTGGAGGCTGTTTTTTAGTATTTTTAGGTTTCTTGCTTATTTTATTAGGAGCAGGTTGCTCCAACTTAGAGCTACCTAAAGCTTTTGATGGCGAGTTTAGTGCAGTTAAGAATAATAAGTTGATTTACACGTATTGCACCAGTTGCCACAATCATAAAGAATTTAATTCCGAGCAGCACGTACTCAAAGTCAGGCAAAAATACAAGAGAAAAATATTCAGGCGCACATCAGAGTGTAGGACTTGCCACTACCTTGAAAAGGTATGGGATAAAGATCATTCTTTTCGAAAAACACGGAGACCTAAGCAAGTAAATCGAGGTGATTTTAGAAAATTTGAAAAAAATTATTAGAATTAATTGGAAAAACTTTACAAAAGTATTTTCCTTACTAGCTTAAAAGAATATTCAAAAGGACTGGTGTTAGTTTTCCGAAAAGCCTTGAGTCTTTAATGAAAAATGTAAGCTAAATTATTCGGTTAGCGGTAGATTATTTCTATGAGATAAAGACCAGATGTGGTCTTGTGGTAGAAATAGTATCTGGACTGTAAAGAGGCCTTATTTGACTTATATTTTTTTTTATCAATATATAACGCCTCAAAATTTTGAGGCGTTTATTGAGTAACTTAAAGAGAAGTCTTTAATGTAGGAGCAGGCTTAAATCCTACTGTCTTACTAGCCTTAATTTTTATCTCTTCTCCAGTTTGAGGGTTTCTTCCCTTCCTAGCTTTCCTGTTTCTAACTGTAAATGTACCAAATGCTGGATAAGAAAACCGTTTCTCTTTTTTGATTGACTTTGAAATTGCCTCAAAGGTTGAATCGATAATATTTGATACTAATCTTTTCGAAAGGTCATCACCCTTACAACTTTTAACTACAGCTGTTACTAAATCGTCTTTTGTCATGCTATCTCCCCACGTTAAGTTTTGGCCGTTCTACAACTCTAACAAAAAATAAAAATTTTCTTAAACTTCATAAATGAATCTTGGTATGGAAGTAATATATATTAGAGTGAGGTGTGATGTCAAAATAAAAAGTGCTTTTAAGTGCTAATTCATTGACTGATCCGATTAGTTATTATTTTTTTTTGCTAGATCTATTTGTTTTAGAAGGTGAGTCAGCTATTTTAGCTAAAAATTGTAAACAGAATATTGATAAAGTATTTTTAGGTGTAATTTATTTTTCACGTATACCTCGGTATTGTTTTTTAATTTTCGAAGGTTTACAATTATTAAAATAATAAATATTTTTAGAAAGGATGTTTTATGGCACTACTTCAAGTGGCTAAACTGGGGAATCCTATTTTACGCCAGAAAGCCGCTTTAGTTGATTTGGATTCTTTAAAATCCCAAGGCAATATAATTCAGTCATTAATTGACGATATGATAGAAACGATGCATGAAGAAGATGGTGTTGGTTTGGCTGCACCTCAGGTATTTCAGTCTTTACGCTTGGTTGTTATTGAATGTTCACCCAACGAACGCTATTCTGAGGCCCCTAATCTTCCTCTAACAATTTTGATTAATCCCTCGATAACATATTATGAGCAGGATATAGTCTCGAGTTGGGAAGGATGCTTGAGTTTAAAGGACTTACGGGGTTTGGTTCCTAGATCCCGAAGGATAATTGTGGAATATTTTGACCGTAAGGGAGTTCCCGTTACTGTTAATGCAGAAGGCTTTCTTGCAGTGGTTCTTCAGCATGAAATAGATCACTTGGATGGAAAAGTTTTTTTGGATCGCATGACTGACCTCAGCCAACTGTCCTATGTAAATGAATTTGAAAAGTATATTGCTGACAAAAAATCGCTCGAGTCAGAGTCAGAGTCAGCTTAGATTGTCATTTTTTGAGGTTTCCTGTGCCTGAATCTCTAATACCATTAGAGGAAGAAATTTTAGAGCTTTACCGTTCGCCAATTATTGGGGCTAGCTATAACAATACATATGGCGAGGAAAATGTTAAAAGCCTAGTTGAGAAATTTAGAGAACTTGATGAACAAAAAAGTCAAATAATGCAAGGTTTGGTAGTTTTATACTCAAAGTCTCCAGACTTAGCTACAAGTTACGTATCGGTTGCCGTTCTTCACGCACTAGGAATGTCAAAGAACGTGCAAGAAGCCTATCTCTGGGCAAAAGGATTAGATGAAAGCGAAACTTTCATACACCATTTTGATATTGGTAAATCATTAGCAGAATACTTTACTTAAAAACTTTAATATCCATTAATTAGCTTTTTTTCAAGCTAACTCTCAAAGTTAGAAACAAAATCCATAGCATTCCAGGGATCATATATATTCCGCTCATCCATAGAATTACTGATTGAATAGTTATTTGTAGCTTATCAATAGTAACTCCAACTAACCCATTACTGATACCCATAATTAATGTCAATAGAGCCATTTCAATTCCAAAGATTCTTCCTAGAAAATTTCTATCGGCTTCCAAGTGAATAAGAGCAGTGCTGAATACCCAGACTATTGATCCGGACATCCCTGATAATCCTATACATAGTGAAGCCATCCAGATATTTTTCGAGAACGAGAATGCTAAAATTGCAAAACTTCCAAGAAAAAATGCAGCAAGAATAGCTCCTTTTAGAATTTTTGGAGATTCTCCTAACCATTTTCTTACTAAGACAGGCCCTATTGCAGATCCAATCCCTCTAGAGGAAAACATGATACCCACTGACATAGACACTGCAGCAGGGTCTGTCCATAACCGACTAGCAAATAATGGAATTAATGTCATTATACCGCCTTTAATGGCCATCCCAGATTTTAATAAAGTGAAAGCTAGAACAGTAGGATGAGAGATAAGATAGCGTAAGCCCTCTAAGAGTCCTTTGATTCCACTTGATTTTTTTTTATTAATACGTTCTTCATATTTTGTGTTTGGGTAAGAAATTTTAATTATGAACCATGTCGACAGGAGATAAGTTAAAGCATCAAGGATGAGAGCTGTTTTAATTCCAAAAACACTTACTACAAATCCACCTAATGCCGCTCCCAATGTCAGCATAATTGACCAAGTAACTCCAGATAATGTGTTTGCAGTGACCAGATGATTTTTTTCTACAATGGATGGGAGAATAGCGCTTCTTGCAGGTTCAAAAAAGCCAGTCAGAGCAACCTCGAATAAAATTAACGAATAAACTATCCATAGATCTTCTCTACCATCTACTATAAGAAGACCTAAGACAGTAAAACAACGAAGAATGTCACTTGCGATCAATACGGTTTTTCGATCAATACGGTCGATCACAACTCCTGCAAAAGGGCTTATGATAACCATGGGCAAAAGTTTTGCCATCATAGCAGCCGCCATTGCCATTCCGGAGCCAGTTAGTTGAAGAATTAGAGCATACAGCGCAATACTGCTTACCCAGTTACCCAATTCTGAAATAACTTGTCCATACCAGAGGTTTCTAAAGGCAGAGTTTTGTTTTAGCAGAAATAAATAGCCAATTGAGGTTTCAGTTGGTCTGTCGGATTCTGGAGTATTCAAACTTCAAAAGTATTTATTATCGGTAGAAAAATTTTCATATACCGTCATATATTGCTGAGTAAATTGAGAATCAAACTATAGATTCATTGATAACGGCCTGATTTTTAGAAAATTAGAAACAATTTTAAAATTAGTAAATTAATAATAGTTAATAAATTATTAATTGTTCTTTAATGATTTCGATTTTATTAATACAACAAGGCCTAATAAGTTAAACTATTATTGTAATAGATTCATCCGTTTAATATATCTATAAATTTGCCACTTTATTAAATGATATTTAGTTTATTGATTCATATGTCTAAAGACTTGTAATCCACTTTTTTGTTGAACCTTACAACGATATGTATAATTTAACTATTAGTGATTTTCAGTTAGCTTTTGTGAAAAATCTTAGGTTTTTGTTTTCTTGGAGGAAGAATAATGGAGGGTGATCTAGAACAAACAGAACAAATGAGAGACTCCAAAAAGGAAGTTCTAAATAGACGAATTTCATTTTGGTTATCGTTTATCTTGGCTGTAGTAATAACATTTTGGTATTGCGCCACGAACCCACCGGACACTAGTGAAATGCGGAAAATGAGGGTATTCTTTAAGGAAAATATAATGGATATTGCCAAATTTATAAGGCTTCCACGCGATGAGCTAAAGGGGTTCGCGGATTCTAAGAGTCACCCATTTTACCAAACATACCTAAAGTCATCGGAGCCTGAGAAAGAAAAAATAAATGCTTTGATACATATCTCGCGTGATTACAGTCCGAATCAATATTGGTTCAACATGTTATTTTTGTGGACGATCGCATTCTCTGCTCTTTGGTTTTTGGGGTTAATATTAGAGGCTTGTATTATTCTTGTGCGACAAGAAGATGCTGAAAGAAAAAATCGGATAAAAAATAAATCTAGATAATTATCTGTAAGAATGAGGCATAATTATTTATTTCAGTAAATTCAGGGGTATTCAAAATGGACGGCAATACTATTCGCTTGTTAATTTTCATTTCAGTTTTTGTGCTGATGCTAATTCTTGAAATATTTTTTCCAAGACATTCTACGCTAGATTCAAAACCTCGCCGACTTGGAATACACCTTGGTTTGTCGGGATTAAACACACTGCTGCTTAAATTTTTGTTTGGTGCCGCGGCAGTTGGTGCTGCAAAAAATTTTGAAATCAAGGGTTGGGGTTTGCTTAATATGTTGGACTGGAACAACGTGTTTGAATTTTTTTTGGTAATAATTATTCTAGACCTTTCGATTTATTTCCAGCATATAATTGTTCATAAGGTTCCTCTGTTCTGGAGGTTTCACGTTGTTCATCACTCAGATCTTGATCTCGATGCATCATCTGGCTTGCGTTTTCATCCGATTGAGATTCTTGCGTCAATGCTCTATAAAGTTGGAATTATTTTTCTACTAGGCCCAGCTCCTATAGCTGTACTAGTATTTGAAGCAGTTCTTAATGGAATGGCTATTTTTTCACACTCTAATGTAGCATTACCGGTTAAAGTCGATCACTTTTTGAGAAACTTAATAGTGACGCCTGATATGCACCGAATTCATCACTCTGTAGAAGTGGATGAGACGAATTCAAATTATGGGTTTAACCTATCAATTTGGGACCAATTTTTCGATACCTACAAAAAAGAGGCACTAAAAGCACAACCCAAAATTGTAATAGGTATAGATGCATTTCGAAGCCCAAATGAATTAACGTTCTATAACCTTCTGATGATGCCGAAAAATTACGGGAAACTAACATATGTCACCTAGGTATTACTTTATTTCTGGGGTTATAGTAGTTGTTTTAACAATGATCATCAGCTGGTGGGAGCAAAAAACATCGGTAAAAGAATTTTTTTTTGTTTTTTGTCGAGTAATGATGATGATGTTCATATTACTTTGTATGGTAGTTGGTTTCTCTGAACTTTTAGTATATTTGAATATTGCTCAAGATGGATTTATCATTAAAAGAGATGAGTTTCTTATTCAAAGGGAAGGAGTTAAATGATGGGCTGGGGTAGAATTTTCCCAATGACTATTTTAGTCATGTTTCTTTCTTTCCTGGAAATAACTTTTTCATGGTGATGCTGATTCATTTATAATTTATGTGCGACGACAAGAATAGTCTTAAAAGGGGTAGTGAAAAGCTTGGGCTTTAAGTATGAGCGCTGGTGTGGTAATCGCATGGTGGTTTTTTATGGTTATTATGTAAACTCTTCATGAGAGTATTTTTTAAAATCAACCGGCTAAAAGATCGACTAAATGACTACATTCGTCTTTTGCAGCAATGGTTTCTTTTGTTTCTAGGTCATCAAGCTCTCCACTTTCTAATATATCATCAAGTAGTTGAATCGCGTCATTCAGACCACCGGCAGCTATGTCAAGTTCAGTTTCATTTAACGAGTAAATAGAAGGATTCTGGCGTAGTTTATTGCAAACTTTTAAATACTTGTCTTTGTAATCTAATAGCTCTACCCGCTTTCTCCCTGTGACATCTTCTTTAAGTTCTTTGTCTATGTCCGATATGGAGTCATTCAAAGCAATCTTTACAACTTCAATATCTTTTTCTGTGTTTTTTTGCTAGTGTAGCCATGAATTAAACATACACTTATGAACCCAAGAGCATTAATTATAAAATATCTTCTAAAAGAATGAAAATTTATTTAAATAGTATTTTAAATGTCATACAAAGTTATTAGATTGCAGATTGATAAGTGAATAAGTCTGAAAATATAAGAACCAGTGTGCACTATCTACCTAATCACTTGTCATTATAGTAACTTATAAGTAATTTTGCTTATTTCATAACTGGAATTAATCTTAAAGGTTTTTTTAATCTACGGTTCTGGATAAGAAGAATTATAGATATTTTTTTCTACACCTAATTTTTTAGAAAACCACCAGGCTGTTACCATCCCATGCAGGATTTATTTTTATAATCAGGTCAAATTTTTATTAGCCTGGGGATAGAATTTTCGGAAAAAAATTAGCTCTATCTGGATAGCCTATAAAATTTAGAATATCTGAAAAGATGAACTGCTAAATTTGTTTCCAAGGGTATTTAGCAGTAATAGAGGCGGATTTATTGCAAAAACCCTTCAATTATTCGACTGTTTTCAAAAAAGTGATCACTAGTTCAGATCCACCTAAAAATCTAATTTAATACTAGGGAAATATTTTTTAGTATTGACTAAGAGGAACTTCCCGGAAGACATTCGCCTAGCTCAGTAGCGAAAACTACTAAAATCTTCTCCTTTGTAATAGTTTGGTTATTAAAAATATACAGAAGTAAAAGAGATTAATAGTACAGAAAAACTGTGAATAATTTTTTGATTAATTTTAATACTACTGGAAAAAATTTATTCAGTAAAGTTGCCTATATGCGAGATAAATAGAAAAGGTTTTACGAAAAAAAACCGTAAATCTATAATATCTTTATGGGCCCAGGAGGACTCGAACCTCCGACCGCCCGGTTATGAGCCGGGAGCTCTAGCCAACTGAGCTATAGGCCCCCAAGATGATCAACTTTCAATAAAGCTGCGCAGCTTTTTACTTCGACTTGGATGCCTTAGTTTACGAAGGGCTTTAGCCTCGATTTGACGGATCCTTTCACGAGTAACAGAAAAATCTTGACCAACCTCTTCCAAAGTATGTTCTGAATCCATTCCGATTCCAAACCTTTTACGAAGCACTTTTTCTTCTCTCGTAGCTAATGTTGAAAGTACTTTTACTGTTTGATCTTTAAGGTCTTTTTTGACTACTGAATCAATCGGTGAAATAACTTTTTTATCCTCTATGAAATCACCAAGGTGACTATTTTCTTCTTCACCGATTGGAGTTTCTAATGAGATAGGTTCTTTAGCAATTTTTAAAACCTTACGAACTTTGTCTATAGGCAGAGTCATTTTTTTTGCAATTTCTTCAGGTGTTGGTTCACGTCCGAGTTCTTGAACTAGGTGTCTAGAAACTCGAATGAGTTTGTTAATGGTTTCGATCATATGAACTGGGATTCGTATAGTCCTTGCCTGGTCAGCAATAGCCCGAGTTATAGCTTGTCTTATCCACCAAGTAGCATAGGTGCTAAACTTATATCCTCGTTGGTACTCAAATTTATCTACGGCTTTCATAAGACCTATGTTTCCTTCTTGAATAAGATCTAAAAACTGCAATCCGCGGTTGGTGTATTTTTTAGCTATGCTGACTACTAATCGAAGGTTTGCTTCTGCGAGCTCTCGCTTTGCATTTTTTTCTTTAATTCGACCACGTGCTATTGATCGAACTGTAGCAAGTAAGAGTTCTTTCGGTGTTTCTATTTTGAGCTCAATTTGCTTTATTTTTCTACGCCCGGGCTGGACTAGCTTTAAGCATTCTTCATATTTTTTACTTGTGATACTTCCCCCACGCGGCAATTTCACACTTTTTTGTTTTTTCCAATTACCGGATTGTTTTTTAATATCGGTAAATTTCATGCCCCATGCGCGTTCTAATTCGCGCTCTTTTTTTCCGACTAATCGTATTTCAGCTGCAACCGCATAGATTTTTTCAATTATATCGTCCATCGTATTTGGGGTTAATTTCATACTACGCATGGATTTTTTAAGAAGACTTCGTTGACTGATTTCTGTTTGTTCATGTTTCTCTCTAGCCTTATCTGTTAGCTTACTTGTCATTTTATTTTGAAGTGTTGTAAATTTTTTTGTATTGGCCTTAAAAATTTTAATTTCGTTAAAAAATTTTTTTGTTTCTTTAGCTTCTATTTCAATTTTTTTCTCTTCTGGTTCGTTTGTTAGAACTACGTCAAAGAGATTGATTTCACCTCGTTTTGTTTGTTCACCTAACTGAACTATTTCTTTGAGTGTGATAGAACAGCTAGAGACTGACGCAACAACTTCATATTGCCCGGCCTCAATTTTTTTTGCTATGGTAACTTCTCCTTCACGTGTGAGTAAGGAAATAGTGCCCATCTCTCTAAGGTACATACGGACCGGATCGTCAATAGATACACTCTCACTTTTGTTGGGGGTCGAATCATCAGACTGTGCAGGTTCTTTTTCCTCAGAGGTTCTATTTTCAGAAACAAGCTTTTTTCCTGCGGAGTCAGAATCTACAACATGAATATCGTTTTCTCCAAATACATTCATCAAGCCGTCAATTTGTTCCGGAGCGATAAAATTAGAAGGCAAAGCATTGTTGACGTCTTCATATGTCACATAACCTTTTTCTTTACCTTGCAAAACTAATTGACCAATTTCATTAGATTGGCTAAATTCCCCCAAGTTTGACATTGTTTTTACCTCTCCATATAGATGTAAATAACTTTTATGTGATTTTCTTAAAAGTTTTTTAGGATTGAGAACTGATTCGAAGTTGAGTCAAACGTAATTTTTTCAACTCATTTTGGATTTCTTGAGAACGTTCGGATTCTCCAGCAACTATCGCCTCATTTCTTTGTTTTTTAAGTTCTTCAACTTGTTGATTATGTGATTTTTTGTTTAATGCGTTTGCGCAGTCATGCACAGTTTGTTTTGGGTTATCGAACGATATTGCAGTCACACCGATCTCACTCAAAATATTTTTTATTTTTGGTTCATCGATTTGATTCATAGCAGAGTCTATTCTTAACTCGCAACCCTCGTCCAGCAATCGGTAGCATAGCTCAACGATTTTACGAAGATTTGGATCTATGAAATTCTCAATTTTCACCTGTTCTTTTATTTTTTTCGCCAGTTCTTCATCGGAAAAGATTAAGTAAACTAAATAGAGTTCCGCATTTTGTTTGTTTAGATTGCCAATTTCTTGGGGAGATTCATGAATATTTGCTTTATCTTG
>LWDU01043243.1_pt1 | contig 11093 bp, 7 predicted proteins | sample 727161 | NCBI WGS metagenome assembly LWDU01 (sample SAMN04566230, study PRJNA314399) | hydrothermal vent metagenome | isolation source: deep sea hydrothermal plume seawater | place: Mexico: Gulf of California, Guaymas Basin | collected 2004-07-11 | reverse complement strand
TTGAGGTGGCCTGTGCAAATCTCTTTAACATAATATAACATCATTTGGTATATTTTCAAGAAATGGTAATTTTAACTTGAGCATATTATGTTTTAAAGAATTAGACTTTCAAGGAGTAACTTTCCAAAAGAAATTTATAACATCCTAAATTTGTGTTTCTGCAGGGTCCAGACAAAAACGTAATCCTTCTTCCAGTCCATCCCAGAATCCTCTTTAACCCATTTATTTGGAATCCGTTCAAACACTATAATACTGAATGCCATGCACTGCAATTAACTAATGTCTACAGTATCTTACCTCTCACTGTCACTTATACCAAGTGTTACTGAATTGTACTGAATATCAGGGCTGATAGACACCTATATGGACACCTAATTATTCCACTCAGGTGGAGCCATTAAGTTTATTTTTAAAATTATACTTGACAAACAAAATTTAATTAAGTATATATTTAATTAAGAAAATACACTTGCTTTAATCTATTTAAAAAGAAGGTAAAGCAAAATTTTTTTTGCCAATAAATGAGTGCAAATATGAATTGCGTGATAGTAAATGATCAAAAAGTTGAGATACCTGCCGAAACAGGAACTCTTCTAGAAATGTTGCGGGAAAACCTAGGTCTAACTGGGACAAAGCAAGCATGTGATAATGGAGAATGTGGCAGTTGTATCGTGTTGATGAACGGTAAACCCACAAAATCCTGTTTGTTGCAAGCAGATCGGGCAACAGATAAAAACGTTCTGACAGTAGAGGGCTTGGCGCCAGAGGCAAGTGATCTTCAGACTGGAGACGACTACTCTGTTCTCCACCCAATTCAACAAGCGTTTCTGGCAAAGGGCGCAACCCAGTGTGGATTTTGTATTCCGGGTATGATTATGAAGACGCACGAATTGCTCGCGCGGAAACCAAATCCGAACCATAAAGACATTGTTAAAGGGCTGTCCACTAACCTCTGCCGCTGTACCGGCTACACCAAAATTATCGAAGCTGTTCGTTACGCTGCTGATCTGATCAGCGAAAAACGAAATGCACCGGATCCGGAGCAGCCCAATGGTCGTGCCGTTGGAGTCAATGTGGCACGTCTGGATAGTCCCTCGACTGTAAACGGTGCAGCAAAGTATGGTGCTGATTTGAGAATGGATGGGATGCTCTATGGAAAGCTCTTACGGAGCGCACACCATCATGCACGTATTGTATCGATAGATGTAAGTGAGGCAGTTTCAATGACAGGCGTTGCAGCAGTTGTGACAGCTGACGATGTTCCTGGTACGTCCTACCTGCCGAACTGCCAGCCACAAGTCTTCGTCTTCCCGAAAGACCGAATTCGCTTTAAAGGGGAGGCTCTAGCAGGAGTGGCCGCCGTTTCAGAGAAAATTGCCTCTGAGGCCTTGAAAAAAATTAAGGTTGAGGTTGAGATTCTGCCACATGCGATTGAGATTAAAGATGCTGCAGACCCTTTAGCGACTCCTTTGTACGATCATTCTCCGATGGTATCTGCTGTTGAGGAAGTTTCCTGTGGGGATATTGATGCAGGTTTTGCTGAAGCAGATATCATTGTTGAAAAAGACTACTCCGTACCGATGCGCGAACATGCAGCTATGGAACCAGAATCGGCACTAGCATATCAAGAGGGTGACAAGCTGGTAATCCGGACTGGTCTCTATCACGCTTTTGTACAGGGAACAAAATCTATTGCTAACAATTTGGCAATGGAGGAGGAAGATGTCCGCATTGTCTGTCCGGCAATGGGTGGAAATTTTGGTACTCGCGGTGATACCCTTATCGCTGTTACTGCTGGATTGATGACTAAGGTAACGGGGCTTCCAGTTCGGATCGTATTTTCCCGAGCCGAGTCTTTACTAGGTTCATGTAAGGCACCCTCAGTAAATATGCATTTTCGAACTGGGGCGACCAAAGATGGACGTATAGTCGCTTTTGATGCTGAAATCTTGCACGGCACTGGAAGTTGGGCACCTTTCCTAATAGACAAAACTACTAAGGGTTTAGAGCTTTGCTACTACGAGACTCTTGGTGCACTCCTGTCTCACGTCACAGGTCCTTATGAGATCGCCAATGTCCGTGCCAGGGCTTGGGATGTAATGACTAATGGACCTCGTTATGTTCCTTTGCGCGGAACAAACGGAAACTATCTACCTTTAGCCTATGAATCTCAGGTTAATCTGCTTGCAGAGAAACTCAAGATGAATCCCATAGATATAAGGCTTCTTAATGCAATTCGTACCGGATCAAAAATCCCCACTGGTCAGACCCTCACCGAGAGCGTATCGATGGTGAAAGAGCTTGAGGTACTGAAACCTTATTACGAAGAAGCAAAGCAAAGGATGAAGAAGCGAAGAGCAGAAATATCAGGCACTTGGCGTCCTGGTCTTGGTGTAGCTTGTGGTTGGCGCAATATTGGCTACTTAAAGACGACTATTTCAGCGGGTTGCGAACTGGATGATAATGGAATGATACATGTTATGGCAGGTACGGTTGAACAAGGTCAGGGACCGACAACACAATTTGCTCAGATCGCAGCTGATGCTGTTGGTGTATCAATGAAGTCAGTCCGCGTGACGCTTGGGGATACATCCAGGGCTCACTATCCGGTGCCGACATTCAGTTCCATTACAACTGTCGGAACTGGTAAGGCAGTTCAAATGGCCGCAGAGATGTTGAGAGAGAGGATATGTTACGCCAGCGCTGAAATGCTAAATGTTGAGCAATCGCAAATCATTGTGGAGAATGATCGCGCACGGCTTATTTCAAATCCTGAGGTTGAAGTTTCACTTGTCGAAGTTGCCCGGCACTTCATGGAGAAAGGTGAGGACAGTCTATCGGAATCCGAAATCAAATGGAGTGGCGAAGCTCCAACGATCCTATATGGTTATAATGCGGGTCTCATAGAATTAGAGGTCAATATTAAAACAGGTCAAGTAATACTTCTTAATCATGTCAACGTGTGTGACCCAGGAACTCGTATCAATCCTGATGCTGTTGATGGACAGATAGATGGTGCGATTGCTTTTGGAGTTGGATTTGCTCTATCTGAAAAATTCCACCCTGATAACCCACCAACACTTAAGGACTACGGACTAGTCTCCATAAATCAAATACCAAAGGAGGTTACAAGACTTTATGTCGAAGATCCGCTAGAACGTGGCCCTTTTGGAGCTAAGAGTATGGCTGAACACCCTGGTCTTTCAATAACACCAGCAATTGTAAATGGTATCGCAGATGCAACTGGTGCGTGGGTATGTGATATTCCAGCAACACCTGATAGAGTGAGGGCGAATATGTCGGCTGTATGAGTATTTGGAAATAACAATTATTTTGTGCCAATTTATCATTAAAAATATTTTGAAACTTTGAGAAAGGAGGTCTCTATGATTTAAATCTATATGGGGGAAAGAATCTATTTATTATTATTTATATTAACTTGAATTGGAGGAAAAAATGTATAATTCAAATAAAAATAAACATCAATTGAGTCGGCGTTCCTTTTTGAAAGGCTCAGCAGCAGCTACTGGAGTTTTATATTTAGGAGGTCAAGCTCCAGCATACTCTGCAGGGAAACGAAAATTACGATACATAGCATTCATTAATCGAAATACAGTTTGGGGCAAACCATATGATTTTCTAGCTGCTGAAGTAGATAGGATGTCAGGAGGAGAGTTGGAAATTGAATATGCAGGAGGCTCAGATGTAATTGGGGGATTTGATGCTCCTGAGGCTATTGCCAACGGTGTTTTCGATATGAGCCACTCAGCGAATTCGTACTTCGCTGGTGCTATGCCATCGTCGATCTCCCTGGCAAGCGGTAACGCCTCTGTGGAGCAACTCCGTAATACTGGAGTTTTGCACGCCTACGCTGACATTCTATTGAAACAACGTGGAGTAATGCTTCTAGGAGTTCCACTCAGCGGTGTCGGTTACGTTTTTCAAGTTAGGTTTAGGCCAAATAAGTTATCTTCCTTTAAGGGAAAGAAAATTCGATCCATCCCACTCTATGATCCAATCTTGGAATCTATGGGTGCTATCCCAGTCACCACATCACCTGCTGAAGCATATACATCAATGGAGCGTGGTGTAGTAGATGGACTCGGTTGGCCAGACATTGGCCTACTAGACTTCAAATTTTACGAGCAAGCTAAATATATTTTAGCACCTACTTTTTATCAGCTGAGGACAGCAACATTGATGAATCCTGCTTCTTTCAAAAGATTACCAGCATCTCTGCAGGGAGTACTTATGGAAGCTTCTCGCTCTGCAGATGCAATTGGTGCAAAGTGGGCAAAAGAAAAACGTGATGCGGAACACGCTGAAATGGGGAAACACGGCGTTGAAATAGTTTCACTTTCTAATTCAGAGGCAAAAACCTTCGTGAAACTGACAGAAGAAAAACTCTGGTCGAAGATAATAGAATTGGATCCTAAGGAAGGTCCACGAATGAAGGCCTTGTTTGACAAGGCTGGATAATTGGTAAGCAAAGAACCATTAATATCATCTGCAGTTCTTATCAAAGGAAATGAGAGCTGCAGACTCACCTTTTTACCCTAAGAGCTACAATTAAACTTGTTTTTATTCACAGACAATTTGAGCGAATTACCGCTGGATTAGCGGCTTTTGCGGCTTTCTTGACCCTAGCGATGAGCTTCTGGATCACCTACGACGTTCTGGCCCGCAATCTTTTCGGTGTGGCGTCACCCTGGTCGTTCGACCTTTCAGAGTATTCATTGGTTTGGATAACGTTTCTCGGTGCTCCATGGGTCCTGCTTCAAGATCGCCATGTCCGGATCGAGATTCTCATTGATGCTCTGCCAATACATGCACAGCGCAAAATTGGAATTTTGGTTTCGGTGGTAGCAATGGTTATCTGTGCGATCTTGGCTTGGCGTACCAGTATCTCTGCACTGGGTTATTTTCAGAACGACATTGCGATGCCCCGTATCTGGCGTATTCCAAGAATTTGGCCTTACTCGATTATACCAATTGGTTCTACCCTGCTTACCCTCTCGTTCGCTCTTCGACTCGGACTTTACCTGACAGATGAAAATCCGGAAAATGTGTTGCACATCAAGGCCTCTGCAGGGCAAGAAACTGGCCTTTCCAGTGAAATCTAAAAAAGGATGAGCAGTATGGAGTACGAGTGGATCCATCTTTTGGTGTTCTTTTTTTCTCTGCTGATACTAATGATGCTCAGTGGCATGCCTGTTGCGGTAGGGTTTCTGACTCTCAATATCGTTGGCCTTTACTTTTTTCTTGGTGGTGAGAGTGCGATGTCGTTACTTGCGATGAATGCGTTCTCGTCGGTTGGAAAGTTCGCCCTAATTCCAATCCCGCTGTTCATCCTGATGGGCGATCTGCTCATGCGAACTGGCATGGCCGGGAAAATAGTCGAGGCGGTCGATCTTTGGGTTGGACGTATACCAGGCAGGCTCTCGCTTTCATCTGTTGGAGGAGGGACTCTTTTTGGTGCCCTGAGTGGCGCTAGTATGGCGTCGGTCGCCATGCTCGGTTCGACCCTAGTGCCGGAGATGACAAAAAGGGGATACAAACCTTCGATGTCCGTCAGTTCAATTTTGGCGGGTGGCGGGCTTGCTGTGCTGATTCCACCGAGTGCCTTGGGGGTTTTGTTAGGGGCGGTGGCAAAGGTTTCCATTGCCCAACTCTTACTTGGGGGTATCTTACCAGGGCTGATCCTTGCGATCATGTATGTTGCTTATTTTGGAATTCGTGCAACCTTGCAACCAGACTTAGCGCCTCCTTACCTCGCACCGTCCGTGACCATCAACGAGAAACTGAGAAGCATTCTTGTTGTTCTCCCGATGCTCAGCTTGATCATGGTCGTAACGGGGTTTATCTTCCTTGGGATCGCGACTCCGTCGGAATCTGCAGCGATGGGAGTGGTCGCAACGCTAGTTTTGGCTGCCTGCTACCGGAGCTTAACTTGGAGAGCCTTGAAAGCTTCACTTATGTCTACAATGACGACAACATCAATGATGTTGCTCGTTATTGTAGGGTCGTCAGGATTCAGTCAGTTATTAGCAGCTACCGGTTCTACATCTGGTCTAGCTTCCATTGTTCGGAATCTTGAAATAACACCTATTATGATGGTTATCATAATGCTTTTGATTGTGTTATTTTTAGGTTGTTTCATTGACACGATTTCAATTATGTTGGTAACAATACCAATTTTCATGCCAATTGTTCTGGAAATGGGAATTCATCCAATCTGGTTTTCGCATTTGGTCCTTATTCAACTGGAACTTGCTGGTATAACACCACCTTTCGGGGTGTTACTTTTTGTTATGAAAGGAGTGCAGCAACATCTTAAGATTTCTGAAATATATTTTGCTGCACTTCCAATAGTAGTGATTCAAATTTTGCTAGTATTTTTGCTTATGACCTTTCCGGAAATAGTTACTTTTCTTCCTGAAATGGCATCGCAATAATTTATTCAGATATAAGAGTACATTTGGAAACATTTAAGAGAAAAAATTGATGCCCAAGCGAGATGCGGTTGCGACAAAAGAACGTCTTCTGAAGTCAGGGCTAACTGAGTTTGGTAATAAGGGTTTTAGCGGTGCTAGAACGGAAAAAATTGCTAAGCGTGCACGATGCAATGTTCGTTTATTATATTACTATTTTGGAGATAAGGAAGGACTATATCTTGCCTGCCTCGATAGGGTTTATTCAGAAATTAGGGAACGTGAGCACGAATTGAACCTTAAAGATATGGAGCCTAGAGCAGCGATTTTAAAACTAGTAAATTTTACATTTGATCATATGTTTAATAATCCTAACTTTGTAAAAATCGTAGCAGTAGAGAACACAGAAGGTGGTAAATTTTTAAAAAAACTATTTAAAATTCATGGCGCAGCAATTAGTCATATCGATAATGTTCGTGAAGTTTTGATTCGTGGCTCTGGTGATAAGATTTTCCGTGAGAACATTGATCCGTTTCAGCTCTACTTTTCTATCTTAGCTCTCAGCTATCTGCATCTTTCAAATCGTCATACACTCTCTGTCACATACAGTTTGGATTTGACAGATGACGAGTGGCTAGCAGTAAGAAAAAATCATGTGTCTGAGTTGATTCTATCATATCTTTGTGATGTAACCGCCCGCTAAGTATTAATTAGTGTTTTTAAAAATTGGTAAATCAATATAAGAAAATATGAGTATTTTAAAGAATGACTCAAAATTACAATTACCATCTAAAGTTGACATCCTTGTCCTTGGATCTGGATCTGCTGGGATGACAGCCGCCTTGACCTCATCATTACTAGGGTTAGATGTAATAGTTGCTGAAAAAACTGCTAAAATTGGAGGAACTACAGCATATTCAGCAGGATCCATATGGGTTCCGAATTCTCGACATAACAAAACTTCAGAAGATAGCTATGATAATGCTTTTAAATATTTACGCAATGCCATAGGTAACGGAATCGATGAAGAAAGAATAGGATCTTTTTTACTTTTTGCACCTAAGATGGTTGACTTTTTAGAAGAAAAAACTTGTGTTAAACTTCGAGCTTACTCTTATCATCCAGATTACCTTTCGAACTTAGCAGGTGCCACTTTGTCTGGAAGGGTATTAGAGCCTATCCCATTTCGTGGATCGGTTCTGAAAAAAAATTTTGTTGATTTGAGATATCCAATACCTGAGTTTATGTTGTTTAATAAAATTATGGTAGATCGTACCGATATAAATAACTTAATGAGTATAAGTAAAAAATGGTCTTCATTGTGGTATTCAATTAAACTTTTTGCACAGTATGGCTTAGACAGGATTTTATATAATAGAGGAACCAGATTGGTAATGGGTAACGCACTTGTTGGACGTTTATATTATTCACTATTGGAAAACAAGGTGCCTGTTCTGCTCTCTACAGAGGCAACTTCATTAAAATTAGATAATAATAAAGTTATAAGTGCCATTCTAAATTACAAAGGCCTACCTAAAGAAATTAAAGTTGAGTATGGAATTATTTTAGCAACAGGTGGTTTTTCAAACCAACCAGAACTTAGAAGAAATTTAATGCCTAACTCACTTTTGAATAATTCACCTGTTGTAGATAGCGCTACCGGTGATGGTTTTTCGCTAGCTAAAAAAATAGGCGGTTATCTTTCCTTGACATATGAAAGTAATAGCTTTTTGGCACCTGCATCAAAACGTTCCCGACCAGACGGCTCTATTGCGGTTTTTCCTCATTTTGTTTTAGATAGAGGGAAACCAGGGGCAATAGCTATAGATCCAAATGGAAAAAGATTTGTGAATGAAGCCACAACATATCATTTATTTGGAAAAGCTTTATTGGAAACATTAGAAAATTTTCCTGATAGTAGTTGTTATTTGATTTGCGATCATAATTTTATAAAAAAATATGGACTTGGTATGATCCGTCCATATGGAATAGGTTTATCTTCCTCTATAAGAGATGGTTATGTCAAAAAGGCAAATTCATTTGAAAAATTAGGTTATAAAATTAATGTTCCTTTTAATAATTTAGAATCAACTATTTCTAGGCATAACAGTTTTGTAAAAAGTGGGATTGACGAAGATTTTGAAAAAGGAAAAGATGCATATCAAAAAAACCTTGGAGATCCTTTAAATCTTCCAAACCCTTGTCTTGGTATGCTTAAAAAGCCTCCTTTTTATGCAGTTGAAATATTTCCTTGTGATATTGGGGCTAGTGCAGGCCTGGCCACAAATAGTTCTGCACAAGTACTTAAGGGAAATGGGATACCTATAAATGGCCTTTATGCATGTGGTAATGATATGAAATCCATAATGGAAGGGAAATACCCCGGACCAGGTGTTACAATTGGAGCAGCTATGACGTTTGGGTTTATAGCTGCTAATCATGCGCATGAATTAAAAACCAAAAAAACTGACTCAAATAAAGAAAAGTCAAAATAATACTCTTTATGGCTGCAATCTATATGGGCATTCCGAAATTCTTAAAGATCACCATAGCTTACATACTCTTCAACGAACATCTGCCTTTGATTAGTTAATTCTATCTTTGACATATATCTTTTATTGTTTCAGGTTAATCATATTAAAACTTAATTTATGCTATTCATAGATAATATATTGATATTTATATATTACAAATTATTAGTAATAAAATAGTAACAATTTTACCTCAAAGAAGGACAATCAAGAACAAGTTTTGTTGATGGATTTGGTAGAGATATGGACTGATTTGATCAAGTGCTAATGTATTTTAGGGCTACAATCCTCTAAAATAACCATATCCCATGGGATTCTTCGATATACCTTTGAACTCACAATGGATTCCGTCTTGATTTCGACTCGATCGACTATTCGCGTGGCAGAGGAAAGAGTAAGTGTTTTGTTCACGATGGCTGATAAAGGATTTTTCAATGATTTCTTAAGGATAGCTTATGTGGGGCNNNTTTTTTTCTTCCTCCAATTTAAAGAGTGTAGCAGCGAAGTAGAAAAGGCTTTCGCGGCTTGGAGTTTTTATTTTTCTGAAGCAGTTTGCGGCGTTACTGTATTTTTCGAGCCAGAAATAACACATCCCTTCGTCGACAAACAAGTCATCGGGACAAAAAGGATTGATGCGCATGGCATGTTGGACAATTTCAAGTGCTTTTTCGGGCTCACCTAGATATACAAGCAGAGCTGCGTTTTTGCCCATGATGTATGCGTCGCTGGGGCAGAGTTCCATAGCTCTTTCCTGATGGTGTCGGGCAAGTTCGAAGTCACTTCTTTGCAGAGAAATTGCTCCCATGATCCTGTGTGCTTCATGATCGTTTTGGTCGATTTCGAGTGAACGAATCACAGAATCAGCACATTGATCAATCCAGTCTTCGCCATACTCCTCTGGGGCCCAGCCGACGTAATTTGATAAGGAACAGGCCCGCCAGGCGTGGGCCCGCGCGCATTCAGGGTCAACTTCAATTGCTTTATCGAAGAATTCAACAGCTTTTTTTGCATTCTCAACCGTAACATTGCTTTTCCTGTGATACTCAAGTCCCTGAAGTACGAGATCATATGCTGTATGATTCTCAGGCTTGACACGCACCAACTGTTTTACATCTTCATCATCCACGTGCCCAACGATGGTTGAGACGATTGTTTCGACCAATTCATCCTGAACATCGAACATCTCATCAATATTGAAATCGAAATTGTGAGACCAGATTGTATTTTCACGATCAGCAGAAATAAGTTTTGCCCCGACCCTGACCTTCTGTCCCAGTTTTCTTACACTTCCTTCAAGGAGATAGCGTACTCCGAGTTCCTGGCCAATTTCTTTGGGACTTTTCGATTTGTCCCTGTAGGTAAAGCTGGCATTGCCTGAGACAACCAAAAGTTTACTATATTTTGAAAGCACGGTAATGAGGTCTTCTGAAAATCCCTCACAGAAATATGCCTGATCCTCGTCTTTACTGAGATTTTTAAAGAGCATTACTGCCAGTGAACCGTGTTCAGCTTTTTCAACCTTAATTTGGGGTGTATCTTCGTATTGGTTAAAACGCGCACCACCTTTGCTCTGTATTACAAAATAAGCCTGTATTGGTTCTACAATATTCTTCAGTTCCAGTTTTCCAGCATTTTCAAATGAAACTCGGATTTTCTGGTTAATCAAATCAAAAACAGTTTTTGAAACGCAAATTCCTGAAGGCTGGGCAGCTGATTCAAGGCGGGCCGCCACATTTACCGCATCTCCAAAAAGATTGTCTTTGGAAACCATCACGTCTCCGATATTTATTCCTATCCTGAAAATCATTTGCTGATCTTCGGGTACATTTTCGTTCATGGTTTCCATTTTACCCTGTATCTGCACGGCGCATTCGGTAGCTTTTACAGGGCTCCCGAATTCAGCAATCACACTATCGCCCGCACTGCCGAAAATGATACCATTATGCTCGGTAATTGCACTGTCGATTACCTCCCTTCTCTCACCCAAAGTCTCCAGGGTCTTTTCCTCGTTATTCCCCATCATTTTACTATAACCGACTACGTCGGAAGCAAAAATGGTACTTAATTTTCGTTCCATTTATTTAATCTTTTTCAAATGGTGTAAGCCGTTGTCTTAAGTGATTTACCTGAG
>LWDU01035523.1_pt1 | contig 11095 bp, 11 predicted proteins | sample 727161 | NCBI WGS metagenome assembly LWDU01 (sample SAMN04566230, study PRJNA314399) | hydrothermal vent metagenome | isolation source: deep sea hydrothermal plume seawater | place: Mexico: Gulf of California, Guaymas Basin | collected 2004-07-11 | reverse complement strand
GAGATGGCACCGAAGAAAGCCATTTAAGAATGCAAAATGCTGTCAATGAACTGTGGGGGTATACGCCTGAGTTATTTGAGATGACAGAAGCAGAACTTGGTCTCTTGCCCGGTGGAATATCGGTGGATCGTGCAGGATTGTTTGATACGTGGGATGCCCGGATTTCTCAAATCCTGAGCGAAGCCACGCTGGATCATCCGCCCGGAGACTGGCAGGTAACGGGTGGGCGAGCCGGTGTTCACACAGAATACCACGGGCATTTATTATCTGAACTGCAATACCTGCAACGCGCTTATCCCGGGCTAAGTTGGTAAGTGTTATGGCCCTTTTACCGGTGGTAACCGAAGAACAAGTACTCAGAGCCCGGACGCGAGAAAAGTCCTTATGCCCCCAAATCTGGGCCTTGCTGGATAATGTATGCGATCCCGAAATCCCGGTTATATCGATCTGGGATCTGGGTGTATTGCAGGATGTAAGTGAACACGAGAGCCGGGTAGAGGTAGCCATCACTCCCACTTATTCCGGCTGTCCGGCGATGCGGGAGATTGAAAACGATATCTGTAAAACGCTTAACCGTGCAGGCTACTCACCAATAGAAGTCGTTACGCGCTTATCTCCAGCATGGTCAACTGACTGGATGAGCGAAAAGGGCAAGCAACAGCTGATGGACTTTGGGATTGCACCTCCCACACCGACCTGGCACGTTCGGAAAGTCATTTGTCCCCAATGCGTATCAACAGACAATACGCTGATAAGTGAATTTGGGTCAACTGCCTGCAAGGCCCTGTATAAGTGTAATAACTGTCTGGAAGCTTTTGACTACTTTAAGTGTATTTAGATCAGGTGCTGACGAATGGAATTTGTATGAGTGAATCCAATTTTTACTCGCTGAAGCTTTTATCAGTGAAACGGGAAACTGAAAGTGCTGTTTGCATAACGTTTGATGTACCTGCGGAGCTGGAGGAAAAATTCAACTTTATTCAGGGTCAATATCTTACGCTGCGTACGATTCTGAAAGAGGAAGACATACGTCGTTCATATTCAATCTGTGCAGGTGTCGATGACAATAAGCTGCAGGTGGCAATAAAGCGCATAGAAGGAGGTGCGTTTTCCTCTTTTGCCTTTCAGTTAGCAGCAGGAGACATGCTTGATGTTATGCCGCCTCAGGGTAATTTTCATACCCCTTTGTCCGGGGAAAACAGAAAACGGTATTTGTGCATATGTGCGGGCAGCGGAATTACGCCAATGCTGTCTATTATAAAGTCTGTTTTGTCGAAGGAACCGCTTAGCGAGGTTACTCTGTTGTATGGCAACCGCAATTCGGCTTCCGTCATGTTCAAGGAAGACCTTAGTTTTGTGAAAAACCGGTACATGAATAGATTTAACTGGGTAAATATACTAAGCCGGGAAGAACAGGATGCGGAGGTACTGTTTGGGCGAATAGATAATCGCAAGGGTGATGAACTGGCTCGCAAAGGGCTTATCAGTCTGCGTGGTGTTAACGAATTTTTCCTGTGCGGCCCTGAACCCATGATTTCAGAAGTATCCCGTGGATTGCGTGCCAATGGCGTAGATGAATCACATATTCATTACGAACTGTTTTATGCATCTGCAGAGGATGCAAAAGAAGTAGTGAAAAAGCACCATGCACGGGTCAAACAATATGGCGGGCAGATGAGTGAAGTTGTGGTCACCGTTGCCGGGCGGTCTTCACGCTTTGAGTTGACTGCTGACGGTGAAAACATTCTTGATGCGGCGATGACAAATGGCGCCGACTTACCGTTTTCCTGTAAGGGTGGAGTGTGTGCAACCTGCAAAGCACGTATAATGGAAGGGAAGGTAGACATGGATCTGAACCATGCGCTTACCGATCAGGAATTAGCTGAAGGCATGATACTGACTTGCCAGGCGCATCCGGTTTCAAAAAAGGTAGTTATTGATTTTGACCAGTTATAAAGGATGGTTACCATACTTATGTCTGTAGATATGTCTGTAAACATGGCTGGTTCTTTTAGTGGTTGAGGTGAATATTGGCCCTGAGTTAATTTCCAAGCGAGCTGCAGAACGTAATGTCAGTTGTACTTCCATGGTGGTGACGTTGTTTGGTGATTCTATTTCCCAGCACGGGGGGTGGATCTGGTTAGGCAGTTTAATCCAGGCCCTGGTACCTTTTGGTTATACTGAGCGGCTAGTGCGCACGGCGGTATTTAGACTTGCGCAACAGGACTGGCTGCAGATCAAGAAGATAGGTCGACGTAGCTATTACTGTTTTACTGACAGTGCTAATCATTTTACCGAGAAGGCGGCGCGACGAATCTACTCTGCGAGTCCCCAGGAGTGGGATGGGAGTTGGACGCTGGTTTCACCCGTGTTTGTGCCAGAAGACAGGAAAGGGGAATTTCGAAAAAGCATGTTATGGCAGGGATACCACTCGCTGGTGAATGGTATGTATGCGCACCCATCTTCTGAAAAAACTTCCTTAGAGGAAACTTTGCATGAACAAAATCTGCTCGGTAAAGTTATTGTTTTTTCTGCATCAGCAGATGATCCTGATTCGCAGGCAGCGTTAAAGACGCTGGCAGAACAAAAATGGAATCTGGATGAGCTGCGTGGGATGTATGGTGATTTTCTACGATTCTACCGACCTTTAACGTTAAAGCTTGGCAAGAATAATCCGGGACCGGAACTGAGTTTTCAGATACGCACACTAATGTTGCACGAGTATCGAAGGGTGTTATTGCGGGATCCGGATTTCCCCGAAGCAATGTTACCCAATGGCTGGATTGGGTTCGAAGCGAATGATCTTGCCCGGCGTTTGTACGCCTTGTTGTCCGAAAATTCCCTCGATTATATTCACAAAAATTTGGAAAATGCGCAGGGTGCACTGCCGGAAGTTAATGCGCAGTACTTTAAACGGTTTGGTGGAATCTAGTCCCTGAATGAATACAAACTAAAACATTGAAACGTTTGCCTTCACATCGAGCAGCAGACGCCCCGCTGTTTCCATGACCGAGGGCGACACCATGATGTGCTGTCGTGCGACCTGAACATCCCGTAGATAGCGCTGCAATCGGGAAGTCTCATAAACCGATACACCACCACCGAGAGCATACATGGCATCAACAACCTGAACACAGGAGGTCACCGTATAGGTTGTTGCCAGACGCAGATCCCGTCTTAGTGCCAGACTGGCGCGACCCTGTTGCAGCGTGCTGTCCCAAACTGCATCTATCGCCTCGTAGTAAAATGCCCGCGCGCTGCGAAGTTGCGCCTCCGCTTCGGCGAGCTTGAGATGTGTGTGTGGTTGCTCGGCAATCGTCTTCCTGGAATGTGCCCGCTTTTTACTCCCTGCAAGCGCCACAAATTCCTTAATCGAAGCACGAGCTATACCCAGCGCTACCGCGGCAATACCCAGGGCAAGAAACGTTATGCTGGGAAAGCTGGAGAGTGGGCCAGAATGGGCTTCATGCTCCAAATATCCTACACCATGCGTGGTTGGTACCAGTAAATTGTCCACCTGATAATCAACACTACCGGTACCCTTCAGACCGCTCACATGCCAGGTGTCCAATAATTCGACTTTATCAGCTGGCATAATCATCATGTGATTTGCAGGATTACCAGCCTTGTCGAGGATCGGCTCGCCGTTTTTGGTAAGCATACAACCACCCATGATCCAGTCAGCATTCTGGCTTCCAGAACCCCATTGCCAGCGTCCCGTGACCCTGAACCCCTCATCTGTCAGTTCTGCCCGACCTGTTGGCGCGAAAACTCCGGTCAACATGGTCGTAGGACTGGCAAGGATCTGTCGGCCGATCTCTTTAGATACATTCCCTAGAGCGGCACCAGAGGTTGTGCCGATGAAAGCAACCCACGCACAGGAGGCATCCCCTTGCGCCAATATCTCAAAAATTTCACTGGAGAGTCGTGGCGGAGCTTCAAGGCCGCCTATCTCCTGCGGCACGCCTAATCGATAAAAGCCGGCCTCGGCCATAAGTTTGGACAGATCTGCAGGCACTCTTCCGGCTGCTTCTATTGTATCTGCCTGATCGAAAAACAGATCACTAAGGCGCTGCGCTTCTTCAATCAGTTGTTTTGCCGTTTCCATCATCAGTCTCGTTTAAGCGATTTGAAATTATGAGGCCAACAATAACAGTTAGCCAGAAAATAAAGTCTATTTGTGCAAGTATATATGTTGATCCGGGTTCTTTTTCGCTACAAAATCAGCGAGCGTCATCTACGTCGCTACTGCAGGCCACGCCAAATTGAGCGCACGCATTTTTTTGATGAAATAGACGGGCCATGTATCGTCATTGGCAATCACACCAGCCTGTCAGATGGCCTGTTAGTATTGCATGCATTGCCGGAACGTATTTGTTCTGGCACGCACTCATTCTGGACGGGTAAGTCGAACTTCTTATGACAAATGAACTGAAAATCGGGCTGGCAACCCCCGTAGACCTTTGGTCAATGAGCATTGATGCCAAACACAGGATGCTTGAAGACGCCTGGGCCGCTGGCGTTAATCATATTTTTATGGCTGACCATGTCTCGTTTCGCGACGGTTCCGGAACGGACGGTTTTGTCGAAATTGCTGCACTTTCACAACTGCATGCTGAGATGAGCGTCATGATCAGCATCTACTTGTTGCCGCTAAGACACCCGCTACCGGTCGCACGGCAACTGGCAACCATGCACAAAATAGCTTCGGGTCGAATGTTATTCGGCGTTGGTATCGGCGGCGAAGACAGACATGAGGTTGAAATCTGTGGTGTTGACCCTCGTACTCGCGGGCGCCGGACCAACGAATGCCTGGAGATTGTGCGGCGGCTTATGCTTGGTGAGTCGGTTGACTTTGAAGGTGAGTTTTTCAATCTCAGTCAGGCAAGGATCAAACCCACCGTGGGTAACAGCATCCCCATTATTGTCGGAGGCCGCTCAAACGCTGCATTGGTTAGGACAGCGCGATTTGGTGACGGCTGGATTGGCGTCTGGTGTTCCGTCCGGCGGTATCGGCAAGCCCTGGCACTCGTTCAGCAGGCAGCATCAGAAACTGGCCGGGGCAAGACGGACTGGCTTCATGGTTATCAGCCCTGGGTGGGGGTGGCAGATTCCCGTGAGGAGGCGAGAAAACTGGTGGCAGAGGCGATGGAGGATTTCTACCATGTTCCTTTTGAAAAATTCGAACGATACGTGCCTTATGGAACACCAGATGATGTTGCGAACGACCTGGCGCCGTTCGTCGATGCCGGATGCTCCATCATGAATCTGAAAGTCGTTGCAGGCAATGACAGTCATTCGATAGCAGCAACAAAAATCATCGCTCAGTCTCTGCGAAATCGATAATTATCTGCAGCACGATCTAACCCGGCAAGACGGGCCGATGCGCCTCATGAACGAGTTCCAGGTCCATCTGTTTGTCATAAAAGCGTGACGTCAACCCACCGTAGCGCTTGGCGTTGTAAGACATTGAATATCAGCCTCTGCATGAACGAGGTGATATCGTGTAGAAATGCCAAAGGCTCGCTCGAAGCTTTTACTTATGAAAGTCGCGCAGGATGCGCAGTAAAAGTGAAACAAGACAAGGCCTTCCTAAAGGGCAGTATTACCGATGGGTAGGATATGGAAAAAGAGAATTGATCCCCGGCTAGTAGTAGATATCGCGATAGGCCGCATACATAGAAGCCATAATAATAGGAAGGGCAACGAGCAACCCGACACCTACTAGCAGTGCCCCAATTACTAGCAAAAATGTGCAACCAAGCAGATAGAAACTGAAGGGTAATATGTTTTTTAGGCCCGCCTCAATACTCAATTTCCCATCTTACTGGTGGTTTAGTTCTGGGGGTAAGGTCAAGTGATGCCATCGCCGTCGAAATCGGACGGGACAGTGACCGTTAGCGAGTCGAGCGTCACAAATATGTCAGCGGTGATACTGCCGCTAAAATTGATGGTGGGTGTGTCAGTAAAAGTGCCCTGGAAGTTCTGCCGGGCAGCGCCGCGATCTCGTCTACCACGGTCATCCCATTATTGATCACCACGCCAAATACCGTAAAGCCACCATTCTGAGAATCCAGGTTCGCAGCGTTGTTTGCCAGATTTACGAACCATTCACTGGTGGCGCTATCAGGGTCTCCGCCCACTTTGGCCATCGCAACGGTGCCGCGAGTATTCTAGATCTTGAACTCGTTGACGATCGGGGCCTGTGTTGTAATATGCGGCGCTGCATTGTCATCCGGGTCATAACGATAGCCACCACCTTGAAGGACAAAATCGGGAATACTACGATGCAGGAATGTACCTGTGTAGTCACCACGATTTACGTAACCTAGGAAGTTAGCAACCGCAATGGGCGCGTCATCTTCCAGCATCAAGATATCCAACGATCCCAGGGGGGGGGATCGTCACGATGGTATCAGCCCGTGCGATGGTGGTGAGCCAGAGCAGCATCAGACAAAGAAAAATCTGCTTATTCATCAAATAGCCAAATGTTCGGCTGCCTCGCTAAATGGTGGCTCCACGACACCTTCAAGGCCCATTTTTTTGCAATGCCAGGACGATTTTTTGTGCCTTTTGTCGGTCGCGGTTCGCTCCCAACGCTCTTGGTTTTCCAGCAGTCACCAGCACCTTGGCTTTCACTGAATCGACTTTGAAAATTTTGGAAAACCGGCCGGCGATGACATCTACGTCCGCTTCTAAGACACCGGACACACTAACTTTATACTTCTGCATAACTAAACCAGCGAAAAATACCTTGAGGCACGATTATTGGGGAAATGAATCGTTCATTCTAAAATCTATACCTTATGGAGCTACTTTTGTACTCTTGGAAAAACGCGCTTTATAATTCCTATTGTCGGTCATCCATAGCCACGGAAACATAGTGGGGCTTGCTGATATTGAAGGAATTGAGAGCGCCCGGATAAGTAGGGTGCTCGAAAATAATAGCGTCGCCCTCATCCAGATAGAGGCGAGCAATAAAATCGATGCCCGTGGTTAGGAAAAATAACCACTCTTTTTCTATTTTCAGAAAAGTATTCTCAACCCTTCGGATTGCCTGCCGTCCCCTTCTGCTGATCTAGACACCTGTTGACGATCAAGATTTTGGCGATTTGGCCAATTTCCCATTCTATAACGGGTGACCGGGCTGAATAACAAATACTCCTTCAGGCCTTACTCCGGCACTTTACCCCGGTTCGCTCCTCCGACCCCGCTATTTATGGGTACGAACCAAATCGGCGATGACCATGCGCGTTCCTGCAGCGTCGCCTGAAGATCAGACCGGGGTGCTACCCCCGCTTTAACAGCATCCCAGGTAGACCAGCGACAGGTTGGGTTTTCCAGTGCGCGAGCATAATAAAAGGCGCGCAGTGTCGGATCAAACTCAGGGTCAACCCAGGTTGTTTTAAGCTCGGCCGCCCCAATTCCTGGGGTGATTGAGCAATTTTCCAGATTCACACTGGCGCCATTTTCGCCGCAACGGTGAGTTACAGGGTCAATTGCCAGACCATCAGAGCAGGCGACGTCATAGACCTTCTCATGATGCTCGCCGTTGACTGTCCAACCTTTTATAACCTGAATTCTCTGTAGGTTAGCCGAAACAGGGTCGTGGGTTCCCCAGATAATAAAGCTAGGAACCTGATCTGTTTTTGCCAGCAGATCTGAACCCATAGAGACCCCGTTCTTGTAAGCCTGGGAAATCACATTTTTATCCTTCAACATTTCGTTGTTAAAACCATAACCGGCAAAGAACCTGAGGCGCATTCTGGGTCCGGAGGTGGCAAAAGTTTCCTTGCGTCGAAAAGCTGAGTAGATCGCTTCTCGAGTATTTTCTTCAGCCCAAACAGCAGCCATGCCTGAGGCACCCCAGGTTTCAAAGGCACCGGATAAATAGCGTTTACCATTAACCTCTTTGGTTAACCCTAAAAGGTTTGCGTCTTCGCTGTTTACTTCGCCAGCAGGTTCTGTATTTGCCAAGGGCAGGGAGCCCCGTTGTATACCATTGGAGTCTAACAATCCCGCCTTGGAGAAGAATTTTTCTTCATCGTCAGAGCTTGCAGCGGTATGCGTGTCGGAGGAGCCAATAAAACCGAACTTGTAAGGATTGGTAATTCCCTTGTCTTGAAATGCGAGCCCATTAAGTAGTGCTTCGCGAGCGTAGGAACCGCTGGGTTGACTCGCTAGTATGGTGGCGATTCGGTACGGCATAATTTCGAAGTTAGCCCATTCATCGGTTTCAGACAGGGCTGGGTGCGTTTCGGAAGTGCCTTTTATCTGGGTGATTTCTATTAACGGCTCATTCCGGATACGTCGCTCGGCATAATTGTCATCCACTGGATTCCCGGCCCAATCCACTAATTTGAACATTTGGCCATTGGACCCGTTTGAATTGTGTGGGATTGCCAGGCTTTCGATGCCCTGTTCACGCAGATCATCCATCCAGGCCCACAAACCTTCAGGGTTCTGGCTATGAAACCTGGAAAATGGCATAGCCGGGAGTTTGTCCGCCGCCTGGAAAATCACATTTCTGTGCAAATTACCCCGGTCGTTGGTCGAAGAAGTGTACTCGTAGGCAACAAAGGTAGTGAACTTACCAGGTCTATTAAACGCCTCAGCAGCTTTGATGGTATCTGCCCAGGCGTTGCGTGCAATATCGTTGAGCATTTCAACATCAATATCGCCATCAGCAATACCTGACAAAGTGCCTGGTAAAAATGTTCTGAATGCCGCCGTTCTTTCGGAGACGCTATCTGTGGTTAAGTTTTCGGGGGCATTCAAGTTGTGTAGGGCTTGCACATGTTCGAGCTTTGAAAAATCGGTTGAAGTATCAGCCGCCGATTTGACCGCGCCTAAAAACATTGCGTGGTCCGTTACTGCATAAAAATCCAGGGGCTGGCGTAATTGCACATCGAACCCGGCAGGGTGCTTGATTGCCTGACCTGTCGCGTAGCGATAAGCATCGTATGGCGTGGCAATGGTGCCGAAGGCAAATGCATCGAAAGAGTAAGCGGTATGCACATGTAAATCGCCGAAATAAGCACGCCGTTCCGCGTTGGCCGCAGGGTTTGCCGTAATGATGTCGGCGGGCATCTCGAGTTGATTACCGCCAAAACGCGAAGCGACCACTGCAGTTTGCACCTCCTCTTTAACTGCTTGCGCGGCCTGCTCTGAGCAGCCTGTAGCAGCTAGCGTGGCTATCATGCCGATGGCTGCCAGGCTGCTGAGCCTGCTCCTGCGAGTATCAGGTGCTATAGATGGTTTTGCGAAAAATTTCATACTAGCCTTCCCTGTTGATAGAAACCTTATCAATTCGTTTTGTTTTATTATCTGGCGAGACTATCAGATAAAAAGCAGTGCTGTGTGCGTAGCATCATGTGTGACCTTTCAGCAAATTTCCAGAGGTAGAGTAAATTGCAGTGAGCAACCCTGCCTTCTGTAGGCTAGTAGGTAAGCGGCCAATCTGACATTGACCATTCTCTGGCGGAAAACTGCCTTCCCCAACATTTATTCTAAGCATGCCTTATGAAGATACTTTTGTATTCCTGGAGAAACACGCTTTATAACTCCTATTCTCAGCGGCACTGATTGACGATCCCTGGATAGCAAACCCGTTACTTCTCACTGAAGGTAACTTCCCGGGCTTTCAACCTGCCGCTGCATTCGCTGCAGCATACATGGCCATGCAACGTCTTCCCGCAGTTCCTGTGAATGAGTCGCATGGGTTTACCATTACCTGCGTTACACCATTTATCGCCCCATTGCAGTAATGTTAGAAAGTAGGGAAAGAATGCCTCACCCTTCTCGGTCAGCTTGTACTCGTATCGCCTGGGATTCTGCTGGTACTCTTTTTGTTCAAAAATGTCCTGCTCTACCAGAAACTTAAGACGACTTGAAAGAATGTTAGTCGCAACGGGTAACTCGGCGTGAAACTGATCGAATCGAGTTAACCCATGGAAGGAAAGCGCAAGGATGTTTGCAGTCCAACGATCACCCACGATATTAATGAGGTTCTTGGAAAGCATTCGCTTGCTGGGTACTGCCTCTACCGATATGGACGAACGACGACGAACTTTCATCTCTCTTTCGTCCCGGGTCGCACCTGGCCCCGGTTTGTAGTCAATATCAAACGGCAGTACCAGCTCATCGCAGTGTCGGCAACGAAGTTCCGGAGTAAATTGCCGTCCGCACTTCACGTGATTGAAGGCTACTTTGTCAAGCTGAGGGGTATTGAAGAAATTTCGCTCCCAGGCTATGGCCATCAGGGCGTTTTCGTACAGATCGATCGACTTTTTCGTCAGGTGGTATCGCATGCGCTTGCCACCTTCACGGTCCGGCTTCAGCTGAATGCAATCGACAGATTGCAGCCATTTCAGGCGATTAGAAAGTACCCCTCGAGAGACCCCTGTGGCTGCCATCATCTCGTTAAATGAGTTAATACCCCAGAACACTTCCTGAATGATCAACAGGCACCATTTGTCGCCAACCTGGTCGAGTGCGCGATTAATTGAACTTGCGCGAGTGATCAGTTTTTTCATCTAAGCGGGCATTGGATGGTCTGTTAATGAAAGACTTTCAGAACTGGTTTTTGTCTTGCGAGCGCTAGTTTTTTAATCAGAGAATCTATCAACTGATCGTTTCTGCTATACAACTTCGATGACAACTTAGGTAATGACACCATGACCATCTCTGTCTGTTAATCACTCGCATTTATAATATAGTCTTGTTATGCAAGCATAGCAAACAGTCAATGCAGGGCAGCTATGCCTATATCGATGCTAATTAGGACACCATCTTCTTCTCATTAGTGATGCCTCAGGGAATAAGCTGGCAACAACGCCTGAGGATACCTGGACCGTTGGCTTCAAATATAATTATCCGATGAGCCGTGGAGCACAACCGGATCCTTTTATATAATGCCGGTATAGACTCTGAGGCTACAGTTTCGCATGAAGAAACCTGGCTGCGTCCACATAAGCCTGCCCCCTCGTTTTCTCATCCCTACCGATCAAATATCCATACTTTACGCAATCACTGAGACGCGCACCAAGCCGCAGGCGCGCGGCGATCCTCTCCGGTCGTGTGGCATCTTGTTCAT
>LWDU01035522.1_pt1 | contig 11097 bp, 7 predicted proteins | sample 727161 | NCBI WGS metagenome assembly LWDU01 (sample SAMN04566230, study PRJNA314399) | hydrothermal vent metagenome | isolation source: deep sea hydrothermal plume seawater | place: Mexico: Gulf of California, Guaymas Basin | collected 2004-07-11 | reverse complement strand
GGCCTGGGCTTGATCTCTTACGGATTGATTTCTCCATTTGGCATTTTCAAGCGCCTTTTTTTGTTAGCCGCAGGTGCGGTCGTGATCTTCGGTCGCCTACTTTATGTATAAGCCTGCTTATCCCTTGATGGATGCTGCCGGCATCGGTGCCCACCAGCCTCCGCTGGCGCTATGCAGGCGACCGCATGAAAGGACCTGCAATTCGTAGGCTGTTGTTGACAGCAAGCTTATTGTGCTCGGGGTGCCGCCAATCAGCGCAGGAGTCATCCGTCAAAATCCATCGGATTGTCGGCGTAGGTTTACAACTGATAAACTGAGCAAAATGAAGTAACGCAAGGACGCGTTTCATAGCCCCAGCATGGCCGGACAGGATGTCTGGTGGTGAAAAGTTTGCGTATGTTCACCACAAGCCAGAGCAAACACTGTTTTACCAACTTATTGAGCGCCATTGGCCGGCATTTCAGTCGCATCTGAGTTAAGCGGGAGGCTTTTTGCCTCGCCATGTTGTAAGAGAGTTTGACGAGTATCTTGACTGTGGCCGACTGGAGCACGTTTTCTTCGTGTGCGTTGCGACTACTGCTACCACGAGCATTTGGTGGCCTTCAGCTGCAAGCGCAGAGGTTTTGTCCCAGCTGCGGGGCAAGGCGCATGGTGGAAACTGCTGCACTTTTGGTAGATGATGTTTTACTCCATAAACCCATCCGACAGTGGTTGCTCAGCTTTCCCTATCCTCTGAGATTTTTACTGGCCAACAGTCCGCAGGTTGTCAGTAGCCTACTGAGTATTGTGAACAGGGTGATCTCAACGCATCTGATTAAAAAAGCCGGTTTCAATAAAACGCAGGCGCATACGGGCGCAGTCACTTTAATTCAACGTTTTGGCTCCGCCCTTAACCTCAATGTACATTTCCACATGCTATTTATTGACGGTGCCTACCAGGAAAAACCCTACGAACGAGTGAAGTTTCACCCTGTAAACGCACTTACAGCTAGAGATCTTAATGCACTAGTCGCTACTATTAGCCAGCGCGTTGCCCGGTGTTTGGAGCGCCAGGGTTTATTGACACGAGATGATGAAGGGGGTTATCTAACGCTAGATCTACAAGACGACGGTGCACTGAATGAGCATCAAGGTTTTTCCGTCACCTATCGAATTGCAGTGGGCCCGCAACAGGGCCGCAAAGTCTTTACTTTGCAAACGACCCCGCCCTGGGAAGATGATGATTTTGGGACTAACCGCCTCGGCAAAATCCCCGGGTTTTCCCTGCATGCCGGGGTGGCTACCAAAACGCGAGAGCGTAAAAAGCTGGAACGCTTGTGCCGCTATATCGCCCGCCCCGCAGTATCAAAGAGACGACTCGCGCTCACCTTCGGGGAGCGAGTGAGATACGAATTGAAGACCCCATACCGAGATGGGACAACACACGTCATATTCGAGCCTTTGGATTTCATGGCCAAACTGGCGGTACTGGTGCCTAAACCTCGAGCCAATCTGACGAGATTTCACGGGGTCCTGGCGCCTAGCAGCAAACATCGAATCAATGTAACACCGGCAATAACGTGGCAAAGGCCCCAGTCAGCAAGGCTTAAAGAGCAACAAGGATGCCAAGCCACCAGTGAACGAACATAAGGAAATGACTTGGGCGCAACGACTCAAGCGAGTGTTTAATATTGATATCACGACCTGCAATCGGTGTGCAGGGCTAATCAAGATTATCGCGTGTATTTAGGATCCGCTGGTTATCAAGAAGATCATGGATCACTTGGATGCAAAGTCAAGAGCGCTAGGCTCAGATAATCTACTGCCAGAACCGCGAGCGCGCTCTCAAGTAAGTCCCTTTAACGACTAACAATTACAGGGAATGTAACGACGAGTGCTGCTCAAGGATGAGATCGGTAGGGCCTTTTGCTGTCTGGGAAGGTTTCACTAAGTAGCCATATCACAATGGTGGACAATTTATAGTAAACGTAAGAGCAATTAGCCTATTTATAGTGATTGTTAGCAGACCTTAACCGCGCTCCACTATTGATACCTGATAGCGGCCAAGTGTTGATAGCAAATGGTGGCAGGAAGGGGCGTTAATGCTGCCTATACTCTTCGATATCGCTCAGGGCTGCTTTGACCTCACTATACTCTCACGCTGTTCACCGCTCAAGTCCAACCGGAGGGTGCCAACCGCATGAGACCGAACTTCCCCCGATCGCTGATACTCCTCGCAACTCTGCTTTCCCTCTTCACCCACCCCCTGCGCGCAGACGCGGCCGATACAGATGTCATCGCCGCATGGGTGCAGTACACAGTCGACGGCGTCGAAGCCCGGGCCGTTGTCCGGGATCGCTGCCCGGCGATCCGCATCGATGGCCGAAGTGTTGGCATGGTCGAGCGGGCTGCTTCGACTGCGGAACACCCGAACACGGTCTGCACCGCCAAGCTGCCACGCGGTGTGCGCTCGGTTCGCCTGAACGGAGAGCGCCTGCCGGTGCCAGTCGAGAATCCAAAGCGGATCGTCACCATCGGCGATACCGGGTGCCGACTCTCAAAGAGCCACGGCCTCTACCAGCAGTGCAATAACGACAATCTCTGGCCTTTCGCGCAGGTCGCCAAGAGTGTGGAGGCGGCTGCGCCGGACCTGATTCTTTACACGGGCGATTACATCTATCGCGAGGATTCCTGCCCGGACGGCGACATGGGCTGCGCCAACAGTCCCTACGGGAAAAATCAGGCCACTTGGGAGGCCGACTGGTTGCTTCCAGGCCAGCCGATCCATCGTGCGGCACCGCTCGTGCTGATTCGAGGCAACCATGAGACCTGCAAACGCGCGGGAATCGGTTGGTTTCGCTATCTCGATGCCCGCCCGTATTCGGGGAGTGGCTGTGAAGACGCAACGGCTCCCTGGGTGGTCACGTTAAAATCGATGCAGATTGCCGTGATGGATGTCACCACCACCAAAGACGCGAATGGAAATTCACTTGCGCCCCTGTTCGCAGAGCAACTCCGGCAGCTCGGCGACGAACTGTACAAGCCCGCGTGGATCGCATCGCATCGTCCATTCTTCTCGTCCGGGGCCGACGACGACACGGGACTTCTAACGATCCACACCAAGGAGTTGCACGATGCGGTGCGTCAAGCGGGCGTGCCCCGGGAGACACGCCTCTTTGTCAGCGCGCATGTCCATCTGGCCGAGTTGCTGAGCTTCGAACAAGGGCGACCGCCTCAGCTCGTCGTCGCCAACGGCGGGACGCAACTGGTTCCGAGAGTGGATGTGCCGGCCGAAATCGATGGAGTCGGTATCAAGTCGCACAAGGTGATCTACCAATACGGCTTCGTCACCCTGTCCTCGAAGCGCAGAGACCGCTGGTCGATCAGCTTCAACGATGTGGAAGGACGAGAACTGGAGCGCTGTCTGCTCTCCGGCAAGCGAGTGCGCTGTACAGACCGGCGGTCCGACCATCATTAGCCCACGAACACGTACGAAGGGGGCCTGGTTTGCCAGGGCCTCCTTCGTCGGCAACGACATCTACGGCGACTACACGGCCGACGGACACCGGCCCGTCACGGGATCCCCTATGGATTTACCATAACGCCCATATTCGGACGTTGTGCCGGAAGGCAGTTTGAATGTCCTATACCCCGACGTTTCAGGAGGGCGATCTAATGAGCGCGGTGAATTTGGTGTCAAAGCTTTCGATGTTCGACGAGCACTGGTTGTGGCAGGAAGGGGCGCTAATGCCGCCTATACTCTGAACATCGCCAACAGATTCTGGATGCACCCTTTGCGATTGACCCTGTTGCTGCCGACTTGCTCATTGGCTACAATGAGGATACTTGGTTGGATGTCTCAGGCTGCCCGGGACCAGCAACTAGACTGAAATACCGTAGACCGTCTCGTCCCATTCTCACGCTGCACTATCTTTACTCGGATAGGCGTCCCAAGCCCCTGGTAAATAAAGCATATGAGTCGCATGAATTGGCGGCTAATAGATTCCACCCTGGAATATGTTGCATAGCGTTTGACGACCTAGATGCGTCAGCCGCAGACAGACATTCTGCTTAGAGAGCCTACGGCTACAGAGCAAGCATCACAACAGATGACAAGGAGAGAGATCTGTGAACATAGCGATTGTTGGCGCCGCCGGTAGTTGCGGACGCCAACTGACAGCCCAACTGCTCGACCGGCATCTTCTGCCTCCCTCTGCCCGCCTGCAACTGGTGGGTCACCAGGGTGGGCGCAGCGCCGACGAACTCTGGGGCTTGCGCGCCGATTTGGAGGACGCATTTGTGGACGATGCGCCCGCTATCGAGGTGGTGCTCGAGCCATCCGCGGTTGATGCAGATCTGGTGGTGATGCTCGCTGGCGTCACGATCGCCACCGATCCGAACGCATCGGTTGACCGTGTGGCGCTGGGTCACGCCAATCGCCAGATGTTTGTGGAGTACGCAGACGCTCTAGCCGCCCGCCCTGGGCTCCCGCCGGTTGTCATTGTCCAGTCCAATCCGGTAGAGCTGGGTGTTCAGGTCTTTGCAGAGCGGCTGGGTCGGCAACGCGTGCTGGGTGCCGGGGCTTGGTCAGACACGTTGCGCTTGAGGGCCGAAATAGCGGCAGAACTCGGTGTGCGCCGGCCGCAGGTGCAAGCATCAATGCTGGGCCAACACGGCGACAACGTGGTACCCATCTGGAGCCAGATCAAAGTGCGCGGTGTTGACCCGGTCGAGGTAGACGCGCTGGTTCAGCGCGCCCGCTCGGGGCGGACGCTGGCCGATTTCCCGCAAGAAGTGAGCGTACAGAAAACACGCATGCTGGATCTCGTGCGCGGCGGGCAAGTACACGACGCCTACGCGCTGGTCCAGTCTTTATCACCCGATCTGCGTGCGGTGGTGAAACCCTTTTTCACCCACTTTACGGCGGGCCGAACCACCGAGATGGCCACTGCCCACGCGGTTGCTGAGATTGTCGCGGCCCTGGTTTCAGGTGAACAAAAGGTTCTGCCCTCCCAGGTTGCGCTGGATGGTGAGTGGCTGAATCTGCACGGCGTCGTCGCGGTACCGGTTATCCTGGCATCAGATGGATGGGAAAACGTCAATCGCCTCGAACTGGCCGCTGACGAGGTTGAAGCCTTGATCAGAGCGGTTGATGCTATCGCTGCAGCCAACGCGGCAATCACGTAGTTAGGTGAACATCGAGTCGGTCTGAAATACAGACTCGGGTATCGGGGTTTGGCACGTCAACGCCACACAGGTACAAGCCGTACGAGACAGGCGCATACTCTATCAAGCGGGCGCCCACCCCGCCTGGGACGTGTAAGAGCAATTAGCCTATTTATAGTGATTGCTAGCGGAACTTAATCGCACTCCACTATTAGCAGCGGCCAAGTGTTGATAGTAGCTTGTGGCAGGAAGGGGCGTTAATGCTGCCTATACTCTAATTTGGCATTTTCAAGCGCCTTCTTTTATTAGCCGCAGGTGCGGCCGTGATCTTCGGTCGCCTACTTTAGGTATAAATCTGCTTGTCCCGTTGTGGATGCTGTCTGCATTCGAGCCCACCAACCTCCACTGTTGCTATGCAGGCCTATGTGGTGCCATATGGTCGGACGTCACACAAAATGTGGTTCCATCGCTTCATGAGTATGTGGCTTCGAAATACGATATCTTGGCGATCCCGGTGGGGAAAAGTCGAGCACACCTTTCACAAACCGGCCATCAATAGGGCAAATTGCTCAAATTCTGTTTAACAGCACATCAATGACAGTCTGCCGAGTCAATACCCCTATCGCTTGATCATCTGCATTCCTCACAATCACATCAGCATCGCTATCCATGACTTCGGCCGCAATTTCCTCAACCGTCGCCTGCGCCTGAACCGAGGCTGATGCGCGGTCCGGGTCACCGGGTGCCGGTGTGGTCATGATCGATCTAACTGAAAGTACTTTGGCGCGCGAGATTCCCTTGGTAAATTTTTCCACATAGCTCGTCGCTGGGTTGAGTACAAGCTGTTCGGGCGTGCCGATCTGAACGATCTCGCCGTCTTTCATGATGGCAACGCGGTCGGCCAGTCTGATTGCCTCGTCGAAATCATGGGTGATAAAGACGATGGTTTTATGAAGCACGCTTTGCAGTCGCATGAATTCGTTTTGCATTTCGCGCCGGATAAGTGGGTCCAGGGCGGAAAAAGGTTCATCCAGAAACCAGATATCAGGTTCAACGGCCAACGAACGGGCGATGCCCACACGCTGTTGCTGACCACCCGATAGCTCCCTGGGGTAATAGTTTTCGCGCCCCTGGAGGCCGACCAATTCAATCATTTCGAGTGCTCGCTGTTCCCGAGAGCGCCTGTCAATTCCCTGAATTTCCAGAGGGAACGCAACGTTCCCGACGACAGTAAGGTGTGGTAGCAATGCAAAATGTTGAAACACCATCCCCATCTTATGGCGACGGATTTCATTCAGTTCGGCATCCGACATGCCCTGAAGGTTCTGTCCATCAAAAATAACATACCCAGTTGTTGATTCAATCAATCTAGACAGGCAGCGCACCAGGGTGGATTTGCCAGAACCGGACAATCCCATAATGACAAATATTTCGCCATCGTTGATCTCTACTGTAGCGTCACGGACAGCAGCTATGAGTCCGGCTTCAATTACTGCGTCAGGTGTGGGTGAATGGTCATGTTGAGCCATAAACTGTCCGGCATTACTTCCAAAAACCTTCCAGACATTGTGACAAGAGAGTTTTGTCTTTTGCACTTTCGCTTCAATGCTGTTTAGGCTTGAATTAATCATCCGGGTTTCGCCAATTCAGGGTTGAAGCGCCTTAATGTTGTCACAACCATGAGCACTGTTTGTGGCGACAATGACCGAAACGCCCAGCTCCCGAATCGATTCTAGTCGGCTTTCATCCCGGCAATCCGTGATTAATACGTCCACCTGTGAGGCCGCAATAGCAGTCATGCGGTCACGTTGCCCAAGTTTTCTCTCGGTTGCCAGTACAACAGTTCGCGTGGCTTTTTCATTCATGACATGAGCAATCTTTGCGTCGGCTTCGTAAGAATATGTCAATCCTTCGTTTGCAGAAAATCCTTCTGCGGCAATGAATGCTGTATCCGCGTTAATTGTAGACAGCATCTGTTCAAGAAAGTCACCCGTCGTTCCCAGGCTTCTATGCCTTACCAGACCGCCGGCAAGATAGGCGTTGATACGCGTATTTTCAGACAGGGCTATAGCAATATTGACGCCAGGGGTGGCCACGGTCAATGTCATCTCTGATGCCACCAGCTCTTGCGCCAACGCCAGCAGCGTCGAGCCATCGTTCATGAACAACGTTTGATCGGGTTCAATCAGCTTCATTGCGGTACGCGCAATCATACGTTTACCTTGTCGATCAATTTGTTCACGCAGGGCGAAAGCCTTATCGGCCCTCCGTGGCGCTGTGACTGTGGCGCCACCATGTGTTCGACGGACAGAGCCCTTATTTTCCAGGGTTGTCAAATCACGCCGGATGGTAGCAACCGATACGCCCAGTTCCTGCGCCAGGGCCTCTACGCTCACAGCGCCATCCAACAGAAGCTGTCTCAATATAGCCGTGCGACGTGCCGATGGGATTCGAATTTTATTTTCCATTTGTCTATTTATCATGGCAAATACCCATAAAACAATCAAAAACGACAAAATATATGATTGTTATTAATCGTTATTTGCACTATTGTGGTTTCCGCCTTAGCAAAGAATCGGTACTAGTTAACAGGCTCAGGCATGAACCCAAACACCTGGGAGGAATGAGATGCTGAAATATATTGGAAAGATAGTGACGAGTGCTGTCGTATTCGGACTGGCAGTTTGCAGCGTCGGGATGACGGTGGCCAAAGCCGATGTCCCGGAATCAAAAGACCCTATTAAAATCGTCATGATGGGTTATTCCGGAGATAACATTATCATGTTTATTTACGGAGGACTGATTAAGAAACTCGGTTACAACGTTGAATACACACCTGCCGATTACATCGGGCAGTTCACTGGTGTAGCTGCGGGTGATCTTCACATTGCATCCCCGGGTTGGGATACCACCGCCAAAGCAGTCCTGGCAGAAGCATTTTCGTCAGGAAATGTTCTCAACATGGGGAGTATTGGCATAGCAGTAAACGAAGACTGGTGGTATCCACTGTACGTAAAAGACGATTGCCCGGGACTACCTGACTGGAAGGCTTTATTGGAGCCTGGTTGTGTCAAGGCGCTGTCGGTAGTTGAGACGGAGCCCAAGGCCCGTTTTCTGAGCGGGCCCCTGGAATGGGGTGGTACCGATCCGGAGCGGATTGCAGCAATGGGTCTCGACTTCGAGGTAATCAACGCAGGCAGTGATGGTGCTTTGTCTGCTGATCTTGTCGCTGCAATCAAACGTAAACAACCAATCGTAGCGTGGTCCTGGGAGCCCTATTGGATTCCGGCTCTCTATCCTGGAGAGTTTGTAGTGTGGCCGGAATATGAAGACGCTTGTTATGATGATCCTACCTGGGGGATGAACTCGGAAATGACACATGACTGCGGTCGGCCGAACGGGCAAATGTGGAAGGCAGCATGGACAGGGGGCGAGAAAATCTGGCCAAAGGCCTACGATGTCTGGCGTAAATTCACACTCGACGCAAAAACAGCTGGTGAACTGGTGTACCAGTCAGATGTGGATGGTATGGATACCCAGGCAGTTGCAGAAAAGTGGATATCTGAAAATGAGAGTACCTGGAAACCCTGGCTGGAATAGGGGCTTCAAATTCGTATAATGGATTGTGATCGAGACTTTTTCTCGATCACAATCCGCGCTTTCTACTTCCTGGTACCAGTTCTACTGTTCGTATTTACGTTTTAGAGAAACGCCCATGATTGCGGCGAAATCAGTGTACGAAATTCCGGCGCCAAGAATAAAATTAAGCGTTGTCCTGATCTTCCTGGCAGTATTCGCGACTGGATTCATCAGCTCCCAGCCCTGGCTGGAATGGGCCGATCAGTATCCCAGTTCATGGATCGTTCCTTTCAGCAAGTACCTATCGACGGCCATTAAATGGTTGGTCAACGATGCAGATTTCGGCCTGTTTACATTCAAGGAATTTACGCGCGCTATCGGGTCTGTACTTGATGTCCCGACGTTGTTTCTCAAACGCCTCCTTGTAACCGGCTTCAAGATAGAGGGTGAAGTAGGCACACTGTTGCAGATTCCACCTTTGTCATGGCTCGGGGTGACGGCCGCTATCGTACTGCTGAGTTCTTCTCTGGGTGACCGGCGGTTGACCGTTTTCGTATTACTTTCATTTTTGTACGTCGCGTTTATAGGGCTGTGGGAAAGCACCATGTTGACCCTCGCTTCCATCATCGTGGCTGTTCTGATTGGTATTTTTTCCGGGATAATTCTGGGTATCGCAGCTTTCAAGCGACCAGTCGTGGATAAAATCCTGACCCCGGTATTTGATTTTATGCAGACCATGCCAGTGTTTGCCTATCTGGTGCCGGCGTTGATGCTGTTCGGCTATGGTCCGGCTGCCGCTATGGTAGTTACCCTGATTTACGCTATGCCCCCCATGGCCCGCGTGACAAGGATTTCACTATCTCAGGTGAGTGAGGAGACTGTCGAATTTGGGCGTATGGCAGGGAGTTCTCCACGGCAATTGACATGGAAGGTCATGCTACCGTCGATTCGGCCGCGCCTGATGGTAGGCGTCAATCAGGTCATCATGTTGACGTTGAACATGGTGATTATCGCATCGCTGATTGGTGCCGGCGGCCTTGGTTTCGACGTATGGCAGGCATTGAAAGCGCTTCGCATTGGCCAGGGTGCGGAGGCCGGTATTGCAATCACTCTGGTTGCCATCGTACTGGATCGACTCAGTCAAGAATTTGCGTCGCGCCGCCCAGTGCATCGAGAAGTGGTGCCATCGTTTGTCGAAAAATACAAATTGTCGATCACCATCGGTACTATCGCCCTCGGGACGACCATTGTGGGTCTCTGGGTACCGGCGGTATCTCAGGTTCCCGAGTCCTGGACGTTCAGTACGGGCAAATTCTGGGACAACATTATCGATTGGATCAACATTAATATGTATGACTACATCGATGCCTTTCGTCGTTTCTTTTTTATCTACCTGTTGAAGCCGACCAAGGCGTTCATGTTATCTCTACCCTGGCTTGGCACCATTCTAGTGATTGCCGCAATTGGTTATCATCTGGGTCGGCTGCGTCTCGCAATTCTTTGCGCACTGCTGATTTCATTTATTGCCGTTGTCGGGCTGTGGGAAAAAGCCATGATCTCGGCATATCTTGTCGGGGTGTGCGTATTTCTAGCGAGCCTGATCGGCATTCCCATTGGTATTGTTTCTGCCCGCAATGACCGTGTTCACAGCGTGGTTCAGGTGGTAATAGATACCCTGCAGACGCTGCCTTCCTTTGTGTATCTGATCCCCGTCATCATGTTGTTCAGTGTGGGTGAATTCTCGGCCATGGTTGCCGTCGTCATGTATGCGGTAGCGCCGGCAATCCGCTATACAGACCACGGCATCCGGCAGGTTTCCGAAAATTTGATCGAAGCGTCGCGAGCAATGGGCTGCACACCCGCAAAAATATTGAAGCGCGTGCAAATTCCTCTGGCATTGCCGGAAATCATGCTGGGCGTAAATCAGACGCTGATGATGGGACTCAGTATGTTGGTGATCACAGCTTTAGTGGGCACGCGGGACCTTGGTCAGGAGACGCTTATTGCACTTTCGAAAGTCGATCCAGGCCGTGGTGTAACCGCGGGGATTTGTGTCGCGTTTATTGCAATTACAGCCGACAGGCTGATCAATGCATGGGTACAGCAGCGCAAATCGAAGCTTGGCCTGGATGCCACAAGTGGACCATAACCCCCGGGCGATTGTGATAGGCGGTGGAGCCACCGGGTGCGCGGTGGCTCGTGACTTGGCATTGCGCGGGTTTGGTGTGACCCTGGTTGAATTTGGCGACCTGGGTTCTGGTACCAGCAGTCGGTTTCACGGGATGCTGCAAAGTGGCGCGCGCTACGCCGTCAGTGATACAGATTATGCCGCTGAATGTATGCGCGAGCGCCTTATTGTCGCCGACCTGGCAG
>LWDU01043865.1_pt1 | contig 11101 bp, 11 predicted proteins | sample 727161 | NCBI WGS metagenome assembly LWDU01 (sample SAMN04566230, study PRJNA314399) | hydrothermal vent metagenome | isolation source: deep sea hydrothermal plume seawater | place: Mexico: Gulf of California, Guaymas Basin | collected 2004-07-11 | reverse complement strand
CATGCTAGGTCAACAAGGCCTTAACACCACACAGGTGTATCTGGGTGAGGATCTCGTTGAGTCAGGAGAGGCTATCTCTGAGCTGACAGATGCAATATCAGTCGTTAGTAGAAAGCTGAAGAAGCAAGGTGAGGGTGTCTCAGACCTTGAGGGGTTTAACTTTTTAGAGGCAGTGTCCTCGTCCCGATCAGCTGTCTCTTTGTCTGAGGACCACATGAAGGAGCTGAAAGCCTTCATGGCTGCGAATCCTCCGGATGGTGAGCTACAGGAACTGGGTAGTCTTCGTGATCTTCTTACGACGTTATACGGCTCCGACGGTTCCGGCACTGAAGGATCGCTGAAGGTCTACACGACTGGGATAGCGGACATCATAGGCAGGAAGGTTGAGGCTCTCAAGACCAGGTCTGATCCCTTCTTCAGGCCCGTTAAACTTCACGACGAGGGCGGGGCAAGTATCAACTGGAAGCATCGGCCAGACGGCGGCCGAGTCGCATCGTGGGTGTCGCTTGGAAAGATACTTTCGTTATTTGTGGGAGTCCCGCTAGCCAAATCCGGGCAGTTTGATGAGATCCAGATGTTATACTTTGGGTTTAACGACAAGGCCTCATTCATGAAGGACTTTAACATTTCTCAATTTCCGATCTACATGCCGGGTGCTGAGGGTTTCGAGGATCTGCTCACGGAAGAACTCGAGAAGAATCCCAAGATGACTGTTCAAGCCTTCATGGGATTCATGAATAAGTATTTCCTCTCTGACATGGGCCAGGGGGCGTACGGCATGCAAAAGATCTATTCCCATCGCGACCCTGAGGACAAGTCAAAGCGCGTTGTGTCCTCAACCTATCGCAAGGGAGGCGCTGAGGGGGAGATAAAGGACACCGAGGTCCTCGCGGCAAAGCAGCGGGCTCTCCAAGCCGCCTATGGCGGCCCGGAAACAGGCGACAGCCTCACCTTTAGAAAGCCCGTAATTCAGATGCGGATGGAGACGGTGCCTCACGTCACAAAACCTGGGAAATCCATACTAAGGATCTTCATAACTGACCAGGTGCAGTCCTCTCACACGGCGCCGTTCCAGCTGCTGAATGCCGCTCGAAACTCGACCATGGGCCTCATCAACGTCGAGTCAAAGGCGATCATCTCCACCGACGACGACGCTGACAAGATGAGCACCGATCACGCGGAACGTTACCTACAGCTCATAGCGGATGCCGCCGACGAGGACAAGGGTAACCTGCTTGAGCCGTTTCCTGCACAAGCCGGCACCGACATGTCCGGCCTCGCCGTTGACGATATCAAAGGGAAGTCCTTTAAACTGAAGGGCGGGATCGGTGCGCTTAAGGGCTATCTGCGATCGGTGCTCCCTTACTTTCGATATGGCACTGGCACTAGCGGTGTTATGAGCGCTCAATTGCAGTCCATGCAGAACTCTGCCTTGGCGTCTGTTAACATGCTCCGGACAGGTGGAGAGAATGCACCGTCAGGTTATCAAGACACCGGAGTGCCGCTGCGAATATCGCCCATGGAGTTATCCATGGAGTGCATGGGCTTTCCTCTGGCATGTGTCGGTCAGCAGATCTTCTGTGACTTCGACACAGGCACCACCGCTGATAACATCTACTCCATCACTGGGATCGATCACTCCATCAAGCAAGGTGAGTTTACCACCTCTCTCAAGATGGTCAACATGCCTGACGCATACGGTCAGTATGAGACCATGTTTGACAAGATCGCTGAGGCCTTAAAGGTGATCGGAGACGCTGATCCTGAGGGTAGTGCCTGACTCTTCTGTGTACTATTTTCCTACCTGTGGTATAATACAGACGTGAGGTTATGCATAAGTAAAGAGATGTTGGGCGCGCCCCGTCACCTGCTCGTAGACGTGGGTGATGAGACATCCTATAGCTGGGTTAGAGAGATGCCGACGGATGTGTGGACGATGGGCGCGGCATCTCACCCGCATGCGGTTGAGGATCTGATCACAATGTCTGGCGCTTCTTTGCCCCACCTCGCAACGCCAGATCACCGTACGGCATTTAGACAGCTAGGTGTTGAGAATTTAAGCGGCATCCCATGGCGGTTCGTCTTAGGACAGGAGAGGTTCGACGCCGGCTTGAGAAAGGTCATTCAAGCAGCTCAGAATGCTGTCTGTTACCTCGATCAAGGAAAGTATGCTAAAACATACATTGATAATAGAAAGTTCCTCCAGGGTCTTGTTAGAACTTATGTAAATTTAGATACAATTAATAGGTACATAGACGAAACGACATCAGGACCATCAGTTATCTCCTCCCTAAAGTCATTCTTGCCTGATAACACCGGTCAGTCCAAAAGAGTGTTATACGATCAGATCGGAACCACTACTGGAAGGTTAACAGTTAAGAGTGGCCCGGCTATTCTCACCCTACCGCAGAAATATCGTGATGTGCTTTCCAGCCGCCATGCCAAGGGAAAGGTTGTGCAGATCGATTTCGTGTCTGTTGAGCCCCGAGTTCTTTCCAGAATTATGGGTAAAGAGCCCCCTGCTGACATTTACAACCACATAAACCAGACACTCTTTAATAATGATCTCACACGTGCTCAAGTGAAATTAGCAGTGCTATCAGCAATGTATGGCGTTTCTCATACGAGGCTATCCGAGATGATGCAGTCCGGTTCTTCAAAGTCAATCATAAGATCTGTCAGGCGTTACTTCGAGATTGACCGTCTTGAGCGGGAGCTTAGAAGCACCGCACAAAGTGTAGGGAAGATATTCAACTACTTCGGTAGACCGCTGGATGTAGACCTAAATCGAAAGCACGTTCTTGTGAGTCACTTTGTGCAATCGACAGCCTCAGATCTAGCCCTCATTGGTTTCTCCAGGATCGCTGAACGTCTTGATACTCTCTCAATAAACTTTAATCCAATATTTGTAATCCATGACGCGCTATTGATTGATACCGATGAAGAAGGCGCGCCCGTAATAGAAAAACTATGTCAGACCGGCCTTGATCACGAGCTAGGAAACTTTCCATTATCTATGACTACCGTCTCGTCAGAGAATACTTAGAGAAGCCATGACTATTAATGCAGAACAATTCATAATCGATCAGGTCAGAAGGATCATCGCAGAAAAAAAAGAGGATGATAAATCTGATTCCAAGCCCCAAGGCCGCGGCTCAGTCCGGAGAGGACACATCGGCGGCGGCGGAATAAAGGCAGACATCCGCAAGGCCAAGGCCATGGCACACCAGAACCCACAGAAGCTGATGGACAATCTTAAGATACCAAAGCGTCTTGAGGGTAATACAATTCCCAAAAAGGTGTTAAATTTAGTACGTGCGGCAATTTACGGTACAGATCTCATGAGAAAAGCTTACTCGGGTGCCACGTTAGATGAGACATCGAAAAAGTCCGTCATTCGTGTGATGACCTCAGACTTGACTCCTCGAAACGGTGCCCTGTATATGACGCACACTCTTTACGGTGCAGAGAAGGCCGGAATTCTCAAAGACACAGGACACGAGATCGTTGTTAACAAAGGGTCTTCTGGCGTCGAAATTGTTCTCACACCGATATCTTAACACATCAGGATAACACATGGACATTGAAAAAATCCAGGACAACTGGGTCACCTATGAGAAGCTGTGCGGGAGGCTTTCTGATCACCACCTAAATGAGCTTTTGGAGGCGGTGGGCGAGAGAATTGTGATGGCTCCTGCCTCACCTAAGGAAGATCAATGTGGATGCTACCCAGGCGGTCTAATAGAGCATGCTCTTGACGTGACAATCGTCATGAGAACGCTAAATAAGGCATTGGGTACCAAAGTTCCGATCAGCTCAATTCTTAAGGTGGGCCTCCTCCATGACATAGGAAAGCTCGGCGATCTTGAAACTGACTATTTTGTGGAGCAAGATTCTGACTGGCATCGAGAAAAGTTAGGCCAGCTTTACAAGTACAATGAGGATCTGGAAAAGATGTCCACATCCCATAGGTCTCTTTATCTCCTTCAGCATTTTGGAGTAAATCTAACCAAAGATGAGTGGCTAGCCATTCAATTAGCACAGGGGTCTCACTTTGAGGAGAATAGATTCTACGTGGGCCACGAGCCAAGCTTAGCTCTGCTTCTTCAGCATGCAAAGCAGCAGGTGATCCACCGTAATAGAACATCCTGAGAGACATATTTAATAACATGCAACTTTTGAGGTCATACATCCGTGCTCTTATTTCTGAGGATAAGGAAAAATCCAAGGAAGATGAGAAGCCTGAAAATCTTCTAACGGAGCCGGATGAGACAGAGGGCAGGGAAGATGAGGAAGCACATCACGACGAAGTGAGTGCTATCAGTACAGGCGCCGGCGCCATGCAAAGCACCGGAGCCATCAGAGGTGTAACAACTCCGCTGGGTACCGGTCCGACTCATCCCAAAAAGGCCAAGAAGAAGAAGAAGACTCCTGCTCAGGCTTATGGAGATTCCTTCGCGAGGGCAACCCCTGTTACCGATGTCAAAAGTCGCTAAATTTGAACATTTGAAAGATAGAATATAGAATATAATTGACTTTAACACAACATTTGCAAATTTGCAAAATTAAATACTAAGGAGTTAAAAATGGCAATTGATTTTGATGCAATTCGAAAGAAGCTCGGCCAGCTATCTGGCACGAGCTCAAAGCGTAACACGATGTGGCGCCCTCAGGAAGGAGAGGAACATACAGTTCGTCTCATGTCATTTCCTGATAACGACGGTCAGCCCTTCAAGGAGCGCTGGTTTTACTATAACATTGGGAACAACCCGGGTCTCTTGACACCTCATCAATTTGGGGAGCCAGATCCTGTTCAAGAGCTGATCAATAAGCTCCGCGATGATGGCTTTATCCTAAGATGAGAAGCTATGCTCCTGTCGTCGTCCGAGGTGAGGAAGACAAGGGTGTTCGCCTTTGGGCATTTGGCAAGACTGTGTATCAGTCTCTTCTTAACATCATGCTTGATGAGGACTATGGAGATATTACTGATCCAACCGATGGGCGTGATGTGAAGGTCATGTGTACCAAGACCCCTGGTCGGCAGTGGGCAATGACTGAAGTTCGCCCTCGAGGAAAGCAGTCTGCTCTTCATGAGGATGCAGGTCAGGCAAAGCAGTGGATTACTGACATTCCTAGCTTGGACGATCTCTACACTCTTAAGACACATGAAGAGTTGGAAAAGATTGTTAATGATTGGCTGAATGGAACTGATTCTGATGCCGACGACACTGGCACTTCTCGGGGATCCGAGGGCAGCCAGGCAACTCAAAGTTCGTCCAGTGACTCCTCCGGTTCTGGGTCTAGCAAGTATAAGAGCCTCGATGAGGCTTTCGCAGATCTAGAGGATCTCTAGAATTCTAAGGGGGCGAGCTTTGCTCGCCCCCTTTACCTAATAATCTTCATGCTAGTTAAAGGAGGACTGTATGGTGAAAAAGCCAAAAGTAACTCAGGACTTTACAGCTGACTTAATTAAGTCATTGAACAAGGAACACGGCTCCCAAGTAGCTTATAACTTGGCATATGATGAGTCACCAACTCATGTAAAAAGATGGATAAGCACAGGCTCAAAACAGCTTGACTACATTATTTCTAATAGGTCTAACGGAGGCCTCCCAGAGGGTCGAATAGTTGAGATATTTGGGCCGCCTTCAATTGGAAAATCGCATATCGCAATTCAGCTGGGAAAGTCGACACAACAGCTAGGCGGAATTGTTGTCTATATAGACACTGAGAACGCAACATCAGTTGAGAATCTCGGATTGCTTGGAGTAGACATAAGTAAACGATTTGTTTATGTCGATACACACTGCACTGAAGAGGTCTTGTCCATCGCAGAGTCCACGATTATGAAGGCAAAGGCCATGAACAAGGACGTTCCCATCACTATTATTTGGGACTCTGTGGCAGCCTCCTCTCCAAAGGCCGAGCTTGTTGGAGATTATGATCAAAATTCGATCGGTCTGCAAGCCAGAGCGATCTCTAAGGGCATGCGAAAGATAACCGGTGTCATAGGCAATCAGAATGTCTTGTTCGTGATTCTCAACCAGACTCGAACTAAGATTGGAGTCATGTATGGAGATCCCACAACAACTCCAGGCGGAAAGGCAATTCCCTTTCACGCATCAGTTCGTATTAAGCTCGGAGCCGGTCAAAAGATTGAAAATAAGGACAAAGAAGTTATTGGAATCCACGTATCTGCCAAGACAATCAAGAATAAGGTAGCACCTCCGTTCCGTACAGTAAATTTTGAGATTCACTTCGGAAAAGGAATTAGAGAGCACGAGCAAGTGTTCGATTTACTGAGAAAGCATGGAAGTGAGGAAATCGATGGAAAGAGCATCGAGGTATCCGGATCGGGATCTTGGAAGACGTTCTCAGTTACTGATACATCTACCGGTGAGGTGTTAATTGAGAAGAAGTTCTACAAGATAGATTTTGGCGGCGTGATGAGAGACCCAGCCTATTCTTCATATATCGACAATCTTTTAGAGAGTGCATTAGTCAGAAAGCTCTATGACGAAGAGCCAGACATAGATCCAGAGTCGTATGAGGAAGTGAGAGCGGTCTCTCTAGACATAGAGGATTCGGGAATTAACGTGGAGGCATAAGATGTCATCCAGGCCTGTCCTCTTAGTTGACGGATTAAACGTATTCACTCGACATTTCGTAGCTAACCCTACCATGAGTGACCACGGTCATCACGTGGGTGGCTTTGTAGGATTTTTAAAAGGGCTGCGGCTGCTATGTGAGAGAATCCGGCCGTCAAAAGTTGTGGTGGCGTGGGAGGGCGGAGGCTCTCCCCGGCGTCGCGCGATTTTCAAGGATTACAAGAAAGGCCGAAGGCCCCAGCGTCTCAATAGATACTATGAAGATATACCTGACACTGTAGAAAATAGAAATCGACAGGTAAAACTAACAGTAGACGCACTAAAAAATCTTCCAGTTATTCAGATGTATGTACCTGATTGTGAAGCTGACGATGTGATAGGATACCTGGCGAAGTACCTTTTTAAGGACACACAGTGTGTGATAGTCTCTTCAGATAAAGATCTTTATCAATTAGTCAGTGATAGGGTGAGTCAGTGGTCACCTGGTCAGAAAATATTCATCACTAGCGACATTATTGTAAGTAAATTTGGCATCCATCCAAACAATTTTTGCGCTGCACGATGTTTTATCGGAGATCCTTCAGATGGAATTCCAGGCATTAAAGGTGCAGGGTTTAAGACAATGTCGAAGAGATTCCCTGGCTTGCAAGAAGAAACGGATGTGTCTGTCAATGATATTATAAGCTCAGCCCTTGAACAGTCTAAAACTAGCAAGATAAAGCTCTTTGATAGCATTGTTGAAAATCAAGAGCTTCCTCGAAGAAATTGGAAGGTGATGTATCTTGGAACTGATAACCTATCTGGTAACCAAATTAATAAAATTTGCGGTGTAATCGATACTTTTGAGCCCTATAGAAATAAGATTGAACTGACGAGGCTTTTACTTAGAGAAGGCATTAATAATTTCGACCTAGATTCCTTTTATATGTCTATAAACGGAACGTATTCAGGATAATTTAAGAAGCATGACAGCATTTAAGACTGAATCAAGCACCCATTTTAGTAGATATGGCAAGCAATTTCAGGAAAAGATATTTCAGTGTTTGATCACAGACTCTCAGTGGTCGTCACAAATGGTCGAGGTGATGTCACCACAATTTTTCGATGTGAGATATCTTTCATATCTGTCTGAGAAGTATTTTAACTACTTTCAAAAGTATAAGTGCTTTCCCACACTTTCTCTTCTTGTAACAATTATTAGAGAAGATCTATCTGAAGGAAATGACACGATCTTAAGAGATCAAATAGTGGAATTTCTTCATAGGTTAAAAGCAAATCCAAACCCCGGGGACTTGCAATATGTCAAGGACAAGTCTCTTGATTTTTGTAAGCGGCAAGCTTTTAGAGAAGCTCTAGAGAAGTCTGTAGAGTTAATTCAAACTGATAAATTTGAGAGTGTGATTGATCTTATGAAGGATGCTGTCGCTGTTGGGATGCCCAATTCAATAGGCCATGATTTTTTCGAGGACGCTGAAGCCAGATTTGTTCGTGCTAGAAGGTGTGTGTGTCCCACTGGAATTCCACGCTTAGATGAGAAAGATATCCTACAAGGTGGTCTTGGAAGAGGAGAAATTGGAGTTGTCACTGCGAACACAGGCGTAGGAAAATCCCACTGGCTTGTCGCAATGGGAGCAAATGCAATGAGAGTTGGAAAGAATGTCTTACATTACACATTTGAGCTTTCTGAGCATGCTGTCGGTTTAAGATATGATTCAAATTTATGTGACATTGCTAGCAATGAAGTGCAAGACAGAAAAGAGCAGGTCATAAAAAGGTACGAGGATAATCATTTAGGGCGACTGATCATCAAAGAATTCCCCACAGGATCAGCGTCTGTGATTACACTGAGGAATCACATCGAAAAACTTTCAATGAAAGGATTTATTCCAAGCCTGATGTTGGTAGATTATGCTGATGTTATGAGATCAACACGATCAGTTGACGCACTAAGACATGAACTGAAACTAGTCTATGAAGAATTGAGAAATTTAGCAATGGAATTACGAATCCCAATATGGACAGCATCTCAAGCAAATCGCGATTCTGCAAACTCAGATATTGTGGGGCTTGAAAATATGTCTGAAGCATACGGAAAAGCTATGGTCGCTGATCTTGTGGTATCTATATCTAGAAAAGCGACAGAAAAAGCCCCCGGCGCCGGCCGCCTCTTTATTGCAAAAAATCGAGCAGGAAAGGATGGTCTTGTTTTTCCTATTCACATTGACACGGCGCGATCTAAAATCGAACTAGTAGATGAAGAACATCTAACATTGAATGAAGCAGTGCGTCAAGATGAGAATGCATATAAAAGCTTGCTGAAGAAAAAGTGGAAAGAAGTTAACGGACACTAGGGCAGCATGGAGAGAAGCTAAAAATGGTAACGTATTCATATGATGAAGCATTTGCAAAAAGTTTGGAGTATTTCAACGGTGACGAACTAGCTGCTAATGTTTTTGTTGCCAAATACGCCCTTACAGACAAGGATGGTAAGCTCTATGAGTCATCTCCGGATGATATGCATAGGCGGTTAGCTAGAGAGTTCGCGAGGGTAGAGTCTTCATATGAAAACCCACTGTCAGAAGATGAGATCTATGAGCTTTTTAAAAATTTCAAGTATGTAATTCCTCAAGGATCGCCGATGTCTGGTATCGGAAATCCGCACCAGATTCAGTCTATTTCTAATTGTTTTGTAATTGATTCTCCATGTGATTCGTACGGAGGAATTCTTAAGACTGATCAAGAGCTAGTTCAGATTGCTAAACGCCGCGGCGGCGTTGGATTCGACATATCATCAATTCGCCCAAAGGGCGAAGCTACTGGAAATTGTGCGAGGACTACTGATGGCATAGAAGTTTTCATGGATAGATTTTCTAATTCTTGTCGAGAGGTCGCCCAAGGTGGGCGACGCGGCGCATTAATGTTAACGATATCTGTTCATCATCCCCAAATTCGAGACTTCACAAAGATAAAGCGAGACCTAACAAGAGTAACGGGAGCAAATATTTCAATCAGGCTTACTGATGAATTTTTAAAAGCTGTTGAGAACAAAGATAAATTCGAGCTTCGCTATCCCGTAGATGCCAAAGAGCCGATAATTTCCAAGTTTGTAGACGCTTGTGACTTATGGGACGAAATCATTGAATGCGCCCACGCTTCTGCTGAACCAGGTCTTTTATTTTGGGACACTGCACAGCGTCTGACGCCTTCTGACATTTATGCTGACGAAGGATTTGGATCAACTTCTACAAATCCTTGCGGAGAGATCATTCTTTCTCCCTACGACTCATGTAGGCTGATGGTCATTAATCTTTTGTCATTTGTCAAGAGTCCTTTCACAGAGGACGCTTATTTTGATTATGATGAATTTTCTCAAATTGTCCAAAAATCCCAGCGTCTAATGGATGATATGATTGATTTGGAGATAGAACAGATTGAGAAAATTCTGAAAAAGATTGATAATGACCCTGAACCGCCAGAAGTAAAACAAATCGAAAAGGATATGTGGCTCAATATTGAGACCCAAGCCCGTTTAGGGCGTCGAACCGGTCTCGGTGTTACTGCAGTTGGAGATGCTCTCGCTGGTCTGAATATGACCTATGGTAGCGACGAGTCAATCGATGAGGTGGAGAAAATTTATAAGCACCTTACAGTCAATGCTTATAAGTCATCCTCTGTGCTAGCGATGGAGAGGGGCGCATTTGAAGTACATGATTATAACAAAGAAGAGGGACATGAGTTTCTCGAGCAGATATGGGAGGCAGATCCTGAGATCAGGGCACTTACCCAACGATACGGACGAAGAAATATAGCACTTACAACAACAGCGCCGGCCGGCTCTGTGTCAGTTTTAACTCAGACGACGTCAGGAATTGAGCCGGCCTATCTCTTAAAATACACACGCAGAAAGAAAATTAATAGTGATGCAGAGCCCGAGGCAAGAGTTGATTTTGTGGACGACGTAGGCGACGCGTGGCAAGAATATGACATATATCATCACGGATACCAGACATGGATGGATGTCACAGGAAAATCTAGCGACAAGAATTCTCCTTACTGGAATGCGACTTCAAATGACATCAATTGGGTGAAGAAGGTGAAGGTCCAGGCAGCAGCTCAAAAATGGGTGTGCCACGCAATTTCAAATACAACTAACTTACCTTCTGATGCTGATGTTGAAACAGTTAAGAAAGTTTATATGGAGGGCTGGAAATCCGGATGTAAGGGTGTCACTGTTTATCGAGCCGGATCTAGATCAGGCGTGCTGGTTTCAAAGGAAACTGAGACCCTATTAAAAACACATGAAGCTCCAGAAAGACCTGATGCCCTTCAGTGTTCGATTCATCATGCTACTATTAAGGGTGAAGCCTGGACTATTCTAGTGGGATTGATGGACCGAAGGCCTTATGAGGTGATGGGCGGGCTTCAGAAATATATAGAGATTCCTAAGAAATATAGAAAGGGTACAATTATTAAGCACCCATATAAGACTAAAA
>LWDU01042251.1_pt1 | contig 11102 bp, 7 predicted proteins | sample 727161 | NCBI WGS metagenome assembly LWDU01 (sample SAMN04566230, study PRJNA314399) | hydrothermal vent metagenome | isolation source: deep sea hydrothermal plume seawater | place: Mexico: Gulf of California, Guaymas Basin | collected 2004-07-11 | reverse complement strand
AAAATATGGCACAAAACCGAGACGAAAAATGTCGTTTGGATAAGTGGCTCTGGGCAGCTCGCTTCTTTAAAACACGTAGCATAGCCGCTGATGCAGTTAGCGGCGGCAAGGTGCGAGTCAATGGCGACCGCGCCAAAAGCGCAAAAGAAGTGCAGCTTGGCATGAAAATTCAAATCACGAATAAAGATGTTGAAATGGTGGTGGAGGTTTCTGGGTTATCAAACACACGGCGTGCTGCGCCAGAAGCCGCAATGTTGTTCAAAGAAACCAAAGAAAGCAAAACTAAACGCGAGAACCTAAAAGCCATGAGTAGTGCAGAACATGCATTAAGAGAACGAGGCGCAGGGCGCCCAACTAAGCGGCAATTACGCGACATCGCTAAGTTTACTGGTATAAAAGGCTACGATGGATTATAAGTATGCTTAATGAAAACTGCCATCTTATGTACTGGATATGTGGGTTTGTGGAATGCAATTCTACTCGTGTAGCATAAAAAGTTGTGGCTTTAGATGTTGGCGCCAATAGAGTGGATTTTATTAATCAGGGGCCAGTCAGGCTGGAATCCACTAAATATATTTAATGTTTGATATTAATACCTGAGGAATGTTAGCTTTCGTATGTTGAAAAGAATTGTAGAATTGTAGAATTGTTATTGGTGCTCAGCGCTTCTTTAGTGCTAATACTCCCTTTTTTTATTATTAGTTTAATGGTTAGAATAAATTCAAAATGCCTAAATTTAGGTTGATGAAAGTTGACACACCTACAGTCGCAACACATTTCTTTTTAAGTCCGCCAACTCAATGCTTGATAATTTTAGGTAGAATGGCATCTCAACGAGTAAAGAATATTTAATTTATGTTTAATTGGAACTCTCTTAAGAACCATCGCTCTTTATTTGCAATTACTCATGACATTGCAGTAATCGCTGTTGCATGGTTCTTAGCGTACTGGCTGAGGTTTAGTTTTGTAATTACAGATCCCTATATATCAACTATGTGGCTTAATTTAGCCTGGGTTATTCCAGTGCAAGTCATTTGTTTTTTGTTCTTTTCCCTATACCAAGGCATATGGCGTTTTGCTAGCATTCCAGACCTTAAACGCATTTTAAATGCAATAAGTGTTGGTGGGTTACTCGTAGCCACTATATATTTAATGGTTAGGCCGTATGGTGTCATACCAAGGGTGGTCTTAATCTTATACCCGATTTTGTTATTGTTACTCATGGGGGCAGGTCGCTTCGCTTGCCGTTCGTGGACAGATCATCATAAGCGCAGGGTGCGACCACTTGAAGGTAAGCCTGTTGTTATATTAGGAGCTGGGGCTGCTGCTATAACATTGGTGAAAGATTTGGCTAATAGTAAAGAATGGCGGGTTGTAGGGATTTTTGATGATGACAAAACACTTATTGGACGGCAGGTAGAGGGTGTGAATGTGTTAGGTGCAATTGATGAGTTGTCAGATTTCACTTCCAAGCACCAAGTGCAGCATGTGATTGTTGCTATGCCTTCAGTTGGCCACCTTGTAAGGCGTGCTGCTGTTGATGTTGCAAATGCATGTGGCATGATAGTGTTTACCGTACCAGCATTTGATGATTTAATTAGTGGTAAGGTGAGTGTTTCTCAAATTCGCAAGGTGGAGGTTGAAGATTTACTTGGTCGAGAACCCGTGCAATTAGATACGCTGGGTTTGCATGGCTTAATTGAAAATCATGCAGTATTGGTCACTGGGGCAGGGGGGTCTATTGGTTCTGAACTATGTAGACAGATTCTTAAATACCGCCCCAATCAGTTAGTTTGTGTGGATACTTCAGAGTTCTCATTGTATCAAATCGAACAGGAGTTTAGTCAGTTAGACTTGTCTGGCAGTACCGAAATTAAATACGTTACAACTAGCGTGAGAAATGAGAAACGCATTAAAGCATTGTTAACAACATACCAACCAACTGTTGTTTACCATGCGGCAGCTTATAAGCACGTCCCTTTAATGGAGAACAATGTTGCTGAAGCTTTGGCTAACAATGTATTAGGCACCCATACCGTTGCCAAAGCGTGTAAAGATACAGGGGTAGGTAAGTTTGTATTAGTATCAACGGATAAAGCGGTTAACCCGACTAATGTGATGGGAGCGACTAAGCGCTTGGCAGAGATGGTGTGCCAAGGGTTGCAAAGCAAGGATGGCACTAAGTTTGTAACAGTGCGTTTTGGTAATGTGCTTGGTAGTAGCGGTAGTGTAATCCCGAAATTTAGGGGGCAAATTGCTACTGGTGGCCCTTTGACGATTACACACCCAGAGATTACTCGTTACTTCATGTCTATTCCAGAAGCGGCTCAATTAGTTATGCAAGCAGGCATGATGGGGTCAGGTGGTGATATCCTTGTGTTAGACATGGGTGAGGCAGTTAAAATTGTTGATTTAGCCAAAGATATGATTCGTCTATCAGGCTTAAGCGAAGATGAAATTAAAATCGTCTTCACTGGGCTAAGACCAGGTGAAAAATTATACGAAGAGTTGCTGGCTGACGGTGAAAATACATTGCCTACACCACATGAAAAATTGAGAATAGCAGAAGCACGGTCGACTAGCTTAGCTTGGGTGAGAAAATTATTAACATGGATACAGTTGATTCATGATGAAGATGAGCAGCTAATTAAAGTAGGCTTGAAAACCTGGGTGGAGGAATATAAAATTGACTTAACAAATAATAAGAATACTAAATTCATCACTGAAACAACAACGATACATTAGGACGCTATTAGCATAGTATGCAAAAAATTACGAAAGCAGTTTTTCCTGTAGCGGGTTTTGGTACACGCTTTTTACCAGCAACAAAGGCTAGCCCAAAAGAAATGCTGCCTATTGTTGACAAGCCACTGATTCAATATGCAGCAGAGGAAGCAATTGCTGCTGGTGCGACAGAACTAATCTTTATTACAGGTAAAAACAAACGATCCATTGAAGACCATTTTGATGTGGCGGGTGAGCTGGAAGCGCAACTAGAAGCGGGTGGTAAGCAAAAAATGTTAGCTGTCTTACGTGACATTTTACCCTCACATGTTTCATGCATCTTTATTCGCCAACCAAGAGCTTTAGGTTTGGGTCATGCAGTACTGTGTGCAAAGAGCATTGTTGGTGATGCACCATTTTCTGTCATTTTGGCAGACGATCTAATTGATGGTGATGTTTCTGTTGTCAAACAAATGACAGATGTTTATGCCACAAAAGGCCGGGTTATATTAGGTGTTGAAGATGTACCACCAAGTGCAACGGCTAGTTACGGTATTGTTGATGCGGAACCCATTGAAAAAGACCTTTTAAAAGTAAATGGCATCGTTGAAAAGCCACAGCCTGAAGATGCTCCATCTAATTTGGGGGTTGTTGGGCGTTATATTTTCACCCCTAAAATCTTTGATTGTTTAGAAAAGGTTAAGCCTGGAAAAGGTGGTGAAATCCAACTAACTGATGGCATATCCGACCTAATGAAGCTTGAAGAGGTTTATGCTTATCGCTTCCATGGTAAGCGGTTTGACTGTGGGAGCAAGCTTGGGTTTATGCAGGCCAACGTTGAGTTGGCACTAAAACACCCAGAGTTAAGTGAAAGTTTTATAGCCTACCTTAAAAACTTATCATTATGAGTGCTGACCCTTATCAATATAGGCGCGGTGCTGAGATGCTCTATAGTGAGCAAGACGTTTCATCGGCCATATTGTCCATTGCAACTGCTTTGAATGCGGTCTATCAAGACGAACCACCAATTGTTCTGAGTGTCATGAATGGTGCCACATACTTTACTGGGCAATTGCTCTCACATTTAGACTTTCCATTAGAACTCGATTATGTCCATGCCACACGTTACCAAGGCGGTGTGGAAGGAAAAAACGTGCGTTGGATAGTCAAGCCTAAAGCTGAAGTTAAAAACAGGTCCGTTGTAGTGCTCGATGACATTTTAGACGAAGGGGTGACATTACAGTCTATTGTTGATGCTTGCCATGCACTAGGGGCGAAGCAGGTGGAAGTCGCTGTTTTAGTAGATAAAGCCTTAAACAAAACTAAACCATTGACTGCTGACTATGTTGGCATCACAGCGCCTAATCGATATCTTTTCGGATGCGGCATGGACATTAACGGCTGGTGGCGCAATCTGCCAGCTATCTATGCATTAAAACATGACTAGAATATTGGTAACTGGTGGTGCAGGTTATATTGGCTCACATGCCTGTGTGGAGCTACTGAACGCAAATTTTGATGTGGTTGTATTAGATAATTTATGCAATAGCAAAGCTACGTCTATCAAACGGGTTGAGAAAATCACAGGAAAATCAATCACTTTGATTGAAGGTGATGTTCGTAATAAGGACTGCTTAACAACTTTGTTTTCTACCCATAAGATTGATGCTGTAATACACTTTGCGGGATTAAAGGCCGTTGGCGACTCGGTTAAAAATCCGCTTGAATATTATGATAACAATGTAATAGGTAGCATTACATTGCTTCAGGTGATGTCGGTATTTGCGGTCAAAAACATCGTATTTAGTTCTTCGGCTACTGTTTATGGTTTCTCCGATGACAAACCAATTCCAGAAACGGCTCCTCTTAGTCCATTTAACCCCTATGGTCATAATAAGCGCATGGTTGAGCAGGTGTTGACTGATATCAGCTTTGCAGATTCAAGTTGGAATATTGCCTTGTTACGATACTTCAATCCTGTAGGTGCGCACCCTAGTGGTGAAATAGGTGAAGACCCTAATGGTGAACCTAGTAATTTAATGCCTTATATATCACAAGTGGCAGTTGGAAAACGTGAACGTTTAAGCGTGTTTGGTAACGATTACCCAACCGTTGATGGTACAGGTGTGCGTGATTATATTCATGTGGTTGATCTGGCATTAGGCCATGTAGCTGCGCTAAATAAGCTAATGCAAGGCACTGGAATCCTCACGCTTAATTTGGGGGCAGGTCGCGGCCACAGCGTTCTGGAGCTGGTGCAGGCTTTTGAAACAGCAACAGGTCAAACCATTCCGTATGAAATTATGGGTAGGCGAGCAGGTGATATTGCTATTTACTTTGCTGATACAAGCTTGGCAAAGCAAATGCTAGGCTGGAGAACCATAAAAACACTAGAGGACATTTGTCGAGATGCTTGGGGCTGGCAAACGAAAAATCCGAACGGGTATTAAAGCAACCAGTTGAATGGTAGCAGCGGCCTTTAAAGGTTTAGTCAAAATGCAAGCCACTGGTTATAATGTACATAGATATACGTAAATCATAAAGCCGTTAATATTTGACGGTTAAATAATCAATGAAAAGCCTACATGCCAAAGAAGTACACTTCTAAACGCAACAACGATCCTCATGCGAAGCGCGAAGCGGCGCAATATGAAACACCTTTACCTAGTCGCGAGCTCATATTAGAAGTGATTACCGAACAAGGCATTCCTGTTTCTGTAGATACCCTGTACGAGTTGCTTGAAATCGGCGAAGAAGAGCAAGAGGTTCTAGGACGCCGCCTGAACGCCATGGAACGCGAAGGCCAATTGATGCGTAACCGTAAGAAATTACTTTGTATCCCTGACAAAATTGACGCCATCCCTGGCGTGATCCAAGGGCATCAAGATGGCTTTGGATTCTTAGTCCCTGATGATAAAGACAAAAATCCAGACGATGTCTTCTTATCGAACAAACAAATGCAACAAGTCATGCATGGCGATCGTGCTATGGTGCGTATTAACGGCTTAGATCGAAGAGGGCGGCCAGAAGGCGCTATTGTTGAAGTGCTAGAACGCATGAATAAAACAATTGTCGGACGCGTGATGCAAGGCGCGGGTGTTACCATTATTGCAGCAGAAGATAAACGCATTAACCAAGACATTCTTATTCCATACCATTTAGATATGGATGCTAAAGTAGGGCAGATTGTTGAGGTTGAAATGACTGATCATCCTTCGAAGCATGCGCACCCGATGGGTAAGGTAATTCAGATATTAGGCAACTATGCTGATAGTGGTATGGAAATCGAAATTGCGTTACGTAAACATAAATTGCCACATCAGTTTGCGCCAGCAGCATTAAAGCAAGCGAAAGATATTCCTAAGACAGTACAACCAAAAGACTATGAAGGCCGGATTGATTTGCGCGAGTTACCATTAATCACGATTGATGGTGAAACGGCGCGAGACTTTGATGATGCCGTGTTTGCAGAGTCGCAAGGTGATGGTTGGCGCTTAGTGGTGGCGATTGCTGATGTAAGTTACTATGTGACGCCAGATGATGCGTTGGATAGAGACGCCATCGAACGCGGCAACTCTATTTACTTTCCACGCCGCGTGATTCCGATGTTGCCAGAAGCCCTTTCGAATGGCTTGTGCTCATTGAATCCTGATGTGGAACGTCTATGTATGATTTGTGACATGGAAGTAAATGCGGATGGCGTTGTTGATAAATACAAGTTTTATCCTTCAGTAATGCTGTCTAAAGCGCGCATGACGTATACCAAAGTTGCTGACATGCTAGCAAATCCTAATGGTGAAGTGGCAAAAGAGTATGCCCATGTGATGCCGCATGTGCAAAATTTATACGCGCTATACCAAGCGATGCTAGTTCAGCGTAAGAAGCGTGGTGCGATTGAGTTCGACACATCAGAAACCATGATGCTCTTTAACGACGAAGGTAAGATTGATAGTATCGTGCCTACTTCACGTAATGAAGCTCATAAAATCATTGAAGAATGTATGTTGGCAGCCAATGTCTGTGCAGCCAGCTATTTAGAGGCCAATAAGCATGCAGCGGTCTATCGAGTGCATGAAGGCCCAAGTGCGGAGAAATTAGAGCTATTAAGAACCTTTATGAGCGGGTTCGGCTTTGGTGTGGCTGGTGGTGACAAGCCGCATGCAAAAGACTATGCGCAGTTGATGAGCCAAATCAAAGGTCGTCCAGATGAGCAGTTATTACAGACAGTGTTATTACGCTCAATGCAGCAAGCCGTTTATAGCCCAGATAATCAAGGCCATTTCGGCTTGGCGTATGAAGCTTATACGCACTTTACGTCACCGATACGCCGCTACCCAGACCTATTAGTACACCGTGCCATTAAAGCAGTAGTCAATAAAGAGACCTATAAAGTTAATGACTGGGCTGCCTTAGGCGCGCATTGTTCGCTTACAGAGCGTCGTGCGGACGAAGCAAGCCGTGATGTCACGAATTGGCTGAAGTGTTATTACATGCAAGATAAAGTCGGCGAGGTATTTGAAGGTACAGTATCGGCCGTGACCTCCTTTGGTGTATTTGTCGCCTTGGATGATGCTTATGTCGAAGGCTTATTACACGTCACTGAGTTAGGTAATGATTATTTCCACTACGAAAAAGCACTGCACGAAATGGTGGGAGAGCGCACGGGTGCTAAGTATCGCTTAGGTGATAGAGTGACCATTAAAGTGGCGCGTGTAGACTTAGAGACCACTAAGATCGACTTTAGCCTAGTTGATAAGAAAGGTAACTTGGAGCTTGCAGGCGAAAGTAAAGGTAAAAAAAATCCTACTGAACGCCAGTCTAGAACCAAACCAAAAGGTCTACCTAAAAAATCAGGCAGCCGCAAACCTAAAGCTGCCAAGACATCAAAATATAGCGGTGAAAAATCAACCAACAGTCGACAAAAGTCGACTAAAAAGAAAAGGTAGCAATGAGCGAACCACGCATATTATTTGGCTTTCACGCCGTCCAGAGCCGCATGCGACAGCATGCGGCTAGCATTCAAGAAATTTTAATCGATGAAGATCGTGTCGATCCTCGGATGAAAGACTTATTAAAGCTTGCAGAAGCTTCTGACATCCGCGTGATGCAAGTCGACCGCGATAGACTTGATGGTATGGCAGGAAGAAATGGTCGTCACCAAGGCGTGATTGCACGTGTAGTTGATACGCCAATCCCGTATAAAGACATTCACGATGTTTTAGAATCAGACTTAAAAGAGCCACCATTTTTCCTTATTTTGGATGGTGTCGAAGACCCACATAACTTGGGCGCTTGTTTGCGTGTTGCTGATGGAATGGGCGTTCATGCGGTCATTGCACCAAAAGATAGAGCCGTCGGTTTAAACGCCACAGTACGTAAAGTGGCAAGTGGTGCGGCTGAAACAGTGCCATTTATCTCAGTAACCAACCTTGCTCGTACGATACGTGAGCTAAAAGAAGCAGGCGTATTCGTGATTGGTACGACAATGGATTCTAGGAGCACATTACTCAATACCAAGCTAGATGGTCCAATTGCATTGGTTTTAGGCTCAGAAGGTGATGGTATTCGCCGTTTGACTGCAGAAAACTGCGACGCATTAGTGACTATTCCAATGTTCGGCTCAGTTGAGAGCTTAAATGTTAGCGTCGCCAGTGGAATTTGCTTATATGAAGTGCGCCGACAAAGGAACGCGGTGTAAAGGCTTTGGCCTGTATTGGGTGATAAGGTTACAAAAAACACCTTTTTGGTGCGTAGCTCTTTTTTGTTAGTCCGCATTTTTTTACTTGCGGATTTACTCGTGACATTAAACATGGCATTAAAATTGCTTTTAACTATGTGATATCGGAACCATGAAAGATAAGTTAAATGCAAAGAATGAAATTAGTAGTAGTAGGTAACGGCATGGCTGGCATGCGTGTAGTAGAAGAACTTCTTAAAATCTCTCCTGATTTATATGATATTACTGTTTTCGGTGATGAGCCTCACCCAAACTACAACCGCATCATGTTGTCACCAGTTCTTGCTAATGAGCAAACTATTGATGACATTATTCTTAATACCCGTGAGTGGTATGCAGAAAATAGCATAACGCTACATACCAATGCGCGCATTAACAAAATAGACCGCGCTAAGTGTACTGTCACTGCAGAGGATGGTGAGACCGCGGAATATGACCGCTTACTAATTGCAACTGGGTCTAAACCTTTTATGCCGCCTATTCCGGGTAATGATCTAGATGGTGTAATAGGTTACCGAGACATTAAAGATACCAATGACATGATAGATGCTGCAAAAAAATATAAGCACGCTGTCGTCATTGGTGGTGGTTTGCTTGGTTTAGAAGCAGCTAATGGTTTAAGAATTCAAGGCATGGATGTAACAGTCATCCATAGAAATAAATGGCTACTAGAGAAACAACTAGATAAGACGGCTGGTGTGATGCTACAAAAATCACTTGAAGCCAAAGGCCTTAAATTCCATTTAACAACTAATACAGAGGCTATTGTTGGTAATGAAAGTGGCCGCGTAAAAGCTGTCCGCTTTAAAGAAGGTTTCGAATTACCTGCTGACTTAGTAGTATTAGCAGTTGGCATTAGACCGAATTTTGCACTAGCTGAATCTGCAGGCATTCATTGCGATAAAGGCATCGTTGTTAACGACACAATGCAAACATTTGACCCACGCATTTATGCAGTAGGCGAATGCGTAAGCCACCGTGGTGTTTCTTACGGTTTAGTGGCCCCCTTATTTGAAATGGCTAAGGTGTGCGCCACGCACTTAGCCAACTTTGGTATTGGTTTATACAGAGGTTCTGTCACCTCAACAAAGTTAAAAGTGACGGGCATTGATTTGTTTTCTGCTGGAGATTTTAGGGGCGGAGAAGGTACTGAAGAAATTTTGTTGCACGATGCAGTTGGCGGGGTATATAAAAAACTCGTTCTTCAAGATGACAAAATCATCGGTAGCGTGCTCTATGGCGACACTGCCGATGGGGCCGGCAAAAAAATTGATGAAATCCGTGACAATTTAATGTTTGGCCAAGATAGCCTCGGCAATACGGGTCATCAGGGTCAAGACCTTGCTGCTTCCATGCCAGATGATATGGAAGTGTGTGGCTGTAATGGTGTATGCAAGGGCACAATTGTTAACTCCATCCAAAAAGATGGTTTATTCACCATTGATGATGTAAAAAAACAAACAAAAGCAGGCTCTAGCTGTGGCTCTTGTTCAGGTTTAGTTGAGCAAATATTAGCATCTACTTTAGGTGGTGGTTACGCACCTCCTGCAACCGATAAAGCAGTATGCGGCTGTACTGATCTGAGCCATGAACAAGTGCGCGAAGAAGTTAGAAGCAATAAATACTTAACTATTCCAGATGCTACTAAAGGAATGAGCTGGAGTACGCCAAATGGCTGTGCTACATGCAGGCCAGCGCTAAATTATTATTTAATCTCAACATGGCCGCACGAAGCTACAGACGACCCACAATCACGCTTTATTAACGAACGTGTACATGCCAATATTCAAAAAGATGGTACTTATTCAGTGATCCCACGCATGTATGGCGGCGTTACCAACCCGCAACAGTTACGTAAAATTGCGGATGTTGCTGACAAATACGAAGTGCCAATGGTAAAACTGACGGGTGGTCAGCGTATTGATTTGTTAGGTGTTAAAAAGGAAGACCTGCCAAACATGTGGGCTGATTTAGATATGCCATCTGGCTACGCTTACGGTAAATCTATTCGTACAGTCAAAACTTGTGTCGGCTCTGAATTCTGCCGTTTTGGCACACAAAACTCTACACAGCTAGGTATTGATATCGAAAAAGCATTTGATCATATGTGGGCACCACATAAAGTGAAATTTGCTGTCTCAGCCTGCCCTCGTAACTGTGCGGAATCTGGTATTAAAGACGTCGGCATTATCGGTGTCGATTCTGGCTGGGAAATGTATGTTGGCGGCAATGGTGGTATTAAAACTGTAGCAGGCCAATTCTTATGCAAAGTAAAAACTGCTGAAGAAGTACTAGAATACTCTGGCGCTTTTATCCAAATTTACCGTGAAGAAGCACGTTATTTAGATCGTACAGTTCATTGGATAGAGCGTGTAGGTCTAGATTACGTTAAGCAGCGTGTGCTAGAAGACGCTGAAGGTCGAAAAGCTGCTTTCAAACGCCTACTTTACGCGTTACAAGGTGCTGTTGACCCTTGGAAAGAACGCGCAACAAAACGAGATGAGCACAAAGGCTTCGAAACCATCACTATCTAAAGCTTTGAATTTACAATTTAATCATAAGCTATATAGGCTTTTAATCCTCTCCTAGAAAGGGAAAAGAATGCAAAAAAGTTTCTGGCAAGCTGGCCACAAACCCACAT
>LWDU01032595.1_pt1 | contig 11104 bp, 11 predicted proteins | sample 727161 | NCBI WGS metagenome assembly LWDU01 (sample SAMN04566230, study PRJNA314399) | hydrothermal vent metagenome | isolation source: deep sea hydrothermal plume seawater | place: Mexico: Gulf of California, Guaymas Basin | collected 2004-07-11 | reverse complement strand
TCTTTCTTTTTTTTCTAATTTCAAAGAATATCCCGATAAACTTGTAGCAAGATTGGATAAAACTTTCAAGAAAGATGGTAAACTAACCTATGTTTCCACATTATCGGCTTTATTTGTTGCTATTCTAATTTTCTTTAGCATTTTAGGCGTTGCAGCAGTATCAGTTCCAAGGACATTGGATCTTAATGGTGAAGGTGAATCTGTAAAACTTCCAAATGGACCTTCTTATGATAGAGAAGCAACTCCACTTTCTGACCCTTACAGCGGTGAACCGTTTAATTGTGAAATGTGGGATCGACAAAGGTATAGTGAATATAGGGATGAAAAAGACATCATGATTACAGATACAAATAATAGTGGACAAATAGATGATGAAGAAAGATATGGTTGCCCAGTGAATATTACCTTAATTTCAGGTTCAATCATTCTTATTTTAAACTTAATGTTCCTAACTTTAGCATTTTATCTCTATAAATCGATACCAAATACCTCTCTAACAGTACCAATACTTATTTTTGCTTTTTGTCAGATTCTTCTTTTCATAGTTTATGGAGGTTTGATGAACAAACTTATTTTCGCTATTCCACTAACCTTTGGTTTTGCTTGTGCAGTTTGTTTGATAGTTTCAGTATCGGTATTATTTGGACGTATTTCGTTAGAAAGATCACTAGACGAACCCGTATCATTGAACTTTTATTTCTTTGTAATTGTTGTAGCTCTCATGCTTTCTTCAATCTTTGTAAATTATGCTCAGGGCCCATATGCTGTGTGTGAGGATCCCTATACTGCGAAGACGACCCCTCTTGAACCACTTAATGATTATGGACTTGATGGAGTTCTAGGTACGGGGGATGAAGGTGAAGGTAATGGATTTTGGGATGAATTTGATTCATTCGATGATTTTGGAATGGATGGAAAGCAATCTATTGATAGAGACGGAGATGGTAATTATTCAGCTAAAGAATTATATGATGATTTTGGAATGGATGGAAAGCAATCTATTGATATTGACAAAGATGGGAATATTTCATGGCAGGAACAATATGACGATTTTGGGATAGATGGAGTATTGGCCTTTGATTATGAGGGAGATGGAGATTACTCATTAGACAACGAAACGGCACCTGATGAAGGAGAGGGGGATGGTAATTGGACTGAGGGAGAACCCTATATTGACGCTAATAACAATAACCAATGGGATGAAAGAGAATATGAACTAGATGAAGGAGAGGGTGATGGTAATTGGACTGAGGGAGAACCCTATATTGACGCTAATAACAATAGCAAATGGGATGATGCAGAATTAGCACCTGATGAAGGTGAAGGCGATGGAATTTTTCAGGAACTGTATGAAAATTATACTGACGTTAATGAAAACGGAGATTGGGATGCTCCTGAAAAATTCCAGGACACAAATGGGAATGGAATTTATGATGACGTTTATACAAATGAAAAAGAGGAATTTTTGGCCAAAATGTCTGATATGAGCCTTGGTGAAATAGAGGCATGCCAACTTTTGGTAATAGATGGTGTGGCTGAACCCCACAAAGAGACTGGTGTGGCATTTGTTGATTTTAGTGCGGGTCAAGACAGTACAATAATGCTGTTGGCTGCTACTTTCCTTTTCATAGGTATTGGGAACTGGTTGATATCTAGTACAAGAATAAATGATATAGATGAAGCAAAATACATGACTATGATTATATCTGGTTTGGTTCTTCAATACCTAATATTCGCCTATAATATGTTATCTAATGAGGGGAGTTTTGGACTTGATGAAAATGATCTAACACTTACAGTAATGGCTTTAGGAATTTCATCAGTGGGCCTTTATTCTTTCTACAACAAAAGAAGAGGTGAACAAGGCTCAATCGGAATTGCATACTTTGCCATTTTTGCAGCAGGGATATTCTCTCTTTTTGCTACTTTTGTCGTACCTATTGTTTTAGGTGGTGTGGATATTGGAACGCTGGATGGAGATGCCAAATTCAACCTCATTTTGTCTACTTTGGTCGCTGCAATTGGTTTCTGGTTAGTTTACAAATTCGGGTCTCAGAAATTAAGAGAAATGTCGTTGGCAAGTGATAGAGCTATGCCCAACAGAGAAGATCCTTTTTCACCAACGATGGATGGTCAGCAAAAGGCAATGCCTGAATGGTCTGTTGATTCGGCAATGGAATTCTTGATGGAAGAATATGGAGATGAATTTCAGATTGAATTGAAACATACAACCGAACACACTCCAGATATAGAGCTAGTTGAAAAAACATTGATGGATTCGGTTGATCAGTCGGTTGTAATAAGAGAGGCAATAGAAGTAGACTATGAAGTAGACTTCCATGAGATTGCAGAAGCTTATTCTACTACCAGAGAAACTGTTGATGAAGTAATTACACACTTGACGTCAGGAAAGAACATTATGTTGTTCGGTGAACCGGGAACTGGTAAAACTGCGTTGGCTAATATTCTTTTAACAACATTATGCGGTGAAATTGACCAACCAAATGGTAGTAAAGCACCAAACTACACTATAGTCACAGCTAATGCTGAATGGTCTAATTTCGACGTTATAGGTGGTATTTCTCCTGATGATTCTGGTGGTTATTATTTCAAGGATGGATACGTTGCAGAGGCGGCTAAATTGTGTGAAAAATCTATTCGTGAAACAGGTAGACCACACTACTTAGTTATCGATGAGTTTAACAGAGCGAACATTGATGAAGCCTTTGGCAAATTGTTTACAGTTTTTGAGTACCGAGACAAACAACCACTTTTAACTCATAAAGAAACACGTGGAGCGCCATTCATGATGCCTCCAGAATTCAGAATTATAGGGACCATGAATACACAAGATAAAAACACGCTTTTCAACGTTGGTTTTGCGTTAATGCGTCGTTTTGCTTTTGTGGAAATTGGACTTCCTTTAGCTGAAGATGAATATCACCGTATGCCTGTTTTCGTTTATTTCAAATTGAAGAAATTAGGTTTGGTTCCTGAAAGGCCTGAAGGAGATGGCCTTTGGAAATTTGAAGAAAAATGTCGCCATTATCCAAGCCGTAAATTTGATTTCTACGATGACAATGGCCATATGTATACCTGTCATGAAAAACTAGTTAAGTTTTTAGCACCAGGTGAACCACCTAAGAGAGGAGATGAAACTGCCGTAGGTGTAAGAACTTTCCGTAAAATAGGTCCTGCACTTGTGATAGATTCAATGGTAACAATTTTTAATTCGGTTAAGAAATATGGACCTGAATTGGCTCTTGATAGAGTTATCCGATCTAATATTATGCCCTCATTAGAGGGATTAGAGCGGAACGAAATACGAAGTATGTATCTACACGCTAAAGAGGTATTGGGGCCAGATTCGTTAGTTACTGAGACCTTAGATAGAATGGCTAATTCAGATAGTCTAAGTTTATTCTGAGGTTAGAGGCTTCAGTTCGTAAGCAAAGTATGTACCAAACATTAATTAAAACTAAATTTAGTGTGCATGCATATCATTGCCACAGCACATAGGAGATTTGATTTTTCCACAACCACCAGGACATTTAGAAACGTCTACAGTAGTTCCATCATCCTTACTGATAGTATCGTGAACTAATTCTTTACCACAAGCTCCACAATTCATTGCTGCAACTGACATATCACAATTATGACAAACGTATTTTCCCATATTTATTCAGTAAGATGCTTATTTATAATAATGTCATTTTTTTGAGATTAAACTATCTAAATATCTTTTCTTTAATTTGAATCCATTTCGTTTTGCGAGTAATTTAATTGCCTTATCAAAATTACTTCCATATTGTGCACCTTTTTTTTTACGAGCTGAAGCCTCGATTGGTACTCCAAGTTCTACTGCAATTTCTCTCAAAATCTTTTTGTTTGTGATTGAGTCTATTTTTTCATCAGTAGATAGACTCATTGCTAGAATTATAAGTTCATCATTAATGTAAGGGCTAATAACTTCTTTTGTGAGACTTTCTGCAATTAGTTTATCTCTTGAAATTACGAGATTATTTAGACGCTTTAATCCATCCCAGCTTTCATCCACAAGTCCCTTGATGTTCATACCTCTCCATTTACCTCCTTCATGAACTGACTTTACGTGTCTTTGATAACCTGCAAATAATTCTTCAGCACCTATTCCACTAAAAAAACTCCTTTCATCACCTAAACTTATTGCAGCAAGTAAGACTGTAGATACGGATACTTTAACCATATATTCTATATAGTTATCATTATGAATTATTGGGGATGGCAATATGGCTATAACTTTTATTAGTAATTCTTCAATTTCGTCAATTTCAAATTCTTTGAATACAAGTTCCAATTCTAATAGATGTGCAATTTCTTTTGCAACTTTAAGATCTTCGGAACCTTTCATGCCAACACAGAAACATCGGAATGAAATATTTTCATCCTTACATATTTTAGCAATAATAGATGAATCAACTCCGCCAGATAGAAGAATTCCAAAAGGTTCATTAGGTAAGTTATTTAGTATTGATTTTTTTAAAGCAGCAGCTATATTTTGTCTTGTTCCAACAACGTCTTTGATACTCCGAAGATAATCTATATGTTTACTCCAATTAGAATCTGAGATAATATCTTTAATTTCAGATTTAGGCATGTACTTATGCCAGTTCTTTAACCATATAATATTCTTCTAAATTATATCCTAATTTCTCATAATAAAGTCTTGTTCCCGCACCGTGTGTAACTCTAATTTTGTCATAGTTTTTAGATTTTTCTTCCGCAATTTTCATCAATTTACTACCTAACCCCATATGTTGTACGCCTGTACTAGTTTCCCCTATATTTGCAGACTGACCAGTTACCTTCAACTCTCTTACAGTTGCATTATCATCTAATCTTAATCTTACATAAGCTAAGAGTTTAGAACCGGATTCATATGATATAAATAATTCTTTACCTCCATTAGCTTTGTATTCAATTTCCTTTAATTCTGCTGTTGAAGGATCTATCTGAGCTCTCCAAAGCTCTCTACAATTAATACACTTGCACTTTTTCCCTCGATTCTTTAATTCTCTTCGAGCGTATTGTCTCAAATTAGAGTTCATGACGCCAGCTATAATCTGTGGCTTAGGAATATCTCTCTGTATTCTTTGAATTCTGACATAAGGTGGTACCATTTCTTTCAAATCTGCTACCACATTAGCAGCAGTTTCAGTATCATATGGAACAAAATCACCGGGATTACGTGAGAGTGGTGATCCTTTGACTAGTAAAGTAGGATACAATTTCAGCATATCTGGCTGGAAATCCTCTTCCTCAAATAATCGTTTAAAATCCCTTACATCTGTTTCAGGTGTCATTCCAGGCAGTCCCGGCATCATATGATAAACAACCTTGAGCCCAGCTTCTTTCAATGCTTTCGTAGCCTTAATTACATCATCTACTTTTTGTTGGCGATTTAATTTATCATGTATGCCATCATCTAGACATTGTACTCCTATTTCGACTCTCGTGGCCCCCTGTTTTCTCATTTGGAAAACTGTCCAGGGATTACATTCAGTAGGGCGTGTTTCCATTGTTAAGGCTACGCATTTGTGTTTTGCACTAGCATTATGGTGAAGAGCCTCTTCTAAGGGTAATCTTTCACCATTTAGCGTTTCAAATGCACCTGTTAAAAATTCATCCTGATAATCTGCAGTTCTAGCTGTAAAAGTTCCACCCATTATAATTATCTCAATTTTATCTGTGGGATGGCCATTTCTAATATATTGTTCAATCCTTGCATTTACCTGAGATTTTGAATTATAGTTGTGTCGTCTACCTCTCCTTGCTGCCGGTTCATGTCCTGTATATGATTGTGGACTTTCATTTGTTGGTCCGCCTGGACAATAAGTGCATGTTCCATGAGGACATGCTGCTGGTGACGTCATAATTGCAATAGGGGTTACACCTGCACTTGTTCGCATGGGCTTAACTCTCAGTAATTTTGCCAATTCTGGCTCTTTAGATGCATCAATTCGAGCTAAAAGTTGGTTATTTGGTGGAACCATATCGAATTTGTGCTCCTTCGCCACTTCTAACTTAATTAATTGTATTTCCTGCCTTGTTTTAGGCTTCTTCTTGAGGAGGCGATTAACAACTAATTCAGCTTCTCTCATTTTAGTATATATCCTTTTCAGCTTTTGTTAAAACATTTGGACTATTGCCGTTAACTAAGACATCATCTTCTATCCTAACACCACCCTTACCTGGAATATAAATTCCCGGTTCAATTGTTACTGCCATTGATTCTTTTGCGATAACTTTTGATTTATAGGTCAAAGAAGGGAATTCATGTATCTCTAGTCCAAAACCATGACCAGTTCCATGAACAAAGTTTCTTCCATAACCTTTGCTTCTTATGAAATCTCTTCCTGCTTTGTCAATATTATGTCCACTGTTCCCTTCCGTAAGAGCTTTTGTAGAACGTTCATTCGCTTCCAATACAATTTGATAAACTTCTTTCATTTTTGTTGATGGTTCACTACCTACAAAGTAGGTTCTTGTTATGTCTGAACAATAACCATCCCAGAAAACTCCAAAGTCACAGATTACGGGATCTCCTTTTTCCAATTTCCTATTTGTATTGGAATGGTGGGAATGGGCTGCGTTTGGTCCTGAAGCAATAATAGTAGTAAACGAATTCTCTTGAACACCATGTCTGCCCATAAAATAGTCAATCTCAGTTCTTACTTCTCTCTCAGTTAGACCTTCTCCACATTCAACCAAATTTCTTGCAAATCCCTGTCCTGCATCGGATTGTTTGATAGCCTTTCTTATTCTTTCTAACTCTTCTTTGGTCTTTATACCTCTCATCTCAGTAACAAAATCATTCTTAGAATTGGCAATGGATTTTCCTAGACTTATTTTTGAATCTGAGAAAACTTTGTTTATCTTTTTTTCCTTGAGAGTGTTTTTCAGTACCTCTATTGCTGTTTTTCCATCGGATTCTATATCTGGATAATGTGTCCACAATCTAATATCTTCTATTGATGCCTCTTTCCTACACCTATGTTCTTCTAATGAGGAAGTTATAGCTATAGGATCGCCTTTACGTGGAATGACTACAAAACTCATTGTAGAGCCTGGAGGACATCCTGGTGGTGATTCAGAATTAGCTAGATACCGAGTATTTCCTGGTAAGCAACAGATAAATGCATCACGATCACCTATATTGTCTCGTATTTTATTCCATCTACTTTCGTAATTAATTTTCATTTTCCCTCAACAATGAATTTGCTAAAGCATAACCTGGCAACATATTTCCTAGAATTAATAATATGGCTATATTATAATGTTCTTTCATAATAAAAAGAGCCGAACAAATAATTAAAACGAGATAAAGAGTTAATATGTAAAATTTTGTGTAACTCATATTCCCTCCATAATTATCATACCATCTTCGACTAAAGTAGGCCCTAAATCATACCAATGTAATGCAAACAAAATAACCATTGGGATTATTTGCATTGCTAAATCATCATCAAACCACTTTATTTTTGGTCTTTCAGCTATTACTGCAGCAATACTACCTATTATTGAATAAAACAAAACGCCCACAATAATATGATATATCGCAAAACTGCATACTAATCCACATATAATTCCATTTCTGTCACCCCATTTCTTAGTTGATTCGCCTATAACTGGATCTGTGTAGGCTGCCATTATTATAGTCGCAATAACTAAACTCTGAGGAAAAAAACCAATTTCATAAAATCCGAGAAGTAGACACGAACCACTGGCAAACCAAACAAAACTAGCAATCCTATCTTTTTCATAGTCCCTCATCCCCAATATTTTGATTCCTTTGGTAAGGCGTGCTATCTCGATAGCAACAACCAACAACCAAAATAGAATGATGAAATAGCTCCTCTGTAATCCTAAGATTTCAGATGGAAATAGGAAATATACTACAAAGCAAGCTGCAATTGTGTGGTTGAAACGCCGATATATTTGTTCATCAATCATGGGTTTTTCCCTGATTAAAGAACGCTTTAGATATGTATATCTATATTCAGAAACTGAGCCATTTCCTTGTAACGACTTCTTATTGTAACTTCAGTTAAATCAGCAGCACGTGCTACATCCTTCTGTTTTCTTCTTTCATTGTTTACAATAGATGCGATATACACTGCAGCTGCTGCCAAAGATATTGGTACTGAGTTTGTCAGTGGCACATCTTGTGCAGCTCTTAGTAAATCTCTTGCAGCGCCTTCAACTTTAGGTGTAAGTTCTAGTTTAGAGCATATTCTTGGTAAATAATCCTCTGGAAGAGGTGGCATTGAGTGCATTTTCAATGCTTTTACCATAACTTGATAAGTCCTTGAAATCTCTTTTCTTGAATATCTGCTGTGCCTGCTTATCTCAGTTAGAGTTCTTGGAACGCCTTCTTGTCTACATGCAGCATACAATGCAGCACATGCTACCATTTCAATAGCTCTACCGCTCAAAGATTGCTCTTGAATAGCTCTTCGATAAATGAATGCAGCGGTTTCTTGAATTCTTCTTGGCAATTTCAAATTAGTTGCAACAGCTTGCATTTCTCTCATTGCAACAGCCATATTTCTTTCAGCTGATTTTGAGGCTCTAGCACGTCTCTGCCATTTTCTCATTCTGAAAAGCATAGATTGATTACGGTTCGATATAGAACGTCCATAGTAATCTCGATTAGTTGGTGAAATCTCAGTTGATAGACCTTTATCAGGAAGTGTGGTAGACATTGGTGGCCCAGCCCTTGCAAGTGCATTTTCTTGTTGCATGTCGAATGCTCTCCATTCTGGCCCTGTGTCCACTATGTTTTCTTCTAAAACTAAACCACAATCTGCACACACAATTTCTGCATGATCATAATCTCTTTTCAAGTGAGTACTTTTACAATCCGGACATGCAGTTACTACGTCAACTTCTTCCTCGTCGTTTTTAGATTTCATTATACACCATCGAGGTTTTGTGGGATTTAGGCCACTATAAAAAGCTTCCGGCCTTCCTTCGACGATAGCTTATTGATTCAAAGCTGTTTTTCCATGACTATCCCATCACATCCATCCTGATAATAATAAGGAAGTACATCAACGCTTGAGAATCCTAATTTCCTGTAAAACAGTATTGCATCAGAATCTTTTCTTGCTTCCAACGTTACTTTTCTTATACCAAATACTTTGGATGCTTCTGTCATCCTAATCATCAACTCCTTGCCTATTCCCTTTTTCTGAAAATCATTTTGTAAGACCAAGATTAGTATTCTTAATTTGTCATTTGGTAGTATAGCTCCACAACATGCACCTACTATTTTGTTCTTGGCTTTTACAAGTAAAAATCCTTCAGGCCATCTTTGTCTTATATTTAAGAAAACATTTTCTTCATAGTTTTCATTCAAATTTTTATCTAGAAATAGCATTAACTCTTTTAGATATTTTACTTCAAATTTGGCTATATTCATAATTCTTCTAGTTTTAAATTCCCTGTTATTTCACAATCTGACACATATGTATTCTCTAAGTATGTGGCTTTTGCAGTCCCTTTACTGGAAAATAAATAATAATAAGATTGTAAATTATCTCCATTTCCATCATCTATCCAATCAGAAAGCCTGTATGGTGGCATCCACATAAAATAACTATTAGCTAAATCAATGTTGACGACCGTTACATTCCCATCTTTAAGGGGGACTAATGCATTAACCCAAGCATGTCCACCCCAATCTCTCAAATCACATCCCCCTCTATTATCTATAAAGGCAGGAATTCTCCCCAATTCTAACCATGCAGGAATTCCTGCAGCCCTTGAAATGGATGCAAAAAGAATTGAAAAATCATCACAGTCCCCATATAAAGAGGCCATACTTTCAGTACAACTTTTAGGGATTGATGATTTTTCATAAGTATAATTATAGGTAATATAATTGTATATGTTCTGAAGTATTTGGATTACATTACCATTGGTTCCATTTGTCATTTGATTTGCTAATTCACTAATCTCAGGAAGACTGGGTTCAATTAACCACTCATCTTGTAGATACATTTCGTAGCCATCAGGTATGTCTTCGACGTTACCTGAATCTTCCATTTCTAGGTCTGGTCTTATAGTATTGACAGTCAAAGTGTATTCGACTTCAATATAATCTCTTTCATCACCCTCAAGACGGTTTGCCCATTCCATTCTTCCTTCATCATTTTCTTGGTATTGAGGGTTGGTACTAATGTCCGTCACAGTTTGCCAATTACCTGTGTCCTGTTGAGGCCATAATGGCCTTTCCCCTGGTTTGCTCAATACAAGACTATAGTCAGAATAACCACTGTCTTCTAAATATATAGTAAAATTACGTACCATTGTTATTTCAATACTTTCAGGAATATTGTAATATGGTTTGTTAATCTCATCCCAATAATCCATACTCCCTTTTACCAAACTTTGTGTTTGTGGTGCTACAAGGATTCCTACAATAATAAGTAATACTACTGCTCGACGTATGAAATAATAAGTTTTTCCCTTTGGTTTTGAATATATTATTTTTTCAGGGGTAGGTTTCTTAATCGTTGAAAATTCTACTTTGGGTTCTTCTACAACTTGTCGGCCAGGTATTGGTGCAGAACAATTTCTACAATTTATATCTTCCGAACCAATATAAAATCCACAAAAATCACAAAGTTTCATTAATTTACGAATTAGAGATGTAGATTAATAAAATTACACTGTGTCTGCTCTTCTTGATCTAATTTCATTAAAAATTATGATGATGAGACCTACAGCTAAAACATATGCAGCAGTTTCTCGGCCAATACCTGCAGCAATTTCTACCACCATTATGGTTAGGATACAGGTCATAATTACAGCCCACTTTGAGATTTGAATAGCGTTGCTATCCTCTGCATCAAAGTAACGTATAAGCCCTGCAGCTGATTGGAAACCTTGTCCTTTCTTTTCCTTTGCCATAGTTTTTCGACCTGCCAGTCTTATTTAAAACATCCTTCCTCGATGTCCACCTTATTTCGGGTTCTATTCTGGCCACTGTCATCAATTAGGTAATAGATTACGTAATTAATAATGTAATGGCGATGAAATGTTATTAAGACACATTTAA
>LWDU01033712.1_pt1 | contig 11105 bp, 15 predicted proteins | sample 727161 | NCBI WGS metagenome assembly LWDU01 (sample SAMN04566230, study PRJNA314399) | hydrothermal vent metagenome | isolation source: deep sea hydrothermal plume seawater | place: Mexico: Gulf of California, Guaymas Basin | collected 2004-07-11 | reverse complement strand
TCTCCTTGATAATGATAAAGGCGGTTCATAGAAGTTGCCGAAAGAAATAATGGAAAATCAATTTTTTGTCCTAGAACAGTTGTGGACATATCTATATTTGATACATCGGCTAAAACATTTGGAACTAAGTCACAATCGTTAAATGAATCTGTATTTCTATTTAATGTAACCTCATCATCAGATCCTCCATCAATATAGTGAAAGATTGGTGATGGTAATTTTTTTTTAGCTAATTTTCTAAAATCATTATAATTATGGCAATCATTTAGATCCATAATTTTATTTTAAAACTGTTTGATAAAGTTAAACATATAACTGTTTGCACCAGGGTTTTTATCACTTAAGCTGGCGTTAGAAATATGGTTGTATGAAAAACCTAACTCACTATTTGAAAATAAATCTAAAGATAATTGAATTTCACTTTTAAATTCTAAAACATGACCTAAATCTTTACCATTGCCTTCTCCGTATAATCCTGGAGTAAAACTTGGCACTATATTTAGTTTTCCCACTTTATACTGTGCTTGTATGCCAGTATATGCATAAGCGGAATTATTCTCCGTTAATATAAATCCAGTTACAGGTGAAATAGTTCCTAAAAAACTTTCCTTTATTAAGTTTTCATTTTGATGCTGCATACCGAATAAAACAGCTCTTTGACCATCATCACTAAAATCAAACATGCCAGAATAAAAACTGAATTCATGTTCATTAAAATCAGTTTTCTGATCTTCGCTATAAGATTGTTGACTTACAACAATTAGAAACATAACAGTTAATATCAATTTTATTTTTTTCATTTTTTTATATTAAATTATAGTTTTTAGTAATTATTAAACACTTTTCTAAAAATTAGAATACCTCCAATAATAAATAAAATCAAAGGAAATGCCCATAATAAAAGGTTTTTTTTATTTAACTCGGGATCATAGACAATCCATTCTCCATATTGATTTTTTAGATACTTGTAAATTTGTTCTTCTGAATTTCCCTCGTTTATTTTTTTTTTAATTAATAATTTCATGCTTAAAGCAAAATCAGATTGTGAATCATAAACTGACTGTCCTTGGCATATTAAGCAACGAAGATTTTTTGAAATTTTATCTACTAAAAATGAGCTTTGATTTGCTTTTAAATTTTCTTGTAAAATAAATAAGCAGAAAATTGCAATTAATATATATTTTAAACTTCGCATTAATTTATTATTTTTTTTATTTCTAAAATTTGCTCAAAAGTTAATTGTCCAATGTATTTTTTTAAAATTTCTGATTCTCTATTTATTAAAAATGTTTCCGGAACACCATATGCCCCTAACTGAATTGATATTGTTCCATCGGGGTCAGTTAGAATTTCATAAAAAGGATTTCCAAGATCACTGATAAATTTTTTTGCATTTTTTGTCTTATCTTTATAATTTAACCCCACAATAGTAAGATCTTCTATCTTACTTAATTTCATAAGATTCTGATGTTCTAATTTACAAGGAATACACCAGGAAGCCCAAATATTAATTATAGTAAAATTTTTGTTTGAAACTAATTCATTAATATTTATTTCCTTATTAAAATATAAATCTTTACTGGAAAATTCTGCAAGTTTTTTATTCTTTATTTCTAAAGGCTTATAAATATTATTTTTATACATGCCTTTAAAGAAAACAATAAAAATAAAAATAAATACTGAAGATAAAATTATATAAGAAATTTTTTTTTTCATTTTTATTTTTTTATAAGACTTATAAATCCTCCAAATATTAAAATTAATATAGACAACCAAATCCAAATCATAAATGGTTTAACCTGATATCTAACGTTAAAATATTCCTCACCTTTAATTAAATTTATCACCAAAAATTTATCCGAGAATATAGTAGATTTAATATCTGCCTCACTTGTTAATATGTTTGGTTGATTATAAATTCTGATTTCTGGATTAAGAAAAACCTTTTCCGCTTTGCTATTCACTATTTCAAAATTTGCTACAATTGATTTATAATTTTTTTTATCAATCGTTTCTATATTTTTTAAATTGATCTCAAAATTATTAATTTTTAGTTTATCACCAATCTTCATATTAACTGAAAATTCGCTTGAAAATAAACTATTAAACAGAATGCTTAAAATAAATAAACTAAATCCAAAGTGTGAAATTCTTTGTGAAATATTATATTTTTTTTTAAAAAAATCTTTTAAGGTATTAAAAAATAAATATAGAGCTCCAATAATTAAAACTGTAAAAAATAAATTTTCAACAACTGAATTAATTACAATAAAATAACTAATTAGAATTGAAATTACAAAAAAAACAATTTGTTGAATTTTTATTTTTTTATAATTTTCCTTAATCCAATTAATATTTGGACCAATTGCCATAAAAATTAAAAAAGGAAACAAAAATGGAATAATTAACTTATGATAAAAAGGCGGTCCAACAGAAATTTTTTCATTTGTTATTACCTCTAAAAATATTGGATAAGTAGTTCCAATTAAAACCACAGATAAAAAGTACATCATAAACCAATTATTAATTAAGATAGATGTCTCTTTACTTATAAAAAAGATTTTTTTTTGTGAATTATCATCTTTTATTGGAAAAACAAAAAATATTATCAATGATAAAAATATTAATATAAATAAGAAAATTAAAATAAATATTCCTCTTGCTGGATCATTAGCAAAAGTATGAACCGAATTTAAAATTCCTGATCTTACTAAAAAAGTTCCACTCATACTCAATGTAAAAGTTGTAATAGCTAAAATTAATGTCCAAGATTTTAATAATAGTCTTTTTTCTAAAATTATTATCGTATGTAATAAAGCAGTTAAACAAAACCAAGGCATTAAAGAAACATTTTCTACTGGATCCCAAAACCAAAATCCTCCCCAACCTAGTTCATAGTATGCCCAAATTGAACCAAGTAGAATTCCAGCTGTTAAAAAAATCCAAGTTGTTAAAATCCATTTTTTTATATGTGTTGCCCAATTTCTGTTAATATTTTTTTGAACTAAAGCTGATAATGAAGCAGAAAAAATTATAGATGATCCAACATAACCTAAATATAAAATTGGAGGATGAATAGCTAAAGCTGGGTCTTGTAAAATTGGATTTAGACCTAACCCTTCTTTTGGAACTGGAAACAAATAGTTAAACGGATTTGAGGTTAATAACAAAAATAGAAAGAAACCTGAAATAATTATCTGTTGAAAGACAATAGTGAGTAGTCTGTATTTAATTGGTTGTTTTTTAGAAAAAAAAATAAATAAAAATAAAAACAAAGTTAAAACAAGTAACCAAAGTAATAGACTACCTTCATGATTGCCCCATGTACCTGAAATTTTATAAAAAATTGGCTTAGTTGTGTGTGAATTATTATAAACTGTCTCATTACTAAAATCAGAAACAACAAATGAATAAATTAGGCATAGAAAACTTAAAATAACTACACTTAATTGGATAAAAGAAATTGAAAATATATTTTGATTTATATTTTGGAAACTAGTTTTTAAACAATAAGCAGAGTAAAATAATAAGAATATAGATAATAGTAATCCTAATATTAAAGAATAATATCCTAGTTGACTAAAAATCACTTAGTTTTTCTCCAAAGCTTTTTTTACTTCGGGTGGCATATAATTTTCATCGTGTTTTGCTAAGATTTTTTTAGCATTTAAAAAATTATGATCTTTTAAAAAACCTTCAGCAACCACACCCTTGCCTTCAGCAAATAGATTGGGAACTGACCCAGAAAAACTAACATTAATCTCATTTTTAAAATCTGTAATTATAAAATTAATTTTATTTTGACTTATTTGAACTGAATTTTCTTTAACCATTCCGCCAACTCTAATTTCTTTAGCATTATCTATTTCGGCTAAACTTTTTATTTCACTTGGTGAAATAAAATAAATTACGTTTTCCTCTAAAGATTTGATAATTAAAAAAACAGATAAAGCGATTGTGATAAAAATAAATGATAAAAATAAAATCCTTAATTTAACTTTTTTACCATACATGTGTATTTAAAGTTAAATTTTATAGACAGAAGTATTTCTTAATATTTCTCTGTATGTTTCTTGAGCTTTAGCAGTTTGTTTTTTATCGGAAGTTAAAGTTACAAATTTAGCATTAAATTTTACTTTTTCTTTAACCAACTGCACTTTTATAACTGCGTATAAAACTCCAAAACTAATCAATGTAAATGAGAATGCAGACCACACGTATGCCCCATATCCATTCATTAAAATAATTTCGTTAATCATAATCTATCAAGTCCTTTATTTTTAATTTTTATCAGTTCTGTATTATATTTCATCAAAAATATCAAAAGAGAAAAAAGAGCAAATGCCGCAGTCATAATTATTAAAGGAATTAGCATTGATGGGTGAATTGTGGTTTCAGATAATAAATTTACCGAGGCAGGTTGATGTAAAGTTGCCCACCAATCAACAGAAAACTTAATGATCGGTACATTAATAAGGCCTATTATAGCAATTAATGATGTAATTTTATTAACTTGGTTTTTATCCTCATAAATTCTCCAAGCTAAAATATACATCAAATAAAATAGAGCCAAAATAAGCATTGATGTAATTCTCGCATCCCAAGCCCACCAAGTACCCCAGGTTGGTTTACCCCAAATCGATCCGGTGACTAATGCTACAATATTAAAAACCAAACCAGAAGGTGCTAAACTTTTTGCTATCAAAGGAAATGTCTTATTCTTAAAAAATAATGTTCCAAATGATAAAATTGAAATTAAAGAAAAAATTCCAACTGAAATCCATGCTGAAGGAACATGTACATACATAATTCTCACACTATCGCTTTGTATATAATCTTTAGGAGAAATAATTAATGCTTCAATTAAACCAATAGTTATTACAATAATAAATACAGCTAAAACATATTTTGGTGCTTTAGAGGTAATAATAAAAATTCTACTAGGTCTAAAATTATTTAACATTTAACAACTATATATATTAAAATAATTATTGGTGAATTTATTTTTATCATTCCGATCAAGAATGTCGTGGAGGGAGATAAATAAGGAAATTAAGAAACACTCTTGATCAGAATATTATTATTTATAATCTTTAGATGTGACTAAGTTTTGAATTAAATGTGTTTAAATAGTGTTTTAATGACTAATTTGAAGGTTTAAAATAGGTTGAGCCTTTTTTTCCTGAAAATATTTCATTAATCAGCGGATGATTAATTGGTTCGTCTGAGCTATCAACTAAAAGATTTTGCTCGGAAACATATGCTTCATAAGTAACATCATCATTTTCTGCTAACAGGTGATAAAAAGGTTGATCTTTTTTTGGTCTCACATTTTTCGGAATTGATCGATACCATTCTTCAGAGTTATCAAATTCAAAGTCAACATCATAAATAACACCTCTAAAATCGAAATGTTTATGTTTAACTACATCTCCTATGGAAAATTTTGCTTTTTGAAAACTCACAATTAAAAATATGAAGATTTGAAAAAAAAGTCAATAAAAAAATATGAATGTTTTATTATTCTGTTAATATAATAAGTGTGAATAGATCTTTTCTAAAATTTGTCACAGATTTTGGTCCTCTTCTTATCTTTTTAATTGTTTATTATAACGGTGATAAAAATTTAAAAGTTGCTATTCCACCATTTATAGTTGCAACCTTGATTGCTTTAGCAGTTGTTTGGTTTATAGAAAAAAAAATTCCTATGGTTCCACTATTAGGTGGAATTTTTATTACATTATTTGGAGGTCTAACAATTTATTTTGATAATCCAGTATTTATTTATATTAAACCAACAATAATTAATATTTTATTTGGGCTCGCATTACTATTCGGAAAGTATTTCACTGCGGAACCATTGCTGAAAAAAATGTTGGGTAATTCAATGAAACTAAATGATGAGGGATGGAAGATTTTAAATAATAGATGGGTATATTTTTTTTTCGGTTTGGCGCTACTTAATGAGACAGTTTGGCGGACACAATCTGAAGAATTTTGGGTAAATTTCAAAGTGTGGGGCATCTTACCTTTAACGCTAATCTTTACTGCTTTTCAAATTTCTATAATAAATAAATATAAATTAAATGAATAGAAATTTAAAATTAGTAGTAAATAATTCTTTTCTAGAAAATGACCATAAACATTTTTTTGAAAAAAATGAGCTTAAAATAATTTTAGATCTTTATGCTAAAATGGTCTCAGAAGGATCTTGGAAAGATTACGGTTTAAATATTTCAAATAAACAAGTAGGTTTTAATGTTTTTAAAAATTCTACAGAAAATGCAAATTATAAAATATGTAAAAATTTTAAACCTACTAATAAAAACCTAAAATATTTAATTACTGATTCAAAAGGTAAAATTTTAAAAAATTCTAGTAACCTTAAAGATTTATTAATAAATACAAATTGGAAAAAATTATAAAATTATCTTCTTTGACCAAAAAGTCTTAAGAGCATTATAAATAGATTGATAAAGTCTAAGTATAACGTTAAAGCTCCCATTACAGCTTTCTTGCCCATTAATTCACCGGAATCTGAAGCTGCATACATATTTTTAATTTTTTGAGTATCGTACGCAGTAAGCCCAACAAAAATTAGAACTCCAAGTATTGAAATTATAAAGTACATCATTGAAGACTTTAAGAAAATATTAACTAAAGATGCAATAATTATGCCAATTAAACCCATCATTAAAAATGATCCAAGTTTTGTTAAATCTCTTTTAGTTGTATAGCCATAAATGCTCATTGCACCAAAAGTTGCTGAAGTTATAAAAAATACTCTAGCAACACTTGCTCCAGTATAAATTAATAAAATCCAAGATAATGATAACCCCATTAATGCTGCAAATACCCAAAATACTGTTTGTGCTTTTGCTGCACTCATCTTTTTAATGCCAAAACTCATATAAAAAACTATACCAAGTGGAGCTAACATCACCACCCACTTTAGTCCTGAGAAAAATAAAGCGTTACCAACGCTTGTAAAACCAGCTATTGCACCACTAGAATCTGTTACGACTGACAGCTTAAATGTAATAAGTGCAATAATTCCTGTCAGCAATACTCCTGTTGCCATATAATTATAAACTTTAAGCATGTAGGCTCTTAAGCCTTCATCCATTACAACAGCTGTTTGTTGAGCAGCTTTTATTTTATTTAAAATGTTTTCCTTATTAAATTCCATAAGTTTTATATAATAGTCTTTTACTATTAATTCAAGATATCATAAAAAGCTTAAAATATTTAATATTTGATGAACTACAATAAATTAGGAAACACAGACCTTAATGTAAGTAATATTTGTTTAGGAACCATGACTTGGGGTGAACAAAACACTCAAGAAGAAGGTTTTGAGCAAATGAGTTATGCATTGGACCGGGGAATTAATTTTTTTGATACTGCAGAACTTTACGCAGTTCCGCCAAAAAAAGAAACTTACGGAAAAACTGAGGAAATAGTCGGAAATTGGTTCGAGCAGAATAAAAATAGAAATAAAGTAATTCTAGCTACAAAAATTGCTGGTAATGGAATTTCTTGGATTAGAGATGGTAAAAGTCAATTTGATGAAAAAAATATCTCAGAAGCATTAGAAAATAGCTTAAAAAGATTAAAAACAGATTACATAGATTTATATCAATTACACTGGCCAGAAAGAAAAGCAAATTATTTTGGTAAACTAGGATATTTACATAAAGATCAAAAAGAAGACTGGAATGATTTTGAAAAGATTTTAAATATTCTTAATAAATTTATAAAAGAAGGTAAAATTCGTTACATTGGTTTATCTAATGAAACAGCTTGGGGCCTAGCAAAATTTTTAGAAATTTCAAAAATTAAAGATCTTCCAAAAGTTGTTTCTGTTCAAAATCCTTACAACTTAATAAATAGAAGCTACGAAGTTGGGCTTGCAGAAATTTCAATTAGAGAAAGTGCTGGTCTATTAGCCTATTCTCCTCTAGCCTCAGGATATCTATCTGGAAAGTATAGAAATAACCAAATGCCAAAAAATTCAAGAATGGATTTATTCTTTGAGTTTTGGTCAAGATATAGAACTCCTCATTCACAAGAGGCAATTGAGGAATATTTTAAAATTTCAGAAAAATATGATCTTGATTTTGCTCAAATGTCTATAAAGTTTATTGAAATTCAACCCTTTGTAACAAGTGTAATTATAGGTGCCACTGCAATGGAGCAGTTGAAAATAAATATAGAAAGTGTAAATGTAAATTTAACTGATGAAGTTATTAAACAAATTAATGAAATTCAAAAAATTTATCCAAATCCATGTCCTTAATTAAAAAAACAATTATATATTTTTTAACTATTTTTTTTACTTTAATAAGTATTGTTTCTGCAGAGGAGTTAAAAAAGGTTGGAAAGTTTAAAGACTGGGAAACGTTAGTTTTAATTAAAACTGATGGATTAGTTTGTTTTGCTCAAACTAAACCTGTTTTACAATCACCAAAAACAAGTTCAAGAGAAGCAAGACTTTTTGTATCGTTCAGAACTGTTAATAAAATTACTGATGAAATTAGTACAACATCTGGTTATGAATTTAATAGTCAAAATTCAATATTCGCTAAGTCCGGAAAGGCAAAATATAAATTTGATATAACTCAAGATGGTTTTGCTTGGATTGCTGATAATAAAGTTGAAAAAAAAATGATCAGAGCTATGAAGAAAGGTTCAAGAATAATGATAACTGGATACAATAAATCTGGTTCTCAAACAATTGATCATTATTCATTATTAGGATTTACTAAAGCTTATAATATTGCAAAAAAAAGTTGCACATAATCTAAAATGAAATCAAATAAAAGAATTGTGCTTGCTTATTCAGGCGGGCTGGATACCTCAATTATTTTAAAATGGCTTCAAGAAAATTATACTGCTGAAGTTATTGCTTACACTGCGGATATTGGTCAAGAAATTGATAGAAAAAAAATTATAAAAAATGCAAAAAAACTTGGAGTAAAAAAAATAATTATAAAGGATTTAAAAGATACTTTTGTAAAAGATTATGTTTACCCTATAATAAGAGGTCATGCAATTTACGAGGGCGTTTATTTGCTTGGAACTTCTATTGCAAGACCTTTAATAGCAAAGGATCAAATTAGAGTTGCTAAAAAATTTAAAGCCTATGCAGTTTCACATGGCGCAACTGGAAAAGGTAACGATCAAGTAAGGTTTGAACTTGGGTATCACTATTTTGGTCCAAAAATAAAAATTATTGCACCATGGAGATTGTGGAAGCTTAATTCAAGAACTGATCTCATTAAGTATGCTAAAAAACACAAAATTCCTTTTTCAAAAGATAAAAAAGGTGCATCACCATTTTCAGTTGATGATAATTTATTTCATATGTCAACTGAAGGTAAAGTATTAGAAAACCCTAAAAATGCTGCTCCAGAGTTTATTTTTCAAAGAACAACTTCTCCAGAAAAGTCTCCTAATAAACCATCCTTTGTAACAATAGGTTTCAAAAATAGTAATCCAATAACTATTAATGGGGGAAAATTATCTCCATCAAAACTTTTAGAAAAATTAAATTTCATTGCTGGTAAAAATGGCATTGGAAGAGTTGATTTAGTTGAAAATAGATTCATTGGAATAAAATCAAGAGGAGTTTATGAAACACCTGGTGGAACTTTGTTAATGATTGCTCATAGAGCAATTGAATCTGTTACTTTAGATAAAGAAACAATGCACAAAAAAGATGAAATAATGCCTAAGTATGCAGAACTTATTTACAATGGTTATTGGTATTCAAAAGTAAGATTTAAACTTCAAAAAATTATCGATAAAAAAAGAAACAAAGTTAATGGATCTATTAAACTTAAATTATATAAAGGAAATGTTACTATTGTTTTTAGGCAAACAAAGAGTAATGCTTATTCTATGAAAAAAGTTTCATTTGAAGAAAATAAGACATTCAATAAATCTAATGTTGAAAGATTCATTAATTATCACAAAAAAAAATTAAATAAGTAAAAAAATGAAAAAAATAATTTTTTTACTTTCAATATTATTAATATCAAATAATTGTTTAGCCGCAGGTAGTAGCGATGATAGTGCTACAAAAATTGATTTATATAAAACAGCTAAAAAATTAGTTTTAAGGGCAAAAAAACTCGAAAAAAAAAATAAAATTGATAAAGCCTTAAAACTATACTCAAAAGCTTATGATAGACTTATAAAAGCTTATAAAAAAGACAAAAAAAATCCAGATATACTAAATTACCTTGGATATACTTTAAGAAAAAAAGGTGATTTTGAAGAAGCAGAAATTTATTACCTTAAGGGACTAGAATTAGATGCAAATCATTTAGGAATAAATGAGTATTTAGGAGAACTGTATATTCAAACTAACAGAATAGATCTTGCAAAAAAAAGATTGGAAGTTCTTAAAGGTTGTAATTGTGAAGAGTTTGAAGAACTTAAAGAACTTATAGATAATAAGATTAATTAGTTTGATATTTTTTAAAACATTCAATAGTATTTTTTAACAAACATGCAATTGTCATCGGGCCTACACCACCTGGAACAGGTGTTAAAGCTTTAGCAACTTTTGATACTTCGTCAAATGCAACATCGCCAACAATACCTTTGTCGGTTTTATTAATACCAACATCAATTACGATTGCATCTTTTTTTACCCAATCCCCTTTTACAAGTTCTGGAATACCTACAGCTGCAACAATAATATCAGCTTCTAAACATTCTGCTTTTAAATCTTTAGTTTTTGAATGAGTAATAGTTACAGTACAATTTTCTTTTAAAAGTAATTGTGTCATTGGTTTTCCATTTAAATTTGATCTGCCAACTACAACTGCTTTTTTGCCACTTAGATTAGGCTCTATTTTTTTTATTAACAAATAACATCCTAATGGGGTGCACGGAACAGAACTTTCATATCCTGAAGAAAGATTTCCAACATTCATAGGATGAAAACCATCTACATCTTTGCTTGGTAAAACAGATTCAATAACTTTCTGTTTATCGATATGCTTGGGTAATGGTAATTGTACTAAAATTCCTGAAACACTTTCATCTTTATTAAGTTCATCAATTTTATCTAATACTGTTTTTTCTTCGACAGC
>LWDU01033786.1_pt1 | contig 11106 bp, 11 predicted proteins | sample 727161 | NCBI WGS metagenome assembly LWDU01 (sample SAMN04566230, study PRJNA314399) | hydrothermal vent metagenome | isolation source: deep sea hydrothermal plume seawater | place: Mexico: Gulf of California, Guaymas Basin | collected 2004-07-11 | reverse complement strand
TTACTGTATCTTTCTTTTTATTATAAATTTCTTCAATAATTTTTAATCCATTAAGTCCAATATTTTCACAAAATTTAACATCTTCTTCACAAATTTCTTTTGCTTCATCCAGAGCAACTTTTAAAATTTCATTATTATTTACTCCTGATAATTTTTTTATCATTCTATTAACAGCCCATTTTAAATTAATTGCTGTTGGTCTGGATTGAATTAATTCATCAGAACTTTTTTTAATAAATTCAGGATCATTATTTTCCATAATGGCTAAAACTATCCCATAGGCAGCTGTAGCTCCTATAAGTGGCGCACCTCTGACTTCCATTGTTTTGATAGCATTAATTGCATCTTTTATTGTTTTAAGATTTTTAATGATAAATTGATGTGGAAGTTTTGTTTGATCTATAATTTTTACAACTTGATTTACTTCATCAAACCAAATTGTACGATATTCTTTACCTTCTATTTTCATTTATTTAAAACTCTTCCAGCAACAGTTTTTAATTTATCAATTGTCTTTTGAGATCTTTTTTTTGGATCAGTAATTATTGCAACATCTAAACAATTGACCGCTGGATCTTTAGGATCAATATGATTTTCAAAATTATCAATAATATTTTTAATCATACTTTTTGCCTTTTCTGCATTGCTTAATAAAACTTTTATAACAGCTTGGACATCAACATTTTCATGGTCTGGGTGCCAACAATCAAAATCTGTTACCATTGATACTGATGCATATCTAATTTCTGCTTCTCTTGCTAATTTTGCTTCTGGCATGTTTGTCATTCCAATTACATCAGCTTTCCAAGATCTATATAAATTGGATTCTGCTAGTGTTGAAAATTGTGGTCCTTCCATAACAACATAAGTCCCTCCTCTTTGATAAGGAATGTTTTCTTTCTTTATTGCATCTTCGCATGAATTCATTAATCCAGCTGATGTTGGGTGTGCCATTGATACATGAGCCACTATGTCTTCATCAAAAAATGTTTTATTTCTAGCAAAAGTTCTATCTATAAATTGATCCACAATTACAAATTTGCCAGGTTCTAAATTTTCTTTTAAAGAACCAACTGCTGAAACGGAAATTATGTCAGTGACACCCAATTGTTTAAAAGCATCAATGTTTGCCTTAAAATTTATATTTGAAGGAGAAATAAAGTGGCCACGACCATGCCTTGGCAAAAAATAGACTTCTTTATTATTGTATTTTGTTTTTAAGATGTCGTCTGAGGGTTTTCCCCAGGGAGTATTTAATTGAATTAATTTTCTGTCTGTAAATCCTTCAACATCATAAAGACCACTTCCACCTATGATTGCTAATTTATTATTTGCCATATGTTCAAAATTATTTAAGATTTTATATATTATTATATATAAAAATGAACTTAAAAGACCACATAAGATCAATACCTGATTATCCTAAAAAAGGAATATTATTTAGAGATATTACAACTCTAATAAAAAATGAAATTGCATTTACCAAATGTATAGACGAAATAGTTGAAAAATCTAAAAAATTTAAATTTGATAAAATTGCAGCAATTGAAGCAAGAGGTTTTGTTTTTGCTTCTGCTGTATCATATATTTTAAAAAAACCATTTATTTTATTAAGAAAGAAAAATAAATTACCAGCAGATACTTATTCTGTTAATTTTCAATTAGAGTACGGGCGAGCTTCCATGGAAATTCATAAGGACTCAATTAATAAAGACGATTCTGTTCTATTGATTGATGACTTAGTTGCAACAGGTGGAACTGCTGGTGCCGCTGCCAAATTAATTGAAATTTCAAAAGGAAAAGTAGCAGGATTTATTTTTGTAATTAATCTTTTCGATCTTGGTGGGTCAGATACCCTTAAAAAATTAGGTTACAATATTGAGAATTTAATTGAATTTCCTGGCCATTAAGTTTTCAGATATATTAATTATTATTTATGGAAAAAATTAGCAAATTTAAAAAAATTATTAATAAATTTTATTACAATTTATTTATTGAAAGATTTAATAAAAAAATAAATTACAATTTTCCTATTAATTTTTCTAGATCTGATTTAATTGATTATTTTGCAAAAAAAAATAATTATAAATCCTATTTAGAAATTGGTTGCGATCAAAACCAATTATTTTCAAAAGTTAATATTGAGAAAAAATATGGTGTAGATCCTGAAAGTGGAGGAAATATTAGAAAAACTAGCGATGATTTTTTTTTAACAAATAATAATAAATTTGATCTTGTTTTTATTGATGGGCTTCATAAATATAAGCAAGTCAAAAAAGATATTTTAAATTCTTTAAAATGTTTAAATGAAAATGGTATTATTTTGGTTCACGATTGCTTGCCTGATTGTTTGTCAAAACAAGCTGTGCCAAGATATAGAATGACATGGAATGGCGACGTTTGGAAAGCTATTGTAGAGCTTCGTAGATTAGACTACATTGAAATTCACACATGTATAATTGATCAAGGAATTTCCGTTATCCAAAATAAAAAAAATACAAATATTTTAATAATTGATAAAGAAATTAGCAAACTAAAATTTAAAGACTTTTATTACAACTACAATTCATATATGAGGACTATTTCCCTAGATGAGTTAAAAAAAAAATTTTAAACTCAGTTAATTTTAGTTAAAATTATTCATTAAAGTTTGCTCTATACCAAGATGGTTTCCCAATGGCTGCATTATAAAAACCTGAGGCTCTATTAAAATATATTTTTTTTTTAGTTTTATTTGATAAAAAAAATCTTGGAAAACCTTCTGCAAAAGCTTTTAAAAAGCCAAAGTGTTTTTTATTAAAATAAAATTTTGACCAAATCCAATGCCAATTTCTTGAAAATTCAACTTCATCAGCAAACTTTTGATCAACTGATTTTGCTGCTAGATGATTTATTTTTGCTTTAGGAACTACATAAATATTGCCCCCATTATTAATTGCTCTTTTACATAAATCGTCATTTTCTAAATACATGAAAAAATTTTCATCAAAATAGTTTTGTTCATCGTTTGAAATCTCTTTGGGTAAAATATTTTCAAGCTTTTTTTTATTTAATAACATTGCAAAACCGTCAACATTTTTTACTTTAAATGCTTTCTCAGTTTGAATAGAAAATTCATTATTTTGATCTAATTGATAATTTGGATAGTTTTTATCTGCTAAAATTGGTGCTAAAATTGCAAAATCTTGAATAGTTTTGGAAGCTAAAATAATTTCATCTATCGTATTGGTTTCAAGTATAACATCTGGATTTAATATTAAAACATAATCAGTTGATGACAATTTCATACCCAAGTTGTTTCCAGATCCCATACCTAAATTTTTAAAAGAAAGAGTACATTTTACATTTGTATATTTTTTTTCTAGGTCTTCTTTAAATTTTGAGTTACTTGAATTTTCTACAACAATTATTGGTATGTCTTTATTGATAGATTTAATGCACTGATAAATAACATTTTCACTTTTTAAAGTTACTATCACTATTGATAAATTTTGCCTAGATATTAACATAGTATAATGAATACATACCGTGAAATTTACGAGTATACTAATAGTTTTTACTAATGTAAAAAATAAAATATGCAAAAAATTATTGTAACTGGTGGCCTAGGATTTATTGGAAGTAATCTAATAGATCTACTATTAAAAAATAAATATTTTGTGATAAATATTGATAAAATTAGTTATTCTTCTAATTTTTATAATGTCAAAGAATTTTCTAAAAAAAATTACAAATTTATTAAATGTGATCTTAATAATAAAAAAAAAATTAAAAAAATTCTTAATCAATACCGACCAAGTGGAATTTTCAATCTTGCTGCGGAAACACACGTTGATAGATCTATAGATAGTCCACTTAATTTTATAAAAAGTAATATTTTTGGTGTATATAACCTCCTTGAAGAATTTAAAACATTTTATAAAAAAAATAAAAAAATAAAACTTATTCATATTTCTACAGATGAAGTTTATGGTGACATTTTAACTGGCAGAACAAATGAGAATTATCCATACAATCCAAGTTCGCCATATGCCGCAAGTAAAGCTTCATCTGATCACTTGGTATCTTCTTATATTAGAACATTTAAAATTCCAGCAATAATCACTAATTGCTCAAATAATTATGGACCAAAACAACATCCGGAAAAACTCATACCAAAATTAATTTACAATATTTTAAATAACAAAAGACTTCCTGTGTACGGGAAAGGAAAAAATTCTAGGGAATGGATATACGTAACTGATCATTGCCAAGCATTAATTAAAGTATTTAAATATGGGAAAGTTGGTGAATTTTATAATATTGGTTCAAATCAAAACTTTAAAAATATAGATATTTGTAAAACTCTATTAAAAATTGCCAAAAAAAAAACAAATATTGGACCTAATGTAAAAGTTAATTTTGTTAAAGATAGGCCGGGTCACGATTTAAGGTATGCTCTTGATAGCAATAAAATTAAAAAAAAATTAAAATGGAAACCAATTACTAAGTTTTTAAAAGGTCTTGAAAAAACTTTTATGTGGTATTTTAACAATAATAAATATTATAAATCATTACCAAAAAAAGATATTATAAAAAGATTAGGTGTCAAAAAGTGATAAAAAAAGGAATAATTTTAGCTGGAGGTATGGGAACAAGAATGAGTCCCTTAACAAAAGCTGTTAATAAGCAATTACTTCCTATTTATGACAAACCATTAATTTATTATCCACTTTCAATATTAATGCTTGCTAAAATTCGAGACATATTAATAATTGTGAATAAAGGACAATTAAATCAATTTAAAAAATTAATACCTAACGGTAAAAACTTTGGTGTTAAAATTTCTTATGCAGAACAGTCTAGGCCAAAAGGTCTTCCTGACGCATTTATAATCGGAGAAGAATTTATCGGTAACAATAATGTAGCTCTAATATTAGGAGATAATTTTTTTTATGGACAAAACTTAACAGGTAAACTTAAAGATTGCGCTAAATTATCAAAAGGAGCAAAGGTACTACTACACGGTGTTTCAAAACCTGAGTTATACGGTGTAGCTAAAATCAATTCTAAAAATAAAATAATAAAAATAAAAGAAAAACCAAAAAAATTTTTATCTAACTACGCTATAACTGGCTTATATTTTTTTGATAATAAAGTTGTTGAATTTTCTAAACAGTTAAAACCATCGTCAAGAAATGAAATTGAAATTATAGATTTGTTAAATAAATACAAAAAATCTAATAATCTTCATGCAGATTTCATCGGTAGAGGTGGTGCTTGGTTAGATACTGGATCTATTGATGATTTTTACAAAACAACCTCTTTTGTTGCAGCAATTGAAAACAGACAAGGGTTAAAAATTGCGTGTATAGAAGAGATTGCATATTTAAATAATTGGATTTCAAAGAAACAAATTCAGAATGCTATCAAATTTTATGGAAACTGTGATTATTCAAAATATCTAAAAAAAATAGCATACAAATAATGAAAATAAAAAAAACTAAGTTTAAAGATTTGTTAATATTAGAAAATAAATCTTTTAATGATAAAAGAGGTTTTTTTAAAGAATTATTTAAGGAAAAATTAATTAAAAAAAAGTTTCCTTTTTTAATAAGCTCGTTTTCTAAAAAAAATGTAATTAGAGGTTTACATATTCAATTAAAAAAATCACAAGGAAAACTTGTTACAGTTATTAAAGGTAAAATATTCGATGTAGCGTTAGATTTAAGACCTAATTCAAAAACGTTTGGAAAAGTTTATAAAATAAAGTTAAGTGAAAAAAATTCTAGATCTCTATATATACCACCAGGATTTGCTCATGGTTTTTGTGGCTTAGATAAAGAAAATTATGTTATTTACAGCTGTACCAAATATAGAAACAAGCAAAGTGAAATGGGTATTATGTGGAACGACAAGGAATTAAAAATTAAATGGCCAACAAAGAAACCAATTGTCTCAAATAAAGATAAAGAAAATTTTTCGTTTAAAGAAATAAAATCACTTATAAAGAGAAAAAAATAAATAAAGTTTTGCTAGCGGGAGGCAGGATCGAACTGCCGACCTCGGGCTTATGAGTCCCGCGCTCTAACCAACTGAGCTACCCCGCCATTCAACTCGTATTGATTTATATTACTTTTTATTTTTGATGCAATCAATAACATGGAAATGTTAAATTTCATTGATTAAGATAACTTTTCTTTCTCTAAATCTTTTACGTTAATAAAATTTTTGCTTAAAGAACTATTATCTTTTTTAATATCTTTAAAAAAATTCCAAGCTAATACAAGTATACATTTGCTATTTTTGCTGACCTTTTTATCTTTAATTTCTATATTAACTCCAGGAACATATTTACCAACTTTAAGTTCATTATCTTCAATAATGTAGTCAATTTCTGATGATATTTTAAAAAAATTTAAACTTGTTGTGCTTTTTGCTGGAGCCCCATAACCAACTATGGATTTATACTTTGATTTTAAAAATTGAATATTACTAACTACTTTTTCCTTTAAATTTTCTATTTCTTTTCCAAACTTAAAATAAGTTTTTAGTTTATTTAAGCCAAAATCTTTTTCAATTTGAATTAATTGACCTACTGAAGTTTCAATTTTTACATTAGGATTTTTGCTAACGTAAACTCTTAACGATCCACCATGAGTATTTATTCTCTCAACATTAAATATTTTGCAATCGAAATTATTAAAAAACATTTCTAAAGCTGTCAATGACCAATAGTTTGTATGTTCGTGATAAATATTATCAAAAGTTAAGTCCTTTAGAGTATTCAGTAAATATTGTACTTCAATAACTATTGACCCATCATTGTTTATTAATTTTTTCATACATTCGGCCATAGATTTTAAATCGTCAGCATGTGCGAATACATTTGAAGCTAAAACTAAATCCGCATTACCTTTAATATTTTTGATTGCATCGTTATTAAGATAACCATTATAAGTTTTAATATTATTCATATTAGCTAAATCACTTAGATTTTTTGCAGGTTCTACACCTTGTATATTTTTGTATCCCAAATCAAGAAAAGGTTTAAGACCGATGCCATCATTGCTTCCAATATCAATGATATAAGAATCTTTGTTTAAGTTAAATTTATTAATATATTTTTTACAAGATTCTTTAAAATGATTTCTAAAAGTTTCTGTAGTTGATGATTGATACAAATAATTTTTAAACATTTTATCACTATCAATAACAACAGAAAGTTGACAATTAAAACACTTCTCACAAACATTAAGTTCCAAAGGGTATAATTCTGCTTTCTGGTTTTTATTATCTAGCAAATTATTTGCTAATGGCTGATATCCTAGTGACAAAACTCTTTTTAATTTATTTGAACCACAACATCTGCAGTCAAATTTATAAATATGACTTAATAGATCTCTTTCAGCTTCATTAACTAATTTGTAAGGAAGAGTATGAGTAATACCATAATTTTTATGTTCTCTCTCACCTCTTACTAAGTTAAGAAATATCGAGTCTTTAGTAAAAACCATTGTATGAGCCACATTTGGTTTTGTCACAATCATGTCTCCCTCATTAACTACATGAGTAACTTTAATTGAATTTTTATTGAGTAGGTCTTTGTAAATACTTATAAATTGTCCTTTAACTAGTAAACATTTCTGTTCTTGAATGGGATGAAAGTGGTTCGCTCTAATAGTTCCTTTTTTTGATTCTATATATCCAATTAAATTTATTGGTTCAGGAAGTTCGTAATTACTTATTTTTCCCCTTTCATCAACAAATTCATTTTTTCCTCTAAAAATATATTCCAATGAATTATCAATTTTTTTGTAAGACCATTTTTCTATCATTTCTTTAATAGAAGTATCTAAGTTATGAAAAAATTTGAAACATGTACTTAAGAGCTTCTTGTTTGATAAAGTGTACCCAAGATTTGGAGTCTCATCATCAGTAACTTCAATAGAAGTACTTGGACTATATTTTTTACACATTTCTGCAACTTGTTTCACGGTTACAGACTCTTTAACCAGATTAAATGTTTCTTTTTTTATCTTATCGTTTTCTTCCATAAATTTCATACATCTGACTACATCAATTAATGAAACCAAACTTTTTATTTGCTTACCTCCTGAAAATAATTTTATAGTTCCATTCTGAGAGGCTATTTTTGAAAATAAATTTGGCATTATATTTATTCTCATTGTATCTAAAGAATATCCGTAAACTGAACCAAGTCTTAAAATAATATAATTTTTATTGGACTTTCTTATATCTTCTTCATTTTGAACTTTACTGGAAGAATATATTAATATTGGCTTGGGTTTTTCTATTTCGTCAATATCTAGTTTAGTTTCTTTATATCCCTCAAATATTACATGAGTAGATGGAAATATAATTTTACATTTTTCTGAAATTGAATCTAAAATGTTGTTGGTTCCATCAATCGCAGTTGCTCTTATTTTTTCATCTAGTTCACTGCCAGATTCTTTTTTAACATACGCAACATCAGTTACACCTGCAAGATGATGGACTATGTCTGCATCTTTTAAATGTTTTTTCAGAAAATCTAAATCGAGTATATGACCTTGAAAAAATTCAATATTCCAATCTTTTAATTGGCTTACTCTTTCAGATGCAAATCGACTATCTACAGCTACTATTTTGTTTAGCCAACTTTCTCCTGAGTAGATTTTACATAGCTCAGTACCTAAATAACCTAGCGCACCCACAATAACTATTTTTTTCATATTTCAAAAATCTCTGGTAAATTGAACTATCACAGTGTTTATTTAGTATTGATTTATAATAGTTTCTATTTTTGGTGCAATCAACAATTTTACTGAAATTACTTTTTAATAATCAATTATTAAAAATAAAAGATTAGATTATTAAAGTAAAACTGCTTCTTTCATATCTAATATAAAAACCAGGGCATGATTACAAAAATATTTTTTATTTTTTACATTCTCCAATTGAACCTAAAGTGCATTTTTTTCCATCAGTCCAGGTAGTATTGTTTAAATTTGCTCCTTCAAAATTTGCATTTAGAATATTTGCTCCAGTAAAATCGGACTCAAAAAGATTGCTATCTTTAAAAGTAGCTTCTATTAATGACGCACCTTTGAAATTAGCACGAGTCAAATTTGCGCTTGTAAAATTTGATTTTTCAAAGTTACCTCCTTCAAGATTTGCCTCGTATAAATTTGCTCTAAAAAATGAAGATTCTGCGAAATTTCCATTAATTAAAATAGAGTTCATCATGATACTCTTATCAAATATTACTTTGATAAAGCTAACAAAAGATAAGTTGGAGTTTGGAATGTAAGTACGACTTAAATCTTGTCCTTCTGAAAACTGACAATTAGAATAATCAACACCGTCTATTGGCGCATCATCACAACCAGCATTTGCGCTAGCACAAAGCACAAAACCCATAATCAAAATACTTATAAATTTCATGGCTAGATTATTTTTCATGAAGCAAAAGATTATCACTGTATTTTATCTGTGACTAGGTTAATTATTTTGTCAAATTAAGTACCAGGAGCAATGATTACAAACATTATGCTCATGTTTATAATTTCTGACACACTTCAACACACTAAATAGTGTTTTTAAAAAATGAGTGCTACTGATGCATATTATATGTCAAAAACAATTAATAAAATTTTAAAATAAAATATATTATTTTTAATATAATTGACTTTTATAAAGTTTTAATTTCGTCTCCAAGTTTTATTGTTCCTGATATTAAAATTTCGCATCTTAAACCACCTTTTCTGATGAATTCTTTAATTATATCTTTACCTTTGAGTGTTTCTTCTAAATGTTTGCAAGGTCGGCATAAATCGTGACCTTTGACTTCTACATCTCCAATTAATAATTTTTTTCCAAGTAAGTCATTCAAGCGAATTCCTTTAGTAACAACGTTTCTTCTAAATTCCAAATAACTATAATTAGTTTTAAATTTGTCATTATAATAATCAATATTCTCGCTTTCTATTAATGTAATTTGTTTTTTTACATCATTATTTTCATTAAAATGGTAATCGTCAACAATCCCTTTTCCAGATAAAAGTTCTACTTTTTCGACTTCTTCAATTTTTTGATTACTGTTTTTTGCTATACCTAATTTAATTACTTTTGACATTATTTAAAAACATTTAGCAAAATAATATATGAAAAGCTATAGGTGCAATTATTACCTAATACAACTAATTCTCCAATTTAAATTAAAATATTAAAACGAAGCTATAATAGCGGTGACTGTAACCACTGCACAAATTATGCCAAGAAAAATATAATTCTCTTTTTTCTCTTTTTTTTCTTCATGTTTAAGTCTTGATAGCAAATCATTAATATTAATCCTTGGTGCAGTATTTGAGTTTGATAATTGAACGTCAGATATCTTGTTCAGCACTTTTGCGTTTAATTGTTCTTTACTCATAAAGATACAGTTAAATCATTTAAATATAAATTAAGCAATTAAAAAGATAACCATTATAGGTAAATTTCTTTGATGGGATTTTTTTTGAGTTGCGATTGTTTAAAAAATGCTCATTTTCATTGAAGAAACAAAAAAAACTTGTATCAACGCAATGTTAGTCTCTAATCTAACAGGGATGCCAAGAGCTACAGTTACTAGAAAATTAATTGTCGGGATAGTAAAGAACTTTATCATGTAGAAAAAAAAATTTATACTCAACCAGTTTTAAAAATCATCATAAGAAAATTATTGAAAGATTATCAATTTTTATAGTTAAAATACTAAACTTAACGCTATATTTTAGATAGAACGAATATTTTTACTGTTTAAAGGTTTTAAATTTATTAAAGCTGGATATTTTTTCTTTTGCACTTCTATTGATAAATTTTCTTTTGCGAGATCTTCTTTTGAAAGCTCAGAATTTATATATCCAAATGCAAGGTTTTTATTAAAGTTAAAAGAAAAATTACCTGAAGTGGTTCTACCGATAATACTTTTGTCATTATAAATTGGTTCATCATGAAGCAATAAGGGTTCCCCTGGTTTGCTATCTTTTAAAGTTAGCATTACAAATTTCTTATTATCTTTTTTATCTTTAATTTTTAATAAAGATTCTTTGCCTACAAAATCAATATTCTTTTTGTAACTAATAG
>LWDU01032767.1_pt1 | contig 11107 bp, 10 predicted proteins | sample 727161 | NCBI WGS metagenome assembly LWDU01 (sample SAMN04566230, study PRJNA314399) | hydrothermal vent metagenome | isolation source: deep sea hydrothermal plume seawater | place: Mexico: Gulf of California, Guaymas Basin | collected 2004-07-11 | reverse complement strand
CCTATAGAATTTTCATAAATTTGTGGTATACTTTGTTGAAAATCTACTTGCCAAGTTCCTCCATTCTTCCCAACTATATTAAATTCAACTAATTGTTCAATATTTGATGAAAAATAAAGATAAAACTTACCTTATTAATTTTCGTGATTATTAATCAATTTAATCAGATTACAATAATTTATTTTAGATATTATCAAATATTCTTTAAAATTTTGGCTAATTCTTTAGAGGCACTTCCATGATTATTGAAATATTTTTTTAAGTGTTCTTGACCATTTTGAATTAAATTATTACAAAAATTATTATCGAACAAGATTTGTTTTAAAGATTCCTCAATATCATCTTTATCAGAAATTGTCAATAATGCATTATCTTTCATGAATTCAAAATTATAATAATTATCCATAGTGTATATATTTAAAATTGGTTTCTTTAAGATTAATCCTTCATAAATTACCGTTGATGGGAAAAATTCTGTGTTAATATTGATCATAAGATCACATGATTCAATTATTTCTAAAATTGATTCTAACTGATAAATTTTTACGGTAGGATTTAGTTTGTGAATTAATTTTTTTATATATTCATTACCAGGATCAAGTGTTGGATGCATTTTAATAATCAATCTAGTATTTGGTAGTTTTTCAATAATTGAAAAAATTTGTTTTAGTAATTTCTCCATACGTAAGTAAGTATTTGTATCTGTTACTGCATTATATTCCTGAATAACTTGAGGAGTGATCAAAATAACTTTTTCAGAAGTATTTTTTTGATAGATATTTCTATTAAAAAACGCATCATGCCTCGGACTACCAGGAACTAGTATTTTTTCATCGGATATATTTCGAACATTTGTTAAATAATTTTTTTGAATGTTTCCCCATAGAGCAATTTTATCATTAAAAATAGAATACATATTGCTAATATCATAGATTGATATTTCTGGAACATAATTAGTGCCTCCATGTTCTAATAAAATGGAATCAATTTGGTTCTTGTTAACTTCAAGAATAGCCTTTTCAGTTTCTCCAAGAACATTAAGTGATAAAATGCAATTAGGTTTTACAGTGTTGAGAAATTTTTTTGAAAATATTATTAATTCAAGATATTCTTGTAATCGTCTTTTGTAAGTATAAAGTAGTACATCATGAATGGAATTCCAAAATGATTTTTTTTCAATCGAAAAAATTTTTTTGAGGATTTCAGAATTTGACCACAATTCATCTAATTCTTTTAAATATTTTTTACAAAGTGTTACAGCTTCATCTTTTTCATTTTTTGTTAAAAATTTACTAGGGGTAATTATTTTACAATTAAATTTTTTTAGAATTTTTACAGAAGCAAGATTCCACATAGCAGAACGACGCATATTTAAGAAAACTAAATTCCCATTAAAATCTTCTAGATTCTCGAAAAGATTAACATACTGAAGTGGGTTGAATTCAACAAATAGAATTGATTTGTTTTTATTTTTTGGATTAAACCATAAATTCAATAATGAACCTAAAAATGATTCAACTGAATTTTTTATTTTAGTATATGTTTTTCTTGGAATAGGAATAGAAATTGGAGTTTTCCCAACATTAAAACGTAATAGAATTTTATCCCAAACTAATAAAAAATCGTGATTACTTTCATCAAAAATATTGAGATTAATTTTATAATCAGATATAGAATTTATCATATCTGAAAAATGTGATGAACAAATAATTTTTTTAGGTTTTTCTTTTTCAATAATTCTTTTAATAGTTAAGAAGCTGTATATTTCTCTAACAAGAACTTGGTGCAATTCATTAGTATCAAGAACATTCAAAAGATTAACATCTTCATAATTAAGAAATTTTGAAATAGATTTGTCCTTATACCAATTCCAAAAGGATATCGTCGTTCTAAAAATATGTTCATGATCTTCTTTACTAAGATATGTTTCAGCAATTGTATGATTGATGTTTTTTTCATCAAGAAATTTATGAGTATAAATATTAAAAGAATAAATGGTTGCATTCTTTAATTCATTTTTAGAAATATTAGCAAATTCTCGATTAGAGTTAAAAAAGATGAGGGTTTTTTCCATACCAGATTCTTGAATACATTCTGTATAAATTAAATATAAACTAGAATCATTTCTATCTAATTATTAATAACATAATTAACAGTATTCTCTAATTGTTTTCTAGATTTACAAACTTCACAATAGTGAGACCATTTTTCATCATGTTTCCATTGAGGCAAACCAGTTTCATCAAATTTTTGATGAGCCATTTGGAGCATTCTTCTAGTATCATGTTTATACATGAATTCTTTAAGAGCAAATAATTCTGGAATTGTAAAATATTGACTAACAGTAGCGGTATATTTGGTAGCATCTCCACATTCTGTCATAAATTCATCCAATGCTTCTAATTTCCATTTCTTAACAAGATCATCACTAACATTGAATTTACCATCAGCAATCATCTTGAGTTTTGAATCGTATTGTTGTAACAGGAAGTCTTGGTTATTATAAAAAATTGGACTGCCCACATAAGGAGTACAAATGAAAGGATCGATTTCAGCATTATTCTGTATCCAAAAATCAACAGTTTCCATCAAATCATCAATATTTTCGTGTGCGTTTCCAATCATAAATGTGGTAATTGGAGTCATTTTAGCTTTTTTAATTGTGTCAACAGTTATTTGAAGATGTTTTCGTAATTGTCCTTTTTGAATATCTTCATTTAACACTTTATCAGAAGCAGATTCAAAACCAAATGAAATGTACTCACATCCAGCATCTTTCATGGTTTGAATAATATGTGGTTTTACAGCAACGCTAGGTGCGTCACCTAATGTACCCCATTTTACAGTTTTAGCTAATCCTTCAGAAACATATAGATCACAAAATTCTTGAGTCCATTTTAAATTACTAGTCATATTTTCATCAAGGACTGAAACAAAATCAACATTAAATTTTTCAACTAACAATTTTACATTGTTTACTGCATATTCAGGTGTAGGCCAACGAGCAGGAAGTTGAAATGTATCATTTTCTTTATCTGAAATTCGGACTAACTTCTCTCCTTCTTTTCTATCCCCTTCACCATAGATATTTTGTAAATCAATTCTAGACATTCCATTGTGAGAGCAAAATGTACAACCCCTAGGACATCCTCTTTCCCAAACAGTTGAAACACGTCGTTTTGAATTAAAAGATGCAGCTGATAAATTAAGAGAAGAATACTTGAAATAGATTTCAGTTTCCATTAAGTCATAAGCTGGAAAAGGAACTGTGTTAAGATCAGAAATTAGAGCACGAGGACCAGAAAATTTTAATTCGTTATTTTCATCTCTATAACACAATCCATCAATTTTTGCAAAATTCTTTGAACCTCCATTCACTTCATCATAAAGTTCGGAAAATGTTGCCTCACCTTCTCCTATAACTATTAGATTTAATTCAGGGATTAATTTTAAAATTTCTATAGGATTGTAAGTACTCCAACCACCACCTCCAATAAATAATGAATCAGGAGAATATTTTCTAATTAATGGAGCCAGTTGTTTAATTCTAGCATAAGTTGTGGTTAAGCCACCAATTCCAATAAGATCCCATTTTTCTGAAGATATTTCTTCTATAATTTTTTTAGTAGGTACTAAGTTGCCACCATAATTATCACGAAGTGCATTTAGATCTAAAATTGCAACTTGTCCTCCTTTCTGTTCTATAATTGCAGCCAATATTCCAGCCCAAAATGGAAAATGATTGGGGGCACTATCTAATCTAATTTCTGGGACTACAAATAGTACTTTCAATAGACAGTTTTCTTGTAATGCATATTTAAATCAGTATAAGAATTTATTTAATCTAAATTTTAATATCTAGAGAGAAATTCTTTGAATTTCATACATTGTATTTTTTCTCCAAAAATTGAGCCTCCCTCAGTTGCATTAATTGTTGTTAACCAATCAGGAGATCGAGAAATGAATTCTTTAAAGGCCATGCTATAAAATTGGAATAAAGGATCTAGAATACAATTACAATTAAAATCTGGATTATAAATTTTTTTGAATAATTTATCAAATGCAGGACTACTACGATCAATTCCTTTAGAAATATCATAGTTGTTTCCATGAGAAAGAATTGTTTCCCATGAATCATCTTCTTCCCATCCATGATTTATTCCAATGAGTGCAATCGTAGAACATTTTAGAATTTTCCAACCAATAAACCAAGAAGATGTTCCAACATTTCCTCCAGTTTGAATAGCAGGTAAACCATTTACATGATTTTTTGCTCGTACCATCAGCGCTGAAATTTGATTAAAAGATTTTTTTCCTTCATTATAGTCAAATAAAGAATGTAACCAATGAATTTTAATTCCAGATTCTCTGGCTCGCTGTACTGCATTTGGATTTGTTAAAACTGTAAAAATACCTTTGATTTGAGAACCATACTCATCAATTAGTGGATCATCATAATGTTTTCTAATTTCAGGATAAGGATCAATTGTAGTTACATAAAATTTGGGAAATTTAGTAGGTGTAACTCCTGCTTTTAATGCATCAGCAAGTTTTCCATCACAACAAATAATATTTCCGTGATAATTACTTTCAGCTAATAATTTTAAATGTTGAAATTTGTTTATTGCAGGACCACGGCCAATTACTATTGCAGAAGAGTTTTCATATTCAGAAGTATTTTTCATAAGATCTTTAGCTGAAGTTTCATTCCAAATATCAGGAAGGTTTGAAGCAAAATTTTGAACCCATTCATCAAATGACTTGTATTGTGTTTCCTTCATTATCGATTCTATAGATTCTTGAAGAGTCAATGAATTACCACATAATTGAAATTATAATTCATCAATACCTAGCTCTTCATCTTTTTTCTCAGATCTATATATCATGAAAGAACCTTTTGTACCTGATTTGGAAATATATTCTTCAAATTCTTCCTGGGTAAGATCTTTTTTTGATTCTTCAGAATTTGTTACAGATGAAGAGTCAGATGATTCATCTTTTTTAAAATTGGTTTTCAATTAATGCACAATAATTTAATAATTATTTAAACATATTTAATTAAAAATTATTTTTAGATCCATTTAGTAAAATCATAATCATCAAAAGAAACATCTATCATTTCATTATCATTTGGTTTCCAAGAAACATCATCTAATATCAAAACTCTTGAAACAGAATTAGATAAATTTACATGTGCAGAGGGTAAATTTTTTGGTACAATTACCATAACAGGTTTTTCAGAACTAGATTCTATTTCGAGATAATCACCGGATTCTGTTTTAATAATAAATACAACTTTCCCATGAATACAAGTGAAAAAGCTGGTTCTTTTTGAATGTAAATGCGGTCCTTTGAATTATCTAGGATTCACAGAGCTAACATAAACCATTTTTGGAGGAATTTGCATGAATTTATCCCAATCCCTCCAAATCACAGTTAAAGAACCATTTATCGAATTAGATTTTGTATCTTTAGTATCGTGAATCTCTAAATTAATTGAAGTTGGTGGATTTTCCAATAAAAAGAAGACAAATATCAAGAATAAAAGGATTGAAGTAACAAAAAGAAGAAAACTATACAAAAGAATTTTACCATCTTAGAGACTTTAGAATTTATGAAACTCTTAGTAACAGGTGGATTAGGTTTCATAGGTAGTAATTTTATTTTAAATACACTACAAAATAGTGAAGGATTTAAGATTACAAATGTAGATGCCGAATTCTATGGTTCAAATCATACCAATTTATCATCATTAAAAAATTCTAAAAATTATAATTTTGTAAAAGGCAATATCAATGATTATGATCTCATGAACAAATTAATATCTGAATCAGATATGATAATAAATTTTGCAGCTGAATCACATGTAGATAGAAGTATAAAAAATGCAAAGCCATTCATGGATTCCAATATTATGGGGGTGTTTAACATGTTAGAAATAATTAGAAAAAACAAGAAAAAAATGCTACATGTTTCTACAGATGAAGTGTTTGGAAGTTTAGAATCCAACAGTGCTGATGAAAATTATAAACTAAATCCATCTAGTCCTTATGCATCATCAAAAGCAGCAGCAGAGTTGTTGATAAATTCCTATATTGTAACATATGATTGTGATATACTGATTACAAGATGTACAAATAATTTTGGACCTATGCAATTTCCAGAAAAATTAATTCCAAAAGTAATAATCTTAGCTGCACAGAATAAAAAAATACCAGTATATGGAAATGGAAAAAATATTAGAGATTGGATTTTTGTATCAGATCATTGTAATGCAATAATGAAAGTTCTTTTGAAAGGAAAGAAAGGAAAATCTTACAACATATCTGCTCATAATGAGGTGGATAATCTTACAATTATCAAAGAAATACTTGAAATAATGAACAAGCCATCTGATCAAATTGAATTCATAGAAGATAGACCAGGTCATGATTTTAGATATAGTTTAGATTCATCAAAAATTAGAAATGAGACGAATTGGAGTCCAAAAACAGAATTTCATAAGGGTCTCAAAAAAACAGTAGAATGGTATCTTCAAAATAAAGAATGGTGGTTAAAAATTAATGAAAGTGAGTATAGAAATCCAAGTTGGAAAAACTAGTTTTTATTTAATAATACCTAAAGAATCAGATTAATTATGAAAGGGATAATACTTCATGGAGGTCACGGTACAAGATTAAGACCACTAACCCATACAGGACCAAAGCAATTACTCCCTATTGCAAATAAACCAATGTCACAATATTGTATTGAATCATTAAAAAATGCAGGTATTACAGATATTGCAATAATAATAGGCGGAACAGGTTCTAGTAAAGTTCAAGAATATTATGGAGTAGGAGAAAATTTTGGAGTAAAGTTTACATATATTCATCAAGATTCACCTCGTGGAATTGCACATGCAATTTCACTTTGTCAACAATTTATAGGAAAAGAAAAGTTTACAGTATTTTTAGGAGACAATATTCTTGAAAAAAGTATTTTACAATATAAAATAGAATTTGAAAAATCAGATGCTAGTGCATCTATTTTATTATGCGAAGTAGATAATCCAACTAGATTTGGAATTGCAGATGTAAAAGATGGCATCATAACTAAAATTATGGAAAAACCTAAAAATCCTCCAACTAATCTTGCAGTTACAGGAATTTATTTTCTAACTCCAATTATTTTTGATATAATATCAAGATTAAAACCATCAGCAAGAAATGAATTAGAAATAACAGATGCACTCCAAATGTTAATGGAAGAAGGGAATGAAATTACATATAATACAGTTACAGATTATTGGAAAGATACTGGAACTTCAGATGACATAATTAATGCAAATAAATTCATACTAGAACATTCTGATCCTTATTTTTATGGGGAAAAAGAAGAGGGAGTGATTTTATCCAATAATATCATGGTTGGAAAAAATTCTATTATCAAAAATGGTGCTAAAATAATAGGACCTGTAATTATAGGCAAAAACTGTATTATTCATCCAGACACCACAATTGGACCTAATGCAAGTATAGGGGACAATTCAGTTATAGGAAAATGTAATATCGAAGATTCAATTATTATGTCTAATTGTAATATTGATGGAGAATTTAAGATAAAAGATAGTATAATTGCATTTAATTGTATTTTAACATCTAAGAAAAATGAATGTCAATCTTTTCTCCTTGGTGAAGGAACAAAGATATCTCTTTGACGAATAATTTTTTACATATGATTTTAAACATTGAATTAATGGGTGAATTTTAAGTTGACAAATAAACAAATAGATAATCTAGTAAGTATTGTAATTTTAAATTATAATGCAGGAAAATTACTACTAGACTGTGTTGAATCCATTTTTGAAACAGATTACCATAACTATGAGGTTATCTTAGTAGATAATGCGTCAACTGATACTAGTTACAAAAAATGCAAAGAAAAATTTAACAAAATTCATTTAATTGAAAATAAAAAAAATCTAGGATACTGTGAAGGAAATAATGTAGGAATTAGAGAAGCTAAAGGTGAATATGTAGCAATTCTCAATCCAGATACCAAAGTGGAGTCAAATTGGTTAGATGAATTAGTATCTGCCTACAAAAAACATGGAGAAGCTCTGTATCAACCAAAAATTTTGGCATTTGAAAATAAAATTTTTGAAACAGCAGGAAATATGTTACAAATTTTTGGATTTGGATATCCTAAAGGAAGAGGCGAATTAGATTCAAATCAATATAACACACCAGGAAAAATTGGATATGCTTCAGGAGCATGTCTATTTACATCTATGAAAGTATTAAACAAAATTGGATATTTTGATCCATTCTTATTTTTGTATCATGATGATTTAGAACTGGGATGGAGAGCAGCACAAAGAGGTATCAAGTCATTATACGTACCCACAACAATAATTTATCATCTTGCAAGTTATAATTTAAAATGGAGTGAACAAAAATTTTTTTGGTTAGAAAGAAATAGACATTATTGTTTACTTACCCATTATTCTAAAAAAACATTTTATAAAATGTTACCATCATTATTAATTGTAGAAATAATGATTGTTTTGTTTTATTTAATGAAAGGTTTTGGAAAAGCAAAATTACGAGCATATTGGGATATTCTTACAAATTTAAAACAAATTTCAAAAAAATATAGAGAATTAGAAGATAAAAAAATGATTTTAGATAAAGAATTAGTAAATGATTTTCCAGATCAAGTAATAGTTCCAAATTTCCTTACAGATTCATTTACAAATAAAATTTTTAATTCAATTATATGTAAATTAAGTAAAATTGTAAAAAAAATCTTATGAATCTGATTAAATTTATTTAAAAAATATCATAATCACCGAATGAAAAAAACCAGTTTTTATAATTTTTTAATTGATCAAAATCTTTACTATCCGAATTAATCAATATGAAATGGGCTGATTGTGGTTTTAGAAATTTTGGAGCAATTTTAAAACCAGTTTTAGATAGTAGTTGATATTCCAGTGTTAAAGGTCCAAATGCAGCAATAATTACACAAATATCAGAATTCCAAAAATCGTCAAGGGCAGTTTTTATCAAATCATTAATTTTTTCTGGATTTATCTTAGAATCAACTAAAAAATCAACAATTACACCTATAGATTTTCCATTAAGGGTGGTTTTTCGTGTAACAATATATCCTGCAAGGATGGAGTTTTCTTTCAATACAAAAGTTTTGTATTCTCTAGTTGGATGATCTTTGTATCTCCAATTAAGATATTCTTTTGTTCTATTTTTAATAATTGGAATTCTTTCATTAACTTTTTTACAAAGTACTTCAAAAGATTCATCAAAATAATCATTAAATTGGACAATATTTGAATTATAATTTTTTTTTATTTTCCAAATATTATCAAAAAGATGCAAAAAATTACTAATAGGAAATGAAAAATAATTAGATAATCGCATCGGTCTAAATAAAATCGGTAAATCAGATATTTCATGAGAATTTTTTTTTCTAAATAAATTAAATGAATTATCATTTGCAACACCATATATACATGAAATATCATTTATTTTAGATTCATTTTTTGCAAAAGAAATTAATTTTGAAAAAATTCCTTTTTTTCTATAATTAGAATCAATATATGAATTACATGATAATGAAGCTTTAACAATTTTTTGGTTAATCATTAAATTCATAGGTAAAATAGATTCAATGCCAATTATAGAATTAGTTTTTTCATCATCTTTTGCAGTAATGACAATAGCTTCACCATCAGGATTATCTAAATATTGCCAATCAAAAAAAGTAGATTTCGACAATTCAACATCTCCAAAAATTTTTTGTGTAAGGGCAAGAATTTGTTCTTTATCTACTTTTAATTCATCAGACTTGGATAATATCATATAATTTATTTTTTTATGTATACAAAATAAGGGTATTTGTTAATTGAATCAAAGGGTATAAACTCATCAAGTTCTATAACGTAGTAATTGAATCTCCTAGGAATAGATTTTGAAGATTGGTTTCATCCAGAATTAATTCAACGGCACATATCAGGCTTAGATAAGACACCTACAGTAGTAAATGGAATAGATAAGATAATTGATTGGTTAAGAAAAAATGAAACTTCTGCAACCTTTTTTGTAGTAGGTGAATTACTTGAAAGTAAACCTGAGTTATTAGATAAAATAATTGGTAACGGACATGAAATTGCATTTCACACCATGCATCATACACGAATAGATTCTATAAATTTTAAAGAGAAATTTACAGAAGAAATTAAATTATTTGATAAAATGACATCTAAAAAATCTAAAGGATTTAGAGCACCATCTTTTTCTCTAAATAATTCTAGTTCTTGGATATTAGACGTGTTAGCAGATAACAATTATGTGTATGATAGTAGTGTAATGCCAGCTAAAACAAGATTGTACGGTATTCCAAATGCAGACATTAAACCATATAGAATAGGCAGTTATTCATTAGAACAAGATGATCCTAAAAATAAAATATTAGAATTTCCATTATTAACTACTCAATTATTAGGATATAATTTTCCTGCTTGTGGTGGATTTTATCTAAGATTCTTACCATTAAAAATTATAGAAAGAGCAATTAAAAATAATATGAAAAAAAATATTCCATCAACATTTTTTATTCACTCATGGGAATTGACACCAGAATTTATGCAAAAAGTAAATTTACCTTTTACAGATAATTTCATCACTTATCATAATATTGAAAAAGCATTATCTAAAATGGATAGTTTATTAAAAAAATTTGAATTTACCTCTTTTGAAAAATTTATTTCAAAAAATAAATTATATTGAAAATTAAATTATATTTTTAAAAGATTGGATTGTTTTTTCTATACCATCTTTTACAGTAATTTCAGGTTTCCAGCCTAAAGAAATTAATTTCTCATTATTTAACAAAATAATTATATTTCTTGGGAAAATTGTAAAAAAAATAATTTAATTCTTTAAATTTTTAAAATATTTTAATGTTAATTTAGTATCATTATTTTCAGTTTGTAGAGAATTTGCAAGAAATAATAATAAAACATCAATAGTAAATTTTTCTTCAACTTATGGAATTGTTTCACCAAAACCAGAACTATATGATGGATCACATAAGGATGTAGGAT
>LWDU01000390.1_pt1 | contig 11109 bp, 12 predicted proteins | sample 727161 | NCBI WGS metagenome assembly LWDU01 (sample SAMN04566230, study PRJNA314399) | hydrothermal vent metagenome | isolation source: deep sea hydrothermal plume seawater | place: Mexico: Gulf of California, Guaymas Basin | collected 2004-07-11 | reverse complement strand
AAACTATTGAATTTTACAAATAATTTTTTACCTATTTATTGTTAATATTGAAAATAAATAAGATTCTTAATTAATTTCTTTCAATATTGAAGATAAGTATACTATTTTTGGAGTTTTTCCTTATTTTTTAGATCCAAAATAACTCAAATTCTTATTAAAACTTTTAATAAATTATTAAAATTTATATATATTATTTACAATATTGAAAACAATTAAGAGACATTTTAGAAATTTTTCAAAAATCCAAAATTTTCATAAATAACCGGTCTTTTTTGCAAAATCTCACTTTCTAAATTCTGAGTGCGTTTAATGTATATTATGCGAACTGGTACTCCTCCAGAGATAATCCTTATTAATCGCCGACCCCCTACTAATACATGTCCAAAAGAGAACTCTACAACTACTTGTCTGATTGGATAAAACAACTAGAATTATTTAGATTAAAGAGGATTAGTAAATACAATAAACATTTTGCAAGAACTCATATGAACAAAGTATATCAGCTGGAAAAGAAAGCATTTAGAAGTCAAAGAGCAATTCCTGGATCAGAACATGATCGATATATCCAACTCAATAAGTTATTGATTGAATCAGAACACCTACTAGATAAGAAAACTGAGAAATATGGCAAAGACGCTTTGAAAGCTGCGAAGAGTTTTTTTGTAAGAATTTCTCCACCTTAAACGCTTTACGAAGCCCCTATTTTCATCTTTAGGGTAGGGTAAATTGGTAAAATATAGGGTAGAAAAAGGGCTAATTTATTAACATTAAACGCAATTAATAATATGCTGCATAGATTAGAATCCGAATTAAAGATCCGGGGTTTTTCTGCAGACACGATTAAATCTTACATGTTCCACAATCAAAAATTCGCAGAAACTCTAAATAAGCATCCTAAAGAAGTTACTGAACGAGAAATAAAAGAGTATTTGGGCAATATCATTTCTCAGAATAACTATTCTCCATCGACTATAGCTTTGACAAGGGCTGCACTGGTCTTCTATCACAATGAAGTCCTAGGAAAAAACATCAAAATTAAGTCACCCAAGATACCAAAAACACTACCGGTGGTATTGACTAAAAACGAAGTAAAACGTATGATTATGTCTGCAAAGGATCCAAAACATAATCTAATGATTAAACTACTCTATTCCTCAGGATTAAGGCTATCTGAGCTTCAAAAGCTTAAAGTAAATGATTTAGAAATCGCTCAGAGAATAGGCTGGGTACGTAAAGGTAAAGGACAGAAAGATCGTATGATAATTCTCTCAGAAGATCTATGTGGTGACCTTCAGAAATACATAACTAATGAAAACAAATACTTATTCCCTGGACGAGATGACTCTAAGCCAATCTCTGTAAGACAGATACAAAACATAGTAGCAAGAGTAGCTAATGCTGCGCAGATAAACAAGAACGTACATGTACATACACTAAGACATTCTTTTGCAACACATCTTCTAGAAAACGGTACAGATATTAGAAAGATTCAGGCACTATTAGGACATTCTAATCTAAACACAACTCAAATCTATACACATCTATCAAATAAAGAATTACAACAAGTGCGTTCACCTTTGGATGAACTCTAAACATATGTTTAACACTAATCTTTTATCCTAAAGAACACGCTTTTCTCATCTAAACGCTTAGCTAAAAATCCCCAGCTGTGTAGTTTATTTAATTTTAAACTAGAATTAGAACGAGAAATATTAAACTTTTGTGCAACAGTCTTTGCATCTACTTCGTTTTGAGATTCAATAAGCTGAACTATCTGTTCTTCTTGGTTTGATAAATTAGCACGAGGAATAACAACTGAAGGAAGTTTATCGTCTTTATTACGTCTAACAGTAGGTCTCTTACGTTCTAAAGCACCAACTCTTTCATCTAACCCATCTAACTTATTGTTTATTTCATTCAAAGCATCATTAGTAGAATGTAATAGTTGTTCATTAATTATCTTTGCTTGAGTAAGAGGATGTTCACTTAGTTCTCCATAAATGTCTTCCCAACTTCGGAGAACTTTATGTTTATCTACTTCTTCTTTTTCTACTGTTTTAGTTCTTCGCTTTCTTCTCAGAAGCTTTCTAAGTGCTTTTTTGATAACCATCTCTGTTTAAACACGTTTAGACACGTTTAGACACGTTTAGACCTGTTCAACACCTGCCGAGAAGTGTTTAACATGTGTTTAACAATAGTTTAACTCTTTTGAACAATAAAAACCTTGCTACAATTGTAAAAAATGTAAAATTATTCTGGATCTCGAATTTCTTCTCGAATTTTCTTAACTTTCAAAATTCTATTCTTAACTTCTGTGATAGAACGCTTCAAATTACGTTGTCCCTCATGAATAGGTCCCTCTTTTGCAATTAATTTAGTGAGTCTATCTCTGGTCCTGTCTTCCCTGGCTTTTAACTTCAAAAGCTCTCTTCTAGAACTCTCTAACTTAACTCTCCGCTTCTTCTTAACGGAAGTGAGTCTTCTAAGCTCCTTTCCAATGTCAGACATTGCAGCCATCAAATAGTTTTGATTCTTAGATGGCTTTCTACTAGCAACTCTTTTCCTAGACTTAGAAACACGTTTAGCTTTGGCCATATAATAGATAGTAGAGTGTATAGTTCTTTATAACATTTACTACTTCTTGGGCCGCTTTTTTAGGCCTAAACGCAGTGCCTTGAGCCTATTCCTTAACTTTTTGACTACAGACTCATAATTCTTTTTGGAAATTGCCCCATCTAAATAGGCAGATCTGATGGAGGAAAGTTTATTCTCTACCAGTTCTGATTCTGCACGCGTAGCACGATGTCTTCGAATAGAAAGTGAGTGTTTGGTGTGTATCTTTCGCAATTTTCCTAGGTGTTTATGGCTATTATGTATTAAGAATATAAACAATCCGATAATTGCTACAAATAATACAGATATCCATGAATTAACGCCTTCTTCCTCATCTAACGAAAAAAGTGAGGAATCATAATCTGAACGTCCATCATATCTGGCTTCAAGAAATAGCATATAATCTCCTTTTGAGAGGTATTCAGGTAAATAAAGTGATACTTCTTCATCAAATAACGCATCCACTTCAATAGTTTTTGTGGCCTCAAGCACTTTTTGATTATCTTTTGAGAATAATGTAAAACTTAATGTTGTTTGTTTTGTGAGCGCTGAATTATCGTTAGTTATTTTAACCTTAACTCCAACATCTTTTCCTGCAAAATATACGTCTGAAGCCATACTTATTTCAAAACTATCAAATGCGCCTCCATCACTCAAAACATGAGTAACTGGTAAGAAAAGTGAGGCTTCAGATACTTTGAATTCAATACTTCCGAAGGAATTTTTGGAATTGTCCACCTTAACTTGTAAAGTATGAGTATCTTCTATTTCAATTTGTGTAGCTCCACTTAAGAAATCTGGATACTCTACAATTAATAATAGAGGTTTAAGGTCTGTATTCGTAATCTCAACTTCAAAGTAATTTTCATTTTCTAAATTGACCTCAATATCAGAAAGTGAGAAACTTTTTGAATATCCAGATAATAATTCTGGAGATACTACGCCAGTTTCATCAAAAGAAGTATGCTGAGCTGAAACAAGAGGGATTAATAACAATAAAAGATATAATTTACGCATAAAGAAAGTAGCTGTCCGACTTATAAAAATCTATCTTGATTTAGGCTTATGTTTCTTCGCCTTCCTGTGTACATATATTAAGAATATTCCTGATATTATTAATATAACAATTGAAATTTGAACAACAAAATCATCCAAAAGTGAGAATCTGGAACGTACATCAAACGTCTTAGACGCCACACCTGATACTTCTCCCTGATCAACTAAAACAGATAACACATATCTCCCGGGCTCCATATCTGTTGCCAAAGTAATCTCTTTAGTAAAGGGTTCACTGGTGACTTGCGTTTCGACAAGTTCTGAATAAATTACTTGATTATCTGAATTTAGAATGGAGTACTCAACATCTAACTTTGAAAAGCCCCGCTCAAAGAATGAGGAGAGGTCTACTTTAGGTAATAACTTTTGTCCTGGATAAACTGATCGCATATCTAATTGTCCTGCAAATGGCGCAAACGAAGATTTATTTCCTTGTAAAGTGAGTCCAATTTCCAAATCCGAGTCCTTGGATCTAATTTCAACAACAACATTCAGTTCTTTAGTTTCCACATCAATGCTACCTGAATAGACTCCAATGCGTATACTTTCTGGAACTTTAAAATCAATTTTAACTTCTTTGTTGCTTTTCGCACCAACATAAACCTCAGTAGGGATAACTGCCAAACTTGAAATACCGCTTAACGAAAGTCTAAAATTTCTAGGTATACTTTTGAAATTTGATATTGTAAAAGTTTTTACTGCAGTTTGACCTTTGAGTAATTTAATATTTATAATTTCAGGTTCTACATCAAATGTTGGTGCTAAGTAAAATGCTGCACCTCCTCCTGAACTCGATTTACAAGAAGAATCATCACTATCGCAATAATATCCACTTGAACACTCATCATTTGATGAACATGAATTGTAACATTCATACTTACTAGAATCACAGGCGTATCCTCCTGAACAATCACTATCATAATTACATTCTATTTCATCACACGTATTTGAAGAACTGCAATAATATCCGCTATCACAATCGCTATTTTCTGAACATTCAACTGCTCCACCGATGCCGCCTCCCGTTCCACCTCCTCCAGCTCCGCCAGCTCCGCCAGCTCCGCCTCCGGAATCATCGTCATCGTCATCAGAAACTGCGTTTACAGTTATTGTAAAGGTACTGTTTGTAGAATTTAGCGAATCAGAACAAGATATAATACATGAATCATTTCCTGAAAAACCACTTGCAGGAGCTATTGATAAATTTGTACCTGTAACACTACAATCCACTGCCGAAGTATTTTCACTCGCTACAGCAAAAATTGGAGTACTTCCATCCGCATCAGTACATTGACCGTTTCCCAAGAGAGTCATATCTGAATCCACTACCGTTGATCCAGAATCTTGATTTACAGTGACATTGGAAATAGATTGGTTCCAAACTGGCGCATTACCTCCATCTACTGTAATTGAAAAAGTTCCAGAAACAAAAGGATCAAGTATTGAAAGGGCGTCAAGCATACTGAATGCAAAGGCTCCAGGAAGAATTAGCAAAACTAAAATCCAAAGTACTTTGCGCATACAAATCAAAGTTCTCAATGATTAATAAGTTTAGTTACGCTTGCGTCTAATGAACAGTAACGCAAGAATTGCCACAATAAATACGCCCACACTCACCGATACAAAAGTGAATCTCATTTTTGGTATATCCTCCATAACTGGTGCAGAAGTAGCATCAATAACTAATTTCTGACCAATTCTAGTCAAAAATATAATTCCTTCCTCTTCCGTTAACTCCTGTGGATCAGATTCAGATACATAGACATAAGCATCATAGACTTTTTGTTCATCAACAAAATAATTTGTATTAAAAGTATAATTTTGACACTCATAATTTTTTGAAGGAGTGAATGAATCTTTAAAATCAATTTCACTAATTATATCTTTGTTATTGAGAGTTAAATTAAATGACTTATCTTCCCCTCCAACAATACATACTCTTCCAGGATACTCACCTCCTGGACTAAATTCATATTCCACAGTACTTGGAGATACTGTAAATGCAAAGGCAGCAGGTAGTATCAATAACAAAAGAAAATATCTTGATATCATTATGATGCTGAACAACTAACAGTTATGGTTGCGGACTTTGTACCTGCTGGCTCATCAGAAGGCACAGTAACATTGAAATCAACTTGAATCGTGTCAGTACCTGGTTCAAATTGGAACGTGGTTACTGGAGTTATTGTTGTTGTATTAACTGGTGCCCACGTAGCAAACGAACCGCCTATTGTTCCTGAACTGGCTTCAGAATTGCTAAAATTCCAAAATAATTTCGGATTAGTTCCTGAAAATAGAGTAGTATTAGTTTTACTTGAGTTGAATGAAACATCAAGATCAACATTACCCGTATTATTCAAAATAAGTGGTGTTCCTCCAACAGTAGTATTTTCTGTACCTCCAGTAGCACTAAGTGTTGAACTCTGATCAATAGTACAACCAGCAGTACCTGTAACTACAACTTGAAATGTACCGTCTGCCATACCTATAATATTAAAACCATAAGAACTGAAAATGAAAATAGCTGCAACTACTATTGCGATTGCACCAATTACTGCGTACTCGTGGTTATCAACTCGCCGAGTCTGTTTTCGTTTCTGTGATCTCTTCGCCATTATCTATATTCTCTGTGACTTCAATCAAAAAGGATCCGGTAGCTGAAGTTTGAGTAATTGGAGTTTCAGTTGTGGAAGTATCTACAATCCAAAACACACCTAACCCTGCTGCAACAACTAAAAGAACTAACCCTGCGGCCATTATCTTCCTATCTGAGAAGTCTAGATTCATATCAAGTAGAAACTTACTTTCTATTTAAAGATTTCTTAAAACAAAGCACTATACGCAAGCATCTCCTGCTCTGATTGCTTTGAAGGTTGCTGAGTTATTATATGTGGCTGACGGTGTATCTTCCGGTACAGTTAACCAGAATCTGAAGAATGTTGCATTTCCTGCTCCCAAATTATGAGTCGCATTTCTGAAGGTTGTGATATTCATTTCAGTTCTATTTCCAAAGGCAGGTAAACTGGTGGAGTTAGTAGTGGAAGCATTGAAAGTCATATTTCCGATTCCAATTAGATTAGTTGGTGCGGTATGATTCTTCAAATCAGTATTTACCTTTACACAAATCGATATATCGGTATTCGAATCAGTAGATAGATTCAAAGCATATCCTGTTCCTGAGTTCTCATAATTCGAACTCGCATTATTGTTCTGAGTGTTATGTGCTAAACTGCTGAAGTCAATTCCTCCACTAAAGTCTGCAGACTCTGCTAAGGCATAATAGTAAACAATTTCTGCTGTAGCTGTTGTAGCTGTTGATTGAGATGTAGCAAATCCAGTTATTCCTCCATCAAACATTACTATCGGAACAGTAACTGCCATCAACATCATAGCAGACAATATAATTGCCTTAGCCGTGGCTGATTTGTTTGCTTCTGCTCGACCAATACTATGATTTATTGCGTGCTCGCGATACTTTAACTCTTCAATTCGTCTATGATATTTTCGTTCATGCTCTCCGAGAGTTCTATTTCCAAGCAACGTCTCAAACTGTTCTGAATAGTCATGATGAGTTATTGCTGATTGCTTGTATTGTGTATTCAGCATATGGATTCTCTCTGCAAGACGTTCTCGTCCAGCATGAATTTCAGATCTAAGCTTAGCAACATGGTTCAGTTCCTGCCTTAATCTATGTATCTTACTCACTAGCTTCCACCTCCTCAATCAATAACTTGCAGTCCCAACTATCCAAGAAGGCTTTAATTTCAGCTAGACGTCTGATAGATACAAACAAAATTGTCTTCGCCATCATTTCGCCAGGTCTCAAAAATCCTTCAGCACTGCCTCGTCCATGTACTGCATAAACAAATTTTACACGCTCAGTCGCATTCAAATGGGTGGTAGAATAACGAACAATTGCATGTGTAGGTTTATCAGAAGGTTTGACCTTCTTGACAGAAAAATTACAGTCCCAAGTTTTTAGGAACTGCTCAATCTCTCCAGATTGACTATGAATAACACTTAGAACGGATTTAGCCAAAAAGATAGATTGAGTGGTATCTAGAATTCCAAGCTTGCCGTTACGGCCCTTCAGAGCGTAGAAGAATTTTACACGCTCAGTTGGAGTCAGGTGACTAGTAGAATATACGTAAATCTGTCTATCTTTGATTGATTTATTCAATCTACCACCCAACTGTTAACAATATTAACATGCTAGTTTATATATCTTATCTTTGTTAACACTGTTAACATACATGAAAAAAGGTTACATATCAGTACGAAGTCGTTCCAAATACTCTCGCAAAGAATGATATTGTCTCAAAAGTTCAGGGTTACTTTCACCTGCTTTAATCCTAACGTGAAGTACCATTAATTCATTATACTTTTGCATGTAAATATCTCTCATAGTATGTGATTCAATGGAATGATCTTCAGAACCTCGTCGAAGCTTGACTCGAGAAATTCCATAACTTAACACTGCTAATAACCCTATAAGAAGCGCTCCAATTCCAAGTCCACCTCCAATAGTTCCTGCCACTGCCGCTCCAGTAACGCCTTCGCTACAAATAACTTCCAGAGTTAAGGGTGCAGAAACTAATGTTGACGTTGTGGAACCGCTTTCTCCAATCAAAGTACCTTTCTGCTCACGCGCAATAACTGTTCCTTCAAAGGATCTTAACTCATCACAACTATCCAAAGTTCCTTTCGGGATATCGAAACAAACATCAATATTAATTGTGTCTCCACTGTTTGTTCCTGCAGGAATTCTCTTACTATTTACTTTTTTAATAAATTGCTCAAGTTCTCCATCCGCAGTCAATTCTGCGACAACATTCTCATCCCACGGATTATAAACACCATAGCTCAGGCAGGTTTCCTTGCCTTCTCCTGCAGTAATATGTTCAGTAACATATTTAATACCGACACCTTTCAAAGCAAGAACTGGACTAAACAAAACTATGAAAATAATCATCAATGCCAAAAGTTTCTTCATATTATTAATTATCATCTTCTACTTTTAGACTTTATCTTTTCCTCCGAAATTAAATATTCAAACCCATGACTTCGGTTTGCAAACAAATAGTTCTCAATACTTAAATCTACTTTCTTAAGCAATCTTCTTTCAATACTCACTGTAATTCTTTCTTTCATTTTATGATGCTGTAGCAGCGATAGTCACAGTATTAGTATAATTTCCTGCTTTTTGTCGAGTAGGAACTTTAAGGAAGAATTTCAACCAAGTTACAGCGTTATTTACAAGATTATTACCAATAGTTGAGGCAGTTGTAGTAATAGATTTATTAAATCCGGGAACTGTGCTATCTGAACCATTATAACTATAATTGAAATTAGTTAATGCAAGTGTATTTGCACCACTAGTTAAAGCCGCACTAGCCTTTATTGTTAAATTAACATTCGTATTATTTGAAGTAACATTAATATAATATTCACTTGGACCTGTTCCGTTATTATATTGTGCAGTCCATTCAGCGCCCGTTGTATTAGAAACAATCCATTTTAGATTATTTGATAATCTTGTAGAAAATGCAATTGAAACTGATTTTGGTGGTGCACCTACACTAAAATTATATCTCTTGTTAGAAGTTAGCGTAGTCACATTAAATTTGTAGGTGTCTGCATCAGAAACTTCAGTACAAACACTACCCGTACATGCAGTTCCATCTTGATAGGGTATTCTAGATGATAAACTGAGGGCATCCGTTCCAAAAATAGTAATGTGTGCTGAACGATTAAATGAAGGAAAATGTGTTATATTAACAAATACTTCGGTTCCTGCAATGGACAAATTTTTTCCGAGACCAAAGGTTCCACCTTCGGAAACGGTCAGGTCAGATGAATTAAAATTGATATCTACCTTTGAAGTGTTGTATATAATTGAATTAAACTTTGATGATGAAGTTGTATCTCTAACTGATAATCTATTTGTAGACCAACTATTATTCCATGCAATATTATCTCCAGAGTCTGATTCAAAGGATAGTGCATAAGCATCAGTCATAGTTATTACATTATTTTTAGCAAGATTATCTGAAGAATTAATAATAAATCTTATTCCGTAATCGTCTGAGATAGTTATTGTATTTCCTGAAATTATATTATTGGATGCACGAGTATGAAATTCAAAACCAATGTCATCAGTTGAAGTAATTGTATTATCTAAGAATGAGTTATTCTGAGATTCAAGATAAACTTGAATTCCTAAATCAAAAGTTGTTAAAGTATTATTAAAAATTCTGTTGTGACTGGCATTAGTTAATCTGATCGCCCTTGTTCCATCTGAAGAATTAGTCGAAACTGTATTGTTATATACTGTAGTTTTAGTTACGTGTGTATTCAAAGATATTGAGTAACCTCCATTAATTAAAGTATTATTAAATAATATATTCTCGCTAGCGTTGTCTCGGAGTTCAATACAATAATTTCCTGAACAAGTAACTGTATTATTTTCAATTGTAGAATTATATGTTCCGAGATATACTTGAATAGCATATTGTGAAGACGTGATTGTATTATTTATTATGAAGTTATGTTTGCTTCCATTATAATATCTAATTGCGTATCTATCCCCTTCCGTTATATTGTTGTCTCTTACTGTAATATTAAACGGTTCATTAATTAAATAAATTAGTGGAGTGGAGCCATCTCCAAAAATATTGTTTCCTTGTATTGTTGAATTTGAACTTCTACTACCAAGATATATTGCATGATGGGTTGAAACATTGATTGTATTATTTTGTAGTGTAAGATCTCTTACGCTGTACCCAAGGATTCCATTTTTACTGGTTGTTCCATTCAATTTGATATTACAATTCTTAACAGTATTATTTGTGCTGCCCGTTCCCAAATTAATTGAAGAATTTGCTTCGCCCTGAATTGTATATCCATCACAATCAAGAACTATATTATTTCCATGCAAGGTAATAAAATTATTACTACTACAGCCCATAACATCAGTTGGTAATGTTCTAGATGAAGTCAATGTATCTCCACAATTCACATTATTTCCAGTTATATTTAGAGAGACTGTGTATGTAGCAGTATCTGTTCCATCACCACACGCAATTGTACATGAGGAACCATTCCCATACCATGTGGTAGAAGGCGTTATGTTTAACTGATTACCATCGAGAGTACAATCAACTTGTGATGTATTCTCTGCAGTAACTGAAAATTGTAAAGCATCGCCATCTGCATCTTCACAACGACCATTTCCTGCAGCAGTCAAATCTATAACTGGAATTGAAATACCTGAATTTACTTCGGCTCCAGTATTATTTATTGCTTCAGTCCAAGCAGGTGCATTATTTGAGGATTCTCCACAAACATTCCTACATTCAGGATCACTATAACATGCGCCATCAATAAAAGGTGCAATATCAAAACCGAGGAATGCTCCCGGGCCGCCACAAGCTTCAAAAC
>LWDU01044318.1_pt1 | contig 11111 bp, 10 predicted proteins | sample 727161 | NCBI WGS metagenome assembly LWDU01 (sample SAMN04566230, study PRJNA314399) | hydrothermal vent metagenome | isolation source: deep sea hydrothermal plume seawater | place: Mexico: Gulf of California, Guaymas Basin | collected 2004-07-11 | reverse complement strand
CATTCTAAAAGACCCCTTACTATTATAAGAATAGTGTTATTTGTTAGGTAAGTAGTCTCTTAAGGTTAGCGAAATAACATGTCACTACTAGAGGGTAAAAATATATTGATAGTTGGGGTAGCAAATAAATACTCCATAGCTAGTGGCATAGCTGCTTCAATGGCTAATCATGGAGCAAATCTAGCATTTACTTACCAGAACGAGAGGCTGAGACAGAAGGTAGAGCAATTAGCAAAAGGTTGGGGATCTGAAATATGTCTTCCATGTGATGTAGGCATAGATAAAGAAATTGACCATGTTTTTACCGAATTGAACAAAACTTGGGATGGTTAGCTTGACGGCAATTTTGTTGATGTTGCAACTAGGGAGGGATTTAAAATTGCTCATGACATTAGTGCATATAGCTTCGTGGCACTTGCTAAAGCTGGGAAAGAATCTATGAAAGGTAGGAATGGATCTTTAATTACGCTTACTTATCTTGGATCACAAAAAACTTTACCAAATTACAATGTGATGGGCCTAGCCAAAGCTAGTTTGGAAGCTAGTGTAAGATTTTTGGCTACTTCATTAGGCCAAGAAGGCCACAGAGTTAATGCAATCTCAGCAGGCCCTATTAAAACTCTAGCTGCTTCTGGAGTTAAAAACTTTAGAAAAATGCTTTCCTATAACGCCAGCAGAGCTCCTTTAGGCAGAAACGTATCTACTGAAGAAGTCGGAAATGCTGCAACGTTCTTGGCTTCAGACCTAGCGAGTGGAATCACGGGTGAAACTCTTTATGTTGATGCTGGCTTTAATATTACCGCTATGGGATCTTTAGAAGATTCTAATTAATTAATACAGAAGCAGAATCTTGCATGCTTATTTGCAAATCAACTAGCTCAGATTCAGATCTCTCCTCTAAAAAGAAACTTTCTAAAGAGTCCTTTTGGTCATCTGCGACTTCGTTATTTAAGTAAGTAACTTTATCTAATCGGAAAATTAAGGTGTCCCCATTGGTTAGAGATACTGAAGAATAAGACCTGCCTATATTGGATTTAGGTTCATTAAATATCTCAGCCAAAACATTTTGGGTAAATAAGGATGAATCCCGACTTACAGACTTATAAGACTCTACTTTTAATTCGTTTTCTTTTGATACTTCCTCTAGGGAAGCTCCTCCATCCATTTTGCCCACCATGCTTCTTTCCAGTAGATTCATCTTTTCTCTGATTAAATTATTTGTAAGAAGACTCTTTGCTTCCTCTTTTACACTTTGAAAGTCTTTGGTTTTCTTTGCCTGGAAACCTTCCAGTTCAAAAACAATTCCGTATTGGTTATTTATCTCTATTAGTTCACTTATGTTGCCTTCCTTTACTGAAGAATCATCGAATATGGAGTTCAATAAACTTTTCTCTTTAAACAACCCTTCCGCCTCACCTTTCGAAAAGAAGTCTTTCGTTTTTAATTGCATATTTAATTCTGCTGCTAAAGCTTCTAAATTATCAGCGGTGTAGGTTAATTCAGCTGCTAATTCTATTGAATCTATATATTCCAAATTAGCTGCTTCTTCTACTAAACTTTGCTTTATCCCTTCTTTCTTTGATTCGTATTCTTCTGGAATGGGAGTTTGAATATTTGTTAGTTTTAATAAATGGATACTTGTTTCCAATAAAATTGGATTGCTAACTTGCTCTTCTTCCATATTTTCTAAGGCTATTTCAAATTCTTCCGGGAAGTCATTCCCGTCGCTTACTCCTAATGACCCACCTGAGTTCTTAGTTCCTTCATCATCAGAAAATTCATTGACCAATTCTTGAAAATCATTCCCTTTCTCTATTTTTTTCTTTATCTCCTCGGCTAACAACAAAGCTTCTTCTTCATTCCTTTCTTCAGAAATATTTAACATTAAGTGGGAAGCAGATCGCCTTGATGTTGAGTCAAAGGAATCTAAATAGGCTTGGTACTCTTTCTTAATTACCACTTCATCTATCAATTGTTTTTCTTCAAGATCTTTTAGCGATATCTCTATAAAATTAACTTTAGCTTTTTCTTCCGATTGAAAAAAAGAAGAGTTTTCTTCAAAAAAATTTAAAACCTCTTCATCTGCTAACTTAATACTTCCTTCTATTTCTGCTTGATTAATTTTTGTGAAGGTTACATCTCTGGTCTGATTGGCCAGTTTGATATTTTGATTTAGCTCTTTTGAGGTTATAAAAGAACTGGCTCCTAAACCCATCCTCCAATAATTTATCGCTATGTCGTCACTGATACTCTCTATATATTTACCTGGCAAAAATCCATTCTGTCGGGCAAATGTATTTACTTTTCCCAAGCTAAATTGGCCGTTGTCTTGAAAAATTTCATTCTTTGAGAGCAGTTTATAAGCAGTTAAATCTAAAACTTCAATTTGGTTTTGTTTAAGAAAATCTAAAATTAATGCGTCAGTTATTAATGAATTTAATGCCAAAGATTTTAGCGTTTCTTCTTCAACTGTGAAATCTGGATCTTCGAATCTTTGAGCGAGAATTGATTGGACTCTAGCCATTTCAAGATCCAAATCATACAAATCAATTTTTTCTCCATTTACAGAAGCAATGATGTTGACGTCACTATTGGAGAACATAGTTCCCCATCCAAAGAACATAGCAAATGTTACGGCAATTGCTCCTACTATGATCTTAGAAAAAGTACCAGTTAGATTGTCCCTAATAGTTTTGATTCCAGCCATTATTTCGTCTGAAAAAAAAGCGCGCCAATTAGGCGCGCTCTAATTTTTCTTTAAGTTCTTTTTTAAAGACTTTCTTTTAATGCTTTACCTGCTTTAAAACCGACTGATTTTGAAGCATTGATATGTATAGCAGCTCCTGTCTGAGGGTTACGACCCATTCTTGCTGCTCTATGACGAACACTAAAGGTTCCAAAACCTACAAGAGAAACATTATCCCCTCCGGAAAGGCTGCCACCAATGGCACTTAAAGTTGCATCCACCGCTCTACCGGCATCAGCTTTAGAAACATCGGCTGCTGAGGCTACCGAATCTATTAATTGGGCTTTATTCACATTTATCTCCTCGAATCTAGTTAAGCTAAGTCTGAAATACTCAGACCGGTTCTAGTGATTAAAACTCCCCTAATATAGGTTGTCAAGCAGGTTTTAACTAAATATTAGTGAGTCCCTATCGACTTTTTTGAAGATTGTTTCTTTTTTGTAGAAACTTTTTGGGGTATTTCTTCTTCTTTTTCCCAGGGGACCGGTTGTCGTGTTAATACTAAATTGAGCACTTCATCTATCCACTTCACCGGTTTAATTTCAAGCTCATCTTTAATATTGTCAGGTACTTCCTTCAAATCTCTGACATTACCTTGCGGTATTAATACCGTTTTAATTCCGCCTCTTCTAGCAGCCAGTAACTTCTCTTTCAGTCCACCTATCTTTAAAACTTCTCCTCTCAGAGTTATTTCTCCAGTCATTGCGACATCTGCCCGCACTGGAATCTTTGATAGAACTGAGGCGACTGCTGTACACATTCCAATTCCCGCACTGGGTCCATCTTTAGGAGTGGCTCCGTCAGGAACATGTATGTGCACATCTGTGTTTTCATAAAAGCTTGGATCTATACCCAAGGACTCTGCCCTTGAACGAACAACGGACATAGCAGCCTGAATTGATTCTTGCATTACTTCACCCAAGGAACCAGTTTTTATTATCTTGCCTTTGCCATCAAAACTCGCTGCTTCCAAAGTCAATAGCTCTCCCCCAACTTGAGTCCAAGCTAATCCTGTAACTTGACCTATTCTGTCTATTTCAGCTGTTTCACCATATTCAAATTTTCTAACCCCGCAAAAATCTTCAAGCAAATTTGGTTTTAGATTTAACTTCCTTGGCTTCTTTTTATCAGAATTATTTTTCACTAATTTTCTGCATATTTTAGAAATTGCTCTTTCCAGAGCCCTAACTCCTGCTTCTCTGGTAAAGTATCTTATTAGGTCCTTTATCGAATCTTCAGTAATCTTTAATTCAGTTTCTTTAACCCCATTATTCTTCATTTGTTTAGGGATTAAATATCGATCAGCAATATTTACTTTCTCGTCTTCTGTATAGCCCGGCAGTCTAATTATCTCCATACGATCTAGTAAAGCTGGAGGGATATTCATGCTATTCGCTGTGCACACAAACATCACATTAGACAAGTCATAATCAACTTCAAGATAATGATCATTAAAGGTATGGTTCTGTTCAGGGTCCAGCACTTCCAGTAAGGCTGAAGCAGGGTCACCCCTAAAGTCCATTCCCATCTTGTCCACTTCATCCAGTAGAAACAGAGGATTTTTTACTCCAGATTTAGACAGCTTTTGAAGAATCCTTCCGGGCATAGATCCGATATAAGTTCTCCTATGCCCCCTGATTTCAGCTTCATCTCTAACACCACCTAAAGACATTCTAATAAACTTCCTATTTGTTGCTCTGGCAATTGATTCACCCAAAGAAGTCTTCCCAACTCCTGGAGGGCCAACTAAACATATAACAGGTCCTTTTAGTTTTTTTACTCTCTTCTGTACTGCTAAGTATTCGAGTATTCGTTCTTTTACTTCCTCTAAACCATAATGATCTGCATTCAAGACCTTGCTTGCCTTCTTAAGATCAGTTTGGATCTTGCTTTCTTTCTTCCAGGGAATGCTAACTATCCAATCTATATAACCTCTTACAACAGAAGCCTCAGCAGACATGGGAGACATCATTTTATATTTTTGTAATTCATTAAGAGCCTTTTGTTCAGCTTCCTTAGACATACCGGCTTCTAGAATTTGTTTTTCCAAAACTGCTGCTTCTTCCGAATCATCCAGTTCTCCTAGCTCCCTTTTTAGAGCTTTCATCTGCTCGTTCAAATAGTACTCTTTCTGGCTTTTCTCCATTTGTTTCTTAACCCGCCCTCTTATCTTTTTCTCAACTTTTGTTAAATCTAATTGAGAAGCTAAATGAGAAAGAATCTTTTCAGCTCTTTCTTTTAAAGAAAAAGTCTCAAGAATGTCTTGTTTTTCTTTTAATCCTACAGATAAATGACCTACCAGAGTGTCTGAAAGCTTACTTAAAGAATCAATAGAATTTACCGTACTCAAAACTTCAGGAGTAGCCTTCCTCGTTAGCTTTACATACTCTTGAAAGTTCTTCCTTAGACTTGGTACATACTTTTTTAATTCTTGAGTTTCTTCTTCCTCATCGAGAGGGCTAACGTTAGCTGCGTAGTAATCTTTATAGTCTTTTATTTCAATAAGCTTTGCTCTTTGAAAGCCTTCGACCAAGACTTTTACCGTTCCATCAGGAAGTTTTATCAATTGCAAAATGGTAGCAATAGTCCCAACCTCATAAATGTCTTTCTTTTTAGGATCATCCTTTTGAGGATCCTTCTGCGCTACTAGCATGATTTGTTTGTCAGCTGCCATTGAGGCCTGTAAAGCTACTATAGATTTTTCTCTTCCTACAAATAGGGGTGTAACAACTGAAGGAAAAATGACTACATCCCTCAAAGTTAGGAGTGGTAAATTTTCAGTTCTTGGAGTAGTCATAATTAGTCTGATTTATTAAATAATTAACCGCTTTTTTTCTCTTTTGCTTTCTCATAAACCAATAGAGGTTCACTGTTACCCTCTATAACAGATGCATCTACTACTACTTTTTGTAAATTTGTTTCAGACGGAACTTTATACATAGTTTCCATTAGAATTCTTTCTATAATAGACCTTAGTCCCCTAGCTCCTGTTTTTCTTTCCATTGCTTTCTTTGCTATCTCATGTAGGGCTTCTTCTCTGATATCAAGCTCTACCCCTTCCATTTCAAAAAGACGTTTAAACTGTTTTGTTAAAGCATTTTTAGGTTGAGTCAATATCTTAACTAAGGACTCTTCATCTAGTTCTTTGAGAGTAGAAGTAACAGGAAGTCTGCCTACAAACTCTGGGATTAAACCATACTTCATTAAATCTTCGGGTTGGACCTGACTGATTAGTTCATCGGACTTTCCTATTTGGTTTATAGAAGCAACGGTAGCTCCAAAACCTATTCCGGTTTCTTCGCATCTATGCCTGATAATGTTTTCTAGGCCAGAAAAAGCGCCTCCACAAATAAAAAGAATATTCGAAGTATCAACTTGTAAAAACTCTTGCTGAGGATGCTTTCTACCACCCTGAGGCGGAACTGAGGCTACTGTCCCTTCAATCAGTTTTAAAAGAGCTTGTTGCACTCCTTCTCCAGAAACATCTCTTGTAATAGAAGGATTGTCCGATTTTCTTGCAATTTTATCTATTTCATCTATGTACACGATACCAAGCTGGGCTCTTTCAATATCGTAATCGCATTTTTGAAGTAATTTTTGGATAATATTCTCGACGTCTTCACCAACATACCCTGCCTCAGTTAGAGTAGTTGCATCAGCAATTGTAAAAGGGACATCTAACAACCTGGCTAAGGTTTGAGCTAATAAAGTTTTCCCTGATCCTGTAGGTCCCAATAATAAAATATTACTTTTCGTAAGCTCGACCTCGTCTTGGTCACTCTGCTTAGATTCTTCTCTAAGTCTTTTATAGTGATTGTAGACAGCTACAGAAAGATTCTTCTTAGCGTCCTCTTGACCGATGACATATTGATCCAAAATTTCTTTAATTTCCTTTGGTACGAGAAAGCTTTCTTCTTCAGTTGTATCAGCTGCTTCATTTATCTCTTCTTTAATGATGTCATTACAAAGATCAATGCACTCGTTACAAATATATACAGATGGACCGGCTATTAACTTTCTAACCTCATCTTGGTTCTTACCACAAAAAGAACAAAAAAGTAGCTTCTCCTTATTATTACCTGTTTTCTCAGTCATAAATTCCTCTAAGATCTAGTCTGCATTAAGCTGTCAATTAAGCCATATTTAACCGCTTCTTCCGGTGACATGAAATTATCTCTATCACTATCTGCTGTTATTTTATCTATCTTTTGTCCCGTATGAGTGGAAAGAATCTTGTTTAATTTTTCTTTAATGGAAAGTATTTCTTGTGCGTGTATTTCTATATCACTAGCTTGTCCCTGAAAACCCCCCATCACTTGATGGATTAAAACCCTAGAATTTGGCAAAGCATGCCTTTTACCTTTAGCTCCTCCAGCTAATAGAACTGCACCCATGCTAGCTGCTTGACCAACACACAGTGTACTTACATCAGGTTTTATAAACTGCATAGTGTCATATATTGAAAGCCCAGAAGTTACAGAACCGCCTGGAGAGTTAATGTATAGAGATATATCTTTATCAGGATTTTCTGCTTCCAAGAAAAGCAATTGTGCTACCACTAAATTGGCTTCTATATCTTCTATAGGGCCAGTCAAAAAGATTACCCTCTCTTTAAGTAATCTAGAATAAATGTCATAGGCTCTTTCGCCCCTAGGGGTTTGTTCAACCACCATGGGGACTAATTGATTGGTAGATCTACTGTCTTTTGTACTACTCATACCTATTATTTAATACTATTTTGGGTTAAAGGTTAAAAAATCAAGTTAATTATGTCCTGTGACACATTCTTCATAAGTTAGTTCCTCCTCTACAGCATTTGCTTCAGATAAAAGAATTTCTATAACTTGCTCTTCCAAAGAAATAGATTCTATACTTCTTAGTTGTTCCTCGCTTGAATAGAACCAATTGACAACTTGTTGAGGTTCCTTGTACATAGAAGCACGATCTTCAATCATTTTTCTTACCCTTTCTCCATCTGCTTTAATGCCTTTTTCTTCAATAATTTTATTTAATATAACCCCGACACTAACTCTTTTTTTAGCTTCTTCTTGGAAGGTTTCTTTGGGAAAAAGATCCTCATTCATATCTTTGGGATCCATGCCGACTCTTCTAGCTGCATTTTGTCTCATATTGTTAACTTCTGACTCTATCATGGCACTTGGAACTTCAAATGTATGAGCTTCTCTCAAAGAGTCTAAGATGCTGCTTTTAGATTTATTTTCTATAAGATTTTTTAGATCTTCTTCCAATTTGTTTTTAATTTCTTTTTTAAATTCATTTACATTTTTAGCTTCCAAGCCAGTGCTCTTAAAAAACTCTTCATTTAAAGCAGGCAGTATAGGTTTTAAAACTTCTTTCGCATCTACATTGAAAACTACCTTTTTAGAAGCCAATTCTGTTTTCCCATAATCTTCTGGAAATGTGAGATTTAATTCTTTGTTGTCAGATTTTTTTAAACCTATCAACCCATCTTCAAAGCCTTCAATCATGGATTTAGACCCTATCTCTACAACAAAATCTTTCGCTGAACCTCCTTCAAATTCTTCTTCATCAATCTTGCCTACAAAATCTATCTTTATTTGATCTCCTGAAGAAGAATTCCCTCCTTTTAGCTCCCAAGTGCACATCCTTTTTCTAATATTTTCTATGGTTTTATTTACATCTTCTTCTGCGACTGAACTCACAGCCTTTGTATAACTTAATCGACTAAGGTTACCTAAACTTATCTCGGGATAAGTTTCAAAGGTTGCTTTAAAAATTATATCTTTTTCCATTTCCATTCTTTCAGGAACTAAATTAGGTCGGCCTACAGGTTTCAACTTTTTTTCTTCAACCAATTCATAGAATTTTGTTATTACGGAATCATTAATAACATCCTGTCTTATTTCAGGTTCATACATTTTTTTGACTACGTCTATAGGTGCCTTGCCTTTCCTGAAACCCTTAATTTTTGCTGATCTTTGTGCAGAGTTTAATTTGGTCTTAACCTGCTTCTGTATATCTTCTGCTGGGATAGAAATAGTTATACTTTGTTCAACGTTGTTTTTATTTCCAAAAGAGAATTTCATATTCTTTCCTAAGTATTCTGGGGTGGGTGATGGGGCTCGAACCCACGACCACTGGCTCCACAAGCCAGAGCTCTACCAACTGCCATTTAACCCATAGTAAATTTAAAGAGGTTATTTAAATTAGAAAAATTTATCTAACTAATGAATATCAAAAGAATTGAAAGAATCATCTACTTTAGTATCTTGAGTAAGAATATCTTCTACATCTGCTAGGTCTGGACCTTCCCAAGAAAAAGCAAGTAAGTCATTTAAAGATTCATCCTCTCCTTGAATAAAAGCCTCCACAGATCCATTGGAAGCGTTCCTAACCCAGCCAAATAAACCTCTTTTCTCAGCTTGCTCTTTCATCCAATACCTAAACCCTACGGCTTGGACTCGACCAAAGATACTTATGTGCAGAGCGTTCATTAATCAACTTTCAACCTTAAAGGCTGTTTAAAGTAAAACTATAAGAAAAATATAATATTCAAAGCAGTTTAAATCAACTTTTTCTACTATTTTTTTAACTGGGGTGGCCTCCTCGGCAGGACTCGAACCTGCGACCCACTGCTTAGAAGGCAGTTGCTCTAATCCAACTGAGCTACGAGGAGAAGCCGAAATTATATAGTAAAAAATATACTGACTTGGTTTAAAGATATATATGAACACTCTTATTTAAGAGATGTAAATTATGGGATTTGAACACACATCTAAAATGATCTGGACACTAGAAAAGGCTCAGATCCAATTTTGGTTTCTTTATTTAAGATCATATCTGCTAATAAATCAGCAGATCCCATCGCTAGAGTCCACCCCAAATGCCCATGACCTGTATTAACAAATAGGCCTTCTATTTTTGTTGCGCCAATATAAGGCTTGCCATCAGCGCTCATAGGTCTAAATCCGTACCAAAGAGATCCCTGGTCAAGATCTAAGTTAGCACAGATAGATGGATAAACATTTTCTAAAGTTCGATATAGATAATCTATTCTTTTTTGATGAATCTCTTCATTAAACCCTACAAATTCAGCTGTCCCTGCAACCCTTAATGAGTAACCTAAGGGAGTGATGGCTGTATGAATACTCTCATCTATTAAAGGCATTCTTGGAACATCATTTAACATTGAAGTATCCAAAGTTAATGAATAGCCTTTAACTGGCTTTACGGATAATTTAAATTTTGTGTTTTTTAGAAGATTATTTGTCCAACTTCCAGAACTTAGAACTACTCTTGAAGCTTTTATTTCAACTCTGTCTGTAACCACTGAGTTAACTTTCTTTTTATTAAAATGGATTCTCTTAACCTCCGTATTAACATGAATTCTTCCCCCCTTTTCTCTGATAATTTTTTCCAACTCCTTGCAGAATTTATATGCATCGCCAGCCTCATCATTAGGAAATATTATCCCTCCAGAAATCTGATTCGAAATATCCCCTAATAAAGGTTCAAGATTAACAGTTTCCTCTCTTCCAAGACTTTTAAATGTTAGACCTTGGTCACTTAACCTCTCGGCTTCCTTTGAAGCCTTCTCAAATTTAGATTCATCACGAAAGATTTTCAATGTGCCTAAAGAAGAATGGTCATATTTTAGGTCATAATCCTCTCTGAGCTTCTTGGTTAAATCTAAACTGTGCTGTGCTAATTTACATAGGTTATCTGTATTAGAAAGATATTTTGCTTTAGAAGAATTTCTTAAAAATCTTAATCCCCAAAAGAAAAGTGAAGGCAATTCTGTAACTTTTAGGAGCATTGGTGAATCTTTCTTTCCAATTCCTGAAATGATATTCCATATGTCAGACATGGAATTCCAAGGATGGGCGTGAGAGGGTGCTAGCATACCAGCATTAGCAAAGCTTGTTTCNNNNGGATTTGAACCTGCGACCACCTGCTCCCAAAGCAGGTGCGCTACCAGACTGCGCTATGCCCCGAAGGCCGTGCATGTTAAGTATCCTTTGATTGACCGTCAAATAAAAGATTAACTTTCTAGCAATCAAAAATAATGAGAAAATTGGTTATTAATCTTAATCTATTGCTAACCTATTATTATGACAGTTGTCCTTGACGGAAAGTTGCTCTCTCAATCATCAGAACAGGATTTGGTGAAAAGAGTGCAGTTAATAAAAGAAAAAACCGGAACAACACCTACCTTGGCTACTATTTTGGTTGGCCAAGATCCAGCCTCAACTACTTACGTAAGAATGAAAGGAAATGCATGCGAAAGGATTGGTATGGATTCTTTAAAAGTAGAGTTATCATCCGCTACTTCTTCCTCTCAACTTTTGAAAGAAATATTTAGATTGAACCAGGATCCTGCTGT
>LWDU01001004.1_pt1 | contig 11111 bp, 4 predicted proteins | sample 727161 | NCBI WGS metagenome assembly LWDU01 (sample SAMN04566230, study PRJNA314399) | hydrothermal vent metagenome | isolation source: deep sea hydrothermal plume seawater | place: Mexico: Gulf of California, Guaymas Basin | collected 2004-07-11 | reverse complement strand
CGACAACTACGCGAGCCCTGTTACGCGCCTGCGCAGTAGGTAGTGCTTGTATTTCAGCTTTCAGCTGCATCGTAGGATCGAAGATTACCTCACCTGTCGTAGTATCAATATAGTTACCACCAAACAATTTACCTAATTCAGCATGGCGTATGGATCTACGCACTGACGACATTAAGGCAAATTGCGGATCAGGATGTAACCAACCACCATCTGCTAATTTACCAGTACCAATCTCAAATGTACGCGCACGGGTAGACCCCGATCCTGTACTAGGAGAGAGGGATATATCAGGCTCCTCATTATTCAGAATAGCTCGCATAAAACTCGCTGCTTCTGCTGGTGTGTAGCGACCATCAGCCACAACGAAATCAACAAATGCTTGTGGCTCAGCCTCAATACGTGAGGTGTTATATACCCGAGGAAAATGATTCGCTACAGTTGTGAAGTTAGGGATTAGCGTAGATAGATACTTACCAAATTCACGATGCACTTTACGTAGCTTCAGTGTCTGAGGGCTAATATCTGTATCTGACAACTGTTCATTCTGCATCTCTACAAGCGCAGCGTTTCGTTGGTCTGAGGTCATACCTTTTAGCACAGCCTCATATTGACCACCCCATTGGCGCGAGCGTTGAGCTACGGCATTCAGCCATGGTAGTTTAGCCGCTGTTGTCTGTGGACGTAGCCATAGTTTGTTGGCTATCCCTTCAGCGCCTAGAAAACGAAGTTGTTGATCCGCAGAGGCTAGGGGCATTAACAATCCTGGAGCTCCTTGCAGAGCTCGGTTGAATAATACTCTAGCTCGGTCACGGCGAGAAGGGGTGATTGCTAATGCAAATGTTTCACCTAACTGTCGAGCAAAGGTGTCCCAATCAGCATTCTCATCAGGTGCTGGAGTTTCTCTGTATGAACTCTGTGTATCAGTTTGTGTACTACCTCCATCGACAGCCTCATTAGGTGCTGCCCGAGGGTCTGGATCTTTAAAGCCAGAGTTAGTTACTATGTTATTCATATACTCAGTAAATGGCAGGGCTTCTTTAAACTGAACCCCACCTTTTTTCTGCATATGTTCATATACGTTCTTCCAACCATCCTTGATACCTTCGAAGAGGGCTTTAACAGCCTTTCGAACCTTAGCGCGTAGGCCTACACTTTCTGCAGCCTTTGCTTTCTTTGTCCGGGGTTTTCCACCAGTACGTTCGCGATATAGATCCGTCTCAACAGCGAACTCCTCCCCCAACTCTACGCCGGATGCTACGAGACTCTCATCTATTCGGAAGAGGTTACCTTCTGGATCAGTCTTCTCCGCACCTAACAAAGCGTCTAAGTGGTCTGGGTTTGCTATATATGCCGCCATCTGATCGGCGAACCACTCATTATATGATCCGCGCACTTCCCCTGTTTCAGGGTCAGTCTCCATCATGGCTTCTGAATATCCAGATGCTTTATACGCTTTCGATAGTGCAGTTCGAACAGCCTCTGGTGCTTTCTGTAACTGATTACTCATGAATGCATGCCCGAATTCATGGGCTATTGCGAGCTGTTGCTGTGTTTTAGAACTGCCTTCAGCATCATTCACATAGATGATCGTATGGTCGTCCGTCTTAATCTCAGTGCCAGCTTTTCTATCTTCGAGATACCCCGCTAATAGATCCACGGTCTTCATATCATAGTAAGGATTTACACGCTCACCATGTTGTTCCGCCCACCGATTAAGACGCTTAACCAAAGCCAGTTTTTTTACTGCTGCGGTGTCACCTATATGAACCGCCCACGCATCGGCTGTTGTACCGCTAGCGGCGAGCGACCTATACATCAACGTCAACTGTTCTGTTTGGCTAAGACCTTTGTTAGCTGGGTTTTCCAGCAGGCGCCTTGCTCTACTAATGGCACGCGTTAGGTTGTTAGCTACCTTACTCCCAAGAGGGATGTTTTTAACTTCCTGCTCTAATGCTTTTAATGTAGGCTCGTATGGCGCACCTAAAGAGGCGATATCCTCATCTGATAACAGCCGTTCTTGCTTATCATTTAGTAATATAGTGAGATCTGTTGGTATTATCCCACCAGACGTAGCATCGACAATCTGCTTTATCCCTTTGTCATTTAATAGAACAGCTTTGAACTCAGAGTTGGTTGCGTTCATTAGTTGGCGTAGCGTCTTAGCTAGCGCTACCGAATGTCCTTGAAATGCGAGGATATTACGTCCATACATTGTTGAGGGCATTTTGGCATTCAGTTTTACTACGGTCGTGAATTTGTTAGGTAGCAGTCCTCTATATCCCGGTTGGGTTGTTCTCTGCCATCCTTCCTCAATCCTACCGCTGCCTCCAATATCTGCTTTAGTGCCTTCACCTTCCACATTGTAGTTTCGGGCTTTACTACCCAAAGTACCTTCTGTCTCCTGTATTATTCCATTAATAGTATTTTCATACTCTATAGCATTCCGTGCTGTCTGGAGTGCCGCAAACTTTTGGAGTTGCGCGCCTAAGTTAACGACCTCGTCTAAATCTGCGCGAATACCCATCGCTTCGTCGAAACTTTTCGGAGCATCAGCGCTTCTTTGTCTTGTAAATGGCGCAGTGTGGCCTGTTGGATCTCCGTGCGTTTTACCTTTGCGCAGGTGATCGGCTGATTCAGGGCCAACGAACTCCGTAGGTGGGTTAAAAGCTTGTATATTTAACTGCGCTGTTAGGCGGCTCTTATGTTGAAAAACTGTTTTTGCGTAGGCTTCTATCTCCGCAATATCCTTCGATGCCCACAAATCTATCCTATGCGCGGGAATATTAGCTTCAATGTTATGTAGCTCTGTCCGCAGCTTGCGGATTTGTATGCGAACACCTTTAATATGCTTAGTGTCTGACCTGCTACTCTTTATAAAGGCCTCATTCTCCGCTACTAGATCATCATATTTCTTCCGTTTAACATTGAAGTCGAGGTAATCATTCTCCCCCATGACGGACTCTTTGTTCGTATAGGCGTTTAGCCGTAGCATATTTGTTGCATTCGCAATAATATGATAGAGCTCACTCGCTGCCACCATTGTGTCAGCGTCGATTTCCGTAGGCTCTGCGGAAAACACTTGGTCTGGATCTTGGTGGTTCTCACTATTCTCCCTATAAAAATCGGGATGTTGTGCGCCAGACTCACGCGCTAAGTCATCGGAGGATTTTCTATACTCCCCTTGATAATCAGTACCCGTTTTTTGTGCGCGAAATTCTGCCTGTGGGTGTTTAGGGGTAACACGTAGCATACTGGCTAATGTATCGACCAACGAATTGATCTGCTCACTTGCTAGAATAAGTTCCTTGGATGTAGACTCGAGTACTTCTTTGTCAGTAGGTATGTGTATCCGCAAACTTTCAACATTTGTATCTGAATTATTGAATATCTCATTGAATTCAAGATCTAAAACAGATGCACTTTCTGCCAACGCTACCCCATCAGGTAGCATATCTGTTGATAGCGTGTTCTTTAAGTTTGCGAGCTCATCCGATAAACGACTGTACTGCTCCGCAGCCTCGGCAGCGTCCTTTTGCTCCATCTCATTTTTAAAGACAGCAGCAGGTCGCTCCCGCAGTTCATTCAAACGCTCAATTACGTTTTCGATAGTCTTCCATTCTCGCGCAGAAGTCACACCTAGCTCTTTGTTCGCTTCGAGTATACCATCGAGGCGCTTAGATCCGAGATACTTAGTCCGTACCGCTAACTCACCTATATCGTCGAAATTCCCACCATTTTTGTGTGCTAGTATGATTTGCTTGGCAGTCTCTTCTCCAAACATAGATGCTAGCTCTGCTTTCGCGCCGTCCCTAGCCATCGAGTTTATATCTTGTTTTGGTCTAGCGTCTTGGAGTTGCTGCAGTTCCTCTTTACCCCACGCCAATGCTTTAGCATGCTTGGCCTTCCCAGTAGGATCTAGGAAGGACATCTCGTGCTCGACAAGTGTAATCAGTTTGTTTACAAAATCTGCTCTCTGCTCTTTGGTATAGTGCTTATCCCAACGAAGAGTCCTAAGTTTTCCCATAGCCTTCAACCGCGTTCCTTGTTTTCCTTTCGCTGCAGTATTAAACTGCTTGAGGAAGTTATCAAGGCTTTCGAAGTTAGCTGTTTGCTGGTCTTTCTGTAACGCTGCATGCGCAGAACTGAGCGTCGATGGGAATAGGTTAGATGGTTGCTCTTCCCCATCAAGCTTGTCATTTACTGTCCACCCATACCTATAGATAACGGGGGGATTGAGGTCGTTATTAGTTTGGAACTCGCTACTCTGTAGATCATAGGAGGTACTATTAAATAGGCCATAATCTTCATTGTGTGTATTCGTTGCCTCAATAAGTACTTCCAGACCTCGGTGATATGCGACATAGGCATCCGCAGCCCTAACTCTACGGATATAATCAACGCCTCGGTCTTTAGCCATCTTCAACAAACCAAGTTTTGTTATTTCAATAGCGTCGAATGTAACCTGCTCCATCACATGCACGCCTTGGCTATCCACAAGGGCTACCTCGCGCTTGTTCCCGTCAGGGTCGGTTTCGATTTTTGTAGCTACCCGCTCGATCTCGATAAGCTCTCGAGTAGCTTCCGCAGCTTTTGCTGGGTCTATTCCCCGCTTCTTCTTTTCCGCGTCCGTTAATCCGTTACGGCTTTTTTTCTGATTTCCTGAAACTCTAGCTTTTTCTATGAGTCCGCTTGGGGTGAATAGTGCGCTAGACAGGTCGTTTGCTGCTGAAGGATGCACAACTACATAGTGGAAAACCCTTTTTTGTCCCTTCGCAGTAGTCCCTGGGAATGCAACGAATTCTACCTCGTTATCTGGGAAGTCTTTCTTTGTCTGCTCTAATTTAGCTAAGGCGCTATCTGAGGGATTCCCACTATCTTTATGCCCCATGAATGGCGCGGTTTTTACAGCAAGGTTAGTTATGCCAGATGTTTGGCCTACTAATACTGGATTACCAAAGGTGGTGTGAGTGATACCCGGAGCTGCCCCAAATAATTCTATTTGCTCGGTATCTTGTGTAGTCGAGCCAGCTTCTTTGTTCTGGTAGAATTCAGTTAAATCCTCTTGTGGGAGATTTTCGACCTGATCTTTTGATAGACTATCTTTGGTATTCGCGTCATGCATTTCCTCCCATGCTTTAACGTACTGTGTCTGATCTATCTCGTTACTATTTGTTTCCGCGTCATCATTAACGCCTGTGGGCGCGTCTGTGGTAACCTCGGTTTGAGGCCGCTGTGCTGCAAGCCCACCCAGAACTACTTCTAGGGCTGTGGCATGATGTTCCTCGATAGAGGCATCGCTAACGGCGCGCTTTTCGTAAGTTTGTTGTACTTTTTTTGCCGCTGCAATTTCTGCAGCAGTACTCTCAAACAACTCCATGTTGTTTGCAGTAGGGCCAGCTTTACGCTCGTCTGCCTTTTTCTTATACTGCTCAGTCAGCGTACTAAAGATCTTAACGGCATCTGTAAGTGCTTGACCCGCAACAGCGAAACGCTCCTTAATTACATCTGCTGCTGCTTTATTTTGCGCTTCTATCTCTTCTTTTGATAGTGTAGTCTGGCCTTTATCCGCTGCAGCGTTTTTAAGTCCATCCATAGCTGCGCCATACACACCAATGAGCCCACTCGCGTAAGCTTTAGTCGCTTGCACGGCGGCGGCTTGCATCTCTGGAGTTCTAGCCGCGTTGAAAAGATCGGTGGTTCTGTCTTGGAACTCCTTAACCTGTTCGTTAAATCTTTCGTATTGTTCGGGATGTGGGGTTAGCGCTTCGCGCTGTGCTTTAACCCACTCAGCTGTGGCGTCCTGCCATTTCCTGGACATGAAATCATCCACCACCTTTTCGTTCTTAGCGCGTGTCTCCGCAGTAGGTTTGTCATCGACTGCTGCTGCAACAAACGCTGCTTTTGCCGCTGCATACGCTTTTTTAGTAGCGGCTTTTACTTTATCCGCAGCTTGAGATGCGTGTAGCCCTGAAGGTACGACGGGTTCTCTAAATTGTTTAAGGGTATCGTCAAGCGTTTCCCCATGCCACTTTTTCACTGCATCGACAGTAGCTTTTACTTTTTCTTGAGCCTTTTTCTGAGCTTTTTCAGATACGCCAGCGGCTGCTTTTACCGCCTGTAGGGTTTTAACGCCTGCATATCTACCAGTCTCATGGAGTGTTGTGGATGGGGCGGTGAGTGTTCCGGCGCCCACACCCCCCTGCACCATACTCTCTACGATCTCATCTATATTCTCTTCTGAGAATACTTCATATTTAGGATCGTTGAGCTTTACAGCCACCATACCTAGTACATTTTGGACGCCTTCTGTAACGCTTTCGCCAGCCGAAGCTACTCCCACCCGAGCGCCCACAGCTCCTATAAGCTTCATTATCGTATCTGGGGCGGCTTTTGAGGATTTGAACATACTACCTAACATAGTATTCAAACCAAGCACATCTAAACCTGCTTGCGGGACTGCCATAGCAATAGACATTGCGCCTGCTTCCGCAGGAGCTACACCAGCTTCTATTTGTCGTTTGTAGTTCTCGCCAGCTAATCCGAGGGCGGCTACGCCACCTCGACCAAGATTTACGGCAGCTCTTTTCAAAGCCGCGCCTTCGATAACCTCACCTAGTTTCTTAGCATCTACCTTGCCTAGATGCTTATTAAATAGTTTCGCATTCCATGTTGGGCGTACACCGCTCATGCCCTCAGCGATATTTTTCTTGCGCCCACCATCTACAGTCTTTTTCACTGCCGCAAAAATCCGCTCGCGCTGGTTTTTAGGCAAAGCCTTCGTAGCTTTTTTTATGACTGCGTATACTTCATCAGTATATTTCAGTACTCTAGCCCCAGATGCCAGACCCCCAGTGGCGACCCCAGCTACTATCGACCCGACGAGGTTGGGTATTTGGCTGACCCCAACCTCCAGCGCAAACGTGGCTGCGGATTCAACACTATCTATGTCTGTCCATGAAGGTACAGATGCTGGATGTTCGGCTGCGGCGGCGGCACTTTCTCTACTAATGCGACCACTATACCCAATAATATCATCTAGCCAGGATTCAGTTGGTGTGGGTTCGAGTTCGCCCCCTAATGTATCGGGGAGGGGTCTTGCGTTTTGTGTAGGAGTCCCTTTATACTTCGCCATTTTCTCTGACGTCAGCGCAATTAGTTCACTGGCAGTTCGCGCCGTCCCATCCTTTTTAAATATAAGGTTGGGGTTATCATCCATTACCTTCTGGCTAACCAACTCCGTCATTGGTGTGGAAGGATCAGCGCGGAGAATCCTCCTACCCCCGTCACGCCCAAAAATATACGACGCGTACACGGTACCGGCATTTACCGGGAGCTTTGCGGCAGTTAAGCCTGCTATTGTCTTAGTGTTATAGTTATCGACAAACTTTTCCGATAACTCCATGTCAGCTCGTAAGGCTAGCTTTTTCTCATCAGATAGCGCATCAGCGTCACCTTCATATATCTCAGGAAATGCCTCCAGCCATGTGCTTTTCAGTGCTTGCGCGGGGCCAAATGCGGTGGAGTTAGGATTTTTTGCATTGAGCTTGCCGTTGGACTCAGCCTTTATGACGGCATTACGCATGATGCTTAGTACATCAGGTTCTTCCGTAGCTTGTGTGGTGGCTCCCGATATACGAGCCTCATCTTCTGGGTCGTAGCCTGTAGGTAAGTCAACGGGTGCATTACTGAGGCCTTTTACAGCCTGAGCTGCAGCTTCCACACCTGAAGCTATGTTACTTTTAGAATTTTGCACCCCACGATTTATAGCTTTGCTTAGCACTGTCTGTGAGGCTTTGCGGCTCTGCTCAAACCCATCTTCTCGATCAAGCAAATCCGCATACGCATTCAGATCCTTATTGGATAGCGTAGCTGTTTCGACAGCAGGCTGTGTGCGGTCTAATAAATCAGCGTAAGCGTCTAATTCCGCAGCTGATAACTTACTCATCGTTTATTTCTCCCAACACGGTATTTCTGTATCTGTGTTTTCTGTTCGTCAGTTAGTTTCTCGTGATCCACCAAAGTCTTTTTGTTTGTAAGCTCCTGTTTGAGAATACTGGCTATATCGGCAGGGAGCTCGGCTAGCGTCATACTATCAGAATGCTGTTGTTCCCCATCGGGGCCCAACAAGTATACATACCCTTCTGATAGTATGAGTTGGTCAAATACCTCCGCACCTCTCTGGATTGAGACCTCCGCAGTTGAACCAGTAATTTCATTCCAAAACCCGCGATCATATACCTCGAACATATTTGTTTGAAACGCCTTCGATTTAAATAGGGCCTTCCCAACCCTTGCACCTAACACACTTCGCGCCTTTGCTTTTTGATCTGGCGTCCCATGGGCTTTTACGCGTTTGTATGTATCGTACGCCGAACATACTTGTTATGCTTTTGTCTATCCGGACTACTTTATCCTTCTTATCTTCACGAGTGTTTGCTGCGTTTGTGGCGGCGACTGCTGCTTTTGCGGTAATACGGTTGTCATTGAGTAGGTCTTGTCTTTTACGTTTCGCCTCTAAGTTCGCAGGGGTACTGAACTCAGCCCCTAAGTTGGCTTCTCCAGCCCGCCGCATCTGCGCCATATGGATGGATTCCCTCTCTGACATCGGGATGGTTCCTGGGGCGAGCCCCTCATTATGCCTGTTTTGGATATTGCTAGCCAAGTTCAAACCTGTACCTTTCGAAGTAGCTACTTTATCTAGGTATTCTCGTATGTCTTCAGAATATAATTTAACGACTGGGTCGTTAGGATCATTGGTTTTGTTCTCTGTCATAGGGACGTCGCCCCCAGTAAGCCCGTCCCAAAGCCCTGTGACCGTATCGAAAATCCCAGCCTCTTTATCTTCTGTCCTAAAAGTAGGGATCCAATGTTCTCGTTCTACCATGCGCCGCTCACCCTTTAACCCAGGGTGGGTTTCGTCCTCATACTTTGCCGGAACATGTTCGAGGCCTACTGGGTTTCTCCCTACTCCAAATACTGTCCCAAACTCCCCACGGTTTTTATCATCCTTAAACCCTTGCAATAACTCTTGGTCGTTGTTGAGCGCTATACTCGCCGCCTGCATAACTTGAGGGTTAGACATGCTGTACATAACAGCCTGCTCTCTAGTCATTTCAGGGTTTTCGTCCCGCAAACGGCTTATGGTATTCTCGGCTACACTTGAGGCCTCGTTTAGTCGCCTTGTTTTTTCAGCTCGCTGTCCTGCTTCGTTCCCCCGTTCTAGGCCTGCGATCTCAAGATCATGTTTTTCTTGGTAACGAAGGTCTTGCTTTCTTGCACGCTTGTCGTTGGCTACTTGCTGTAGATAACCCGTTAGATCAAAATTTTGGCCTGCCATTATTTGGCTCCTTTCAGGTCACGTACCTGTGTAGATAATTCTTGGACTGCACCCAACAAGATACCGATCATGTTATATGCGTTAAGTGCTTTATGATCTTCTGTCGCTACGATGTCTGGGGCATCCTCAGCTATTAGACCTACATGCGTGCCTGGAAGGGCATCTATGCCTTCTTTATATGTAAACTGGACTAAGTCCAAGCCTTCCACGGTATCTAACGCCTTAGATGGGTCGTAGGCCTTAATATCGTCTTTATATTCTCTGGAGCTCATCATGGCTAACATCATCACTCCTTGCATCGCCATCTGTTTGTTCTGCGATGTTTGGGCGGCTTTCTCAGCTCGATAAGCATCGTTTCTAGCATTTGCGTTACTCGCAGATGACCCAAGCAAACCTTGGGATTTCTCCACCAAGCCTTGGCGGATATTAGATAGTTGGGCTAACGCATCTTTCTGGAACTCCCTAGCGCCCCCGCGAGTGTTATGGGCTATACCAGCAGCAGTGCTGGCATCGGCTAGACCTAATGTTTTGTCTCGGGCCATCCACTGATCTCGGGTCAGGGTTGTTCCTCGACGGCCTAACCCTCGTTTGAATGACGCCTCTTGCTGGGATGCCGCATCCCTAGCATCTTGTAGGCCTGCACTTAAATCTGGCCCTTTCGTGGCTTGGGTTAGGAGATCACTAAGTTCTCCTTTAGTAGCGGAATTTGCAAATTCCGCCTCATTTATCTTTAGTAGCGCTGCTTCTGCTGGGTTTTCGTATGCCATAATTTATGTCCAGAAATGTTTGAAACGGTCAGTGCCAGATTGTGGCGTAAACTTGTCTCCAGTCTTTGCAGCTGCCAATGTCCCTCGGTTATTATAGGCTTTCATGTCATCTCCCATTTCCCCCCATTTATTGCCTAGGGCTGCCGTCGCCCCTATAGCGGCGTTCATAGTGTCTCTGCCTGCATCGGCTCTCTGTTTTGCACCTTCTATTAGTGATTGCGTGTGCTGACTAGCTATGGCTGTATTGGAGTCTATAAGGCTCGCTAACCCACCATTATCACGGTTCGCGCGATTCATGTCCGCCGTGAAGCGACGTTGATCTTCGCCAGCTCTTACCGCAGCCAGCTTAGTACCAAGCTGGCCCGCAAAATCTGTAGAGACACCCGCTAGGCCGCTGCCACCACTTACATAGTTTAGGGCGTCAGATCCACCTGTTTGGTTTCTCATATATTGACCGTCGAAATTAACCATATTGGCTATCTTCTCGCGTTGGGGGGCGGCATCTAACGTCGCCAACTGACCTGCAGCGCCCTTGAGTGCCAATGATCTACCGTATATTTGTTCCCCCATGTCGGCGTTAACCGTTTCCATCGCGCTGGCTTTTTCTGGGGCTTTAGATGATCCAAAACACATTAGTATTCTCCTAAATATTGTTGGTAGCTTTCGTTACCGTATAGTTCTTGGCGTATGTCGAGGCTGATAGATCTAGCCCAGTCGTCGCCACCAACGAGTCGCGCACAAGTGATAATAATTGATCCGATATTACTGCGTAGGGCATACGCCACTTCATTTGGGCCGTCAGCTTTTTCCATAGCATTGGAGTCCAGCCATTCGTAAATGTGGGTGTGTATTACTGGGATCAATTCAGTCATATGTTGACGATAGAATTCATTTCGGGGTAGCCCGATGATTGCCATGATGAAGGCTTGGTTGATGTCCTCATCACTGACGGGGGAGTCCTTGTCGATCAGGTCGTCCCAAACGTGGGAGATGTCCCACAACATAGT
>LWDU01040117.1_pt2 | contig 11115 bp, 10 predicted proteins | sample 727161 | NCBI WGS metagenome assembly LWDU01 (sample SAMN04566230, study PRJNA314399) | hydrothermal vent metagenome | isolation source: deep sea hydrothermal plume seawater | place: Mexico: Gulf of California, Guaymas Basin | collected 2004-07-11 | reverse complement strand
CGTCACGCTCTGATTGGGTCATGTTGTCTCCTGGCGTCACTCGCACCAACCAGAGTTTTCCGTCCAATCCTTTAGCTAGCGCCAGGGCGTGGGGCAAAATGAGCTCCACCCGTTCAGACCCCTCCAAGGGGACGATGATGTGGTCGATGGAACCATCTAGAATCGCATCTTTATGCTCAGTATGGATGTCAACAGCGGCGTCTTTACAGAATGAAGAACCTTGTCCGTGACACTCTCCATAACCCACCGACCAACGCCAACGGGTCCGTGGGTGGCCATGACAATGATGGTGCCTGCCACCTTTTTGGACTCTGAAATTATGTGTTGCGCTGGAATGCCACAGCGATGATTATCCCCATTTAGGTGAGTTTCCGGGTGATCGGGCTCATGCATCACTGCCACCGCTGCCACTCCGGCAGATTCCAGGTTTGTCTTAGCCGTTCCCAGCGAAGTCATCACTTTTCCCCGGTAGATTTCTGAATTTTCGCTACGGCCTTGGTACAAAAAGAGTTCGGGGTAAAAGTACTCCGGTTGGAAATTAAAAACTCGGAACAACTCGACCTTGGCGTCCACTTTTCGGCCCAGGTTCCTCACGTACGGAAGAACTCGATCTCCCGTACGTGAACCATCCAAAGGAACCAATATTCGCCTGTACATCTGATTTCTTCCTTCCTGATTGCATGCCAACCTACCAAACACTTGCATTCTAAATTCCATCCCTTCATCCCAACATGGTCATGCGGCACTGTTTGGACGGTCAAAAAGGTCTCAATCGCCGGGCCACATGGGGCACATGCACCGGTTTTTGCCGAATATCTTAATACCGCTTTTGCAACGGCGATTTTGACACCCAATTTGGTCGCTGCTAAACTCGCCCCAATCTTGCTGGGAGGCTGAATCATGCCCGCTAGAACGGGGCAACAATATATCGACCACCTATCAACGAACCCCGCTGAGGTCTGGATTGGCGGCGAGAAGGTGGACGACGTTACCACCCACCCCGCCTTCCGGAACGGAGTGCGCTCCCTGGCTGCCCTCTACGATCTGCAGCACAACCCTGCCACCGAAGACGCAATGACCTTCAAGTCGCCGTCATCCGGAGACTCTGTCGGGCGGTCTTTCATCATCCCCAAGACCATTCAAGACTTGGTTGATCGGCGCGAAATGATGACCAATTGGGCATGGGAAAGCTGCGGCATGATGGCTCGCACGCCAGATTTTCTCAATTGCGGTATCTCAGGGTGGGCTGGCTCGGCAGAATATTTCTCCGCTAATCGACCAGAATTCAGAGACAACGTTCTGAACTACCACACCTATATCCGCGAGAATGACCTAACTCTGACCCACACCCTGGTCAACCTGCAGCGCAGCCGCAATATCTCCATCTCGGACCGGCTCGAAGACCGGGTAGCACTGACCGTGGTGAAAGAGACCGATGCCGGAATAGTGGTGCATGGCAGCCGCATCTTGGCCACATTGGGACCGATCTCGGATGAAATCGCCGTCTACCCAACACGAACCCATCTACTGGGTGATGAGGCCAAAAAGCAGGCGTTCTCGTTCGCCCTGCCTTGCGCCACGCCAGGCATGAAGTTCATGTGCCGCGAGAGCCTCGACTATGGCCGTTCAAGCTTTGACCATCCCCTGGGATCTCGATTTGAAGAAATGGACGCTGTGGTGTTCTTCGACAATGTGTTTGTGCCCTGGGAACGCGTTTTTCTGTTGGGTGACGTGGAGATGGCCAACAAATTTGCCGCCGCGACCCAGTCCACTTCCCACACCGGCCACCAGGTGGTCAATCGCACGGTGGTCAAGACCGAGTTCTTATTGGGCCTGACGTCGCTCATGTGTGAGACCTTAGGCTCAACCCAGGTCCCACACGTTCAGGAGCGGATCGGTGAAATTATAGTCAATCTGGAGATGTTGAAAGCCTGCGTGCGGGCTGCGGAAGCTGACGCCCAATTGAATGAATGGGGCATGATGTGCCCGTCATTTGGCCCGCTCACCGCCGCAAGGACCGTCTTCGCAAACAGCATGTACCCCCGGATGGCTGAGATCGTACAACTGCTCGGCTCCAGCAGCCTGATGGTCCTACCGGCGGAGTCCGACTTCCATTCCGAGATTGCCCCGGAACTAGAACGTTACCTGGCTACCGAGACCGCCGGAGCAAAAGACCGTGTGCGCCTCTTTCACCTGGCATGGGACGTGGCGTGCAGCGCCTTTGGTGGCCGGCAGATCCTTTACGAACGCTTCTTTGGCGGAGACCCAGTGAGAAATACCATGCTACTCTACCAGGGCTACGACAAAACAGACGCCATGGACCGAGTGCAACGCTTTTTGGAGCGAGAGGGCTGACAGTAGCCCTGGTTTAGAATCGGACCCTTGGAATTATGCCGCTGAAACGGTATAGTATTCTGAACGTAAATTATCACAATCGGAATCGAACCATATTCATAGCGCCCCGGTATTTAGGGGAAAGTTAGGAGGACTGACATGCCAAAACCTGCAAAAATCGGCCACTTGGTTATCAACGCTAAAGACCTTACCGCAGCCACCAAGTTCTACACCGATGTAATCGGTTTCGAGATTGCTCTCGAGCGCCCTGGCTTTGGGACTTTCTTGACCGCTGGCGAGAACCACCATGACCTGGCCATCTTCCAAGCCCCAGAGGGTGCCGCCGACACCTCAGACGGTGATGTTGGCCTAAACCACATGGCAATTCTCGTGGATGACTTCGAAACATTGACCGAGTACTGGCACAAGCTACAGGGTCACTTTGACAGTGCCGAGATTCGGACAACCGACCACGGAATGACCAAGAGCATCTACATCAAGGACCCGGAAGGCAATGGCATTGAGTTGTATTGCAACTCCCAGGAAGACCCCGCCGAGGGTTTGGCCGTGATGCGCAACCCGGAGCGGAAAAACACCGAGTTGGTCTTCAACTAACCCGGCAGTTTTATCGACTGACTATGAAAAGGCCCCCGGAGATTCCGGGGGCCTTTTTTGCTGCCCTGGTTGATCATCTACCTGGTTAAACGTCTGAAATATGAGACTCACGTCATGTAGAATTATGGAAGCTGATAACTACGCCTAAAGGATCTAATGGTCAACAGTTCATCTAACTCTAAGAACAATGAAAACTCGCCGATTCTGGCTGCTGCTTTGGACTTGGACGGCACCTTGATCGGCCCTGACGAAAAGATAACCCCAGCGGTACGCGAAGCCGTGATGGGGTTGTCAAAAAGAATCAAAGTATTCATTGCCACTGGGCGGGAGCCAGCCGACGCACTGAATTACTCCAAAGAGCTCGGCCTTACGACCCCGCAGCTCTGCGACGGCGGCGCAAATATCCTGGACCCGGTCCGTGAGATCTCGGTCTGGACTGCACCGCTAGGACCGGCCAACGCTGAGTTGGTGGTGACCAAGCTCCGGGAGGTGGGCGCAGCGTTCGTCGCCACACATGACAACGGCACAGCAAGCACCTTTGACGATGTTCCGAACTGGGACCTGATACGAGTGTCGGCGCTGGATATGGATGAGACCACCGCCGATATTTTGGCCGCCCATTTCAGCGACAACAAAGACATGTACGTGGTGAAGGCCATTCTGCCCTACAACGGGCTGTGGGCTGTGGATTTCACGCTGGCCGGCGTGGACAAAGCAGCCGGCATCTCACGCGTCGGCGAGACCCTGGGCGTGGACCCCGCCAACATGGTGGCCATCGGCGACAGCTACAACGACCTGCCGATGCTAGAAATCTGCGGGTTTAGCGTCGCCATGGGAAACGCGCCACCAGAGGTCAGGGCCGCTGCTGATTTCGTAGCGCCTTCGGTTCAAGAAGACGGGCTGGCCGTAGCGATAAACGAGTACGTGCTGCCACGGCTGTAAGGTCTACTACACCATCCTGTAGGGGCGGGTTTGTAACTCACCCTGCTTGGGTAATGCACTCTTAATCTCGTTCGCGATAATCCTTCCAGCATGGTTGTTTGAGACAAATTCTCTCCTTTGCTCGGAATTATTTAACGACAGACAGGGCGGGTTGAGAACCCGCCCCTACAAAAAACCCTCCAGCCCACCTCTAGTAGTCGTATTACAAAAACAATTATCTTTGCAATCTGTGCCGTTAAGGCAAATTTATCTGCTTCGCTGACGATTGGTTCACGACAAAAAGGGCACGGTAATCACCGTGCCCTTTTTGTCGTTCTGACGATGTGTTGTTGAACTAACGCAGGCCCGGCACAACCTCTTTGCAGAAGAGGTCGATTGAGGCGGCAACCTGCTCGCGGGGTATTAGTCCGCCAACGTTGGTCTCGGCTACGATGCCGGATAGCCCCAATTCTGCAGTGATTTCCTTCAGTTGGCTGATTACGCTATCGGGGCTGCCGTAGGCCAGGCGATCTCGGATTAGGTCCTCATAAGTAATAGCGGCGAGGGCGACTCCACGCGCGGCCCGGTCTTCTGAAGCCACTGCACCGGCGTTGGACGCTGACAGGGCAAAATTCTGAGCCATGCGCCGGTAAGAACGCATGGTGCTTTCTTCGGCTTCTGCGTAGGCTGTTTCTTGGGTCTTTCCTAAGTAGATAGGAATTCGCAGGTAAACGTCGCCGTTGCCAGCGTGACCAGCTTCCCGCCAAGCCTCTCGGTAGGTCTCTAGCAGCGCGACTAAATCCGGGCGGTCCAAACCTCGCAGTCCCACAAATATGGGATAACCCAGTTTGCCCACCTGGGGGAAGGTCTCCTTGGTGGTGGCGGCCATCCGAATCGGCGGGAAAGGCTGCTGAACGGGTTTTGGAATCACGCAAACGTCGTGTAGCGTGTAGTACTTACCTTCGTAGGAGAACTTCTCGTTGCTCCATGCGGCCAGGATGATCTCCAAGTTCTCTTGGAATCGTTCTCGGCTCTCAGCGTAAGGGATGTCATATCCCTCGTAGGCCCTCATGAACCCACTGCGTCCGATACCAAAATCCACTCGCCCGTGGCTGATATGGTCCAGCGTGGCAATCTCTTCCGCCATTCTCACTGGATGGATCAGTGGCAATACGTTCACGCCCACACCAATCCGGAGACGCTCCGTGCGAGCCGCAATGGCCGAGCAGATAATCAACGGAGTGGAAACCACCGAGGGTATTCCGCCACCCATCGGGTCCAGTGGGTCCTTGGGCGCGGCAAAGTGGCGTTCCGCCAGCCATACACCGTCCAGGCCACCTTTCTCAGCTAAGTCCGCTATAGCAAAGGCTTCGTCAAAACCCTCCTCTATCGAGTGGCCATAGCGGTAATCACATTCCATTACAAGACCGTAGTGCATCGTTCCTCCTGTGGTTGGGTGGCCTGGATAATTTGCTTGAGCCACCAACTATTAATCAATCTTTCTTAGATCAGCGCTTGGTCTATCCCCAGAGAGCCGCCACCCTAAACGCCAATTGGGTATGTGACTCCCTCACGTCTACTATCTCTGCGGGAACGTCGCCCAGAATCCCCAAGGCGATGATCCAATTCAAAATCTCGTGGTCACCTGAATTTTGCAGTTCTTCTGGAGTGAGTTTGGCCAGTTCGCTGCCCTTGCCCTCTCGCACCAACTCCAGGTAACGTCGGTCGGTGTCCAGGTCAATGGCAGAGCAATCGAACTTATGGGCCAAAAAACTGTGCGACCAACTAGACGATGCAACCACCGCCACCCGTTCAGTCCTGGTATCCAAGAACCGTCGTATCGCCTGGCCAACTTCGTAACAGCGCCGCGCGGTGGGCCGGGGCGGATAGTCGGGGCCAGCTTCTTCACCATAGCAGTTCACAAACAACGGTAGCAGGGGAAACTTGCCTTCCGGGTCAAGGTAGACCAATGGGTTAATGATCGCGTGGGCCAGACCCCATTCCCAGCCGGTCAAAGCGCTGGATGAGGACATGTCGACGCCGTCACGAATCAGGGAATTCCGCAGGTCTCTGGAAAAATCTGCGGGACATATAAAGCTGAATTTAGTGTTAGCGGCGGCGTCCCAACTGTTGTTGTTGCCGCCCATATTCTTGAAGGGGTAACCGTCCACTTCGCTGCCAGTGTAAAGGCAGAATGGAGGCAGGTTATCCTGTTTGAAGTTCTCGGACTGGTCATCGCCAATGACCAATAAAACGTCGGGGTTCCACTCATGGAGTCGATCCCGCATCACCTGGAAGGCGTCCACGATCTTCTGCTGGTCCAGGCGATCTTGGGTTAGGCCGTTGTCATCGCCCAACGCCTCGATGAGTTGGGGCGGAGCTTGAAAATTTGGGTTTCTCCCAAATATTCGCTCACGGCTCTTGTGCCAGACCTCTGGTGGAGTGAGAATGATGGGTCCGTGGGAACAACCCAGACCTAGCAGCTCAGCCATATCAGCCTCCGATTTAGACACAAATCATGGCAAATTACCGGTCAAGGAAGAGCGCACCGCCACGAGCGGGATTGTAAATGTACCCATCTGGGCTGTCAAACGGCCAAACACCCCATATTTAAGACGCATTTCTGGCTCGCAATTCCAAACATACAAAAGACACTCAGGTCATTCGGCCCCAGTTCCAATTGACTGGGCCAGGATGGCAAACGTACACTTCTGCCTATCACAGCCGAGTTTTCGGAAACGCGGCGTAGGCTTCACTAGAAAATTGAAATTTATCTGGCCATTGGGAGCGCGTTTCAATATGACTACAGCAAGACCTTCCCGGCAGGTTGTTTACGGCAAAAACGGCATGGTCTGCACCAACTCGCCGCTGTCCGCGGCCGCAGGACTCAAGGTGCTGCAAGAAGGCGGCAACGCCTTTGACGCCGCGCTGGCCGTGGCAGCCACTGAAACCGTGACCATTGTGCCCAGCTGCGGCATTGGCGGGGACTCATTCATCTTGCTCTACGAGGCTGAAACCAATGAGGTAACCGGCATGAGCAGTGCCGGCGTTCCTGGCTCTGGCACCAGCGCCGAGTACTACAGGAAACAGGGCCTGACCAAGATGCCGCTGGAAGGCCCCCACTCAGTTGGTGTACCCGGCGAGGTTGCGGCCTGGGAGGAAGTGCACCGTCGCTTCTGCAGTAAACCCTTCGAACAACTGCTGGACACTGCCATCGGATACGCCGAAGAAGGGTTTGCCGTGGCCCCCAAGATCGCCCAGAACTTTGCCAATACGCACGAGAGGTTGGCCGGTTTCCCATCGACGGCTGAAGTGCTGCTGGCTGGCGGCAAGACCCCGGGCGAGGGCGATCTTTTAGTCAACAAGGATCTGGCCGAGTCACTACGACGCATAGCCAAGGGCGGAGCTGAAGAATTCTACAAAGGCGACCTGGCCCGGAAGATGGTCAAGGCTTTGAACGACGCCGGTGGTCTGTTCACTGCGGAGGATTTCGCCAACCACGAGGTGGAGGTCTACGACCCCATCGGCACCACCTACCGGGGCGAGACGGTCTTTCAGACTCGGCCCCCTTCCCAGGGCTTCCTCCACTTGGAAATGCTGAATCTAATCGAAGGCTTTGATCTTTCTGGCATGTCTTATGACAATCCGGAAGCCATCCACCTAATGGTTGAAGCCAAGAAGATAGCCTACGACGACCGTAACCGTCTGGCCGGAGACCCTCGTGTGGTGGAATGGCCTCTAGACGAGATCATCTCCAAGGAATACGCGGACCGACGTCGCGGCGAGATCAACTTAGAATGGGCCGGTGGAGAGTCACGTGACCTGGAAGCAGGTCGCACCGACGGCAACACGACCTATTTCTGTGTCGCCGATGGCGCTGGAAATGCAGTCTCCTGGGTGCACAGTCTGTCCCACGGTTTTGGTTCCCGGTTTATGGCCGCCGGTACCGGGGTCTTGTTCAATAACCGCGCTGGTCGTGGATTCACGCTGGAAGCTGGCCATCCCAACGAGTTCTCCCCCAAGAAACGCACGATGCACACCCTGAACTGCTATATGACACTACGAGACGGCAAGGCCCACATCGTCGGCGGCACCCCCGGTGGCGATTTCCAGCCCCAGTCCGGCGTGCAGATTATCACCAACCTCTTGGACTTTGGCATGGGCCCCCAGGCGGCGGTGGACGCGCCACGCTGGTGGAGCTACCCCGGCACTGACCCCGCCAGCATTGAGACTGCCATGGAACTGCGTGTTGAGCCAGAGATGCCGGAAAAAACGGTTGAAGGTCTACAAAAGCTGGGACACAAGGTGACCCGACGCAACGTTGGCCAGTATGACGGCAAGGTGCAACTAATCCTGATCGACCAAGAACGCCAGGTGCTGATCGGAGCGTCAGACCCCAGGGGAGACGGCATAGCCACCTCCTACTAACCGGCGCAGCCGGGTTTTGTTGGGCAGGATTGGTATGCGGTTCGAACTTGCCTGGCCGTCTGGTTTTGGATCGCAAAAACAACTTCTGAATAAGGAATAGATAGATGCCTGGACTTCGTCTTTTAGCTTGCTTTGCCCATCCTGATGACGAGGCATTCCCTGTCGGGGGAGTGTTGGCCCGAAACGTGGCAGAGGGTCGGCGCGTGCGTCTGGTCACCACCACTTTGGGCGAAGAGGGAGACATCCGGCAGAAAGGCGCAGCCACCAAGGAGACGTTGGGCGAGGTCCGGAGGATTGAACTTTCTTGTGCCGTGCGGGCCTTGAGGCTGGAGAGCCACGCTTTGCTGGAATACCGGGACTCGGGGATGGCCGGCTGGGAGGCCAACGACCACCCACGGGCCTACATCAAGGCACCGGAAGACGAGGTGGTGGAGCGGTTTGTGCGGGAGATTAGAGAGTTTCGTCCCCAGGTAGTGCTCACGTTTGAGCCGGGCGGACTCTACGGCCACCCCGACCATATTGCCGTGTCCAAGCACGCCACCAAGGCATTTGATCTAGCCTCAAACCCAACAGCCTTTCCAGACCAATTGAAAAACGGACTAGAGACGTATACACCCCAGCGTCTTTTCTACAGCGCTCGACCCAAGGGGTTTCGGCTTGAATGGGCCACTAAGCTGCGCGAGGTGGGAATCGACTTCCCAATGCCCAGCCCGGAGCAGTTGGACCACGGCAACCCGCCGGAGGAGATACATCTGGAGTTGGACGTGTCAGACCATCTTGAGACCAAGATGGCCTGCATCATCTGTCACCGCACCCAGGTGGCACCGGACTGGCCGTACCACCGGGTGCCCAGAGAAGTTGCCGCATGGGTCTTGGGTCGGGAGTTTTACATCCGCGCCCGCCCGGATGTTGCCTCTGCCGAGACGGTGCCCCCAGATTTCTTTGAGGGCATCTCTCCAGATTAGAACCTGCTAATCTAATCGAACCCGCTAATTACTCGGTGGGGCGCTGAATCAGTTCCACTGATACTTCGTCGGGTGCAACCACGAACGCCACCATACTGCCTGACGGCATTGTCCACGGCTCACAGTTGAACTTCACGTTGTTTTTCTTCAGACCGGCGCACAGTTCCATCAAGTCGTCGGTTTCAAAGCCAAAGTGGTCCAGACCGTAACGAGGCTCCGTTGTCCCTGCTATTGGGTCTTCGCCCTCGGCGCAGCCGGATATGGTCATCATATGCTCGCCGTTCAACTCAAGCTGGATCGATTTTGTGGTGGACAACGGGCGCTCTGAGGTGATGGCAGCGCCAAAATTGTCGCAATACCACTTGGCGGCGGCATCTGGGTCTCCACTGCGGAAATGAAGGTGATTCAAGGCAACTTTCACGACTGTACTCCTAAAGTTATTTGGTGAACTAATTTGGGGAAATAACCGGCCCCAATCCTAATGCCAGGCGTGGGCGCAACGGCGGCAGGCCTTAGTTTACCCCACAAATCACTGGCGGTGAAGTTTATCCGAGAAGCCATTTGGGTGGCAGGTTGATTGACACGGGCTGGGTGTCTGGCTGGCTTGATTAATTAAGAAAACTTGCGGTCCACTTGTCGTAATCAGCCCTGCGGGTGAATTGATCGATCTGTTCTGAAGTAGCCAGTTGTGGCTTCAGGTCTGCCGGGGTGACACCGTCACGGAGGGCCTTCAGCGTGTCATAGGTGGCCTTGATTGCCGCGGCAAATGGTAGATGGCCTTGAAGAGCAACACGCACTCCAACGGAGCCCAAGTAGTCTTTGTCGGCCAGTTCTCCAGTGGTGCCGCCCAGTAGCAGCGGCCCTTTCATCTCCGAGGCGACAGCCTCAACCTCGGCCTTGGTCGTCGCGCCAGCCAGGAATACGGCATCGACGCCTGCGGCCTCGTAGGCTTTAACGCGTTTGATGGTATCAGTCAGGTCGGTAATCCTCAGGGAGCTGGTCCGTCCGGCAACCACCATGTTGGGGTCAGTACGGGCTGCCAACGCCGCCTTCATCTTGCCCGCGCCCTCGTCGATGGACAAGACTGAGGTGCCGCCGCCAAAGGACTGGGGCAGCACGGTGTCTTCAATCGTCAACGCAGCAACCCCGGCGGTCTCCAGCTCTTCCACTGTCCGCATCACGTTCAGGGCGTTTCCGTAGCCGTGGTCAGCGTCCACCATCAGGCTCAAGTCACCGGCGCGGCAGATGCGGTGAATCTGCTGGGCAAACTCTGTGAGGGTCAACACTATCAGGTCAGGTGCGCCCAACACGGTTCCAGAGGCTATGGAACCGGCAAACATTCCAACCTCAAATCCCAGATCCTCGGCAATCCGTGCCGAGATAGGGTCGAACACTGAACCGGGGTACACGCACTTATCGCCGGCCAGTATGCCCCGGTATCTTTCTCTTCTCGTAGTAAAGTTCATGATCACACCTTTTCTAGTCTTAAAGTTCCGGTCTCAAAAATCTGGTCTCAAAAGACCGTCCGCAATCTTCAGTTTTCCAAGTTAGATCGGTTAATTCTCAGTTGGAATAATCGGCGGAAATTCCGGCCCATTCTAACATAGGCTGGGCATTCTCTAATGTAGGCCCAGGACTGGCGCCATGCCAGTGTCACAAGCCCTGTTAGCTGAAGAAATCCGTGGTCCATTTGAGATAATCAGCCTTTCGGGTGAACTGTTCTATCTGTTCCATGGTGGACAGTTGTGGTCGCAGGTTATCAGGCGCAACTCCCGTCACGCAGCGCTTTCAACGTGTCGTAGGTAGCCTTTATGGCCGCCGCAAATTGCAAATGCCCCTGGAGAGCAACACC
>LWDU01037171.1_pt2 | contig 11115 bp, 10 predicted proteins | sample 727161 | NCBI WGS metagenome assembly LWDU01 (sample SAMN04566230, study PRJNA314399) | hydrothermal vent metagenome | isolation source: deep sea hydrothermal plume seawater | place: Mexico: Gulf of California, Guaymas Basin | collected 2004-07-11 | reverse complement strand
ATGCGCGCCGCGATAGGCGGGGCCGGTGTACAGGGCAAATGGTGAAAGCAACCTGGTGGAGCCGAGCGGGATCGAACCGCTGACCTCGTCATTGCGAACGACGCGCTCTCCCAACTGAGCTACGGCCCCGTTCCAGGTTTGCGGCACACCGACAAGCGTGATGCGCGGCGCGCCACCTAGCGAATGGCGGCGCGCCTGAAAAGCACCAATCTGCCTAGTTCTGCGAGTTGTCGTCCCCGTCCCCGCTGTTGGGGATCGGCTGGACGACGGGCACCGAGGCGCGCGTTTCGTCGACCGGCACGATCGGGATCTTCGCTCCGGTATCGGGGTCGATGACCTTGGTTTCCTGCAGCGGGGTCGCGCTCAGCGATGCGGGATCGGCACCCGGCTGTGGCGTCTGGAACGGACGTGCGTTCTGGACCGCAACATAGCCCGGCTGCGAATCTCCATAGCGATCGCCATAGCGGGCATCCCATGCGGAGGATTCGCGCTGGTACTGCTCATAGGCGACGAAGAACCGTTCGAACGGCCCTTCGAGAGCGGAGAAATTCGCCAGTGCGAAGCCGGCGGGGTCGACTTTCTCGGAAGCCAGATATTGCTGCGAGATGCCCAGCGCGGTGCGGCAGAAGTCCGACCGTGCGGGCGGCAGCGCGAAGTAGTTGTAGACCATCGTCATCTGGCTCTCGCGCGCCATGATGGCGGGCCGGCCCCTGCCGTATTCCTGCCGGTACTCGGCATCGATGCGGTCGTTCACCTGCTTGAGCGGACGCGCGTGATCCTTGATGTAGCTGCTGTAGGCATCGAGGATCGGCTGGTATTGCGGGTCGAGGCAATTGAGCGCGGCGACGTTCCAGGCCGAGCGGAAGTGCCAGACCTTCTCGTCATCCGAAATACCGAGGTTAACCGTTTCGCGCAGCCCCAGCGAATTTACCGGCGGGATGGCCATGGCATAGGATGCCTGGCCCGGCGGCAGGGGGCGATATGGCACTGCTTCTACCGCCGGGGGCGGCGGTGGCGGTGGCGGCGGTGGCGGCGCGGCGCAGGCCCCCAAGACGGCGAACCCGGCAGCCGCGGCTGCCATGCGAATGGTGATGTTTGAACCGCGACTCATAGCGCGTGGCACTCCTCGATAAATCTGGCATTCATCCTGCGCTGCCGTCCCTTGACGGAGGATGAAGACACGCGTCCTAGCCCTCGCCGGATGCAAAGAAAATGCCCGAGGCGCTGGTTACGCCCCGGGCACGTTCAAACGATTCCTGTGTGCGACGAGTGGTTTACTCGCGGCTGCCCATGAAGCGCAGCAGGAACAGGAACATGTTGATGAAGTCGAGATAGAGGCTCAGCGCGCCCATGATCACGGCCTTGCCGGCGAATTCGGTACCGCGCAGGTACTGATATTCGCGCTTGAGCCGCTGCGTATCGTAGGCGGTAAGGCCTGCGAAGATCAGCACGCCGATAAAGCTGACGGCCAGCGCCAGCGTGCTCGACTGCAGGAACATGTTGATGACCATCGCGATCAGCAGGCCGATAACACCCATCACCAGGAAGGTACCCATGCCCGACAGGTCCTTCTTCGTGGTGTAGCCGAACAGGCTGAGACCGGCGAAGGCACCCGCGGTGGCGAAGAACGTCGCGGCGATGCTTTCACCCGTATAGACGAGGAAGATCGTCGAGAGCGACAGCCCCATGACGGTGGCGAAAGCCCAGAACATCAGCTGCAGCGTCGCCTGGCTGAACTTGTTCACGCCAAAGCTCATCGCGAAGACGAAAGCGAGCGGCGCGAGCGCGACGATCCACATCAGCGGACCGCTGGCGAAAGTCAGCGCAAGACCACTGCGGGCAGTCAGCAGCGCGACCAGGCCGGTCAGCAACACGCCCGAAGCCATGTAGTTGTAAATCTTGAGCATGTGGGCGCGCAGGCCCGCATCGAAGGTTTCCTGCCTGGCAACGGCGTCGCCAGCGCGTGGCACCGAGCCGAAGCCCTGCCTCTGGTCGGTGTCGTTCCAATTGGCCATGTCTATGCAACTCCTTTTGGCGGCGCGGTCATACGCGCCGCTCGTGAGGGGAATATCGGCACTTTACCGCTCGATTTCAAGCGAAACCGGATTTTGTAAGGCTAACGCGATTTAACCGATCGGGAGGGCGGCTCAGGCCTCGCCGACGGCGTCCACCATCGCCGCCTCGAGCGCCTCGCTCGGGGTGCGCCCGCCCCACAGCACGAACTGGAACGCCGGATAGAAGCGATCGCATTCGTCGACCGCGATTTCGACCAGCGCCTGCGCCTGGCCCAGGCTGAGCATCCCGTCGTCGCCCAGTATGGTGGCATTGCGATAGAGCAGGACGCCGCCATTCGACCAGATCTCGAAATGGCCGAGCCACATCTGTTCGTTGATCATGCTGACGAGCTCATACGCGGGGGTCAGCTTGTCCTTGGCAATACGGATATCGGGCAGGCACAGGATCTGCAGCACCATATCTTCCGGACGCCAGATGCCGCGCAACTGGTACTTGGTCCAGCTTCCCTGGATCTCGCCGCTCATTTCTGTCGCGGTCGATTCGCATGGCCAGCCACGCGCTTCGAACAGGGCTACCAGCAGGTCGACCGGCGCCGCGTCCTCTTCGACCTCATAGCGATCTTCTGATGGTCTCATCGGAGCTGTTCCATGCGCGTCATGACTTGCTGGATGCAGAAACGCGGGGCCGCTTGGCAATGGATGCACGCCTCGACGCTGGGGAGAACCGTTAAGGGTTGTGCAAAGCTTGTGAACAAAACCGCCGTGCGCGTTAACCTTTGCGCGGGTTTACAGCTTTTCGATTACTTCGCCCTCAGCGCTGGTGAAGGTGAAACAGTCCACGCCCAATTCCTTGAGTTCCTTGACCATTTCGCGCGCCTTGGCGGCGCTGTCATAGGGGCCGGACAGCAGGCGATTGGCCTCGACCCAGGGGGTGACGAACGGCCCCTTGCCGTCGAGCTTGCCCTCCGCCCTGCGCGAAATCCGGCGCCAGTCGAACTTGAGCGCCGACACATCCTTGCCGGTCGCGACCTGCACCCAGTGCCGGGCCGGATGGGCGGGCGGCGGCGGCGGCTTGGGTTCCTCGCGCTCGCGCGGGATGGCGATGCGCGTGATATCCACCGCGCCGCTGGCCGAAGGCGTCGGCGTGCCGGGCGCAAGCGTAAAACCATCGAAGGCATCGGCGACCGATGCGGGCTGCGGCTCGGGCTCCGGTTGGATGGGCGCGGGCGGTGGCGGTGGCGAGGCTGTCGTTCCCATCGGAACCAATGGCGGTGGGTCTGCGCGCGCTATGACGACCGGGGCAGTGTCCGGCTGCGGCGCGGGTTCTGGTTCGGTAAGCGTTGTCGTGAGCGAAGGTGCAGGGCTCGGCGCAGGGATCGTTGAAGGGGTCGGAGGAGACGAGGGCACATCATCTGGCGCTGGTGCTGCTACAGTAGCCGACGCGATGGCGCTCGCCCCTGCGCTCGTAGCCCTGCTGCCCGTCAGATCGGGACGACGCCGGGTCTGGCGAGAGCGCGGATCGGCGGCGGCGGGCGAAGGCGTGGAGGCCTGCCGTACAGGCGGCGGTCCGGCACGCGCGATCTGCACCGCATCGCCCGCGTAACCGGCAATCCCGGCATCGTCCGTGCCGATGCTGGCGGTGCGCGGGAAGACGCCCAGATTGCCCGCTGCCGCCTGCTGCGCCTTGGTCAGTCGCGGCATATATTCGAAATAGGCCGCCATGCGTCCGCCGATCCCTGCGGGGAGCATGGTGTTGGCGATGTCCTTCGCCTCGCGCGCGTCACCCAGGATCGCCAGGCCGAAAGCGCGGGTACGGAAGGCGGCGACATCGCGCTGTTGCAGCAAGGGAAGCAAGGCGTCTTCGAAGCCCTCCCGATCGCCCGAAATTGCCAGGCTCAAGGCCAGGCGGCGGGTCGCTTCGGGACCGGCCCCATTGGCCAGCGCGAGCCGGTACAATTGCTGCGCGCTGGCGGAATCGCCGACGAGGTCGAAGGCCAGCCCGCGATCCTCGGCCATCCGCGCATTGGCGACACCCGCCTGCTCGGCCTCGGCGAACAGGCGCAGGGCCTCGACCGGACGGCGCGAGCGGGTGTAGGCCTTGGCCAGCCCCACCTTGCTGCGCGAATTGCCCGGCGACAGCTCGTTGGCGCGGCCGAAAAAGCCGATTGCCGCGTCGATGTCACCCAGTTCCAGCGCCGCTTCACCCGCATCGAGCAGTGCCGTGACATCGAGCGAATTGCGCGCCAGCCGCGACAGCGCGTCACCCAGCCGACGCTCGCCTTCGGCGGGTAATGGCTGCACGATCTCGCGCTGGGCCGAGACACGCTCGGCCTGCGCTGCCAGAGCCAGCAACGCCACGGCAGCAGCAAGTCGCCCGGTCGAAATCATGTCCTGTCCCTCGCCGCGCGGGCGTTAACCCGCGCTGACGCGGCCTTACCTACTGGTTGTTCTGGCGTCCGAGGAAGCGCGGGATGTTGAGGCCGCCACTGCTGCCGCCATCATCATCTTCGTCTTCGTCATCCGCGCCTTCGGGATTGCTGGCCCCGCGCGAGAGATTGGCCATCCGTTCGAACAGCGTGTTCCCGGGCAGCGAGCCAGAGCCCGCCCCGCCGCTGGAACCCGAACCGCTGCGCGCCGACTGGTCGTCGCCAGCGCCTTCGCCCGGGAACAGCGGTTGCTTGCGCCCCGGCTTGGTCGCCAGCGGGCTTCCCGCGTCGCGCTGGTCGTCGCCGAGTTCGAATTCGTCCTGCGATCCGCCTTCGGATTCGCGCATTTCGCCCGACAGGTCGAGCGGGGGGCGGTCTTCGTTCCAACCATCCTTCGCCGGCGTGCCGCCGAATTCGCGGTCATCGGCAGGCGCGGGTACGCCCTCGTCATCGTCGCCTTCGAAGCGTTCGGTATGTTCGTTGCGCAGGCCTGCGAGCGGATCGACGATGCCGTCGACATCGTTATAGCCTTCCTCGTCATCCTCGTCGAACGATCCGGAAGTCGCCGGCGAGAGGCCGAAGCCCTGGCCGACATCCTCTTCCTCGGCTTCGTCGGTGAGATCGAACGCATCCGCCTCTGCCGCGGTCGGCTCCGGTTCGGGAGCGGGCTGCGGCTGGTAGGACGGCTGTTCGGGCTCGGGATCGGCCGAAAGGCCTTCGTTGAGTTCGAACGGCTCTTCCTCGGCCACGTTGTCGCTCGGCAGGTCCAGCACCGGACGCCGCGGCGCGCTGCTTTCGCGCATCGAGAACGCCCGCGCGGGCGCTGCTGCAACCGAACCGTCGGGTTCGATCCCGGTAGCGACGACCGACACGCGGATCTTGCCGTCGAGGTCGGGATTGAAGGCCGAACCCCAGATGATGTTCGCGTCCTCGTCCACCAGCTCGCGGATATGGTTCGCGGCTTCGTCGACTTCGAGCAGCTTCATGTCCTCGCCGCCGATGATCGAGATGATGACGCCCTTGGCGCCGGCCATCGACACGCCGTCGAGCAGCGGGTTGGCGATGGCGCGTTCGGCCGCTTCGAGTGCGCGGTTGTCGCCTTCGCCCTCGCCGGTGCCCATCATCGCCTTGCCCATCTCGCTCATCACCGAGCGGACGTCGGCGAAGTCGAGATTGATCAGGCCCGGCATGACCATCAGGTCGGTGATCGAACGCACGCCCTGCTGGAGGACCTCGTCCGCCAGCATGAAGGCTTCCTTGAAGGTCGTTTCCGCCTTCGCGACCAGGAACAGGTTCTGATTGGGGATGACGATCAGCGTATCGACATGCTTCTGCAGTTCGTCGATGCCCGCCTCGGCTGCGCGCATGCGGCGCGTGCCTTCGAACAGGAACGGCTTGGTGACCACTCCGACGGTCAGCACGCCGCGCTTGCGCGCCGCTTCGGCGATGACCGGAGCCGCACCGGTGCCGGTGCCGCCGCCCATGCCCGCCGCAATGAACACCATGTTCACCCCGTCGAGCGAATCCTCGATTTCCTCGACAGTTTCCTCGGCCGCGGCCTTGCCCACTTCGGGACGTGCGCCTGCGCCAAGTCCGCCGGTAATGTCGGGGCCGAGCTGGATGCGTTTTTCGGAGGGCGACGTACTCAGCGCCTGGGCATCGGTATTGGCGACGATGAAGTCGACGCCCTCGATCTCTGCCTGCATCATGTTGGCGATGGCGTTGCCGCCCGCACCACCGACACCGACGACCATGATCTTGGGACGAAGATCGTCATCTGATGCCGGTCCGATATTGATACTCATCAAGAGTCCCCTGGGTATTCGAAAAGTCGCTTACTGGCTTTATGTCACAACTTTGGCACAAAGCGAATCGCACGTCGAAGTCATGATTGCCTTATCCACAAGGCCTAAAGGCGTGTTTGCGCGGCGGTTCAACCCTCAGAAATACTCGCGCACCGCGAGTAAGACACGGTTGATCAGACCCATGCCGCGATAACGCTTGGTGGGCTGGTAGCGCGGACCCACCGAACGGATGTCGACCGGGTCGTCGGACGCATACAGGCACAGGCCCGCAAGCGTGGCAAAACCGGGCGTAGCGTGCGCTTCGGGCAGGCCCTGCAACACGGGTGGCTTGCCGATGCGGACCGGGCGGCCGAGCGCGCCCTGCATGAATTCGGCGATCCCGTGCAGTTCCGCCCCGCCGCCGGTGAGCACGACCTGCCCGCCCTGCGCACCGGAGAAGCCCATCGCCTTGAGCGCCTTGCCCACTTCGGCGGTGGTGATGCCGAGCCGGTCGGTGACGATCGAAACGAGTTCGGCGCGGGCGATGCGATTGTGCTCGTCCGCGCCGCGGGCCAGCCGTCCGCCGGGTTCTTCGCCGGGGCCGTTGACGGGGATCATCTCGCGGTGGTCGGTCGGCGTCGCAATGGCCGAGCCCGACACGCATTTGAGCCGTTCGGCCTGGCTACGGCGAATGCCGAGCGAGGAAGCGATCGCATCGGTAATGTCGTTCGACCCGATGGGGATCGATTTCAGCCCCAACAGCATGCCCGCCGCATGAACCGAGACATTGGTCACCTGCGCGCCGATTTCGACCAGCGCGACGCCTAGGTCGCGCTCTTCCGCAGTGAGGCAGGCATAGGCCGCAGCCAGCGGGCTGGCGACCACACCTTCGACATCGAGATGCGCGGTCTGCACCGCCTCGATCAGATTGCGGACGGGCGGACCTTCGGCCAGCGTGACATGGACGTCGACCCCCAGCGCCTCGGCATGGAGGCCCTTGGGATTGGCGACGCCATGCGCCCCGTCGAGCGTGTAATGGGCTGGCTGCGCATGCAGCACCATGCGTCCGTCGGGGTGCAGGTGGTCGCGCGCGGCATAGAGCAGGTGCTCGATGTCGTCTTCCTCGATCCGGCGCCCGCCAATGGCGATCTCGACACTGGAAATCTTGCTCGACAGCCCCGCTCCCGCGCAGCCAATCCACACGCTCTGGATCGAGGTGTTGGCATTCGCCTCGGCCTTTTCGATCGCGGTGCGGATGGCATGGCTGGCGGCGCGCATATCGGTGACATAGCCGCGCTTGATCCCGTCGCTGGCGCGGTGGCTCGAACCGAGCACGACCATCTCGCCGCCCTCGGCCTGGCCCATGATCATGGCCGAAACGCGGAACGACCCGATGTTCACGGCGCCGAAGACACGGGTGATGCGCGGCTGTTCGGAGGCCATTATTCGGCCTTCCCGTAGAGCGCCATCTGCTTGGGACACGGCCCGTCCGCGCAGCGCAAATAGGCGCGGTCGGGCACGCGCATGTCGATTGCGATGGGCTTGCCCCCGATGAGCCGGTGCATCCCGTCGAGCTGGGCGAATTTCACCAGCGCGGGCGCGCCCAGATCGCCTTCGGGCAGCGCGAGCAACTGGCCGGTCTTGAAGGTCAGGTTCCAGCGCCGGTTGCCGACCCATTCGGCAGACGCAATTTGCGGCTTGAGTGCAGGGGCGGCATCGAGCAGCCGCCCGAGTTCCTCGACCTGGCGCGCGGCCCCGGGCCCCTCGATCAGCAATTTGCCTTCTGCATTCTTGGAGCTGATCGGTTCGAGTTCGTTGCCCCGCGGGTCGATCAGCACTAGCCGGTCGGGCTTGCGCAACACCGCATGCGGCACGCGCTCGACGATATCGATCTTGAGCGTATCGGGTAGTTGGCGCGAGACGCGCGCATCGGCCACCCACGGCAGGTCGAGCAGGCGCGCGCGGACCGCATCGAGCTCGACCAGCGGCATCGGGCGATCCTGTTCGGCCAGCACCCGCTCATAGACCTGCTGTTCGTTCATCCGCTCGACGCCCGAGACGCGCACCCGGCTGACCTCGAACCCCGAGCGCGAGGCCGACTTGGCCAGTTCCGCCTTCGCCATTTCGGGCACGCCGGCATAGCTCGCGATCGTCCAGGCGATACCCAGCCCCGCCGCGATGATCACGAACAGGAAAAACCTGTGCCACTGCTCCTCGGTGAAGGGCAGCGCGGCCATGGCGCGGTCGAACAGCCCGCTCGTATGCTTGCGTGCGGCATGCGCCTTCTGGCTGCGATTGCGCGCCGCCGCAGACCGGCGCACGCCGGTGGGTGAGCGTTTGACCTTAGCCATCCTTGCCCCCGGAGCGGGCGGCGTGATCGCGCAGCGCCGCGGCCACGATCAGCTCGCACAGCGTCGCATATTCGATCCCGGCATATCGCGCCTGTTCGGGCACGAGGCTGAGCGGGGTCATCCCCGGCTGGGTGTTGGTTTCGAGCACGAACAGCCCGTCCTCGCCCTGTTCCTCGTCCCAGCGGAAATCGGTCCGGCTGGTCCCGCGGCACCCGAGTACCTTATGTGCGGTCAGCGTATATTCGAGGCACAGTTCGGCGATCCGCGGCGGGATGTCCGCCGGGCAGATGTGATCAGTCATGCCGTCGGTATATTTGGCGTCGAAATCGTAGAACCCGCTCTTGGGCTTCAGTTCGGTGACCGCCAGCGCGCGCGGGCCCTCGGCGAAATCGACCACTGCCGCGGTCAGCTCGCGGCCCTTGATATAGGGTTCGGCAAGCAGTTCGGCGAAGTCCTGCCACGGCCCCTTGGCCTCGGCAGCGATGGGATTGCCGTAATTGCCTTCGTCGGTGACGATGGCCACGCCGACCGAGCTGCCTTCGTTGACCGGTTTGAGAACGTAGGGGCGCGGCATCGGATCGCGCTGGTGCAGGTCCGCGCTCTTGACGATCCGCCCGCCGGGCATGGGGATGCCGCGCGGCACCAGTGCCTGCTTGGTCAGCTGCTTGTCGATCGCGACAACCGAGGTCGCGAGGCCCGAATGCGTATAGGGCACGCCCATCAGGTCGAGCATGCCCTGCACGGTGCCATCCTCGCCGGGCACGCCATGCAGCGCGTTGAACACGACATCGGGCGCGGCCTCGGCGATCCGCGCGGCGACGTGGCGGTCCATGTCGATCCGCGTCACGCGGTGCCCGCGCTCTTCCAGCGCCTTGGCAATGCCTTCGCCCGACATCAGCGACACCGGTCGCTCATTGGCCCAGCCGCCCATCAGGACGACGATATGGAGTTTGGGGAGATCGGTCATTGTCGGTCCTTAGGGTCGCCCCACACGCTGGATTTCCCATTCGAGTTCGACACCCGAATGTTCGTAAACGCGGCGTTTCACTTCTTCGCCCAGCCCTTCGATATCGGCGCTGGTGGCATTATCGACATTGAGCAGGAAATTGGTGTGCTTCTCGCTCACCTGCGCGCCGCCCATGCGCAGGCCGCGGCAACCCGCGGCATCGACCAGTTCCCACGCCTTCCTGCCCGGCGGGTTCTTGAAGGTCGATCCGCCGGTCTTGGTCCGCAAGGGCTGCGAATTTTCACGCGCTTCGCCGATCGCATCCATCTTCGCACCGATCGCGGCAGGATCGCCCGGCTCGCCCTGAAAGCGCGCCGAGATCACCACCGCGCCATCGGGCAGCGCCGAATGGCGATAGGTATATTGCAGGTCCGCGACGGGCAGCGTGAGGCACTGGCCACCGGGCATGACCACCGTGCAATCGATGAGTACGTCACTGACTTCGCGGTCGTAGGCGCCGCCGTTCATGCGCACGAAACCGCCGACCGTGCCGGGGATGCCGCGCATGAATTCGAGCCCTGCCACGCCGGCATCACGCGCCGCGCTGGCAACAAGGATGCCATGCGCACCCGCGCCGCAATCGACCACGCTGGTCGCTTCGTCGATCGCGACATCGGCAAAGGACTTGCCCAGCTTGACCACGACGCCGGGCACGCCGCCATCACGAACGATCAGATTGGAGCCGAGACCCAGCGCCATTACCGGCAGATCGCCCTCGAGCCGCTGGAGGAATTCCTTGAGGTCTTCTGCGTCGGCGGGCTCGAACAGCCAGTCGGCCTTGCCCCCGGCCTTGAACCAGACGAGCTTGGCGAGCGGCGCATCGGGGGTCAGCTTGCCGCGCAGGCCCTGCGTGTCGATCGGCGCAGCCACTCCGCCCTCGACTTCGCAATCGGGGGCCATGCCGCTGTCGCGGTTCCACACATCGCCCGGCTGTTCGCCCGCGCTCATGCGGTACTCGCTTTCGCAATGCCATTGGCGAGGCCCGCCGCCCATTGGGTGATATCGCCCGCACCGAGGCATACGACCAGATCGCCTGGCTGCAGATCGGCGGCCAGCTTCTCGGCCAGGTCTTCCTCGTCTGCGACCGTCTGCGCGGCGCGGTGGCCGCGTGCCTTGAGCCCGGCGACCAGCGCCTCGGCATCGACCCCCTCGATGGGATCCTCGCCCGCGGCATAGACCGGCGTCACATAGACCTCGTCGGCCTCGTTGAAGCAGCTCTGGAAATCCTCCATCAGATCGCGCAGCCGCGTGTAGCGATGCGGCTGGACCACCGCGACGACGCGGCCCTTGCCGGCGCTTTCGCGCGCGGCGGACAGCACCGCCCGGATTTCGACCGGGTGGTGCCCGTAGTCGTCGATGATCATCGCCACACCGTCGCCGCTGGGCACTTCGCCCACCCGCGTAAAGCGCCGCCGGACCCCGCCGAACGCGGAAAAGCCGTTGCAGATAACGTCGTCGGGGCAGCCCATCTCGATCGCCACCGCAATCGCCGCCAGCGCGTTCTGGACATTGTGGCGGCCCGGCATCGGCAGG
>LWDU01041217.1_pt1 | contig 11116 bp, 7 predicted proteins | sample 727161 | NCBI WGS metagenome assembly LWDU01 (sample SAMN04566230, study PRJNA314399) | hydrothermal vent metagenome | isolation source: deep sea hydrothermal plume seawater | place: Mexico: Gulf of California, Guaymas Basin | collected 2004-07-11 | reverse complement strand
AATTAATTTTAAAACAAACAATTATGGAAGGTACAGTAAAATGGTTTAATCCCAGCAAAGGTTACGGATTCATCCAAGGTGAAGACGGAACAGATTATTTTGCACACTTTGGAGAAATCCAATCAGAAGGCTTTAAAACATTAATTAATTTTAAAACAAACAATTATGGAAGGTACAGTAAAATGGTTTAATCCCAGCAAAGGTTACGGATTCATCCAAGGTGAAGACGGAACTGATTATTTCGCACACTTTGGGGAAATCCAATCAGAAGGCTTTAAAACATTAAAAGAAGGACAGTCAGTAACTTTTGAAGAAGCTGATGGAGAAAAAGGTCCTGTTGCAAAGAATATAATGGCTGCTTCAGATATGGAAGAAACTACAGAGGAACCAGAAGCAGAAGAAACTGCAGAGGAGCCAGAAGCAGAAGAAACTGCAGAGGAACCAGAAGCAGAAGAAACTGCAGAGGAACCAGAAGCAGAAGAAACTACAGAGGAACCAGAAGCAGAAGATGATAAACAAGAAAAAGAAAATTAAATAAAGAGAATGCTTCCAACATTTATAATTAACCAAAGTTGAACAATTAAACCCCAAATAAAATGGCAGAATTAAAAGAATTTGCAGAGCAGTTAGTAAATTTATCGGTAAAAGAGGTAAACGAACTAGCAAACATATTAAAAGATGAATATGGTATTGAGCCTGCTGCAGCAGCAGTTGCAGTTTCCAGTCCGGCAGCTGGAGGTGGTGAAACAGTTAGTGAGGAACAATCAGAATTTGATGTTATCCTTACAGCAGCAGGTGGTTCTAAACTTGCAGTAGTTAAACTTGTAAAAGAACTTACTGGATTAGGACTAAAAGAGGCGAAAGGTATTGTTGATAGTGCACCAAAAGCAGTAAAAGAAGGTGTTGCTAAAGATGAAGCAGAAGCTTTGAAAACCCAGCTTGAAGAAGCAGGTGCTGAGGTAGAGTTAAAATAACTCCACTCACAACATAAAGGTTCAGACCCTATAGCAATATAAGGTCTGAGCCATTTCGTTTTTTATAGAAACCGTTTTTTAATTTAAAGATTACTCCCTTGACCAAGACAAATAATTCAGAAAGAATAAATTTCGCTTCCATAGGAAATCAAATAGATTATCCAGATTTTTTAGATATACAATTAGAAACATTCAATAGCTTCTTCCAATTAGGAACCACAAGTGAAGAGAGAAAAAAAGAGGGGCTTTATAAAACTTTTGAAGGTATTTTCCCAATTACAGATTCTAGAAATAATTTTGTTCTAGAATTTATTGATTATACCATTGACCCTCCAAGATACTCTATTGATGAGTGTATCAGTAGAGGGCTTACTTATAAAGTGCCGCTAAAAGTAAAGTTAAAACTTTATTGTACAGATGAAGATCATGAGGATTTTGAAACTATAATCCAAGATGTATATTTTGGAAACACCCCTTATATGACACCAAAAGGAACATTTGTGATAAATGGTGCAGAAAGAGTTATTGTATCTCAACTTCACCGATCTCCAGGTGTTTTTTTTGGACAAAGTTTTCACGCCAATGGTACCAAATTATATTCAGCAAGAGTAATTCCTTTTAAGGGTTCTTGGATTGAATTCGCAACAGACATTAACAATGTGATGTTTGCCTATATTGATAGAAAAAAGAAATTGCCGGTTACCACTCTTTTAAGAGCAATCGGATATGAAAGCGATAGAGACATCTTGCAAATTTTTAATTTGGCGGATGAAGAAAAAGTAACAAAAAGTGGTTTGAAAAGATTGGTAGGAAGAAGATTGGCTGCTAGGGTTTTAAAATCTTGGATTGAAGATTTTGTAGATGAAGATACAGGAGAATTGGTTTCCATTGAAAGAAATGAAGTAATTATTGATAGAGAAACTGTTTTAGAAAAAGAGCATATCAATCAGATTGTTGATTCCGGTTCAGTAACTATCCTTCTTCACAAAGAAGATGCTAATGCTGCCGATCACGCACTGATTTACAATACGCTTCAAAAAGATCCAACCAACTCAGAAAAAGAGGCAGTAGAATATATTTATCGCCAACTTAGAAGTGCTGAGCCGCCAGATGAAGATACGGCAAGAAGTGTAATTGATAAATTATTCTTTTCCGATCAAAGATATAGTTTAGGGCATGTTGGACGGTACAGAATAAACAAAAGATTAGGAGTAGATGTTCCAGAAACAAAACAAGTTTTAACCAATGAGGATATTGTTTCCATTATTCAAAATTTGATTGAATTGGTAAACTCCAAAACAGATGTAGATGATATCGATCATTTATCTAACAGAAGAGTAAGAACAGTTGGCGAGCAACTTTCAAGCCAATTTTTTGTAGGATTAAACAGAATGGCAAGAACGATTCGTGAGAGAATGAATGTAAGAGATAATGAAGTGTTTACTCCTCTTGATTTAATCAATGCCAAAACTCTTTCTTCTGTAATTAATTCCTTTTTTGGAACAAGTCAGCTTTCTCAGTTTATGGATCAAACCAATCCACTGGCAGAAGTTACACACAAAAGAAGAGTTTCTGCATTAGGGCCTGGCGGTTTATCCAGAGAAAGAGCGGGCTTTGAGGTACGTGATGTACACTATACGCATTATGGAAGATTGTGCCCAATTGAAACTCCTGAAGGACCAAATATTGGACTGATTTCTTCCCTTTGTGTTTATGCAAAAATTAATGATTTAGGATTTATTGAAACCCCTTATCGTGAAGTAGAAAATGGGGTGGTGCAATTAGATAAAGAACCAATCTATATGAATGCGGAGGATGAAGAAGATAAAATGATTGCCCAAGCAAATGCTCCTATTAGTGAGGAAGGTAAATTCAAAAACAGAAGAATTAAATCGAGATTACAGGCAGATTATCCGGTTGCAAGCCCAAAAGAAATAAAATTAATGGATGTGGCACCAAACCAAATTGCATCTATTGCGGCATCCCTTATTCCATTTTTGGAACATGATGATGCCAACAGGGCTTTGATGGGATCTAATATGATGCGACAAGCAGTTCCGCTTTTGCAAACAGATGCTCCAATTGTTGGAACAGGATTAGAACCACATGTTGCAAGAGATTCTAGAGTGCTTGTAAATGCAGAAGGAAATGGAGTAGTAGAATATGTAGATGCTTGTAAAATTACGGTTCGATACAATTATACTCCTGACGAACAACTTTTGGTTTTTGATGAGGAGATAAAAACTTATGAGCTTACTAAATTCAAAAAAACAAACCAAAGTACTTGTATGAATATCAAACCTATTGTAAAAATAGGGGATAAAGTAAAAAAAGGACAAGTACTTTGTGAAGGATATGCTACTCAAAATGGAGAACTAGCAATTGGAAGAAACTTGAAAGTAGCATTTATGCCCTGGAAAGGATACAATTTTGAGGATGCTATTGTTCTTTCAGAAAGAATTGTTCGTGAAGATTTATTTACTTCACTGCATATTGAAGAACATAGTGTTTCTGTAAGGGAAACAAAAAGAGGGGCGGAAGAACTTACAGCCGATATTCCGAATGTAAGTGAAGAAGCTACAAAAGATTTGGATGAATATGGTATGATTAGAATAGGTGCTAAGATTAAAGCGGGCGATATTCTTATTGGAAAGATTACACCAAAAGGAGAGTCCGATCCTACTCCTGAAGAAAAATTATTAAGAGCCATTTTTGGTGAAAAAGCGGGGGATGTAAAAGATGCTTCTCTAAAAGCCAAACCATCCTATGAAGGAGTGGTTATTAATAAAACATTATTCTCAAAATCAGTTAAAGATAAAAGATTAGTTGCACAAGATAAAGATGAAATAGATGTGCTAGAGGTAGAATTTCAAAAGAAAACTGCTAAATTGAAAAAAGTACTAATTGATAAATTATATACATTGATTGGCGGAAAAGCTTCACAAGGGGTAACGAATGTGTTAGGTGAAACGATTATTCCAAAAAGCACAAAGTTTACGCAAAAACTACTTCATGAAGTTGATTTTGTAACAGTAGACACCAAAAAATGGACTACTAACATTAAGCATAATCAAATAGTAAATCAAATTCTGCTTGGGTATATCAAAAAGTATAATGAGATTTTTGGCCTTCACAAAAGAGATAAATTTGCCATTACTGTTGGGGATGAACTACCAAAAGGTGTTCTGCAATTAGCCAAGGTTTTTATAGCGAAAAAACGAAAAGTAAAAGTAGGAGATAAATTAGCAGGACGACATGGAAACAAGGGTATTGTGGCTAAAATTGTAAGAGATGAAGATATGCCATTTTTGGAAGATGGAACCCCAGTTGATATTGTATTAAATCCTTTGGGTGTGCCTTCAAGGATGAACCTTGGTCAGATTTACGAAACCATTTTAGGTTGGGCTGGTCAGAAATTAGATAAAAGGTATTTTACTCCTGTTTTTGATGGCGCTAGTATTGAGGACATTAATAAAGAAATGAAAGAAGCTGGATTACCAACTTATGGAGAAACTTATTTGTATGATGGTGGAACTGGAGAGAAATTCGATCAACCAGCAACAGTGGGAATAATCTACATGCTAAAACTAGGACACTTAATTGATGATAAAATGCATGCTCGTTCTATTGGTCCTTATTCCCTTATTACACAGCAACCACTTGGGGGTAAAGCGCAATTCGGTGGACAAAGATTGGGTGAGATGGAGGTTTGGGCATTAGAGGGTTATGGTGCTTCCAACATTTTACAAGAAATGCTGACCTTAAAATCGGATGATGTAATAGGAAGAGCAAAAGCTTATGAAGCCATTGTAAAAGGAAATCCTTTACCAAAAGCAGGAATTCCAGAATCATTCAATGTATTGTTACATGAGCTTAGTGGATTAGGATTAAAAGTATCTTTTGAATAAAAATATTTAATAAAATTATGCCAATAACTAAAGATAAAAGACAACACAAAGATTTTTCACACCTAAAAATCAGTTTATCTTCTCCGGAAGATATATTAGGAAGATCATCTGGTGAGGTGTTAAAACCAGAAACCATAAATTATAGAACATATAAGCCAGAAAGAGATGGGCTTTTTTGCGAAAGAATTTTTGGGCCAGTAAAGGATTTTGAATGCCATTGTGGTAAATATAAAAGAATCCGTTACAGAGGAATTATTTGTGATAGATGTGGGGTGGAAGTAACTGAGAAAAAGGTAAGAAGAGAAAGAGTTGGGCACATCAAATTGGTTGTTCCGGTAGCTCATATTTGGTATTTCAGAACGCTACCTAATAAAATAGGATATCTTTTAGGGCTTCCAACCAAAAAGATGGACATGATTATCTATTATGAAAGATATGTTGTGATTCAAGCAGGAGTTGGCGGGCTAAATGAAGAAGGAGATCCAATTAAGGATAATGATTTTATTACTGAGGAAGAATATTTAAATATATTAGATGCACTCCCAACAGAAAATCAGTATTTGCCTGATGAAGATCCAAATAAATTTATTGCTAAAATGGGTGCAGAAGCAATTGCTGATTTACTTGCACGAATTGACATGGATGCCTTGTCGTTCGAGTTAAGAGATAAGGCAAATACGGAAACTTCTCAGCAAAGAAAAACTGAAGCACTTAAAAGATTGCAAGTAGTAGAGGCCTTTCGTGAGGCGAATCAGCATACCGAAAATAAACCAGAGTGGATGATAATAAAAGTTGTTCCTGTTACTCCACCTGAGTTGCGTCCACTTGTTCCACTAGATGGAGGAAGGTTTGCAACTTCTGATTTGAATGATTTATATAGAAGAGTGATTATCCGAAATAACAGATTGAAACGATTGATGGAAATCAATGCTCCTGAAGTAATTTTAAGAAATGAAAAAAGGATGTTGCAAGAATCTGTTGATGCACTTTTTGATAATTCCAGAAAATCATCTGCTGTAAAAACAGATGGAAACAGGGCACTGAAATCATTATCGGATAACTTGAAAGGAAAGCAAGGTAGATTCCGTCAAAATCTTTTAGGAAAAAGGGTAGATTATTCTGCTCGTTCGGTAATTATTGTTGGTCCTAGTTTGAAACTACATGAATGTGGTTTGCCAAAAGAAATGGCTGCAGAGTTATACAAACCATTTATTGTTCGAAAACTGATTGAAAGAGGAATTGTAAAAACAGTAAAATCTGCCAAAAAGATTATTGATGCTAGAGAACCAGTAGTTTGGGATATTTTAGAAAATGTAATGAAAGGACATCCTGTACTTTTAAATAGGGCACCAACTCTTCACCGATTGGGTATTCAGGCCTTTCAGCCAAAAATGATTGAAGGAAAAGCTATTCAGTTGCATCCACTTGTATGTACTGCATTTAATGCCGATTTTGATGGGGATCAAATGGCGGTTCATTTACCACTTGGTACGGCTGCTATTTTGGAAGCACAAATTTTAATGTTGGCTTCTCATAATATCCTAAATCCTGCAAATGGAGCTCCAATTACAGTTCCTTCACAAGACATGGTGCTTGGACTTTATTATATGACAAAGCAAAAAGTAACTGCAGATCAGGTAAAAAATGAAAAAGGAAAAGTAATAGAAAAGGCGGTTACCGTTAAAGGAGAAGGAATGACTTTTTATTCTGCTGAGGAAGTGATTATTGCTTACAATGAAAAAATTGTAGCACTTCATGCTATGATAAGAGTGCGTGTGAAAGATGAAAAAGGAAAAGATTATCTCTTAGAAACTTCAGTAGGTAGAGTATTATTTAATGAATTTGTTCCTGAAGAGATTGGTTTTATCAATGAGTTGCTTACTAAAAAAGCATTAAGAAATATCATTGGAGATATTCTTAGTAAATGTGGGGTTTCTAAAACAGTAAAATTCTTGGATAATATTAAAAATATTGGTTTTCAAATGGCTTTTAAAGGTGGCCTTTCTTTTAATTTAGGGGATGTAGTTGTTCCGCCAGAGAAAAAACAAATGGTAAAAGATGCTTATGAAAAAGTAGATGAGGTGTTTTCTCACTATAATTTAGGTGTAATTACCAATAACGAAAGATATAATCAGGTAATTGATATTTGGACTAATACCAATGCTCGATTGACCGAAACGGTAATGAGCCGACTTAGAAGCGAAAGACAAGGTTTCAACTCTCTTTATATGATGTTGGATTCTGGTGCAAGGGGTTCGAAAGAGCAAATTCGTCAGTTATCTGGAATGAGGGGATTGATGGCCAAACCACAGAAATCAGGTGATCATGGAGATTCTATTATTGAAAATCCTATTATCACTAACTTTAGAGAAGGGCTTTCCATTTTAGAGTACTTTATTTCTACTCATGGTGCCAGAAAAGGATTAGCCGATACGGCTCTAAAAACTGCAGATGCTGGTTATTTAACAAGACGATTGGTTGATGTTTCGCAAGATGTGGTGATTACAGAAGAAGATTGTGGTACTTTGCGTGGGCTTGTAACTACTGCCCTTAAAAACAATGAAGATATTGTAGAAACTTTATCTGAAAGAATTACAGGAAGAGTTTGCTTGCATGATATTTACAATCTAAACGATAATAAAGTTATTGTTGAATCGGGAAGTGAGATAACTGAATTAATTGCTAAAGAGATTCAAGAAGCAGAAATTGAGGAAGTTGAAATTCGTTCTGCTCTTACTTGCGAAACCAGAAAAGGAATTTGTAGCAAATGTTATGGTAGAAGTTTGGCTTCTGCAAAAATGGCAGCAAGAGGAGAGGCAGTTGGTGTTATTGCTGCTCAATCCATTGGAGAGCCGGGTACTCAGCTTACGCTAAGAACTTTCCATGTTGGGGGTACTGCTTCTAGAACTGCAGCAGATTCGAGTATTACTATCAAAAATGATGGTAAGATTGAGATTGAAGATTTAAAAACCGTTAAAACGAAAAAGGCTAATGGTAAAGATGTTGAAATTGTAATTTCTAGAACAGCTGAACTTAAAATAATTGATGAAAAATCAGGCGTTACGATTGCTACTCATATTATTCCTTATGGTTCTAATATTTACAAAAAATCCGGAAAGGTTGTTAAGGGAGATGTAGTTTGCGATTGGGATCCTTACAATGCACTTATCATTTCTGAGATTGCTGGAAAGATTCAATACCAAGATATTGAGGAAGGATATACATATAGAATTGAATCGGATGAGCAAACAGGGCATCAAGAAAAAGTAATAATTGATAGTAGAGATAAAAAGAAAAATCCTGTTATTGTTATTCAAGCAAAAGGTAAGGAAAGGTCTTATAGTATTCCTGTAAAAGCGCATATCTCGGTTGATGAAGGAGAAACAATAAAGGCAGGAACAGTAGTTGCTAAAATTCCAAGGGTGCAAGGTTCTTCAGGTGATATTACGGGTGGTCTTCCAAGAGTTACAGAGCTTTTTGAAGCAAGGAATCCTTCTAATCCAGCAGTAGTTTCTGAGATTGATGGTATTGTTTCATTTGGAAAGAAAATCAAAAGAGGGAATAAAGAAATTATTGTAACCTCAAAAACTGGTGAGGAAAAGAAATTCTTAGTGCCCCTTTCAAAACACATATTAGCTCAAGAGAATGATTTTGTAAAAGCGGGAACGCCACTTTGTGATGGCGTAATCACGCCAAGAGACATCTTAGCAATTAAAGGACCCACTATTGTTCAGGAATATATTGTGAATGAAGTACAGGAGGTTTATAGGTTGCAAGGAGTGAAAATTAACGACAAACACTTTGAGGTTGTGGTAAGACAAATGATGAGGAAAGTGGAAATAGTTGATTCTGGTGATACTAAATTATTGGAAAAACAATTGGTAAACAAAATCGATTTCATGGAAGAAAACGATTGGATTTTCGATAAAAAATACATTGAAAATGCTGGTGATTCAACCGATTACAGCCAAGGGCAATTAATTACTGCAAGACAGCTAAGAGAAGAGAATTCCCGACTTAAAAGAAAGGATATGAAGCCCATTGATTCGCGTGATGCTGTTCCGGCAATTTCTCGTCCGGTACTTCAAGGAATTACCAGAGCTTCACTGCAAACCGATAGTTGGATTTCAGCAGCTTCTTTCCAGGAAACTACAAAAGTATTGAATGAAGCAGCTATTAGAGCGAAAAGAGATGGTCTTAGAGGATTGAAAGAAAATGTAATTGTTGGGCACAAAATTCCAGCAGGAACTGGCCTTATTGATGGAAGCGATTTAATTGTTGGTTCACAAGCAGAATTTGATAAATTACTAGAGGATAAAACAGAAGAATTGGTGCAAGAGAAAGTAACAATAACGGAAGAATAAAAACTTATTATTATGTCAGAAGAAAAAAAACAAGACGGACTAAACATTGAATTAAGTGAGGAAGTAGCTGAAGGGACTTACAGCAATATTGCTATTATCAATCATTCCCCCTCTGAGTTTGTAGTTGATTTTATTCAAATGATGCCTGGAGTTCCAAAGGCAAAAGTAAAATCACGAATTATTCTTACACCTCAACATGCTAAACGCCTTATGAAAGCTTTGAATGATAATATTTCAAAATTTGAAGCTCAGCATGGCGAGATAAAAGATGTTGATCCTACTGGCGGAATCCCCATGAATTTTGGAGGACCTACGGCAGAAGCTTAAAAAACAAAACCCAGTTATTTACTGGGTTTTTTTATGCAATTAACCATCCAATTGCTAGCAGAAAAAAGAAGATAAACTAGTATTACATAAGGTACAAATACAATCCAATTTCCTATTGATCTATTTTAGTAATAAATCAGCAATAACAAATGCGCCAAAAATAACGGAAGCAATGCCGTTTGTAGTAAAAAATGCGAGATTTACTTTGCTCAAATCATTGTGTTTTACCAATCTGTGTTGGTAAGCAAGTAGGGCGGTAAAAATCCAAAAACCTATCCAATAATACAATCCGAATTCATCTAATAAACCCGCAATACTTAGTGCTGAAAAAGTAAAAAAATGTAAAAGGTTGGATAAGTTTAATGCGTTCTTTTTTCCTATCAGTACAGGAATAGAATGTAGTTTTTGTGTTTTATCAAATTCTTCATCTTGCAAAGAATAAATAATATCAAAGCCACTTACCCAAAAAAGTACAGCAACTGAAAATAGGAGAGGGATAATATTAAACTCACCACTAACAGCCAAGTAAGCTCCAATAGGGGCCAGGGCGAGTCCTAGCCCTAAAACTAAATGACAAAGAGCTGTAAATCGTTTAGTATAACTGTATCCTAAAATTATCAATAGGGCAACTGGCGATAGAGCCAAGCAGAGAGGATTAATTAAATAAGTTATTCCAATAAATAATAAAGAGTTGATGATAACAAAAAGAAGTGCATTTTTTGCAGTAATTGTACCGTTTGGTATTTCTCTTATTTGGGCTGTTCTTTCATTTACTTTATCTATATCTCTATCAATATAGCGATTAAAAGCCATGGCTGCCGAGCGCGCAAACACCATACAAAGTACTACATATAAAAGTGTAATCCGTTCAAATTCGTATGATTTTGTAGCCAAGAAAAAACCAATAAAAGCAAATGGCATTGCAAAGATGGTATGGCTAAATTTGATTAATGAGAAATATTTTTTCATACTAGAAAGACTCTACAATATCATTCTAGTGAGAATTGGTTAATTACAAATGATATGGTAGAGTCTTTTGTAATTAACCAATTCTCCTCAAACTTTTCAAGATCTAAGTAGAAGAGTCCGTTAGGGTGATCCTTTTCTCTAATAAGTTCCCATTTTCCAAATAGATTTGATGTTGTTGTTGAAGTTAGTCTTACATCTAATATCTCAAATCTAAATTCTCCCATGCTAGATTTTATTGGATAACTGTTTTTATATCGCTCTAAAGTATTTTGCCATCCATATGCTGGTTTATGTGTTGCTGAGGTAAATATCAATTCTTCAGAATTCCAATATCCTTCCATAAATCCATCTATATCTCCATTGTTCCAACATTCCTGTTGTGTGGTTAACATCTTCTTTATAGCATCAATCTCGTTAGGGTCCTGTTTTATGGTCTCAATAGTCTTGGTGTTATTCATACTGCAAGACAACAATATAAGAAGGAATAGGGTAAATAGTTGTTTCATAATTTTCGCACCAAATATAGTGAAATTTATCTATTATATTTTACGATATTTGCAAACAATTATGAGTA
>LWDU01038243.1_pt1 | contig 11118 bp, 9 predicted proteins | sample 727161 | NCBI WGS metagenome assembly LWDU01 (sample SAMN04566230, study PRJNA314399) | hydrothermal vent metagenome | isolation source: deep sea hydrothermal plume seawater | place: Mexico: Gulf of California, Guaymas Basin | collected 2004-07-11 | reverse complement strand
ACGAAAAGGTGTCCGAAAATATCCGCGACGCCGTGCTGCGCTACGAGATTGCCCACCCTGTAGTGAACGACGACACGATGCACATGTGGCAGCGCATCGGTGTCCGCAGTTGGCCGTCGATGGCCGTCGTCGGCCCGAAGGGCAACCTCATGCTGATGGTCTCCGGCGAGGGCAACAAGGAGTTGATCGACGCCTGCATCACCGCCGCGCTCGCGTTTTATCCGAAAGACATTTTCCGGCACGACCCCATCCCGATGTCGCCGGAGAAAAACAAAAAACGCATCGACTCGCCGCTGCGCTACCCCGGAAAACTGGCGATCGATCCCGACGACGAACGACTCTTCATCAGCGACTCGAGCCATCACCGAATCGTCGTCACCGATCTCGACGGCAAATTCATCGACACCATCGGCACCGGCCGCATCGGCCTTGCCGATGGCGGCTACGATGAGGCACAGTTTTTCCGACTTCAGGGTCTCGCCTTCCACAAGGGCAACCTTTATGTCGCCGACGCCGAAAACCACGCACTGCGTGTCGTCGATACGAAAGCCAAAACCGTCCGCACCCTCGCCGGTAACGGTACGCAGGGTCGCGACTACAAAGGCGGCAAAGGCGGCCGCGAGCAACCGATTAGCACGCCGTGGGATGTCCTCGTCGAGGACGGCCAAGTCTTCATCGCCATGGCTGGCACACACCAGATCTGGTCGTACGACATGAAGAAACAAATCGCAAAAAATTACAGCGGGAACGGCTCCGAGCAAAACCTCAATCGCACCGACCGGCTGCTCGCCGCGTGGGCGCAACCGTCCGGCTTGACCGTCGGCAACGGCGAGTTGTTCGTCGCCGACAGCGAGAGCAGTACTGTGCGCGCGATCAACTTGGCGAGCGGAGCCACCCGCACTATCGCTGGCGGCGAGAATGACAAACCGCGCAACCTGTTCGCGTTCGGCGACACGGATGGCGTCGGCGAAAAGGCCCGCATGCAGCACGTCCTCGGCGTCCAGTGGTGGGCGAAGGAAAAGAAGGTCATCGTCGCCGACACATACAACCACAGACTCAAGCTACTCGACCCGAAAACCGGCGAGGTCAAACGCTGGGTTGGCTCCGGCAAGCCCGGCCTCCGGGACGGCAACGGGCTAGACGCGCAACTCTCCGAGCCGTCCGGCTTCGCGCTTGGCCCACAGGCTAGGCGGCTGTTCGTCGCCGACACGAACAACCACTCGATCCGCGTTGTTGACCTCGAGTCGCTCGACGTGAGCACGCTCAAGCTCAGCGGCGTCCCTGAGGCGGGGAAACCGGTTGCGCCGCGCAGTCTTCGCCTGGCCGATCTGCCCGGCACGCCGACGATCCGCACCGAGCCACTGCGCTTGGCCAAGGGCAAGAACGGCACGCTGACGCTGAGCCTAACGCTCCCCGCCAACCACCACTTCACCGAGGACGCCGGCAGTCGTTGGCAGGTCATCGCCGGTGAGAACTCGACGATTGCCATCGACGAAGCCAAGGCCGCCGGTATGCTGATGGAAAACGCCACGATCCGCATCCCGTTGACGCTGATGGACAATGCCGAGGACGGCCTCGTGCGCGTCGAGGCGATCGCCTACTTCTGCAAAGACGACGGTCCGTGTCAGGTTTCCGGCGTGCTGTTCGAGGTGCCTGTCGCGCTTGCCCAAGCGCCAGGGAAACCGGTCGAGCTGAAGCACACCTTCAGCAGCCAGGCCGCCCAGTTCGGCCTCCTGCCTGGCGAAGCGCCATAATTGGTTATATTTTTCATTTTTTGTTTGACAATATATCTAGAAAAGTATTATATTTACGTCAGCAAGTTAAAACCATTCATGAAAATGAAGCATAAACCAAAAGCCCTTACACCGCTGTTTTTTGCAGCACTCCTGGTCTTCGGCTCTCCCAGGCCCGACATCCAATCAGCCGGCAACTCGGCGTCGCCGAACCCGGAAGGCCCGCCCGCAGCGGTTCAAACCAGCTTCGAGTCGGTCGTCTCGAGGCTCGATCCCAACGATGCCATCCTTTTCGTCTGCCCTCATCACCCCGATGCGTTTGGCGCTGCCTTCGCGGATGGACACGTGGAGATCATGAAGTGGCCCCGCATTAGCCAACGGTTCAGAAATCAGGAAAACCCCATCGAGTTGCCCATTCGACCTTGGCAGCAGTAAGCCCACAGACACCCGTCAGAAACTCACCAGCTCCCGCTTGGCCAAGTGCAAAAAGGGCGTGCGCTGTTGCGGGGCTTTGCCTATGCTGCGGCGCACACCGATTTTTGAGGGTGGCCCGCCTGCCTTCCGGTCTTTTTTAACCAGCAAAACAATACCAACATCATGTCACAAAAAGTAGGATTTGTCGGAGTCGGCCGCATGGAAGGATTGCGGATACGACGTCTCCGCCGTGTACGATATCCGCAGCGAAGCCGCCGCCGAACTGGCCACCGAACTCGGCACCACCGCCGCCACGACACTGGCGCAGGTCACCGAGTTGTCGGACGTCATTATCACCGTCGTGATCGACGACGCCTCAATGCGCACGATCTTCGCCAGCGAGGGCGACAGTCTCCTCACCGGCGCGGAGGGACGCGTGTTCATCAACTGCGCCACCATCAGCCCGGCGGTGCACGTGGCGACCGAGGCCGCCGCCAAGGCCGCCGGCGCGGAGTCGCTCGAGGGCTGCATGGCCTCCAGCATCACCCAGGCGCGAGACGGCACGCTGTATCTGATGCTCGGCGGTGACAAGGCCACCTACGACAAAGTCGAGGAGTTGCTCGGGAAACTCTCGACCAACAAACGCTACGTCGGCACCGCCGGCAAGGCCGCCCAAGTGAAGGCACTGGTCAACATGGTGATGAACATCAACACCGCCGGGCTGGCCGAGGGGCTGGGCCTGGCCGACGCGCTTGGCCTCGACCTGAACATGGTGATGGAGATTTTCTCGCAGACCGGCGCCAACTCCCGCGTGCTCGAGACCGACGGCGAGGACATGCGCGACCGCGACCACGAATGCTACTTCTCCGGTGCGCACGCCGCGAAGGATTCCGGCATCGCGCTGGCGCTTGGCCAAGCGGAGGGCCTCGGCCTCCCAATGGCCGACGCGTCCAAGGGGCAGTTCGACAAGATGATCGAGAAAGGAATCGGCGAACTGGACAAATCCGGCGTGGCCGAGCTGACCTTCAAAGGCCGTACCGCCTAAACCGTAAAAAACTTTTTTCGCTTGCTTCGGCGGCGGGGATTTGCTCTTTTCCACGGCCTTTGCCCGGCTGAAGCCACTGGGAAGGCACTTCCGCCAGGCAAGCAAGGATGGATAACTCACAATTCAACGGTAACGGAAATGGACGTTACTCGGCCAAAGCAATGGCCAAGCCGATCAATTTCCTGTGCATTGCCCCGGAAGCGCAGGAAGTGTGCGTGATCGGGGATTTCAATGAGTGGAACGGCGATTCGCACGCGATGAACCGGCAGTTTGACGGCTCGTGGAGCACGCAAATCGACCTTCACCACGGGCATCACCGCTACCAATTCCTCATCGACGGCAAACCCTCTCTCGACCCCAGCGCTAACGGCGTGGTGCGCAACGAGCAGAACCAGCGCGTGTCGCTCATCGCTGTCAGTTAACCCCCAATTTCAACCAAAAAAAGGCGGCTGTCTGGCCGCCTTTTTCGTGTCAAAATTTGGGGGAGTGAGAATCAGTTGTTTTCCGGATCCGGCGGCGGCGGTTGCTCCTTGAGCCCTACCGACTCGGCGATATCATTGAACTCCGTTCGCTCCACCGTGTTGAGGCACTTGCCTCGCTCGGTGAGCTTCTCGTTGATCTTCACGACCGTCTCGGTCATTTGCTCGTGCGTGTCCTGAGTCCCCCCGGCAACGACAAAATTGTCGCCGGTCGTAATACGCTTATGCCCGTCGGAATCCATACCGAGCCCCACCATCACTGATTTTTTATTACCACCGCTCCTTGGCACGCCGAAAAGGTAACGCATGCGAATGCCTGGTCAAGTGACAAAACCGAGCCTTCGGAATGCGGCAAAGCTCGAGATTCTGTCTTTCGCCGCGAACGCTTCGCCGCTAAACTTGGCCAAGCGGCGAATGAAGATTGCGATCGCACAGATCAACTCAACCGTCGGTGACTTCGACGGGAACTCCGACAAGATCACCGACGCGTGGCGGCGCGCCGACGAGGCCGGCGCGGAGCTGGTTGTGCTGCCCGAGCTGGCGGTGTGCGGCTATCCGCCGCGCGACCTGTTGGCCAAGCCGGCGTTCCTCCGCCGGAACCAAGAGGCTCTCGAGGGCTTGGCCAAGCGCGGCGGCAAGGCGGTCGCCGTCGTGGGCTACGCCTCCGCCAACAAAACCGACTCCGGCCGCCCAGCGCAAAACTCCGCCGCCGTGCTGCAGGACGGCCAAGTCAGCGCCGTCCGCCACAAGACGCTGCTGCCGACTTACGACGTGTTCGACGAGGACCGCTACTTCGAGCCGGCCACCGACAACACGCCGGTCGATATCCTAGGCACAAAAGTGGGCATCACCATTTGCGAGGACATCTGGAACGACGAAGTGTTCCTACACGACCGCCGCTACGACCGCCGCCCCGCCGATGAACTCACCAACGCCGGCGCGAAACTGCTGCTCAACCTCTCCGCCTCGCCCTGGAGCCTTGGCAAGGAACACAGCCGGCACGTGTTACTCTCGCAGTTGTCGGCCAAGTGCAGTTGTCCGGTGGTGTACTGCAACCTCGTCGGCGGGAACGACGAGTTGGTCTTCGACGGCGGCAGCCAATACTACAACGGCCACGGCGTGCTCGGAGCCAGCGGCGCGATGTTCGCCGAGGATCTGCTGCTCATCGACACGGAGACTATCGAGCCACAGTCGAGCGACACCTCCGACGACAACGAAAAAATTTACAGGGCACTCTCGCTTGGCGTGCGCGATTATCTGCACAAGTGCGGCTTCGCGTCGGCGGTCATCGGGTTGAGCGGCGGGATCGACTCGGCAGTCACTGCGGTGATTGCCGTCGATGCGCTTGGCGTGGAGAACGTCCGGGGCGTGGCCATGCCGTCACAATACTCGTCGCAGGGCAGCCTCGACGACGCGGAGGGCTTGGCCAAGGCGCTGGGCATCCGGTACGACGTAGTGCCGATCGAGCCGGTGTTCGAGCAACTCAAGTCGCAACTCGGCGGCATCTTCGAGGGACTCGACGAGGGCACGGCCGAGGAGAACATGCAGGCGCGCATTCGCGGCAACATCCTCATGTCGATGTCCAACAAGTTCGGCTCGCTGCTGCTGACGACCGGTAACAAGAGCGAACTGGCGGTCGGCTACTGCACGCTCTACGGTGACATGTGCGGCGGCCTCGCCGTGATCAGTGATTTGCCCAAGACGAAGGTTTACAGCTTGGCCAAGTGGATCAACCGCGAGGGCGAAATCATCCCCCAGTCCACCATCACAAAGCCGCCGTCCGCCGAGCTGCGGCCCGACCAACTCGATCAGGATTCGCTGCCGCCGTACGACGTGCTCGACAGCATCCTCGAGGCGTGCGTGGTGGTCGGGCAGGACGCCGAGGCGATCGTCGCCTCCGGCCACGACGAAGCGACGGTCCGGCGGATCATCCGGCTGATCAACGTCAACGAGTACAAGCGCCGACAGGCCGCGCCCGGCATCAAAGTCACAAGTAAGGCGTTCGGCATCGGCCGCCGCATCCCGGTGGCCAAGCGCTTCTCGTGACCGGTCCCCACCGCTTGGCCAAGCGGCTTTGTGAACAGGTTCTGCTTGTTTTTCCTGAATGCAACGCCACCCTCGTGCGTCCCTTGGCGCGGCTCACTCGCCGCAACCGAAACTGTTCACCCGCGAATGAGAAATCTGTTTTATCTTGGAGCCGCGCTGGCTGGCTTCGCGGGCTCCGCCTTGGCCGCCGACGAGACTGCGAGCAAACCGCGCCCGTCCATCACCGCCCTGCGCGTGGAGCTGCCGCCGAAAATCGACGGCGTGCTGGACGATGCGGCTTGGCAATCGGCACCGGTCGCCGGCGACTTTGTGCAGCAGGATCCGGATGACGGCGAGCCGAGTACCGAGCGCACCGAGTTTCGCGTGCTCTACGACGACAACGCGCTGTACATCGGTGTGTGGTGTTACGACTCGGAGCCGGGAAAAATCATTGCCCGGAGCATGTCGCGCGACGATTATCCCTTTGAGGACGATCACCTTTACATTGCGATCGACTCGTTCCTCGATTACCGCAACGGCTACGCGTTCGCCACCAACGCGAACGGCTGCCGCTGGGACGGATTGATCATCAACAACTCCTTCGCTGGCGGCAGTTGGGACGCGATCTGGGAATGCAAAAGCCGCACCACCGGCGAGGGGTGGTTCAGCGAAATCGCCATCCCGTTCAACTCCATTTCATTCGACCCCAACAAGACTGCTTGGGGATTCAACATCTCCCGCAACATCCGCCGCAAAAACGAAACCGGCCGCTGGCACAACGCGCAGCGCCAGCTCTGGACTTCGAGCGTGTCCGACGCCGGCGAAATCCGCGGCCTCGTCGGTCTTCGCCAAGTCTCGAAATGGGAAGCGCTACCGTATGGCATGGGCAAGTACCATCACAATCACGACTCGGGCGACAGTAGCGCGCTGGGTGATTTCGGCGGCGATATAAGTTACAAACTCGCGCCGAACCTCTCCGCCAGCCTCTCGGTGAACACCGATTTCGCCGAGACGGAGGTGGACTCCCGGCAGCTCAATTTTAGCCGGTTTTCGCTGTTTTACCCCGAGAAACGCGATTTTTTCCTCCGGGACTCGGGCATTTTCCAGTTCGGTCAGCAGTCACGCCGCAGTTCCCTTGCGACCATCCCATTCTTCAGCCGCCAAATTGGCCTCACCCAAAACCGGAGGCCGGTGCCCATTAACTTCGCCACCAAGATCACGGGGCGGATCGGCAAATACAGCATCGGCATTATCGACGCGCAGATCGACGGGCACGACGGCATCGGCAGCCAAAATGCCTTCGTCGCGCGCGTCTCCCGCAACGTGCTCGAGCAGTCGTCGATCGGCCTCATCACCACCGTCGGCGACCCAAACTCCGACGAGGACGCCTACCTCATCGGAACCGATTTCAACTACCGTACCACCAGTTTCCTCAACAACAAAACCCTGCGGGCAAGCGTCTATGCCTTGGCAAACTACGACGAAGCCTCCGACTGGAGCCAAGTCTACGGCGGCAGCCTCACCTATCCCAACGACCTGCTCGATGGCGGGCTGTCGTTTTACGAGGTCGGCGAAGACTTCCAGCCCAAGCTCGGCTACACCCGGCGAACCGGCATCCGCAATCTCAGCTCGTGGATCTCTTACCGGCCGCGACCGGAGAGCATCGAGTGGCTTCGCAAATACGGGCTGACCTATCGCAACTCCACCTACACGAATCTCGACAACGACCTGGAATCCCAGACGCACTCGTTCTACCTGCCGTTTCTGGATTTTGAGTCCGGCTACGAGCTCTACTTCAAGATCGACCGGGAATACGACCGCCCGGAACAAGACTTCCCGATTTCCGGCGGCGCCACTGTTCCCGCCGGCGAATATTGGACAACAGAATACACCATCGACTTTGAGTTGAAAGAATCCGGGAAGTTTCGCGGTGATTTCGGATACCGGTTCGGTGGATGGTACCACGGCGACAAGCAAACCGCCTACACCCAGCTTGGCTACGACCCGGCCAAGTGGCTGAACCTGGGCCTCGAGTATTCCTACAACTTGTTCGAATTGCCGGACGTGGAGTTCGACGCCCACATCGCCTCCGGCAATATCCGGGTCAACTTCACGCCCGACATGGGTTGGTCCCACCTGCTACAGTACGACTCCATCACCAAGTCGATCGGCTATCACACCCGCTATTTTTGGGAATTCCAACCCGGCAAAAAATTTCACGTTGTCCTCCGCCAAAACTACGGAGACGACGACCACTTGTTTTCACTTCGCGAGAGCGAGTTCGTCCTCAAGACCGTGGCCTCTTTCCGGTTTTAACCTTGGCCAAGCGCGGCTCAAAACTACATAAACCATTGACTCGGAACGCCCGTTTCGTTAATAAGACCGGCCCTTGGCCAAGCCAAAGGAAAAACTAACATAACCCATAAACTCAACGAAAATGGCACTGCGACTAGGCGACGAGGCTCCGAATTTTCAGGCGGAGAAGTGGATCGGCGATGGCTGGGCGATCCTGTTCTCCCACCCGGCGGACTACACGCCGGTCTGCACCACTGAACTCGGCTACACGGCAAAACTCCAGCCGGAGTTCCAAAAGCGCGGCGTCAAGACGATCGCCGTCAGCGTTGATTCGCTCGAGGATCACCACGGATGGATCAAAGATATCAACGAGACGCAAAACACCACCGTCAACTTCCCGATCATCGCCGACCCGGATCGCGCCGTGGCCACCGCTTACGACATGATCCACCCAAACGCCGCCGAGAAGTTCACCGTGCGCTCAGTGTTCGTCATCGACCCGAACAAAAAAATTCGCCTGACGATCACGTACCCACCGGCCACCGGCCGCAACTTCGACGAGATTTTGCGCGTGGTGGACGCCTTGCAATTGACCGACAACCACGCCGTGGCCACGCCGGTCAACTGGAAGGACGGCGATGACTGCATCGTCGTGCCGACCCTCTCCGACGAAGAGGCGACGGCCAAGTTCCCGAAAGGATTCACCAAGATTAAGCCGTACCTGCGCACCACTCCGCAGCCGAACAGGTAATTCACTTTGCAGCGTGGGGAGCTGCCGGACGGCGGCACCTCGTTTTTGTTTCCGAAACCAAGCGCAACATGCAGCCAAGCGACATCCAAGTCATCGGCGATGAACTGGCCATCAAGTGGGACGACGGCGGCGAGTCGTTCGTGCGATTGGCCAAGCTGCGCAAAGCCTGCCCCTGCGCCAGTTGCAAGGGCGAAGTGGATGTCATGGGCAACCTGCACATCGGGGCGAAGCAGGCGTACAAGCTCTCCTCGTTTCAAGTTCGCTCGATCGAGTTCGTCGGCGGCTACGCCGTCAAGCCAGTGTGGGAAGACGGCCACAGCACCGGCCTGTTCGCCTTCGACTACCTCCGGGCTGTCGCCGATTCTCCCGGCGACGAGTAGCCACAAATGGTTTGTGGCCAAGCGCTTGGCTGGCTACTTTTCGCCATGCGTTTCGTGACCCATTGGCTTGGTTTTGCCCTGCTGATTTCCTGTTGTGCTGCCGTCCAAGCACGCGTGTACCTCGGCAACGAGACGCTCGCCATGCGCGGCTACGAGACACTGCGCGGCAAACGGGTCGGCCTGCTCACCAACCCCTCCGGCGTCGATGGCCGCAGCCGATCGGTCATCGATATTTTTCACAAATCAACCAAGGTCAACCTCGTCGCGTTGTTCGGCGCGGAGCACGGCGTCGATGGCCGCATGCCGGCCGGCAAGGAGTTCCCGAACAGCACTCATCGCCGCACCGGCCTGCCGATTTATTCGCTGTACGGTCCCGGCCCAGTCCGCAAGCCAACGCCGGCGATGCTCAAAAAAATCGACTGCCTCGTGTACGACATACAGGACACCGGCGCGCGCTCATACACGTTTATCAGCACGATGGGTTTGTGCATGGAGCAATGCGGCAAAGCCGGCGTCGAGTTCGTCGTGCTCGATCGCCCGAACCCGCTCGGCGGCAAACGCATCGAGGGACTCATCCTCAATCCGCGTTTTAAGTCGCTCGTCGGCCAATGGCAAATCCCCTACGTGTACGGCATGACCGCCGGCGAGCTGGCCTACATGATCAGCAGCGAAGGCTGGATCAGCCATCGCCCAAAAATTTCCATCATCAAAATGAAAAACTGGACGCGCTCGATGACGTGGCGCAGCACCGGCCTTAAGTGGGTGCCCACCTCGCCCAATATCCCGCACGGCGATTCGCCGCTCCACTACGTCTCCACCGGCGTGCTCGGCGAACTCGGCGCGGGCAGCGGACTCAGCATCGGCATCGGCGAAGGCATGCCGTTCGAGTGCGTCGNNNNTCCTCGACGCCGTCCGCGCCGTGGCCAAGCGCGACATCTTCGCCACCCGCGTCAAGAGCGGCCGCAGCTTCAACATGTTCGACAAAGTCAATGGAACCGACTCAATCCGCCGCGACCTCGCCGCCGGCCGCTCCGGCGCGGCGATCGTCAAATCGTGGGCCAAAGACGAGGCCCGCTTCCGCCAGCAACGCGCCAAATACCTCCTCTACCGCTAACTCTTGGCCAAGCGCTTGGGCAAATTTTCTTTATTTTTTGGAAGCGGCCTTTAGAGTGCCGCGTTGTTTGAAACGACGGGTTTTCACCCCTCCCTCACTCCATACAAATTTTTATGAGTAACTATTCACAGGCAGCCTGGAAGGCTCAGCAGAATCGCAACGACCAACTTATCGCCGACTCAAAGTACATGCGGCCCAGCGTCACCTCGCAGGTGTTGCCGCTGCAAATCGATATCGGCAGTACCGACGCGCTCGACGACAAACAGATCGCCACATTGCAGGCGCTCGAGATCGAGGCGGCTCGCATCTCCATTTCGTCACTGGCCTCGCTCGCCACGATCGGCGAACTCGACCACTTGGGCGGCGGCTTGGATTTGATTCCGAGCTTGATGCTTACGTTGGCGGCGACTGATTACGAGAAAGTCCAATTCACGATCGAAAACGCCCACGCCAGCATCGGCTACTACTCGTCGCTCGCCGCGCTTGGCTTTGTCGATCGTGACTCGGTGGTGCACCAGTTCCGCCGCGGACTCGACATCCCCGGCCATGTCTCGTGGGTGCCGGGCGGCACGCAACTCAACGGCGGTCGCCTCGGCGTGATGATCCCGGTTGCCGCCGGCCAAGCGATGGGCATGCGTGCGCGCAACTCGGAGTCGTGGGTCGTCTGCCACTGCGGCGATGCCGGCTGGATCTCCGGCCAGGCGCTGAACGGTTTTAACGCCGCCGACATCGGCAACCTGCCGCTAACATTCGTCATGCAGCGCAACGGCATCCAGTTGTCCGACTCGAATAAGAACGTCATGGACAAGGATCCGCGCCCGATCGTCGAGGCGATGGGCGTCGAGATCGTTGAGACCAAGTCGCTGTTCGACACCGCCGAAA
>LWDU01038240.1_pt1 | contig 11120 bp, 10 predicted proteins | sample 727161 | NCBI WGS metagenome assembly LWDU01 (sample SAMN04566230, study PRJNA314399) | hydrothermal vent metagenome | isolation source: deep sea hydrothermal plume seawater | place: Mexico: Gulf of California, Guaymas Basin | collected 2004-07-11 | reverse complement strand
CGCAAACAGGTCGCCAAAGAACACAGCGACGAACAGGAGGCCCATCATTCCCATGATGGAAACGCCAAATAGAGCGTCATCAAAAATCCAGCCGGTCGTGAGCATGCTCAATAGGGCCGCCACGATGGGGAGCGATGCCAGGACGATCACCGGCCACATCCAAAAACGCACCATCGCGGCGAAGTGCCCGCGCCGGAATTGCCGCTCGTCCACCGGCGTCACGAGGATCTGCTCGAGCGCACCGCTGGCCTTGGCCTCGTGGATGGTCGTCACCGCGTGTCGCGCCACCTCGAGCCGAATCCAAAACGAGGCCACCCAAATCAAGCCGCCCATCACCACCCACCACCACTCGTCGTCAAGCGCAACACCTTCCAGCGCCATGTAGCCCAGAAGCAGAGCCCCAACCGTAATCATCAAAAACATCAGCAACCGCCGGGACACCCGGAAGGTGCGCATGCGCCACACGAGCCAACCGGCCGGGTTGGTATCGAGCAGCGCTGCCTGCTGCCCGGTGCTCGGCCGCAACGCGTCGCCGTCCGGGCGCTTGGCCAAACGGGGGGTCTGCTGTCTGAACTTGGTTTCGCGCCAGCGATACGGAATGACCCACGAAGCCAAGCCGAGCAGCGCCACCGAGACGGCCAGGCCGCAGCCCATCCAACTCCAGTACCCGACAAAACCGGCCACCGGCGCCCCGATCACCGGGGCGGAGGCGTTGGCCATGGCAAACCCGGGGCTGACAAAGTGCAGGCCGCTCGAGACGCCGCCGCTCCACAGATAAAACAGCGGCAACATCGTCACGCTGAGCAGCGTGAAGAACGTCCAAAAAATCGCCCGCCCGGTGCTCCAAGTGAGTGCCGAGAAAAAAATGAGAATGTTCAGCAGCGCGCCGATGGTTCGCCAGAGTTGGTCGTTCGTCACGCCGCCCATCAGCAGCGGCAGCGCGAGCACCGGCAGCACCGCCAGCACACCGTAAAACGACTTGAGCGACGCGCTGATCATCTTGCCCAGCACGACATCGTACCCACGCAAATCTGTGAGGAATAACAGCCCAAGCGTGCCGTCGGTTTTCTCGCGCGTGAGTGTGTCGGAAGTGGTCCACAGGCCGGCGAGCAGGCAGTAGGCGAAACAGGCCCAAGCAAGGATGGCGAAGAAAATATCGCCCTTCATCATACCTCCCACCTGGGAGGCGATTAGCAGCCAACCGCCTCCAAACAACACCGCCGCTATGGCAATGATCCAGCGCGACAACCACGAACCGATCTTTCGGGAAGCAATCCCGAGTTCGCGCTCGACGATGGGCAGGCTGGTCATGTCACGGGCACAGGGTCAGGCACCGGCGGCCCGTGCGGCCACTTGCCGGAAGTTGGCTTTCAAGTCGTTCATCGCACGTAATCCCCATAAAAGATTGTTGGCAATCCCCACAAAAAACCACAGCCCTATGACGAAATATTCATCAACCCAACTCGGCTGCACCCGAGGGAAACTCAAAACGATCAGAAGCATTAATCCTCCCCAGATGAACCACGGAAGAAACAGGATTCGGAGCGCCACGCCGCTCCCGCTGTAAGTCGGCTTGCGCGAGGTCAGGCTCAACTGCATGCCCACAAAGTGCATCACCCAAATGTCCGCCACCAGCATCCCCAAGCCGACAAAGTAAATCGGCCAGCTATCGCTGTCCGAGTTAGCCATCATGAACGGCACAGTAGCCAGCACAAGGCTAAGCGGCCAGCCGAACTGCCACAGCAGTCGCCGCGCTTGGCCAAGCGAGAAGTCGCTGTAGATCAGTGGCGTTGCCAGCAGCAACTCGAGTGATCCCTGCTGCCGATCCTCGCGGAAACGGTCGCACGACGCCGAGGCAATCCACAGCTTAAAGCCGGTGAATGTGCACCAAAGCGTCATCAGGTTTTCCTCCTCATCCAGCCACCACCTACCGTTCTCCAGCAACCCCCACAACCAAAGCATGAAGCCAGCGAGTACCGCGACCCAAACGAGTAAGGGCCGCCATCGCCATCGCGCTCCCAGCCAAAATGCCGGGTTATCGTCGAGTAGCTTGGTTCTACGCGAAATCGCTTCTACCGGGCGCATCTTGGCGGCAGCACTTGGCTTCGCCTCCCGATCCTGCCAGGCACGCTGCGCCCACCAAACTGAAAACCCAAGCGACACGATGCCAACACTGAGCGCAGTCGCAAGTGACTGATAAAACAAAGGCGAGTTTCCAGAGAAGTTACTACTGAATCCCAGCGGGAACATGGCCCCCGAACTGAAACAGGCCAAAAACTCAGAGTCTGAACTACTGATGTAGTTATACTCATCCAACACGATACTGATGACCGGGATCCCGAAGTTGAGTATGAGGATAACGAGAAACGTCACGCCGATCGCTGCCTTGGATGATTTGAATAAAGCCGAGCAGGCCATGCCCACCGAGAGCGACATGAACAGTGCCGCGAACAGCACCCCGACCATCCGGCCCACTTCAGCGGGATCCACCCCGCCCATCAGCAGCGGCACCATCAGCACCGGCGCCACCGCCATCAGCCCGAATACCGCCTGCAGCGAGTTGGCGCTCATCTTTCCCAGCACGACGTCGAGCCCGCGTAGGTTCGTGAGGAAGAGCAGGCCGAGCGTGCCGTTGCGTTTCTCCTCGCTGAGCGTGTCAGCCGTCAGCCTCACGCCAGCCAGGTTGCAGAATAAAAAGGAGATGCCGGCGATCCAGCCAAACAGCACCGGGCTCACTTGATGCGGGGGCATGTTGCCCCGCATGAGCACGAATAAAAAAACGAGCGCGACCAGAGCCAGCGTCGCGATGACGAAGCGGATGAGCTGGGTTTCCCGGCGGCGGGAGGCCACCAGCAACTCACGGCCAACGATGGGAAAGGGGTTCACTGGGGAGTTTCAAGTTCTCGGTTCTTCGAGTTTATTCGTGTCCATTCGCGGTTTGAAAAGTTTTAAGTTTCAAGCCAACCCGTGAATCCGGCGGCGCTTGGCCAAGCGCTACTGGGTTTTTTCGAACTCGCCTTTTTTCAGCTTGTCGAGGTAGTCGTTCAAGTCGGACTTCACGCCACCGGCGAGGAAGTAGAGGCCAAGCACATTCGGGAACGCCATGCCGAGAATCATCAAATCGCCAAAATCGAGAACGTTGGTCGAGGTGATGATCGAGCCGAGAAACACCATCACTAAAAACAGCCAGCGATAGACCATCGACGAGCCGTCGCCGAAGAGCCATGCCCAGCAGCGTTCGCCGTAGTACGACCACGAAATCATCGTGCTGAAGGCGAACAACACCACCGCCGCCGACAGGACGTACGGGAACCAACTCACCTCCGAACCGAACACCGCGGACGTCAGGCCAGCCCCGTTGTTGGCCTCGGCGAAGGGCTTGGCCGCCTCCGCCGCAGAGCCGCCCTCGTAATGCCCGGTGATGACGATCACCAAGCCGGTCATTGTGCAAACGATGATCGTGTCGATGAACGGCTCGAGCAACGAAACGATGCCCTCACGCACGGGATATTTTGTCTTGGCCGCCGAGTGCGCTATCGCCGCCGAGCCGACGCCGGCTTCGTTGGAAAACGCCGCCCGCTTGAAGCCAATCACCAGCACGCCGATGAAGCCGCCCCAAGCCGCACTTGGGTTGAAGGCGCTGTCGAAGATCGTCCCGAACGCGGCGGGGATTTCTGAAGCGTGCCGGAACAACACCACCAAGCAAGTTATCAAATAAATACCGCACATAGCCGGCACAATTTTCTCGGCGGTCAGCGCGATGCGCTTGATGCCACCGATGATGACCAGACCGGTCATCACCGCCATCACCAAGCCAAAGACCCAGCGATGATCCGCCAGCCAAGGGATCGACTCCTGCACGGCGTTCAGCGACTGATTTACTTGAAATGTGTTTCCGCCGCCGAACGAGCCGCCGATGCAAAGGATGGCAAACAGGACAGCGAGAACTTTCCCAAACTTACTGAACCCCTTTTCGGCCAAGCCCTTGGTAAGATAAAACATCGCCCCGCCCATCACGCGGCCGTCCGGCCTTGTCTCGCGGTACTTTTGACCAAGCGTGCATTCGGTGAACTTCGACGACATGCCGAGGAACCCGGCGATGATCATCCAGAAAATCGCGCCCGGCCCGCCGAGACTGACGGCGATGGCCACGCCGGCGATGTTGCCCAAGCCAACCGTCGCCGAAAGCGCGGAGGAGAGCGCTTGAAAATGACTGACCTCGCCCTCGGCATCGGGGTCGTCGTATTTGCCACGGACGACATCGATCGCGTGCTTGAAACCGCGAAAGTTGATGAACCCCATCCGAAGGGTAAAAAAGACAGCCCCCACGACCAGCCAAGCGACTACCAGTGGGATTTCCGTACCCGTCGATGAAGTGTAAACAGGGTAGAAAAAAACCGAAGCAATCCAACCCACCAGCATCCCTGCAAACGCATCCACTTGATCAAAAATACCTTTCTCCTTTCCCGCCTCCTGCGCCAATGCCGGGGCAGCAAAAAGGGTGAACGCCACGCAGACGGCGAAGAAACGACGGGCGACGCGCGCCGGTGTGATGCAGTTTTTTTGTCCTGAAAACGCTTCAGTAGTTTGTGTCATTTGGGTTGTTCGGTTTTGTTAAAAAAAAGAGCCGGGGTTCAGCCCGGCCCTTTTTGCCAAAAATCATTCCTCAATGCGACCCTCACTTGAACGGGTTGAAATACCTGTCGATCAACTGTGGGCTTTTCTGGATTTCCATGATCCGCTCATGCTTGACGCTCTCGGCGTGGCCGTCAAAGTAGCCAGCGTTGATGCCAGTCTTGTGCATGGTGTGAATTTTCTCTCCCATCGCGTTGACGCCCACTCCCTGGCCACCCCTGTTTCCAAACGCCGTCCCGTGCGGATGAAAACTGGCGTTGCGCATCGAGTGCGGATCCTCATTCAGCAGCAGGAACTTCTCGGACGGATTCCGGACGATCGAATACTTAACGCCGGGATGCACGCCGCTGGTCTGCCCGTTCATGTAACTGGTCATGCTGAAGTTGACCCGCAACGCCAACCCGATGGCGCCGGTGCTCGGGCAGCGATACACCCCGTACACCGTCTTGTTTCGAGTGTCCGGCATCCTTTTAATGCGGTGGATATCCTGGCCGGTCACATGGGAGAAAATCGATCCCGCCTCGGCGTGAAAAGCGACGTTCCGGTCGTACCGGCTCCAGTCCCTGTTTTTTTGCAGCACCGCATCGCCCGGGCCGCCCCATACCCAGTCCTCATGCCAGTCCCGGTCGGTCGAGCCGGCGAAAGGCAGATGATCATCATAATCATCCTTGTACATATAGATGCCCATGCCGACTTGGCGCATGTTGCTGAGGCACTTGACGGAGCGCCCGCTCTCCTTGGCGCTGGCAAGCGCCGGCAGCAGCAGCGCGGCCAAAATGGCAATGATGGCGATCACGACCAATAACTCAATCAGCGTGAAGCCATTGTGTTTTTTTGAAGCTAAATGCGGTTTCATTATTTTCACGCCCGGAAAATTACCCGTGAACCAACTTAATTGCCAACGCTTTTTTCACGCTTCAGTCCTCCATGTACCAGAAAGAATGGGTCACCTGTTTTCGCTTGTTGATCGCCCAGAGGGCTTGAAACGAAACTCGCTCGACATGGCCATCCAGAAGCGTGTTGTTGGAGCCGTTGCTGTGTACCGTCGGGCGGGCGTAGTTGAACGGCGTCTCGGGGTATTGCGGCATCGTATCCACTTTCCCATCCCGGTTTAAGTCGAGAGTGAACCGATAGGCCGAATCCACCGGCGAATAGACGTAGTGCGTTATCGTATCAGTGAACATCATCGCGGTGGATGGACTCCGGATGCGCGAAATGTTCAGCGGCGGCGTCCCGCGATTCCCATAGTAAAACGGGCCGCTGAGCGGGTTGCCGTAAGCACCGAAGTTCGCCCCGATCCAGCAGTTCCACGCACTCGAGGATTTCTTGGAACGCGAAAACGGAACCAGCCCCGTGCTCCCGCCGGGGCACTTTCGCAGCTCATATTTATAAACCGCCCTCTCGGTGAAAAACTCCCCGTCGCCGGACTTCCTCGCGACGTAGGGAGCCAACTTGGCGTGCCAAAATGCCTTCCAGTAATCGGTGGATGAATCGCCGAAGAGCGGCAGCAAATCATCGTAATCATCCAGGTACATCGCTGTTGCCATGCTCCAGTTGCGCATGTTGGACATGCAACGAGTGGCTTGGCCCTTGGCCTTGGCCTTGGCCAAGGCCGGAAGCAACAACCCGGCGAGGATCGCGATGATGGCGATAACCACCAACAGTTCGACCAACGTGAAGCCACGGTTTCTGGATATGAGCCCCTGCCGTTTCATGATGCCTGAACCCGGAAAACTAGACCTGCCCCGGACAATTTACAACCGAATGTTCAGCCGTTTCCAGCGCACTCCGCACAGCCCGGATCGCGCCTGATTTTCACGGTTTGAAAACTCATGCTTCGCAGTTCCATCGTCAGTAACCTGCCGTACAGCGGCTCGCCCAGCCCGGCGATTATCTTGATCGCCTCCATCGCGCCGAGGCAGCCAACCGCGCCCGACACCGCGCCGATCACCGGGAAGCGCCGCTGCCAGTCGTCCGGCTTCTCCGGATAGAGGCACCGCAGGCAGCCGGTCTCGCCCGGCTTGAAGCTCGTGATGTGCGCCTCGGTCTCATACATCGCGCACTCGACCATCGGCTTCATTCATCGCGAAGCGCTCCTCGAACAACGGCGCGCAATCCACCACCACGTCCGCGCGCCCGACGAGTTCGGTGGCGTTGGCCTCGCTGACATTTTCCGGCACGGCGACGATATCGAGCCGGGGGTTCAGCGCGGTGAGCGACTCGACGGCCGTGTCGATCCGCGCTTGGCCAAGCGCATCGTGGCGCATGAGCAACTGCCGGTTCAAGTCGCTTGGCTTGAGCGTGCCGCCGTGGGCCAACACCAACCGGCCCACCCCGGCCGCCGCCAATTCGTACGCCACCAAGCCGCCCAAGCCACCGACGCGGCTGACCATCACCGTGGCCGCCTTGAGCCGCCGCTGTCCCTCCTCGCCGAAGCCTGCGACGGTCGTTTGCCACGAGTAAACCTCGCGCTCAACATCGGTCAGTTCCGGCAGCTCGCTTGCCTCACTCATCGCGTGTCACTTTACCATCGGCCAAGCGGAAGTGGCAGCCGGCCAAGCGATTGGCCTCACTTGGGCTGTGGGTGATATGTAAAACCGTCACGCCGGTTTCGCGGTGCACGCGCTCCAGCAACCGGCACATCTCCCCGTGCAACTCCTCGTCGAGCGCGGCCAACGGCTCGTCAAGGCACAGCACCGCCGGCTCGTGCGCCAACGCGCGGCCAAGAGCGACCCGCTGCGCCTCGCCGCCGCTGAGCTTGTCCGGCGTGCGGTCGAGCAATTCGGTGATCCCGAGCAGCTCCGCCAACTCATCGACGCGCCCGGCGATCTCCGTTTGGCCAAGCGCACGCAGCACGAGCGCGAAGGCCAGTTGCTCGCGGACGAGCATCGTCGGGAACAGCGCGCGATCCTGCGGCACGTAGCCGACACCGCGCTCGGCCGGCGGCAGTTGGGTGACGTCGCGCCCGCCGAGGATGATCCGTCCGCCAGCGATGCTGCGCAGGCCGCAGACCGCCTCGAGCAGCGTCGTTTTGCCGCAGCCACTGCGACCCATTAGCACCCCGTACTCGCCGGAGGCCAGTTCGAGATTCAGGTCGTGCAGTTCAAAACTACCCTGCCGCAGCACGATGTTTTCAAGAGCGATCATGCAAAAATCCGTTTCATTCCCAGTGTCCGGGCGATGACGAACACCACGACGGCGGCGGCGATCATGATGAGCGACACCGCCAACATCCCCTCGGTGCGACCGGCCTGCAACTCGAGAAAAGCACTCGTCGGCAGCACCTCGGTTTTCTGCCGCGTGGCCCCGGCGAAGACGAGGATCGGCCCGAACTCGCCGAGCGCCCGCGCCCACGCCAGCGTGCCGGCCGCCAGCAAACCGCCCCGGGCCTGCGGCATGATTACCCGCCAAAACGCCTGCCGCCGGTTGCAGCCCAACGTGAGGGCGACCTGCTCGAAGCGTTGCGGGATCTGGTCGAACGTCACGCGCATCGTCCGCACCGCGAAGGCGCACGCCACCATGAATTGCGCCAGCACAACCGCCGGCCATTTGTACACCACCGCGTCGCTGAGCCACTCCGGCATGTAGCGAAACAGGATGAGCAGACTCAGCCCGACGACCAGCGGCGGCAGCACAATCGGGATGTCGAGCAGCGTGTCGATGACCGGCTTGCCGCGAAACTCGAACCGGCTCATCATGTACCCGATCGGCACCGCGACCCACAGCGACAACAACGTCGTGAGCGTGCAACTGATGAGACTCAGCTTGATGGAAAAACGGATGTCGCGGCTCCGCAACGCCTGCACGAGCGGGTTGGGCTTGGAGAGCGAAAGTTTCGTCGTCGGCACTGCGGAGCCAACTACTGCGAATGAAAGCTGGTTCGTCGCCGTGTCGGTGATTTCGCGGACACCATCCCACCCCGGATCGCCCGCGCCACGCACGCGAATGAACTCGCCCCACAACAGCCCGTGCGCCACGTCGGTGGTCACGGTGGCAACGTTGTTCGTCACCGCGATTTGCATCACGCGCGACTCCGGCCGCAGCGAAGCCGTGATCGGCGTGTTGTTCGCGTGTGGCAGCAGGACAGCTCGGTCGCCCGCCGCTTGGAACAAGCCGTCGCCGGCGATGCGCTGTTGCCCGAGTTGCAGTCCCGCGTCGTTGTTGCCTTTGCGAAAATAATAACTCCGATCCGGCTCGACCGGCACGACAACCTCATCGCCGGTGTAGCGCCCCTGCCGCACCATCTCCGGGCCAAGCACCGGCTGGTCGCTGTAATTCAGAAACACCAAGTCCGCCAAGACCATCGCGCCGATGATGAGCAGATAACTGCCGCCCAACACGGCCAAGCCAACAAGGAACGGCTTGTCGGAGGCGACATGAAAACCGGATGGCGGCGGGGCACTCATCGGCCGTTGGCCTCCCAGTTAAAGCCAAGTTGCTCGAACCGCCGGCGCGAGGTCTGCGACGTGAGGTGCTCCATCAGCCGCTTGGCCAAGCGCGGGTACGGCGTGGTTTTGCTGGCGGCGACGTTTTGCACGGCGAGCGCGCGCTTGGGCTGCAGCGGCACGGTGGCAAACCGATCTTTCATGTGCCGGATGTTCGCCTCGTACACGAGCGCCACGTCGAGTTTTCGGCCCGCCTCCATCGTTTGCACCAGCGTGTGCGCCGTGTCCGCCATCATTGCGATGTTCTGCTGGATGGCGTCGAACTGCCCGGTCTCTCGGCACAACTCGTGGCTCAGCGCACCGAGCGTGCTCGCCTTGGGATCGGTCGTGCCGACACGCAGACCGCGCTTGGCCAAGTCGGCGAGCGAACGGATGCCGAGCGGGTTGCCCTTGGCCACGAGCATCACGATGCGCGTGCTCGAAACTTTCAAGTCCGGGCCGAAGGGGTTGCCCATTTTTTCCTGCGCCATGTCGAGGTACGACGCGTCGCACGTCATGAAAATATCCGGCAGCCCCTGCTCCCCGGTTTGCATCTTGCCGACCAGCGTGCCGCAGCCAGCGTACACGACATCAATCTCGCAACCTTCGCGCTGCTGAAATTCGCGGATGGTTTTCTCCACCGCCTCGCGATTCACGCCGCCGCAATCGACGCGCAACTGGGGCACCTCGGCCCACTCATCGCCGGGTAGCGGCACGTAATGGTGTTTGGCAAATACCTCCCCGCCCCGCGTCGGCGCAGCGAGGTAGCGGGCGAACTTCAGCGCCAAAGTCGGCCGCTCTGTCGTCGCCGTGACCGCTACGGAAATGTCCGCCTTGCTCGCCGCCAGCTCCGGCAACTCGACCACCCGCAGCCCGAACTGGCGTCCCGGCGTTTTCCTTCACCGCCAGCGCGGCCTCGGTCACGGTCGGGAACGAGGCCGCCTTGGCCGCGTCCACCGCCGCCCAGTGGCCAGATCGCTCAAGCATTTTTTTCGTCTTCTTGCCGACACCGGCAAGTGGATCGCAAATCACAAACGAGATTTTTTGCGCCAGCACATCGGCGCAGTTGGCCAAGACCACGCCGCCGCTTGGCTTGACGGCCAGCACCACTTTCCACGTGGCCACCTTCAGCGACTCGGCGGTCAGCCCGTCGGCCCGCGCGCGCTCGGCGTACACATAGTCCGCTGCGACATAGACATCGGCGCGGGGCAACCCGCCCTCCTTGTCGAGCTTGAGCTTGTTCGCCAGCACGCCGCTGCTGCTGTACTCGAGGGACACCTTCGCGCCGGTCTCCTGCTCGAATTTCCCGGCCGCTTCCTCGACTGCTTTTTTGACGCCGGCCGCGCAGTAAATGACCAGCGTCTGCCCGGCGCTCCCGCCGCCATCAGCATCGCGATTCATCAAAAACACCAGCGCACCCACCAGCACCGTGGTCAACACGAGCCACGTAAAAGCGCCCTTGCCGTTGCGGCCGTATTTGTAGTCAGATTCCCCCATCGTTCCTGCTTCGCGGCGGCAGACAATGCCGCGAGCGACTCCCCGAAACAAGTTTGCAAAAAGACTTGCCCGCCCGCCGCCGCCGGCAATCATGACGAGGCATGCTGAGCCAAGCCGGAATTCCCATTTTGCAGATCGACGCCTTCGCCGACGAACCATTCACCGGCAACCCAGCCGCCGTCTGCCTGCCCGACACTGAGCCGCCGGCCGGCTGGATGCAGCAGGTCGCCGCCGAGATGAACCTCTCCGAGACGGCGTTCGCCTGGCCAAGCGGCGATGGCTACGGACTCCGTTGGTTCACGCCGGTCGCCGAGGTTGACCTGTGCGGGCACGCCACCCTGGCCACCGCGTTCGCGCTTTGGGAAACCGGCCGCGTGGACTGCGACGACGACATTTCATTCGCCACCCGCAGCGGCGTGCTCGAGGTGCGCCGCGAGCAAGACATGATTAAAATGAATTTCCCTGCCGAACCGGCGACGAGCTGCGAGCCGCCCAACGGCTTGGCCAAGGCGCTTGGCGCGGAGATTCTGTGGTGCGGCCAAAACCGGATGGACCATCTCGTGG
>LWDU01032187.1_pt1 | contig 11120 bp, 12 predicted proteins | sample 727161 | NCBI WGS metagenome assembly LWDU01 (sample SAMN04566230, study PRJNA314399) | hydrothermal vent metagenome | isolation source: deep sea hydrothermal plume seawater | place: Mexico: Gulf of California, Guaymas Basin | collected 2004-07-11 | reverse complement strand
AGGTCTCGTTGTTTACGCATCTTAGTTTCAGGGGGTACTGAACCCCCTAGTTATTCAATGTTGGCAAATGAGAAATAAAAGCAAACTTCAATCGCTGGCTCTATGTCCCAGATACATGGTCTTCACTCACGACATGGCAAATTGGCTCGGATTTAACATTGACAAACAATGGCTTAATGAAAATGTAAAGTGGAAAGATTTCGGAACTGGTGTTCGTCTTGGAAGACTTCACAGAGAAGATGCTTGTTCACTCGTACTCTATGAGGCCGATTCTGAAGTTGAAGTTGATGCTTTCATGCCACATACTCATCCTGGTGGAGAATGTTACCTCGTTCTAGAAGGGGAAGTCTGGGATGAGGATGGAACTTATCCTACTGGGTCACTGGTTTGGATGGATAGAGGCACCACACACACTCCAAGAACTAGAGGAAAAACTTTGATTCTTGTGCTTTGGCCAGAAGGCGTCAAAGTATGATTATTGTAATTCATACTCGCCAGATTCTATTTTTCCTTTGAGAATAAATGGCCCAGCAGGTAATACTGCAGCGATGAAACCATGCACAAGTGCTTGACTAGTCCAATGCTTTCCAACTCCTAAATACAATGCTGCAAGATATGCAATAAACAAAAACCCATGAATTGGTCCAACTAATTCTACTGCTGAAGGGTTGTCAAACATATATTTGAGTGGCATTGCGATGCCCAATAAAATTAGGAATGAAATCCCTTCTAATAGTCCAAGTATTGTTACTGCTGTTTTCATTTTCATTCCTCCACCACTACCAGCATAATCATGCTTACATGCTGGGCACGAACTAGAAAGTTCCATCTTGCCCATTGTTTCAATCGCTTCACCTTGTAAAGAAATATAACCACTATCAACATTCCCAACAGTATAACGTCCTGCCCCACCAATCCTCACCAATAGGTCAGGAGGGAATGTAACTGTACCAGTCTCATCAATAATCAACTCTCTATCTTTACTCAAGTTATCAATATCAATATCATCACCGTGTTCTGCGACAAAGCGACCATCTCGCAATTCCAAAGAACGATTGGCAAAAGATGCTACTTCCTTTGAATGAGTCACAATAAGGAATGATACGCCTGAATTTTGGTGCAGGTCTTTGAACATAGCAAGTACTTCTCTACTAGTAACTGGATCTAATGCACCAGTAGGCTCATCTGCGAAAATAAGACGTGGATTAGTAATTAGAGCACGTCCAATAGCAACTCGTTGTTGTTCCCCTCCACTGAGCATCTTTGGCAATGCATAAGCCCTGTGAACCATTCCTAATCGGTCAAGCATTGCATCAGCTAATTTCAAGGCTTTTCTAGATGTTATTCCTTGATGACGAAGAGGCTGTGCAACATTATCTCGGGCATTCATATTAGGAAGTAAATTACCTTCTTGGAAGATGAATGATACTGTCTTTTGACGTAATTCAACCAATTCTTGTCCTGTTAACCTAGTCATGTTTTTCCCGGCTAATGAAACCGAACCTGCGCTGGCTTTCATCAAACCACCAAGACACTTCATCAGAGTGGATTTTCCAGAACCTGATGGGCCAACAACAGCAATTGCTTCACCTTCTTTCATATCGAGATGTAGGCCACGCAATGCAACTACATTGCCGTCTTCAGCCTTTGACTCATAGACGTGATAAAGTCCAGATGCTTGTAAAATGCTATCTTTCATTTTCACTCCCCCTTCAGCACACTGGCTAAGTCAGATTTCAAGGCTCTGCGCGTTGTGACCAATAATGCAACAACTACTGCAGCAAATACAGATAATGAAACAAGAAGCAATTGATACCACGGATAGACCAAAGTTCGTTGTATCGTAGTTGAAGTACCACCAAATATCTGGAATATGAATCCAAATACATCAAAGAATCCGTTGAATGAGAGTGCAACTCCCCATGACGATGGAAAGTATCTCAAATAATACGAGTCTAATGATTTGGTTTGGAGATGCCCCAATCGCTTGAAGCACTGCTAATTCCTTTTGACGTTGACTCAATACCAGTGATAAAAACACGAAACTGGATGCTACCGCAGCAATACTGGCTACAACAAATTGTAATGAAAGAAGACCTGGTGTTCCAAAGATAAGTCCGCCATTTCTCTCTACACTCTTATGTGTGCTTGACCAATCAATAACACTTGAGACTCTGAAATCAGCCGATAATGTTGATGCAAGTGCTTCAAGAGAATCGCCGCTAATGCCATCGACATTGACAATCCAAACCGACGAGGTATAGTTAGTGACGGCGTCTGGTCCAACCAGTGATTGCCATGATGCTTCTCCAATAATGAGAGACGAACTCATGGTTGCTGCACTGACGCCAGGAATATACTCATGGACGCCCATGTAATACATGTTGCTACTGTGTGGAGTAATGACGATTTTAACTGATGAATCTGCCAAGAATAGTGGGGCTGCAAGAGGTGGTGGGATTTGTGATAGGCCAGAAGAACAACTGGTTTCTTCTGCTGATGTACCATATTTGCACTAGAAAGATCTGCAATTCCAAATGCTCCAGTCAAATCTGCTCCGATAAGATTCGCACCTTGTAAGGAACCACCCATGAAATTTACAATTACTGCTTCTCTCAAATTTGCTCCTGAAAGGTCCGCACCCTCCAAATTGGTATCATACAACAAAGCTTGAGCAAGGTTTGCTCCTGCAAGGTTTGCGTTTGAAAGGTCAGTTCCTGTAAGGTCAACCGGACCGAAATCTCGTCCGCTCAAATTTTGTCCTGAGAGATTTAATCCAGACCAGTCACCCTCCATCAGTGATGAATAGGCTATGAAGAGCGCCGTTGAATCAGGTTGTGTTGTCCCCCCTGTAGAGAAATTTAAGGTAAGTTCTTCCCATGTGAAAGATATATTTTCACTCTTGGTACTCGTGGGTTTGAGCAATGCATCATCAAGCCTATTTTCTTCACCACGGCCTGAACCTGCAATATCCAATGAATAGGCAGCATCTTCTCCAGCCGAAAAGCCACCATTGCGGTAGGCTGCAAGGGCTGCTTCGATATCTGTTCCTGGCAATGCTTGTTCACTCCATTGCAATACATCTTCATTACCATCTAGCAATACCCATGTTTGTAATTTATCTCCACCGTCCGAATCGGATAAGTAGAGTTGCTCGTTAATTGCTTTACCAAGAGTTGGTACTGTTGTGGCAATAGAAGTAACATCACCACCGGTATAGTTCGAGACCAAATCAAGCAATTGTGCCTCATTATATTCTTGCTCAAGTGTGATTTGCAAATCAGAACCAACTGTTGCATCTACAGTCTTTTCATCGACTAATGTTCCTGTGTAACCTTGAACTGCTGCAAGTGTGACGATTGAAAGAGTTAGTAGCATAATGACGGCAAGACGGTTAACCGATTCAGTTGAGCCTGACCCTTTGAGGCCACGCTTTACATCCTTTAGCAACGCTGTGCGTCCGAAGATTACTTGCATGATTTGAGGACCCTTGGCACCAATTCTACCAAGAAGAAGTGCTCCACCAATCCAAAGTGCAAAGGGACCAAAAATTCCAAGAAGCCCTTCGACGAAGAAATTGGAAACAAGACCATCCTCACTACCATTCATTTCAAGCCAAGTATCAGTAACTGCAAGCATTCCAAATAGGAAGGCAAGCCAGTGAAGCCAGCGTTTTGGTTCGGTTTTTGTTGTAGTTTTGCGCACACCTTCTTCGATTTCAAGAGCGATGAACTCTCGTGCTCGGCTGCGACCAAATAACAATGCAAGACCCAAAGTGGTGACTGCAGTGAGAATGGTGGCGGAAATACTGAGAGTTGGATTAACATCAAAATCACCCATTCTAAATTCCATAAACCCTACCGAAGAAAGTACAATTGGAACTGCTAATAATGCCAATAGGTATCCAGCGAGCCATGCTACTGAAGACATGACAATTCTACCATCTGCACCAATAACACGATGTATACTTACTTCTCTTCTCCGCTGTTCAAGTGAAAGAACAAGTCCGTAAATCAAAACGGATAAAGAAAGAATAACAATTGGGATCATGATAATATAATCAAATATTTGGATTAAGCCAAGGAAAATGTTGAGGAAAATAATGGTCCCTCCGATAATATCAGTATAGTATAATTCAACGCCTTCATCGGTATAATTTTCCCCTTGTACACGTGTTCCAAGGTCTTCAAGCCATTCAGCGGCATCATCTGTGGAAGTAGTCGGTAATTGACCTCGGTCAACAGTAACGCCTAGATACATGTGATCGTTGTTGATCAATATTGAACGCTGTGATTCATTAAGAACCTCCCATGTTGTAAAGATTGGATTAGGTCCAAGAGTTGGATTTCCAAGGTCCCATGGGTCATAAACGCCAACAACTGTCAAATTTGTTGTAGTCATCATCATTCGACAGTAAATCATTTCATTGATTTCAGGAGTTATTTCTCCATCACAATTATCGCTTGTAACACTACCCTCAAGCAAAGTTGATTCATCAACAACATAAGCGAAAGTCAGTGATTCGAGTACATCCCCCACATTGGCCTTAGCCTGAGAAGCAACAGTGGAAGGAAGGCGTAGGCCATTCTCCCATTCCGGCTATGATATTGCCACCAAGACGATTAGCAAATTCTCCATCAAAGGCCTCAGGCCCTAGGAAACGAACTGAACGCATATCTGATATTGGAGGTCCGGATTCTGTTAACTCTGGGTAACTAAAAGTAATATTATCCCAATAAGGATTTGAATCATCATAAACTGAATTCATCTCAAGTGGCTGTGCAACAATAAATTCTTGATTGAAAAATCCACCACTGTGTATTCCTTGCCGTCCTAATACAAGCGTACAATCAGTAAATTCATTGAATTCTAACATTAACTCATCACAAACATTGGTCATGGTTGTAGTGTTATTGGACCATCCCGAAGAAGTATCTGTAGGAGTTCTAGCGAATTCTATTTTGGCATCAAATGGCTCACCTTTGAGAGATTCTTCCAAGAATAACTGTGACAAACCTACTCCGTATGAAAGAACAGTAGTAATTACCAATGAAGCAAGGAAAACACCTGCGATTACTGCAAGCCCGCGCTCTTTGCCGCGCCATGCGCTCAATCCTGCAAGACGAAGTTGCCCTGGAGTCTCAGTCACCTTACGCATCATTCGCATTGGGAAATTCAATGACTTAGCGAAATCACTTGGCTTCAATTCAACCAATTCCTTCTCAGCACTCATTCCTCTTCACCCCCATCTTCATCATCCAATCCCCAAGCAGAACGAATATCAGATGCTTTGGTCACTCCATCGGTCAGCAATAGCATCCTGTCAGCATTAGATGCTAAGTCTGGGTCATGTGTTACCATCAATATTGAAATTGGATTTGTTTCGTCATGACAAAGGTCTTTGAATAATTGTAAGACTTCTTTACCACTTGCAATATCCAAATTGCCTGTCGGCTCATCAGCAAGAAGGAGGGGGCGATTTCCTGCCCACCGGACAATTGATCTGGAATATGTTCCATTCTATCTTCAAGTCCTACCTTAATCAGTGCTTTACGAGCAGCATCCTCTGCATCTTTTGATACCATCCCCGATAATTCGAGTGCCATAGCTACATTGTCTATTGCCGTTAGATGTTCAAGTAGATGAAAATCTTGAAAAATCCATCCAACATATTCGCGTCTAATATCAACAACATTTGACGGACTTTTTTGCCCATATACCTTATCTTTTAGAGTAATTGTACCGCTTTCAGCGGGTAATAATCCACCAATAATATTGGCCCCATTAAAGCGACTAATTCACCCAGTTCAAGTTTCATGTTGACGCCGTTTAAGACCTCTAAGCGATTAGTTCCAGAGCCGAAGCCTTTTCTCAAACCGTCAACGACAAGCATGCTAAACAATTATTGCGCTATTAACTTAGTACTTCAATGTAGCAGTTTCAAGTACAAAACTAACTGAAGAATATTCATCAAGTATGTATCATCGCTTGAAGAAATTAATCCAAGAAAAGAATTTGATGCCATTGGTTACTTCCTGCTGTGCCATCACCATTTCCACATAACTATCTAATAATTCGTCCATCATCAAAGCCTCCTAGATTGAAGAACTAAGGCCAGACGCTCGTCAATGGAACCTCTAAACAAACTAACACCATAAGCGAAATTATTTATCAAATTAGAAAATCCAATAAATATACCGTTTCGAGTTATTTGCTCATCCATTATTTGTTCAACATATGTTTCTAATTCAATATCCATTTCCATCACTCATCCGGCTAATCCATTGCACTCCGGTAATGTAAAATGTAAAGCGCACCCTATATTAACAGGCGGTAAAGTTGCCAACACGGAGGTGTAATAATTAAAGTAAGTATCGCATAGAACACTTACTCTTCATTCATTCTACCTGAGAACATTTCATCGTTTACTTTCAAATTGAGAAGTATCTCTCCAAAATCCCTCGCATAAGCACATTGGCGCCTCAGTGACTCGGATAACTTGAATTCAAACAAAATTGTAGCCGCTTTCTTGTCGCTTCTCATCAGTATTTCCTCGTGTGATTCAAGCAATTGCTGTGCTTGCTTTAACTCATTTCGAGCAGATTCAATCCTTGGTGATTGTTTGGTTCTAATATTTATCATCAATTCTTTCAGAGCATCTAGCCATTGAGGAATTGCGCATAACGGTGCAGATTCAATGGATAATTGTGGCATTTGAAATTCTAGAAGATTGGTGCCGATTTGAAATGCGTGGTCCATCATTCGCTCTAGGCTGCGGGCCAAATTTGAATATTCAAGCGCTTGGTGTCGGCTCACTTTTAATGATGAAGCTACCAAATGGGAATCCAATGCTACCCTTACTTGCCTCTCGACCAAATATAACATCGCATCAACATCTGCTTCACGTTCAGCCACATCTTCGATTAGTTCAATGCCCTCTCCATCAAATACCAATAGAATATCTCTCATCAATGATACCAGCTGCGAATACATTCGATTCAAACTCGCATACAGAGGCATCTCTCCACTATTCAACAAACAAACCATTCGTATTGAATTATTTTCTTCATCTATTATCTCAAAGCCACGCGTATTTTTCAAAAAGCGTCTGATTTGTGCTTGATATTGCTTGTTGTTATCGGTAAGATTGGTGATTAATATTTCATCAGCACCTGAGATGTAAGCCCCCATTAGATGATCATGCAAACTATCAAAATTAATTTCTTTACAACTAAATATCGCTCTTTGGTATTTGTTTTCAAACATGTCAAGTGGAGTTATTCTCAAAGCACCACTGGGCCTCCAATCTATTCTAAGTGGATTTTTCGCTTGTATTGAATTCTCAACGACCCATGCTTTGGGAAGGCTGATCGTATAGGTTGCCCCACCAGTAAGTTGCACTTTTCGCACTTCATAACCACCAGCGCCTTCAGCCATAAACGCACCAATATATATTGACCTATATAGATTACCTATAATGTTCAATATATACCGATAGCAACTAGAATGGTACATGGAACCAACCACCATACTTCTCGGAACTGCTTTTGTTGTGTGCGCGTATATGGCTTGGAACATAGGTGCAAACGATGTTGCAAATGCGATGGGAACTTCTGTTGGTTCGGGCGCATTGACCCTACGTAGGGCGATTATTGTCGCTGCTGTATTCGAATTTTCAGGCGCTGTTTTCTTTGGAAGTCACGTTACTGAAACTATTAGAAAAGGTGTTTTGGACTTTGGTGATGCTGGCTTTTCTGAAGCGTTAAGTCAAAAATTAATGTACGGATTTATGGCTGCATTATTGGCTGCTGCTATTTGGCTAACAATCGCCACACGGTATGGTATGCCAGTCTCAACTACGCACAGTATTGTCGGTGGGGTAATCGGTATGGGATTATACATTCAACCTTCTTCTGTAAATTGGGACAAAGTACTAGAAATTGTATTGAGTTGGGTTGCATCTCCATTGTTAGGCGGCATTCTTGCATTCATTTCATTCTATGTTATCAAGCGGCTTATTTTCAATAATGAAAACCCGCTTGCACAAACCAAAAAATTAGCGCCGATTCTTGCTTTGCCTACATTTTTTGTACTAGGTCTTGCGTTCCAATTCAAAGCACTGAAAGGATTTTATTCAAACCTTGATTCTGCAGGATACATAGACAAAGACAGTTGGTTACCTGCTAAAGAAGGTTCCACATTCAATCCATTCGCCGATGGTGCCTGGATTCCAATCAACAGTTTAGGCGTTGCATTGTTGGTAGGAATGATGGCCAGTTTTGTTTTGTGGATGGTTTTACGCCGCTACCAATTCAAGGAAGAAGGAATGGAAGGCGTTGAACGTGTGTTCATTTGGTTACAGATAATCACTGCTTGTTATGTAGCATTTGCACATGGTGCGAATGATGTTGCAAATGCGATTGGACCAATGGCAGCGATTTGGGATATTGCAACTTCTGCAAGTGGTACATTGTCAGATGGTGATCTTGGAGTTCCATTATTCCTATTGCTAATAGGTGGTATTGGTATTACTATTGGTGTCGCGACATGGGGCTACAAGGTCATGGACACTATTGGTAAGAAAATAACTCATATTACCCCTTCAAGAGGTTTTGCTGCTGAGTTTGGTGCTGCGACTACAGTACTAATCTTCTCAATGCCATTCCTAGCTGTTCCGATTTCAACAACCCACACTTTAGTCGGTGCTGTGGTTGGTGTTGGACTTGCAGGTGGTGCTGGTGCTGTTGATTTCAGAGTCTTTGCAAAGATTGCAGCAAGTTGGGTGGCAAGCCTGCCAATCGCTGGCGCAGGGGCTGTTCTTTTCGTAATCCTATTCGCTGGAACACCAGTCAATGTAGCAATAGTGACATTACTCTCAATCGCGTTAACTTTGGCGGTTGTAATGCGTCCTGACAGTGGAGAAATGAGAAAGGTGGAATTGGTGGATACTACACCATATGACACTCTGGATTCAACACCGTTTGATATGTTCTACGAGCATGCAAAGGCTGTTGAGAAGACTGTTGAGCATATGCTAACCGCCGTTACTGTGGCATCTCAAGGAAAGGATGCTAGCAAGCACATTACTGCAACGATTGCTGCTGAATTAGACGCTGATAATATCAAAACAGACCTACGTAATCACGTAGGAACTGGAGTAAGGGTTGCAATCGGGCGAGATACATTCTTGCATATGCTTTCACGCCAAGACAGAATTGCTGATTATGCGCAAAATGTTGCAGAACAGATTTCGTTTAGGGAATTGATGGTCGATGACAAAGCAAGAGAAAATTTGAAGGCGATGGCAGAAGCAGTTCACTTGACCGTTCAGAAGTATTCTGAAACTGTGGACCAACTAAATTTCTTGACTCAATCTGGGTTTGCTCCGAAGCAAAAGGTTGTTCTCAATGATTTAATTATGCAGGTTAATCTTCTTGAACATGGTGCTGATGAACGCGAGAGTATTGCTGCTGCCTATGTATTCTCTGAAGGTGATGACAAACCACTTGCGGCTATGCATATGTACAGAATCCTGCAACGCTTAGACGATGTAGCAAATGCTGCTGAGAAGGCTGCAAATGCTTTCTTGCCGATGATTAACAAGTGATTTTGCCCTTTGGTCCAAATCGCGAAGTTGAAACATGGGTAGTATTAGCATCGGTTAACCGAGCCAGTTCCCGAAGTAGTTGCACTCGCATCTCAACAGTGGAAACCTGGCTGAGGAAGTGAACCCGATGGGTATGGATTTAGCACTAAAAGCAAAATTGCAAAAGCAACGTTACCACATTACTAAAGAATCTCTACTACGAGACCGCCAGTGCTACAAAGGCAAATTTTACGGAGTTGCAAGCCATAGTTGCCTGCAAATGTCTCCTGTCGTTGACCAGTGTAACCTAGCATGTACTTACTGCTGGAGAGAGCCGCATATGGACACCTTGGAATTGACCGACCAAGACCCACTGGAAATGTTATATGAGTCGGTACGAGCACAAAGAAGACTCCTTTCCGGCTTCAAAGGCAATGATAAAGTTCCAAGAGAAAAATGGCAAGATGCTCAAAATCCAAAGCATGTTGCTATCTCTCTCAATGGAGAACCTACTCTTTACACACGCCTTAGTGAATATATGGAGTTATGTCACGAGCACGGAATGACAACGATGTTGGTGACCAATGGCACCCTGCCTAAAGTGATCGAAAATCTTGACGTTTTACCGACTCAACTTTATGTTTCTGTCGATGCTCCAAATAAGGAAATTTTTGATGCGGTATGCAAGCCAAAATGGAATACAAATGCATGGGATAAATTCGAGGAGACCATCGACCTTTTGCCATCATTAGACACTAGAATCGTTTGCCGTCATACATTGATGAAAGGCATCAATATGTCTGATAAAAATATCGAGCAGTTTGCAAAATTAGATTTGCGGGCCGACCCAGATTTCATTGAAAATAAGGGCTATGTATTCGTTGGACATAGCAGGGAAAACTTGGCCGCTGAAAATATGCCAAGTCATGAAGATATTATGGATTTTAGTAATAAAATCGCACCTTTGACCGCAAGAAAAGTTCTCTCCGATTCAAGACCTAGTAGAGTTGCATTGGTTGGTACTGAAATATCACCAATGCCGATTCCTGTTGCCACCAAATTCTTCCCCGAAGACTTGGGAATTGCACCATCTGTCAAACACTTGACTATGGCTAATTGATTATTCAGCAGGAAATAATAGTGGGGAATCTCCCTCAAACCATTGCTTGTTTTTGTTCATACAAATTTTGAACTCATCGCTTGCGAGGTTGTTGGCTAACCAATCATGAACATTTGTCCAAGGTTGAATATCAAACCAATCTCTATCATGGTTAGCGAATTGGCGAACAAAGGGAAAAAGTGAATCATTTAGATTTTCATTAAGTCCAATATTCTGCAGATTAGCATCTAAATCTTCAAGATACTTTAGTGCAGCATTTCTTTGTTCTAGCACATCAATATCCTCATACCGATTCGGATATTTGTAGCGGTCCAGGTGGAATTTAAATTCAAAATCATTTCTTTCAATCCAAATTGATTCCTCTTCACTAAGTTGCCAATCGAGGACATATTGCATAATCTCAAGACTTTCCTC
>LWDU01033288.1_pt1 | contig 11123 bp, 10 predicted proteins | sample 727161 | NCBI WGS metagenome assembly LWDU01 (sample SAMN04566230, study PRJNA314399) | hydrothermal vent metagenome | isolation source: deep sea hydrothermal plume seawater | place: Mexico: Gulf of California, Guaymas Basin | collected 2004-07-11 | reverse complement strand
AAAGCTATCCCAAAAAAGCAGCTTCATACCCAAAAAAAATATCGCCGCCAAAAAGCTCAGCATTGAAAGCACAAATCCTGCCATAGTCATCAAACGAAGGGGTATCTTGGAGTGTTTGATAACGCCTAGCATTGCTAAATCATATAACTGATAAAAATTGTTTTTCGTTACACCGCGCTTTCGGCTGGGCTGATTGAACGGGACTCTCGCAATAGGGAAACCAATCTCACTCAACAAGCCACGATAATAGGGGTATGGGTCATCAATAGAACGCAATATACCGACGACGGTTTCATCCAGTAAGCCTGCGCCGGTCGCATTTCGCACCAGCGGGACATCAGAAATACTATCAACAAACATATAATAGTAGCGCCTGATCATCGACATTGGCCACATCTCTTCGGTATTCGGTTTGACGAGCAGCACTATCTTGAACCCCTCCTCCCATTTTTGAATCAACTCGGGAATCAGTTCAGGGGGGTCCTGCAGGTCCGATGCAAGGGGTATGACACAATCGCCTGTACACTGTAACAAGCCGTAGAAAGCAGATCGAACCACACCAAAGTTACGAGTGTTTACAATCAGTTTCAGGTGCTTGTCCGATTGAGCAAGGTGTTTTATCAGGCTTACCGTATTATCACTGGAGTGATTGTCAATCAGGACATGTCATACTCGTAACTATCCAGAGTGTTCATGAGCGTCCTGATACGCCCGATTAGCTCTTCAATGCTCTCTTCTTCATTGAAGCAAGCCGTGATGATCGATATTTTCTTCTTCATGGTCGCATGTGCACCCAGGCTCTTGGAGTCATATGATGAGGAACCAGTAGGCTATACTAGTCCACTGTTTCATAGATTCAATCCATCTACGTTAATCATGTCCGAGCCAGATACAACTACCTTTTCATGGTTTAACACACCTAAACCCGTAAAGTTTTTGGTGGTCGGTGCAGTCAACACGGTATTTGGCTATTCCTGCTATGCAGGCCTTCTTTTCATCGGCTTACATTATTCGCTAGCAGCGTTGTTTGGAACACTGCTGGGAATTGCCTTCAATTACCTAAGTACAAGCAGATACGTTTTCAACGCCAGATCCGCCAGCATCAACAGGGGGATAAGGTTTATTCTGGTTTATTGCTTACATTACTTTATAAACATATTGTGTCTCTGGCTGCTGGAGCAACGCGGGTTTAACCCATACCTATCAGGGCTCATACTCATCATCCCAATGGCGATAGTTTCATATCTCCTGTTAAATCATCTGGTTTACAATGAAAAACCAACGGGTCAGGACATCCATGAACAAGAAACATGATCACCGCGCCTCGACTCTAAGACACGAAACCTCAGGTTAACACCCAACAATTGCCAAACAATTTTCCCTATAAACTACCTCGCTCAGATCTCTAACTGGTGGTGGCGCAATGCCGGGCTGAACTTGCCCAGCTAGATGGAAAGATCACACTTATCACTGGCGGCACCGGGTTCATCGGTAGATGCCTGCTTGAAAGTATTTTATTTGCTGCCGAACAGCTCTCTATCAATCCCAGGATTATTGTCGTATCCAGAGACCCCACAACATTTCTTAAAAAATATCCCTGGCTGGACCAGCCGCCACTAAAATTTCTACAGGCCGATGTCACCAGTGTTGAAATTTCACAGTCAGTGGACTTCATCATTCACGCTGCGACAGAAACTGCTGCCATTCACTATCAGACGGCACCGCGAGCAATGCTCCAAACAGCGATTAAAGGGACCAATCGCATTCTTGAGATCGCGAAGAAATCGCCCGGATCGAAAGTTTTATTCACTAGTTCGGGGGCGGTGTATGGGAAAAACGCAGGCCTCGATGCTGCATTTAGCGAGGATTCAGTCTCAACACTCTCGACCACAGATCGAACCAGCGCCTATGGCGAAGGTAAAAGAGTCTCGGAAATGCTGGGGGCTCTAGCTGCTGATGAATTTGGTTTCGAATTCATCGTAGCGAGGCTATTTGCATTTGTTGGACCCTATCTGCCACTTGATGGACACTTTGCCATAGGGAATTTTATTGGCGATGGTTTACACCATGACAAGATTACCGTTAAGGGTGATGGCACCGCGATTCGCAGCTACATGTATTCCGCCGACCTGGTTATCTGGCTAATCAAGATCCTTTTCCATGGTACGCCCTCATCCTGCTATAACGTGGGTTCCCCGGAACCCGTATCAATCGCCGAACTAGCGGGATTAGTGGCTAGGATCTGCGAGAAAGAGGTCGAAATTATGCAGACACCCAAGCCAAACCTGGTGCCCGAAAGATATTTACCCTCGGTCTCAAAAGCAGCCAACGAGCTGGACCTCAATTTATATCACTCACTTGAAGACTCGATATCAAAGACAGTGCTTTGGCATCGACAATTTACCTAGGCGTCAAGGTGTGGGCCCCCAGCCCAGCACAGTAGTGATCTAATCGGTCACTCGACTTCATTAACCTTGATCGCCTTTAGCTTACGGCCCATGCTTCGAGGTATGTGGGTTAATAGAAACATTACTGCGCCCCTGCTTGCTTGAACGTCAGCACTAAATTCACCGAACCAAATGACATCCAGGAGAGCGGCGCTTAAAGGCTGCTCTTTACTGACTGCCAGGCGGCCTCCGCTAGAATAGAAGCCACATCGCCCGGCGAGCGATTATTCCTGCCGGATAACCAAAGGCGGGAATATTCCAGCGTGGAACCGCAAATCAACGGTACATACATACTAGTGGGCAATTCGAGTAGTGCACCTGATTTCACGTGAGGCACAAACCAGTTATAAATTGACTGGCCAAATTCACGATCCATCTTCCGAAGCTCCAGTTTGGCATTGTCCGAAAGCGTAACTTCCCGTGACAGCAGGAACCCGGCGAGCTCCGGTTGATCAGTCACCCATTCACAGCAGAAGGTAACAATTGCTTTGATGCCGGTACTGGCTGTCCTTCTGGGTAAAAGAGCCTCGAGCAGACGGGAATTGAATTGATTGACGCCGTCTATGAAAAGCGCTTCGGCGATTCCTTCCTTGTTGCCAAAGTGGTGGTAAAGGCTGCCAACGGAGCACCCGGCATCGTTGAGGATATTGCTGACATTGGTTCGCTCAATACCCACTTCCGAAAAATGGCCCAGAGCCACCTCCATCACGCGAGATTTCAGTTCATTGGTCTGGTTTTTTCGTGACATGGCTTATTAGAACATTATTCTAGTATTTATTTCTAGTTTTGATATATTGCACACTCCAGATGCCTGTTGGAACCAATTGATGGATATTGAGCTGAGTAACGATGACCTCTCTTTTGAAGCAGAGGTAAGAGAATTCCTTGCCGGGAATGCCTATAAAGACGGTGAGGATCCAAATAAATGGCGAATGGACTGGTTTGAAAAAGCCAGGGAAAAAGGCGGCTGGGACGTACCCAAGTGGCCTGCCAAATTTGGTGGTCCTGGCTGGACGCCGAACCAGCATTACATCTGGCAGAAAGAAACGGCCAGGTCGGGCACCCCTTGGGACATGCCCTTCGGACTCAGCATGCTGGGCCCTGTACTGATGGCCCATGGATCCGAAGAACAGCAGGAACGATTTTTACCTGACATCCGCGCACGGAAGGTTAACTGGTGCCAGGGATACTCCGAGCCAGGCGCCGGCTCAGATCTGGCAAGTCTCAAGACCAAAGCAGTGCTGTCTGAAGACGGCAGCCACTATGTTGTTAATGGCACCAAGATCTGGACCACCATGGCACATATTGCAGACTGGATCTTCTGTCTGACCCGCACCAGCGACGCAGGTATCAAACAGGAAGGTATCACTTTCCTGCTGTTTCCGATGAAGCAGGAAGGTATTGAGGTTAAGCCCATCATTACACTGGGTGGTTCACATAGCGTTAATACTGTGTTCTTTACTGATATCAAGGTACCGGTAGAAAATCGTGTCGGCGTAGAAGGTAAAGGCTGGACCTACGCCAAGGGTTTACTTGAGCATGAGCGAACAGGTATCGCAGGTATTTCAAACTCCATCGTTGCCCTGGAAGGTTTGAAAGACAAAGCCAGCAGTGTGAAGCGTGGCAATGGCAGCCTGATGGATGTACCCAGCTTCAAAGCCAAGGTCGCGGCGCTCGAAATTGATTTAATGGCGGTTGAGTACACAGAGCTCAGGAGCCTGGCAACAGCAAGCGCTGGCACGGCGCCGGGACCGGAGTCTTCAATCCTGAAGCTCAAGGGAACAGACATTCAGCAGCGGATACAAAAGCTGACCATGGAAGCTGGTGGACAATTCTCGTCCGGATTTCGCCAGAGCTGGTATGGGCGGTTATATGAGCAGCCGCGTTTACACTATTTACGGTGGTGCCAGCGAAGTCCAAAAAGACATCGTTACCAAGAAAGTGCTTGGCATTAAGTCGTCGAAGAAATAGGAAACTTTGAAATGAATTTTGATTTAAGCGAAGAGCAACAACTGGTTTCGGATTCGATTGAACGGTTTGTTCTGAACAACTACGACCTGGAAAGTAGAGTCGCCATTGTGCAACAGTCGCCGGGTTTCAGCCTGGACTACTGGAAGACCATGTCGGAACTTGGCTGGCTCGGACTGCCCTTTAGTGAAGAGGATGGCGGGTTCGGCGGTGATCAGCTTGATACGATGGTATTGATGGAGCAGTTCGGAAAAGGACTGGTTCTTGAACCGTTTCTTGCCAGCATCGTGCTTGGTGGAGGTGTATTGAAACGGGTCGCAAGTGAAGCACAACGTAAAGCATGGCTGGAAGTGGTGATCGATGGATCAAAGCAACTTGCTCTGGCTTATGCGGAGCCAGAATCAGGCTATGAGCCGCACAATGTTGCCGTCGCCGGTAACAAAACCAATGATGGTTACACGCTGACGGGCACAAAGTGCATGGTCCTGCATGGTAAAACCGCTGATGCCTTTGTTGTCTCGTTCCGAACCAGTGGTGGCGTCGTTGATCAGTCCGGTATTTCCCTGGCGTTGATTCCGGCAGACCGAGACGGCCTGACAATACAAGGCTTTCCAACAGTTGATGGCCTGCAGTCTTCAGAACTGACATTCAACCAGGTTAGCATCACAGCCGACGACCTGCTCGGCGAAATCGATAATGGATTTGGCGCGCTGAATGAGGTCATCAATGATGGCATTTTGGCAGTTGCTGCAGAAGCGCTCGGTGCTATGGAAATTCTTTATAAGGATACGGTGGCCTATACCCAGGCGCGGGAACAATTTGATCATCCTTTGTCTGATTTTCAGGTACTGCAACATCGTATGGTCGAGATGTTCATGGAATATGAACAGTGTAAATCACTGCTCTTTCGCGCAACAATGGAAGTGGCTGCTGGCGGTGATGATGCCCAGCGTTGTGTACATGCGTTGAAACATCTTATTGGCAAGGCTGCGTTTTTTGTAGGTGAAAACGCAGTGCAGACACATGGAGGGCATTACTTCAAGCGACTGCTTGTGATTGAAGCCCAGTTTGGTAACACCGACTACCATCTGGACCAGTTTTCTGCCTGATATTCCATCGATTACCAGCGCTTATTTGATGCCGCTTTGAAATCGGGTTTCCCCAAAGTAAGGGCCGGAAAGTGATCCCGGTCACTTTCCATCAACTTGATTTCACCGCTTCCAATTATTTCTAATCCAGCGGCTTGTGCCAACAGTAAGGCTTGCTGCTGGTATGGCTCAAGCGCTTCCTGGTTTCTAACTTCAGTAATTATCTGTTCAACGCATCCATGGATAAAGTTGAACCCGTCAAAACGAAAACTGCGCAGCTGATAACTTCGGCAGGAAATCTGTCGGGTTTGCAGGTATTCATCCCCCAATCGATTGTCTAGCACGCGTGCCAAGCTTATCCAGTAGAACATATGTTGGGAATAAGAAACGTGATTATTGACAAACGGGATGTTCAATTCGCTGATTTAAGCGAAACCGATTCGGCTCGAGCCTCGATCTTCGGGAAAAATCTCGGCGCCATCCTTGGTTTTAATGAGCACAGTTTTAGCCGGTTTTCAGGGCCTATAAAAGTAGTAGTGATATATCAAAAATGCTATCTTTATTAAAAAAATGCTGCGCAATTGAAAAACGCGGCGAATGGCAACAAAAAATACAAAAAACGTCTACGATGCTACGTTTTGACGAGAACGACAAAAGCACAAACAAATAATTCAGTGTAAATATAGCGAATCTGTTTCGCATTAGAGAAAGGAAATTTCTAAGGTGTACAGTTACAAGACCTTTTTTGATGAAGGTGTTTTGATCACCAAATTTTGTGGCGAATATATCGCAGATGAAGGGGACAAAAGCCTCCTGGCCATCACCAAGTCAATGGGAATGGACGAAAGGTATGCGATAAAAACGGTGATCTGGGATCTGCAGGACGTCACGGCTATGACCATGGTTAACACTGACGTTGCACGGGTGGCACATTTTGAGAAGGAAGTCTTAAAATTATTTAAGCACCCCAGCAAAGATGCTGCCGAGCACCTGAAGGCAATAGAAGTCTACCATGTCCAACCTGGCAGTAGCGCGGTTGACGATATTTTTCGTGAAAGGCTCGCGAGGGTTTCAAACGCACCAAGAAAGCTTCCATTAATTGACGGCAACGAACCCAGGGATTTATCTGAACTATTGGAATCACTCGACTTATTAAAGCTCCTGCCCCTACTTGCCGGAGAATGGCAAAAGGGAAAGTCTAGTGCGGGTTGAAACACAGCGGCAAGTCCTGGGGGCTTCACCGGAAGATGCCCAAAAGCTAAGATTGAATCTCCAACAAAACTCTTAACCATGAAAATGTCGAACCCAATCGCACACAGAAACGACCAGGCTATTCACGCTGATGACCGGGGGCTTGTCGAACTCCGATCGAAGATTTGCGACTACTTATTGTTGACCATGGCGCTGATTTCAGCGCCGCTGCTATGTGTATCTCTTCTCCGTTCTCTAGATACTGGCTGGCAACCCCTCTTTTTTTTCCACATAGCCATAGTCCTCATGCTATGGGCTCTATGGGTATTTCGACACCGCGTGCCTTATGAGGTTCGCAGCTACTTTTCTATTGCTTTTCAAGGTGCGGTCGCGTTGGTTGGTTTATACATCTATGGTGTGACTGCCGCTGCAGGTGCCTGGATTATAGGTTCCGCAATATCGGCCACTGTGCTGCAAGGGCAGAGAGTAGGTATATTCGTGTTGTTAACGTTACTGCTGACAGCTGTCATTCTCGCTACATCTTTTATTACGGGGTTGTTGGTCCCCCAAATTATAGTAGAGGCTCCCTCTACAACCGTGATTCAATGGGCGCTTTATCTGCTCAGCTGGTTTTTCCTGGGCGTGACTACGGTTATGGCCGTTGGATACATAAACCAATACTTTTGGGAGACCTTGAAGCAGTTGGCAACGAAATCCAACGCGCTTGAAGAAAGCCAATTTGAATATATCGATTTGTTTGAGAATGTTGCTGACGTGATATACAGAGCCGATTTAGATGGAAAAATCACCCGTATATCACCTTCATCTTTAGAAGGACTTGGGTTTAGTCCTGAGGAAATGATCGGGACAATGCTAGCTGATTACTACGTCGACCAGAACAAACGATCCGAATTAGAGGCGGAACTTCAAGAAAACGAAGGCATAGTGACTAACTTTGAAGCACAGCTGTTTGCGAAAAATGGTGAACCCCAATGGGTTTCAACCAATGTCAGATATTGGAAAGATAAAGATGGCACGGTCATCGGACTACAAGGAGTCGCTCGCAATATTAATGAGTTAAAGAACACTGATGAGGCGCTACGACGGTCGCAAAAAATGGATGCCCTGGGGCAACTCTCTGGCGGAATAGCACACGATTTTAATAATGTTCTCAGCATCATCTTAGGCAACGCTGAAATAGTGAGAACCGACGCCAAAAATATTGAAGATACTAAACAGCCTATTGCAGAAATAGTAAAATCAATAGAGCATGCGGCTTCGTTGACCAAACGACTGTTGGCCTTCAGTCGCCCAGACCGGCTCGAACCTCAGCCTTGCGAAATTGACCAGGTGATCAGCAATATTGAAGAAATGTTACGGCGAACCTTGGGTGCGAACATCACGCTGTCTTTTAGTCTAGGTTGCAATGGTGCAGTGGCCCTGGTCGACGAAAACCAACTTGAAGCTTCACTCTTTAACTTGGCTATCAACGCAAGCGATGCTATGCCAAACGGCGGGGAGTTGATGATCCAGACCAAAAAGGTTTCAACAGGGTTAAGCGAAGCAAAAGATGCTGGTAGCCCGGACGCAACAGACCTTATATGCATTTCGGTGCAGGACACCGGTAAAGGAATGCCAGAGGATATAGCGGCGAAAGCCTTGGAACCATTCTTTACTACCAAACCATTGGGGATGGGTAACGGCCTGGGACTAAGCATGGTGTACCAGTTTGTGAGCGAAAGCCGGGGCGACTTATCTATCCAAAGTAAATTGCGGGACGGTACCAATGTTACGTTAACGCTACCGCAAACTGATGTTAAATTAAATACATCGTCACTTAATGTGGAAGTCAATTCAGAACTCAGAAAACCCAAAGTGCGAATTCTGCTCGTTGAGGATTCGGTGTCTTTACTCACGCTAGTCCAAAGACAATTGAAGAATGAAAACTTCGAAGTCCTTACAGCGACGAATGGTCAAGAGGCACTTGAATTTATTCGCCAAGACAGCAAAATCGACGTAATTTTTAGTGATATCATGCTGCCTGGCGGCGTCAGCGGATTCGACATATGTCGAGAGGCCCGAAAAATACGTAGCGATTTCAAGGTCCTTCTAACCACGGGTTACACGCAGAATACCCCGAACGAAATCGATGCACTCGCAAAAGCTCCAATACTTTATAAACCCTTTAGTCGCGAAGATTTGTTGACAAGACTCGCGGAAATCATTGCTGAGCCTACACCATCCACAAGAGAGCTTTAGCGAGCCAACCGATACTTCTGCCATACACCGACAACCCAAAGCAGACATTCTACAAACTTGCAGTGCGCGACCTCGAGACTTAATCTCCCCCTCCGCTTACCTTATTACAGAATTCCACGATGGATAAAAGTGAGGCATGTAAAAAATGACTTCTCAGACAATAAAACCGCTTGATGAGCTCAAGGTTATCGATTTGACTCATGTGCTGGCAGGGCCATATTGCACTTATCAGCTTAGTCTACTCGGCGCCGACGTTATCAAAGTTGAATCACCTAAGGGTGACATGGTCCGCGCATGGGGTGGAGAACAAGAACAGGTCAAGCTGGGTTTGGGTACCGGCTTTGTTGCTCAGAATGCAGGCAAACGTAGCGTTGTCTTCGACATAACCACTAAACGCGGTAGCTCGCTGGTTCGCGAATTGGTTAAGCAAGCCGATGTCTTTGTAGAGAACTATCGCCCAGGCACCATGGCGAATCACGGCCTTGACTACAAAACGCTTGCAGATGAAAACCCTCAGCTCATTTACGTTTCGATTTCTGCATTTGGTCAGAACGGTCCCCAAGGTCACAGGCCAGGCTTCGATGACGTCATCCAAGCGACCTCTGGATTCATGTCGATCAATCAACGGGGCGATGGTCCTATTAGAACGGGTGGGCCCGTTCTGGATTACGCCACAGGCATGCACGCCACATCGGCAATACTGGCGGCTGTAATGCTCAGGGCGCGGACGGGGAATGGACAACGTATAGATGTCGCAATGCAGGATGTGACGATGCTGTTGATGAACCGGCATTCGAGTATTACAGCCACGACAGGTATTCCTGTGGAGCCAGGGCAGAATCGTGACGGGCCATTACTCGGTAGATATGCCACTAAAGACGGATACGTTATGCTAGCTGGATATCGACCATCGAACCAAAGACCAATCCTCGATGCTATCGGACTCACCGAATACTCATCAATGACCACCTCAGAACTGTTTATTGCCATGCCTGAGATAGAGCAACGAGTTGAGGAAGTCCTTAAGGAAAAAACAAGCAGCGAATGGGATCAGGTGTTTAGTCAAGAAGCGGTTGTTGCGGGTGCGGTTGTAGATCTAGCTGATGTAATTAAGTCAGGTCAGCCAGCGGCCAGGGGGTTCTTTTCCGAAGTCCAAAGCGAGTTCGGCAATCACCAGGTGACTACAGCTGGATACCTTATCAATGATTCAGTCTTCTCCCCTGGCTCGCACGTGCCCACCCTGGGAGAAAATACTCGCGAAGTACTGGCAGAATTGGGTTACGACGAAGATGAAGTTGCTGCTTTATTTTCAGAAGGAGCGGTCAACTAAGTCGAGTCTTCAAATAAGGTCAAAGGCTTGAAGCCCGATGGGTAGCCCGTCATCGAATGTACCACAGAGGACCAATATCGCTGGGTCGCCAGTCATATTGGCAAGAGCCAGGTGTATCCACCAGCGAGCGGGAATTTAGCAGTAACAGTCGGACTCACGAGTAGATCAAATTGATCGAGCACATCCTCAAGGCGATTGTTCGAATACCCGCTTCTGGCCCTGAGTTCTTTTACAACAGCTTTTTAAGCTGCTTTTGCCATCAGGCACGACCTTAAGCTTGCGGGGAAAGCAGTGATCATGTTCCACTTTGCACTTTGCAGGGGCAAGCGAACACCTTATCGCAGCTTCAAAAGCTGCTAGCGTCAATTTAACTGACGCTAATTGAAAGATGCTTGCGTAAACACGAGAGGACTCTGGCGAATTCAGCATTATTAGAACCTCCGCCGAAGCGAGGCTCTGGTTAAATTTAGTCAAAGACCAGCAAACTCCAAAATTATTTAACTGCCTGGCTTACGGTCGTTAACAATCCCGTTGGTGTATCTAGCAGACTCTGAACCTGAAGACTTACAGCTGAAGCGGTAATCCCCCCTTTTTGTACATCGTCGCAGTGAACGCTTGTGGGTTGTCACTGGTGTTAACAGGGTGAGTCATGGAGATGTTAGGCTCGGTCGTGGACGTCTGCAGACGGACCAGTTTCGGATTCATTGCCTCTTTCGAAACAGGAAAAGTTAAAGGCCGCCGCCAGTCAGTTTCCGCCTTGATCACTTGCCTTAAGGTAGCATGAGAAGTTGAAGTATATTTCGTCGTTGACGAAATTAAGATTCATCAGCCGCAGATTAT
>LWDU01000806.1_pt2 | contig 11125 bp, 9 predicted proteins | sample 727161 | NCBI WGS metagenome assembly LWDU01 (sample SAMN04566230, study PRJNA314399) | hydrothermal vent metagenome | isolation source: deep sea hydrothermal plume seawater | place: Mexico: Gulf of California, Guaymas Basin | collected 2004-07-11 | reverse complement strand
TGGCCTCCGGGACCGGGATCAGCAGCGTCCCACCCACCCCCGTCGCCTGGTCCGCCGTCGGCACCACCACGGTGATCATCGTCAGCATGATCGCCCTCACCGTGCGGCCGGGGACTCGCCTCCGATCCGGCGGCGCGGCCGCGGCCCTCACCCTTCTGCTGGTCGCCCTCGCCCCGCCCCCACCCGCGCAGGCGCACGACCCCGGCCAGGGCACCGCCTACGGCACCGCACAGATGACCGTCACCGGCGACGGCACCGGGCAGCTGACCGTCACCATCACCGGCATCCGCCTCACCGACGACACCGACCTCACCCCGTCCCGTCTGGTCGCCCGCCGCACCGGAGAGGACCTCACCGCGCCGCTGCGCGCACAACCCGGCACCCCGCCTCCCGGTACCTTCACCGGGGAACTGGCACTGCCGTCACCGGGGCTGTGGTTCGTGTACGCCCAGTTCGCCACCGGCGAACGCACCCTCGAGGTGTGGGTGCCCGTCGATCAGCAACTCACCGGCCCGCAGAGCCAGCAGCGCAACCTCTACCAGCCCGTCACCGCCCTCACCCCGTCACCGGGGCAGATCATCCTCGGCGCCGTGCTCCTCGCCGTCTCGACGGCACTCACGGTCGCCGCGGCCGTCACCGTCGCCCGCCGCCGACGCGTCCTCCCTCCCGCGACCACCTGACCACGGCGAGGTCACCGCGCCCCGTTGCGGGCGGGCGGGCGATCTCGGCCTCCGGCAACCGAAACGGTCGGGCACGATGAGCTGGGCACCCCTGGCATCCGCCTGCTGTGCTGCCGGAGGGCGCGGACGTGACTCGACGCGGCAACGGCGACCACAACGGCGGCGGTTCTTCGGTTCGTGGGGTTATTCGGTGACGTTGATGATCATGGTCAGGCCGCCAGCGCCGTCGGTTTCGACGTTGTTGTTGGTGGTGTGGTGGTTGATGTGGCAGTGGATGAGCCACTGGCCGGGCTCGAGCGCGTTCCAGAGCACGTCGTAGCGTTGTCCCGGCCCGACGTTGATCGTGTCGGCCTGGAACTGCTGCGCCGTGGTGAGGGCCGCCCCGTCGCGGGCGACGACGGTGAACGGGCCGCCGTGGATGTGCATCGGGTGGATGTCGTTGGTGTTCGAGCCGATGAACCGCACCCGGAGGGTCTCCCCCACCTTCATGTCGATGGTCTCGGTGGCCGGGTACGCCTTCCCGTTGATGGTGAAGTAGTTCGGCATGCCCCCTTCCATCGGCATCGCCGGATAGGTCAGCCCCTCCCGGGACAGCCACTCCTGCAGCTGGATCGTGTACTCGCGATCGGCAGGCGGCTGCAGGCCAGGGTCGGCGGGGTCGATGATCAGCGCCCCGTACAGGCCGAGGGCCTGCTGCCGGTCGGCGTGATCGTGGGAGTGGTAGAAGAACGTGCCCCACTGCTTCACCGTGTACTCGTACCGGTAGGTGTCGCCGGGTTGGATGGGATCCTGGGTGATCCCGGCGGGCCCGTCCATCTCGTTGGGCACGTCCAGGCCGTGCCAGTGCACGGTCGTGGACTCGTCGAGCTCGTTGGTCACGTCGATGCGGATCCGGTCGCCCTGGGTGACCTGCAGCCGAGGCCCCGGGATCTGCCCGTTGTACGCGTACGCGTCGACGGTGACGCCGGGGAGGATCTCCCAGCGGATCTGCGACACGGTCAGCTCGAACACCCTCACCCCGTCCTCGATGCGGGCAGGTTCCAGCACCTCATCACCGCGGGTGTCCACGTCGTACGCGGCGGTCGCGGCCCGCGGGTCGACGGCGGCCATGTCCCGCATCGCCTCGGCGGGGGTGTCACGGGTCATGATCATCCCGGGCGGCATGATCAGCCCACCGACGTCGTGCGCGCTGAGAGTCATGTTGACGGCGTTCGCGGGGGCGACCATCCCGACCACGAGCGCGATCGCGGAGAACGCGCCGACCACGGTCAGCTGCGGCACGGTCACCGCTCCGGCGCCAGAAGGCTGGTGCGCCTCATGCCCCGACCCCGGCGACGACGCACCGCCCGCCGCCTGGTCGTGGCCGGCGTGCGCCTCCGGCGGCTGCGGGTTGTGTTGCGCGTGCGCGTCATGCTCCTGGGGGTGGCTGGCGGGCTGGGGGCGGACGGTCATCAGGCCGTGCTTGAGGCCCTTCTTCACCATCCACACGTTCACGGGGTAGGCGAGCACGAACCCGGCCGCGATCCCGAAGCTCATCACCGCCCAGAACAGCAACTCGGTGGGCAGCATGGCCCGCATGTCGCGGCCCATCATCAGCAGCGACATCACCGGCGCCATGCCCGCCATCATCAGGTTCATGCTGATGAACTCGGGCAGGAACGAGCGGCGCACGTTCTGCCAGTAGCTGCCGCCCATCATGTTCTTCATGAACAGGGCCTGGAACACGAACAACCCGAACGCGAACCCGGCGGCGTACTCGATGATCAGATCCAGCCACATGGGCAGGCCCAGCGACGCGACGACGACGGCGGCGACGACGATGCCGGTGGCATCGCCCGCGACGCAGTGAATGGTCGAGCCGATGCCCTGCTTCCACAGCGGCCGGGTGAACTCCTCATGCTCTCCCGGTCGCGGCTCCTTGTCCGCGAGCACATACAGCAGCGCCCCGATCGGCCCCAGGTAGAGGGTGACCAGGATGAAGCCCCACTTCATCACCGCCGGTTCCGGGTTGTGACGGAACTGGTCCACCCCGACCCAGACGGTGCTGATCGCGACCAGCACGAACCAGGCGACCAGGAAATAGTCGATCGGTTGAATCATCCTCGCCCGCCTCTCCCTCGCACACCACTTCCCCGCACCTTATACCCCCTCCGGGTATTCTTCAACCGGTGCCGCCTCCGGTGGCGACGGGTGCACGTGCCCGGTGGGGCGAACCTGACGCAGCCGAGACGATCGCGGCGGAGTTCAGCGACCCGTGCCGTCCTCAACGGCGCCGCCGAAGAAGTCCGCACCGGCAGACTCGACCCCGACGGCGTCACGGCGATCCTGCTGCCCGCCTTCACCGACACCACGGCACCCCGAGGGCACTGATCCTTCCGCTCAGGAGACGGACGTCGTTCGCCGATAATCGGCTCATCGCAATCGAGGGTGTAGTTGGGGTCTGAATCCGCCGGTCTCGAGCAGGCTGCGGGCGATGTAGTTGGTGAGGTTGCGGAAGCCGAGGGCGGAGCCGCGTAGGTGTTCGAGGCGTCCGTTCATCGCTTCGGTGGGGCCGTTGCTGGTGCCGGGTCGGTCGAAGTAGGCCAGGACGTCTTCGGCTCGCTTCTTCAAGGTCCGACCGAGCGTGCGGAGCTCGGTCAGGGCGGCCGGGACGCCGTGGCTGACTGAGGCGATCAGGGCGGTCATCAGCTGCTTGCCCTTGGCGCGGTTGGGTTCGCGGTAGGCGATGATCAGATGCCCCAGGTGGCCTCGACCTGGACGTGGTCCTCGATGCCGAACAGGGCGGTCAACCGCTCCCGTTGCCGGTCGGTGAGCAGGTCGGCGCCGGTGTGCAGGGTCCGCCGGGCCCGGTAGAGCGGGTCATCCTTGCGGCCCCGGTGGCCGTGGAGGTCCTGCTGGACCCGTCGCCGGCAGCGGTCCAGGGCGTCACCGGCGAGGCGGACCACGTGGAAAGGGTCCATGACCGCGACCGCGTCGGGCAGCTCCTCGGTGGTGGCGGTCTTGAAGCCGGCGAACCCGTCCATCGCGNCATTGCTGCTGCTCCGTTTCGCCGGGCCGCCCACCGAACCCGCCGTGCGGCTTTCACCGCAACGGGCTCTCCATGGATCGTCTGCTGAACCTCACACGGCTGGTGATGGTGTCCACGGGGTCGGGATGCGGTAGCCGCGGTAACGGTACCGGGTGACCGTGACGGTGGCTGCGCCACGGAACCTCTCCCCGTCGTGGACCAGGCGCCAGGTGCCGGGCAGGCAGAACCTGCGCCGGAGTTCTGGCCATCCGATGCGGTGCTTTCTTCGCAGCCAGTGCGTGATCCGCTCCCACGCGTAGGAGTCGATCGCGTTGAAGGCACGCTTGGAGACACCGTGGCGGAAGTAGTTCGCCCATCCACGCAGCACCCGACCCAGATACCCGAACAGGTACCCCGGATCATGGCGCAGGGTGTTCCTGTATGTCATGGTCCTGATCCGTTCCTTGATGGAGGCGATCGCCTTCCTCGACGGGCGGGTATAGACGAAGCGTTTCTGACTCCCGCGTTTGCGCATCCGGCGGATGTTGAAGCCGAGGAAATCGAAACCGTCATCGATATGGACCACGTGGGTCTTCTCACGCGACAGGCTCAGCCCCATCGGGGCCAGCACGGCCGCGACGTCGCCGCGGAGGGCCTCGGCGTGTTCCCGGGTGCCGGTGACGAGGATGACGAAGTCATCCGCGTACCGGATCAGCCGGTAGTTCGCCTGGCCGTGACGGCGACGCTTCTGACGCTGCTGCTCGATGGCCATCATCGACTGCCACTGCCCGGTGAAATGATCATCGAGCACGGACAGGGCGACGTTGGCCAGCAGCGGCGAGAGAATCCCACCTTGCGGGGTGCCGCTGATCGTTCCCTCCATCGAGCCCGTGGTCGTGAGGACCCCGGCCTTGAGGAACGACTTGATCAGCGTCAGGACGCGTTTGTCGCCGATCCGTGCCCGGAGCCGGCCCATCAATGCGGCGTGATCGATGTTGTCGAAACACGCCTCGATGTCGGCCTCCATGACCCACTCATACGACTTGCTCGTGAAGTGGTGAATCTCCGCGATCGCGTCCTGCGCGCGCCGATTCGGCCGGAACCCATACGAGCACGACTGGAAGTCGGCCTCGAAGATGGGCTCCAGAATCAGCTTCAGCGCAGCCTGCACCACCCGGTCGGTCACGGTCGGGATGCCCAACGCCCGCAGCTTTCCGCTGGCCTTGGGGATCATCACCTGCCGCACCGGCGCGGGAGTGAACGTCCGAGAACGTAGCTGTTCTCGAACCCCGTGCAGGAACGCTTCTACCCCGTACCGGGACTCGATCCAGGACACAGTGGCCCGGTCGACCCCAGCCGTGCGCGATCCCGCGTTGCCTGCGACGCGCATCCACGCGACAGTCAGCACCCGCGGGTCACACACCCAGTTATACAGATCATCAAACCGGCGGTCGCCATCGGCGACCGCCCAGCAGTGCAGCTTGCCCTGAATCGTCCGTACCGCCTCATGCGACCCTTCCGGGTCCGGCCACGATGCGGCACCGGTGTTCACCGGCGCGTCTTCGGATATGACAGTCACTTGCTGCTCCTTTCCACTGCCGTCCTTCCCCATGTGACCGGCTCTCCCGGCCTCGGAGTACTACGACGGCTCCGCCCCACCAGAACCCTTCGGCTGGCAACGCGCCTATCCCGCAGGGAGCGGCGTCCTGATGGTTCCCACGTTCACTGTTGTTCGGTAAGCGAGCGAGGCGCCCGGCTTTGCCCCTGCGGCATCGTCGTGGCTACGCCGTAGACCTTCACCACGACCTGCCGGACCCGGCACAACAACCGTTCCGGCAGTTCCCCACCCCGCGCGCCGTCTGGCTGACGGCCCCCGGGACGGTTACGCACCGCACACCCGCCCAGATCCACCGGGTTCGAGCGGGTCGACGATCAAGAGGCTTTACGACACCGGTTCCTTCCGTACACCTTCTCGCCTTGCTCACCAGGCCCGGTCCGTCCGGTAGTGCCGGACCGTCCTGACTTCGTCGCGGCTGCTCCCACCCACCCCCAGCGTTCCCCAGAGGCAGGCTGCCGCCAGCTTCACCCAGCCGCTACGACGACCGAGCGATCAAGGTCTCTCACCTCCATCCGAAACAACAGCGCCTCGTGGCGCACGACATGCTCATCGACGCCCAGGGTCGTGACCCCGTCGAACCGGCCGGGAGCGTCGATCAGACGACGCCGACCCTCGGCGAGAATCGCACTGTTCGCGGTATGCCAGGACACCCCCAGACCGGCCGCGGCGCGGGTCACCGTGAGATGGTCGACCACGATCGCCGTCAGCGCCCACCCGAGCCCGCCACGCGAGATCTTCGCCCGCGGCGCGGCGGCCTTCGTGGTGTCCTGCCGCCACGTCTTCCCGCAGTGCGCGCACCGGTAGCGGCGCACCCGGACCAGCAGTGTCGTGGGCCGGTGCCCGAACGGCTCATGCGCGAGCCGACGCACCACGGTGTCTCTCGGGACGCCTTCCGCGCCGCACTTCCGGCACCAGGGATCGTTCTCGACGACGCGGCACTCGATCACCGCCCGATCCGCCTCGAGATGTTGACCTACAGCCTCGAGGCCGAGCTCGTCGAGACGGCAGAACGTGGTCAGGCAGGGCGCGGCGAAGGTAGTTTGGAGCACGTCGAGGTCTTTCGGATGGGCAGTGTAGGAACTTCCATCCTGGAAGACCTCGACGCCTATCCGGCAATCGACCCGCGAACCTCGACTACACCCTCAACTGCGAAGAGCCCTCATCGACCAAGTGGACGTCAAGCACTCCACTCTCGGTATCGTCATCACCGCCCTCAGCGTCGTCATCATGCCGTTCCTCTCGCTCGCGGAGCGTCGCGCCGGTCGCGAGCTGGGATCGGCCACGGCCCGACACGCCATATCGCCGGCGCGGTCGTCGGACGGGAAGAGGTCTATAGCCGCGACAACGATAACGGGTGAGCTAGGACAGCCTTGTCAATTGCGTTCGGCGGAACAATCGCTCGGCGTCGTCGAGTAGCTCAGAGCGGCGACAATCATGACGTCTAGACGCGCAGCTGCCTAAATTGCCCTGCATGACGGTTGTGTCAGAGCCCGAATGCTCCCCCGCTGATCAGGATGAAGATGCCAAGCCCGATAAGAACGAGAGGGAACAAGATGTGCTCCCAACGTTCCAGGATCTCCGCGATCGGACGTCGCGTGGCAATGAACTTGGCCACGACCACCAGCACTGCAACGAACACGAGGAACACAACGCAGTATGCGACGACGGCAGCGGGCCCCACGCTGAGGAAGACGGGAACGTAGACGCCGATGTTGTCCCCACCGTTAGCGAAGGTGACTCCAGCCACGGCCCAGACAGCGACCTTCTTGCCTTCGATCTTGCTCTCATCGTCATCGTCATCGTCGTCGTGTCGGCGGTGCCAGGCTTGCCAAGCCGCCCACAGCCCTAGACCTAGCGGAATGAGCCCGAAGTAGGGAATCACCTCTGGAGGCAGAAACGCCCCAGCGCCGAGGGATACGAGCACGGCGGCGCCGAGAATACCTGCGAATCCCACATACTGACCAACGAGGATCCGAACTGTAGTTCCCCGTTGCCCGGCGCCGCGGGCGAAGAACAGAGAGAGCACGATGATGTCGTCGATGTTCGTCGCGAGGAACAGCCCGATCGCCTGCAGAACGGAGGAGAAGATCATGCTCGGGTCTTTCCCTGACGGAGGTATAGCAGGAGGCCGAATCCGACGCCGATGCCGATGATGACGTCGGCGAGGTTACCGATGAACAGGTTGCCGTAGGCGAGAAAGTCTGTGACATGACCCACTCCGAATCCGGGTGGAGCAAACAGCCGATCTAGGAGGTTACCGACCGCGCCGCCCCAGATTAGCCCGATCACGACGGCCCACCCCGCGGTGCGGGCGCGTGTGGCGGCAAGGAGCAGACCCACGGATGCTGCGGCCGCGATGAGGGTGATCAGCCAGGTTGAGCCGGATCCGAGGGACATGACGGTGCCGGGGTTGAACGCGAGTTGTAGGCCGAGCAAGTCTCCGAGGAGCGGAATGCGGGCTTGTTCGCTGAGCCGTGCGAGGGCGAGTGCTTTGGTGCCTTGGTCGATCAGCACGGCACTGGCGGCAACGGCGAACGCGAGCAGAAACAGTCGGGGTCGCACGCGCGCACCAATTGGGCCGGCGGCACTCAATACGGCACCCGCCCTCCCGGGCGCACGGCTGTCAGCGGGCCCGGTCATGGTGCGTGCGCCGCGCCGCGCGGAGGCCGTTGAGGATGACGATGACTTCCGCGATTTCGTGGACGAGCACCACGGCCGCAAGTCCGAGGATTCCGGTGATCGCCAGCGGTAGGAGGACAGCGATGATCGCGATGGACAGTATGACGTTCTGGTTGATGATATTGCGGCCGCGGCGGGCATGGGCGAGGGCCTGCGGAATGAGGCGCAGGTCGTGGCCGGTGAATGCGACGTCGGCGGACTCGATGGCGGCATCGGCGCCCTTGGCTCCCATCGCGATCCCTAGGTCGGCGGCTGCGAGAGCGGGGGCGTCGTTGATACCGTCCCCGATCATGGCGGTGGGCTGCGACTTCGACAGTTCCGCGACAGCGGTGGCCTTATCCTCGGGGCGTAGTTCGGCACGTACGTCGCTGATGCCGGCCTGTGCGGCGAGGGCGGCGGCGGTGCGGGCGTTGTCGCCGGTGAGCATCGTCACGCCGATCCCACGCCGGTTCAGTGTGTCAATGACTTCGGGAACCTCGGGGCGCAGCTCGTCCCGCACTCCGATCGCTCCGGCGGGCTGGTCGTTGCGGTGGACGATCACAACGGTCATGCCCTCGGACTCCATCGCCTGCACCTCGTCGGCCAGCGTGCCAGCGTCCAGCCAGCGTGGACTCCCTACCGCGAGACGAGCACCGTCGAGGGTGCCGACGATGCCGTGGCCCGCGGTCTCGCGGACGTCGGTAGCAGCCGGAGCGCCGGGAACCGCGTTGTTGGTGATCGCTGCGGCGAGGGGATGTGTGCTGTGACCTTCCAGGCTCGCTGCCCATGCCAGCACGTCATCCTTGGTCGCGCCGGTGGTGACGACACGGGTCACGGTGGGCTCATTGCGAGTCAGGGTGCCGGTCTTGTCGACGGCGAGGTGGCGGATGCCACCGAATCGCTCGAAAGCGGCCCCGGACTTTACGACCACGCCGAACTTGGAGGCTGCGCCGATCGCAGAGACGACGGTGACCGGGACGGCGATCGCCAGAGCACATGGCGAGGCTGCGACCAGCACGACCAGGGCGCGGGTGATCCACAGCTCGGGGTCGCCGCTCAGCAGCGACCCGAGCGCGCCGACCAGCACGGCGAGGATCATCACCCCGGGCACGAGGGGTCGGGCGATCCGGTCGGCCAGGCGGGCGCGGTCGCCCTTCTCGGCCTGGGCCTGCTCGACCAGCTCCACGATCGTGGTGAGCGAGTTGTCGGTGCCGGCGGCGGTGGCCTCGACTTCGAGGACGCCGGTGGTGTTGATCGACCCGGCCGACACGTCGGTGCCGGGCTCGACCTCGACCGGGATCGACTCGCCTGTGATCGCCGACGTGTCCAGGCTGCTCCGCCCGGCGCGCACGATGCCGTCCGTGGCAATCCGCTCGCCCGGCCGGACCACGAGCACGTCACCGACGCGCAGTTCCTTCGCCTCCACCTCGACCGTGGCGTCGCCGCGCTGGACCCGTGCGGTGTCGGGCACCAGCTTCAACAGTGCCCGCAATCCTGCGCGGGCGCGGTCCATCGCCTTGTCTTCCAACGCCTCCGCGATGGAGTACAAGAACGCCAGCGCGGCGGCCTCCTCGACATAGCCGAGGATCACGGCGCCAGTGGCGCTGATTGTCATCAGCAGGCCGATGCCTAGCTTGCCCTTGGTGAACAGCTTACGCAGCGCGCCCGGCACAAACGTGTACGCGCCCAGCAGCAGACCGATCCAGAACGACACCAGGCCCGCGGTCTCCGCGCCGGTCCACTCGCAGACCAGGCCGGCGGCGAACGCGACGCCGGAGGCGATCGGAATCAGAACGCTCGGGCTCCGGTACCACGGCCGGTCATCGTCATCATCGTCGTCGTCGAGGTCGACGTGCTCGACTTGCGAACCCGTGACCGCGCTCATGCCCGAACCTTCCCCGCCACGCAACCCTCGACCCCGCAGTCCGGGTCCATGCACGGCACGCTCTCGTCGACCGCTAGCGTCACATCCACCAGCGCCGTCAGGGCGCGGGCAAGGTGCGAGTCTGCGACCTCGTAGCGGGTCTGCCGGCCCTCTGGCTCGGCAACCACGATCCCGCACCCCCGCAGACACGTCAGATGGTTCGACACGTTTGAGCGGGTCAGTCCCAGCTCGCGAGACAACACCGCCGGGTAGTTCGGTCCGTCTAGGAGAGTCAGAAGGATGCGAGAGCGGGTCGGGTCAGCCATGGCGCGCCCCAGCCGGTTCATCACGTCGAGTCGATCAGCATGAGTCAGCATTCGATGAATAATACACTGCACAATGAACTAATCAAGCTGGACAATCGGGCAGGCGATCGTCGACTGTTGAAGCAGCATCGGATCCGCCTTACTGGAGCCGGTCGGCTGAATGGCTGGGTATGGTCAGCTAAGGCCGGAGTATGCGTGAAGTCCTTTGAAGAACATGTTGACGACGGTGAAATTGAACAGCACAGTGGCGAACCCGGTGATGCACAGCCAGGCGGAGCGGGTGCCGCGCCAGCCTCTCGTTGCGCGGGCGTGAATGTACCCCGCGTACAGCACCCAGATCACAAAAGTCCACACTTCCTTGGTGTCGAACCCCCAATAGCGTCCCCAGGAGTCGTTGGCCCAGATGGCGCCGGCGATCAGCGTGAAGGTCCAAAACACAAACCCAACGATCACGAATCGGTACGCGAGGGACTCGAGCGCGTCTGCGGTGGGCAGCGTCGCCAGGAACCGCGGGCCGCCATTTCGAGCCGCCCCGCCGTTCCCGGCGGGTTTGCATGAGCTGGGTGACTGCGAGGCCGCAGGCGATCGCGAACAGGGCAGTGGCGAGCGAGGCGACGAAGACGTGGATGACCAGCCAGATGCTCTTGAGCGGGTCCATCAGCGGGACGACCTCAACGTAGAACGCAATGGTCGCCCCACCCAGCAGCAATACGATCATGCCGATGAGGAACGCTCCCAGGAAGCGGAGGTCGTAACGGCGCAGAACCAGCAGGTATACGGCGACGATTAGGAGGGTACCCGTCAGCGCGAACTCGTACATGTTCGCCCACGGCACCCGCCCAGCAGCGATCCCGCGCAGAACTGTGCCGGCCAGGTGGAACAGGAACGCGAGGACCGTCAGTGACGTCCCGATCCGCGCCCACAACAGCCGTTGCCGATTCGCGGGCGGCGTGCGAACGCTGTCCACCGGCC